>Ga0222423_1000121_pt1 | contig 78540 bp, 70 predicted proteins | sample 3A0metagenome_FD_182472 | JGI IMG/M metagenome (GOLD analysis project Ga0222423, IMG submission 182472) | Enriched microbial communities from leaf-cutter ant dump, University of Wisconsin, Madison, United States - 3A0 (version 2) | ecosystem: Environmental > Terrestrial > Nest > Insects nest >...
GTGACCAGCGTCGCGAGCAGCACCAGGGCCACCAGGTCGAGCGCGATCTCCAGCCCCACCTGCCACCCGCGCGCCCACCACTGGTACGCCCCGGCCAGCAGGGCCGTCACCAGCACCCCGACGAGGGCGCGCCTTGTACGGTGCCACGGGACGCGCGCGACCAGCTGGACGACGAGCGCGACACCGAGCGCGACGACGGCGGATAGCGGTCCACGGACGAGCGTGATCGCGAGCCCGGCGGTCGCCAGGACGACGAGCTTCACGCCCGGCGGGCATCGGTGCACGACGCTCGTGCCCGGTTGGTAGAGGCCGAGCGGCCCGGACCACGGCGGGCGCAGCGGGCCGCTCATGCGGGGACGTTCGCCATGAGGTCGCGGTAGTGCGCGACGGCGGCGGTGGGGTCGCCGTCGAACACGACGCTCCCGTCGTCGACGACGAGCACGCGGTCGGCGCGCTCCGCGGCGTCCAGGTCGTGCGTCACGACGATCACCTGCTGCGGCAGTCCCGCGAGCAGGTCGTCGACGACGCGTCGCCAGCGTAGGTCCAGCAGCGTCGTCGGCTCGTCGCACACCAGCACCTGCGGCTCGACCGCGAGCACCGACGTGAGCGCGAGGAGCTGACGCTGACCACCCGACAGCGCGTGCGCGGGGACGTCCGCGCGGTCGGCGAGGCCGAACCGCGCGAGCGCGGCGCGGGCGGCAGCGTCTCGCTCGTCGGCCGACAACCCGAGCCGCCGCAGCGACAGCGCGACGTCCTCCACAGGCGTCGGCATGACGATCTGGGCGTCCGGGTTGGTGAACACGAACCCGACGCGGCGGCGGACGGCGCGCCCGTCGTCGGCCGTGTCCAGGCCGTCCACCCGGACCGTGCCCGACGAGGGCAGGACCAACCCGTTGAGCAGCCGCGCCAGGGTCGACTTGCCGGACCCGTTCGCGCCGATCACGGCGATGCGGTGCTCGGCCAACCGCAGCGTGATCGGGCCGAGCAGGCGCACGACGCGGTCCTCGCCACCGTCCGGGTCGGGGGCGTACGCGGTGACGAGGACGTCGTCGAGCTCGATCATCAGCGCCGGTTGCGGAGCAGGTCCGGGTAGGCGCGGAACAGCGTGTAGGCGACGGCTGCCGCGGCGAGGTTCTTGAGGATGTCGCCGGGCAGGTAGACCACGTCGATCGTCACGGCGGCACCGAAGTCGATGCCCAGCTTGATCATGAGGCCGATGATGCCGCCCACGTGGATGGTCAGGAGGCTCGCGAACAGGCCCGAGGTGAACAGGATCGTGTAGCGCGCGTACCCCGTCGCCTTCGCGGCGCCGTTCGCGAGGAAGCCGGCCAGCGCGGCACCGAACGGGAACGCGATCAGGTACCCGGCGGATGCGCCGGACAGGACCGACAGACCGCTGTGCCCCTGTGCGAACACGGGCACGCCGGCGAAGCCGACGGCCAGGTACAGCAGGACCGCGAGCGCGCCGCGCCGCCAGCCGAGCACGAGCCCGGCCAGGATGACGCCGAACGTCTGCAGCGTGATGGGGACCCCGGAGCCCGTCGGGATGCCGGGCAGGATGGCGCACACCGCGATGAACGCGGCGAACGACGCCACGAGCGCGATGTCGGTGGTGACGCTGGTGCGCGCCGCGACGGGCGTGGGGAGCGGCTTGTCGGCGGTCGTGGCGTCAGGCGTGATGTCGGTCATGGGGAGTCCCTCGTGATCGGCGGAGCGTGCTCTGCGGTGCGTGATCTGCGGTGCGCGTGCGGGAGCCGTGCGGCGATCTTGGTGGGTCGAGCCGGTCGGCGTCCAGGGTGGTCACGGCACCGGGGGTCGTCCCGGCGGCCGTCAGCCACGCTAGCCGCACGTAGACTTGGGGGCGTTTGTGCCCGCGGCCAACGCCCGCGGCGCCTTCTCGGAGGAAACCATCAAGTGATCACCGCACAGGCGGTCGAGCTGCAGATCGGCGCGCGCACCCTGCTCGAGGCCGCGACGTTCCGCATCGCGGCCGGCGACCGTATCGGTCTGGTCGGGCGCAACGGCGCCGGCAAGACGACGCTGACCAAGACGCTCGCCGGGCAGACCCAGCCCACGGGGGGCCAGATCGTGCGCTCGGGCGACGTCGGCTACCTGCCGCAGGACCCCGCGTCGGGCGACCTGGGCCAGCTCGCCCTGCACCGCGTGCTGTCCGCGCGTGGGCTCGACGAGATCGTCGCGGCCATGCGTGTCGCCGAGGCCGGCATGGCCAGCGACGACGACGTGGTGCGCGAGGCCGCGATGGAGCGTTACAGCCGCCTCAACGCCCGCTTCGACGCCGCCGGTGGGTATGCCGCCGAGAGCGAGGCGCACATCATCACGTCGAACCTGGGCCTCGACGACCGCGTGCTCGGCCAGACGCTCGGCACGCTGTCCGGCGGTCAGCGCCGCCGCGTCGAGCTGGCCCGCATCCTGTTCTCGGGCGTCGACACCCTGCTGCTCGACGAGCCCACCAACCACCTGGACGCCGACTCGATCGCGTGGCTGCGCGACTACCTCAAGGCGTACGCGGGCGGGTTCATCGTCATCTCGCACGACGCCGACCTGCTGCGCGCCACGGTCAACAAGGTGTTCCACCTGGACGCCAACCGCGCCGCGCTCGACCAGTACGCGCTCGGCTGGGACGCGTACCTGCTGCAGCGCGAGACCGACGAGAAGCGTCGTCGGCGCGAGCGTGCGAACGCGGAGAAGAAGGCCGCGACCCTGCTGGCGCAGGCCGACAAGATGCGCGCCAAGGCCACGAAGGCCGTCGCCGCCCAGAACATGGCCCGCCGCGCCGAGCGCATGCTGTCCGGCCTCGAGGCCGCGCGCGTGTCCGACAAGGTCGCGAAGCTGCGGTTCCCCGATCCCGCGCCGTGCGGTCGCACGCCGCTCACAGCGTCCGGGCTGTCGAAGTCGTACGGGTCGCAGGAGGTCTTCACCGACGTCGACCTGGCGATCGATCGCGGCTCGCGCGTCGTGGTGCTAGGTCTCAACGGCGCCGGCAAGACGACGCTGCTGCGCATCCTGGGCGCGATCGACAAGGCCGACACCGGGACCGTGAACCCGGGCCATGGTCTCAAGCTCGGCTACTACGCGCAGGAGCACGAGACGCTCGACCTCGACCGGACGGTCGTCGAGAACCTGCGCTCGTCGGCGCCGGACCTCACCGACACCCAGGTGCGCTCGGTCCTCGGCTCGTTCCTGTTCTCGGGCGACGACGCCGACAAGCCCGCCCGCGTGCTGTCCGGTGGCGAGAAGACGCGCCTCGCGCTCGCGGCGCTGGTCGTGTCGTCGGCCAACGTCCTGCTGCTCGACGAGCCGACGAACAACCTGGACCCCGCCTCCCGCGAGGAGATCCTGGCCGCGCTGCGCGGGTACACGGGCGCGGTCGTCCTGGTCTCGCACGACGAAGGCGCCGTGCAGGCGCTCAACCCCGAGCGCGTCCTGCTCCTGCCCGACGGCGACGAGGACCTGTGGGGTCCGGACTACCTGGACCTCATCACGCTCGCCTGAGGGCTACTCGCCGCGCCCCGAGAGCTGCGCCTCGACCAGGGCGTCCTCTTCCGCCTCGGCGCGGCCGTCGCGGCGCTTGGAGGTGTACACGCGCTCCTTGCGCGCTCCGCGCGGGGGGCGTGGGGCCCACGGGTCCGGGTCGACCGGGGCCCGCTCGTCGTCGCCCTCGAGGATCTCGCGGCGCGCCAGCAGCGTGAAGCCGGCGAGCGAGCCGATCGCGAACACCCACCACTGGAACGCGTAGGACAGGTGCGAGCCCGGGTCGATGCTCGGCTCGGGCAGCGTGCCGGGCATGGGGGAGACGGCGGGGTCCTCGGAGACGAGGCCGCCGTACACCTGCCAGGTCGGGGCGTCGATGCCGGCGACGTCGAGGACCTCGTCGACCGCGATGGTCTGGACCTGCCCGGGGGGCGCCTTGCGGCGGGTGTCCGCCTCGGAGGCGCGCAGGCGGACGGTGATGGTCGCCTCGCCCGACGGCGGCGCCGGGGCGGTCACGTCGGCGTCCGCGTCCTCGCCGGTAGGGACCCACCCGCGGTCGACGACGAGCACCGTGCCGGCGTCGGTGGGCGTCGCTGCGGTGCCGGCCGACGAGTCGTCGACCATGAAGGGCACCAGCACGTGGTACGCCGGGGTGCCGTCGGCGGGACGGTTGCGCAGCTCGACGGTGGCCGCCGGCTCGTAGTGGCCTGTCACCGTGACGGGCGTCCAGAGCTGGTCCTCGGAGATCGGGTCGGTGGGGTCCAGCACCGTCGAGAGTGGCACCGGCGTCGCGTCGAAGTTGGACTTCACGACGTCGATCTGCGCGTCGCGCCACGTGTGCCGGTTCCACTGCCAGCGGCCCAGGAACACGCAGGCGGTGGCCAGCGCGACGGCGAGCAGGATCAGCCCGACGGCACGGCGGACGGACGGTCTCACGGCGCGGCACCCTCGAGGGACTCGGCGGGCACGACGTCGCGCAGGAAGCCACGCACCTCGAGGAACTGCGACAACGACGTGCGGTGCTCGTCGCACGCGAGCCACACCTTGCGGCGCTCACCCGTGTGCAGCTTGGGGTTGTTCCACAGCAGGCCCCACGTCGCGTCGGCGCGGCAGCCCTTCGCCGAGCAGATGAGCTCGTCGACCGGGTCGGGCGCGAACAGGCTCACCGTGCGCTCCCGCCGGGGCCGCCCAGGTGGTGCGTCTGCTGGCTGCCCGGTCCGATCTCGCGCGGGTCGATGAACGTGGTCTCCTCGTCGCGACGCTCGCGGCCCGCGTTCGCGAAGATCACCGCGACGTACGGCAGCACCACGGCGCCGACGATGAAGAACAGGGACACCCACATCGGGATGTGCGACCAGGTGACGACCGCGAGCGCGAAGCAGAGGATGCGGATCCCCATCTGGATCAGGTACCGCTTCTGGCGTCGCGCGACGTCCTCGGCCAGAGGTTCGGGCGCGGAGGTGATCCGAGGGATCTCCGGCTCGTCGTGCTTGCGCGTGCTCACCAACCGATCCTAAGTCCGATCCCGCGTTGTGCAGGTCCCACAACCCGACGCACCGAACGTGTGCCGGGACGGTCCCGCACCGAGCGGGCCGCCTGGGCTAGCGTCGTGTCCCGTGCCTGAGACTTCCGACAACTCCAGCAGCGCCCGCAGCGTCCTGATCACGGGCGCGAACCGTGGCATCGGCCGCGCGATCGCCGAGCGCTTCGTGGCCGCCGGCGACAAGGTCGCCACCATCTACCGCTCCGGCGACCTGCCCGACGGCGTCCTCGGCGTGAAGGGCGACATGCGTGACACCGCGTCGGTCGATGCCGCGTTCACCGAGATCGAGGCCGCGCACGGCCCCGTCGAGGTGCTCGTCGCGAACGCCGGCATCACGCGCGACCAGCTCCTCATGCGGATGACCGACGAGGAGTTCGACGACGTCCTCGACGTCAACCTCAAGGGTGCGTTCCGCTGCGCCCGCCGGGCCAGCAAGGGCATGATCCGGCTGCGTCGTGGCCGCATCGTGCTCATCTCCTCGGTCGTGGGCCTGTACGGCTCGCCCGGCCAGGTGAACTACTCGGCGTCCAAGGCCGCCCTCGTCGGCGTCGCGCGCTCGATCACGCGCGAGCTCGGCGGCCGCGGCATCACCGCGAACGTCGTCGCCCCCGGCTTCATCGACACCGACATGACGCGCGCCCTTCCCGAGGCCACGCAGCAGTCGTACATCGCGTCCATCCCCGCCGGCCGGTTCGCGCAGCCCGACGAGGTCGCCGCCGCTGTCGAGTTCCTCGCCTCGCCCGCCGCCGCCTACATCTCGGGCGCCGTGATCCCGGTCGACGGCGGCCTGGGCATGGGCCACTGACTCTCCCCGCACTCGCACCACACAGAACGGAGACCGACATGGGTCTGCTCGAAGGCAAGAAGCTGCTCGTCACCGGCGTCCTCACGGACGGCTCGATCGCGTTCCACGTCGCGCGCCTGGCCCAGCAGGAGGGCGCCCAGGTGGTGCTGACCTCGTTCGGCCGCCAGTTCCGGCTGACGCAGGCCATCGCGCGTCGTCTGCCGGCCCCGGCCGAGGTCGTCCAGCTCGACGTCACGGACGCCGAGGACCTGGCGGCGCTCGCCGACCGCGTCCGTGAGGCCGGCCTCGACCAGCTCGACGGCGTCGTGCACTCGATCGGCTTCGCGCCGCAGTCCGTGATGGGGGGCAACTTCCTGGCCGGCGAGTGGGCGGACGTCGCCACGGCGCTCGAGGTCTCCGCGTTCTCGCTGAAGTCGTTGGCCGTCGCCGCGCAGCCGCTGCTCACGCGCGGCTCGTCGATCGTCGGCCTCACGTTCGACGCGTCGTTCGCGTGGCCGGTGTACGACTGGATGGGCGTCGCCAAGGCCGCGTTCGAGTCCACGTCGCGCTACCTGGCCCGCGACCTCGGAGCGTCGGGGGTCCGCGTGAACCTCGTCTCCGCGGGTCCGATCCGCACCACGGCCGCGAAGTCGATCCCCGGCTTCGAGTCGATGGAGGGTGGCTGGCCCGACCGCGCGCCGCTCGGCTGGGACGTCACGAACCCCGAGCCCACGGCCCGCGCCGTCGCTGCTCTGCTGTCCGACTGGTTCCCCGCGACCACCGCGGAGATCATCCACGTCGACGGCGGCGTGCACGCCATGGGTCTGTGATGGGACGCTGAGCAGGTGACGAAACCTGCACCCGCCGGGCCGACGCGACGCCTGGTGCTGCTGCGGCACGCCAAGGCCGAGCACCCCGCCGGTGTCGAGGACCACGACCGTGCCCTCGCGCTGGCGGGCCGGCGGCAGGCGTCGCGGCTGGGTGCCGCGATGACGGCGGCCGGCGTGGCGCCCGACCTGGTGCTGTGCTCGTCGAGCCTGCGCACCCGGCAGACGTGGGAGCTGGGCAGCGTCGGCCTCGACGCCCGACCGCGGGTCGAGCTGCGCGACGAGGTGTACGCGGCGGACGGTCGATCGTTGCTGGAGCTCGTGCGCCAGGTCGACGACGAGGTGGCCACGCTGCTCGTCGTCGGGCACGAACCGACCATGTCGTTCGCTGCGGAGCTGCTGGCCGGTCCTGGGTCCGACGAGGCCGCCTACCTGCGCGTGCAGGTGGGCGTGCCGACGGCGAGCTGGTCGGTGCTCGAGTCGGACGTGCCGTTCTCGCGGTGGCAGGCCTCGAGCGCGACGCTCGTCGCGCTGCACACGCCGTCGTCGTAGCGCGGCAGCGTCGGCCGTCGTCGCGCGTCAGCGCTGGAACGGCGGGAGCGTCAGTACGTTGTCGAGGCGATCGTCGACGGCAGCGTCCGCCTGCTCGACGACCACGGGCTTGGCGTTGAACGCGATGCCGAAGCCGGCGGTGGCGAGCATGTCGAGGTCGTTGGCGCCGTCGCCGATCGCCACGGTGTCGGCGAGGTCGGCGCCGACGGCGGCGGCGTAGTCGCGCAGGGCGACGGCCTTCGCGGCCCGGTCGATCACGGCACCGGTGACCCGCCCGGTCAGCCGGCCGTCGGCGACCTCCAGGGTGTTGGCGCGCACGAGCTCGATCCCCAGCGGCCGCGCCAGCGGCGCGACGACCTCGATGAACCCGCCGGAGACGAGGCCGACCGACCAGCCGCGCGAGCGCACCTCGGCCACCAGCTCGGCGGCCCCGGGCGTCAGCTCGACCTCGGCCCGCACCTCGTCGAACACGTCCACGGACAGGCCGGCCAGCGTGGCGACGCGCTCGTGCAGCGAGGCGGCGAAGTCGAGCTCACCGCGCATGGCCCGCTCGGTGATCGCGGCGACGAGCTCCTGCGAACCCGCGCGTGCGGCCAGCAGCTCGATCACCTCGCTCGTGATGAGGGTCGAGTCGACGTCCATGACGAGCAGGCGCGGGTTCACGCGGTGCAGGGTAGCGACTCCTGCGGCCCGAACGGTGATCAGTCCGTGATGACGGCGCCCTTGGGGACCACGGTGATGCCGGACTCGGTGACCGTGAAACCGCGGGCGCGGTCGTGGTCGTGGTCCAGCCCGATCCTGACCCGCTCGGGGATCACGACGTTCTTGTCGATGATCGCGCGGTGCACCTGCGCGTACCGCTCGACGTGCACGTTGTCCATGATCACCGAGTCGGTGACCTGCGCCCACGAGTGCAGGCGCACGCCCGGCGACAGCACCGAGCCGGACACCGTGGCGCCGGACACGACGACGCCGGGGGAGACGATCGAGTCGGCGGCGTGACCCAGGCGACCCGCGCCGGCGTGGACGAACTTGGCGGGCGGCAGGCCCGTGTAGCCGGTGAAGAGCGGCCACTCGTCGTTGTAGAGGTTGAACACGGGCTCGATCGCGATGAGGTCCGTGTTGGCCTCGTAGAACGCGTCGAGCGTCCCCACGTCGCGCCAGTAGTTGCGGTCCCGCGGCGTCGAGCCGGGGACGTCGTTGCGCAGGAAGTCGTACACGCCTGCGGTGCCGCGCTCGACGAAGTACGGGGCGATGTCGCCGCCCATGTCGTGCCGCGACGCGGCGTTCTCGGCGTCCTTGGTCACGGCCGCGACCAGCGCGTCGGCGTTCGCGACGTAGTTGCCCATCGACGCAAGGATCTCGCCGGGGGAGTCCGCCAGGCCCACGGGGTCCGTCGGCTTCTCGCGGAACGCGGCGATGCGCGTCGGGTCCGTCGGGTCCACCTCGATGACGCCGAACTGGTCGGCCTCCTCGATCGGCTGGCGGATCGCGGCGACCGTGAACTCGGCGCCGGACGCGATGTGCGCGTCCACCATCTGGGAGAAGTCCATCCGGTAGACGTGGTCCGCGCCGACGACCACGACGATGTCCGGGCGCTCGTCCTCGATGATGTTGAGGCACTGGTAGATGGCGTCCGCGCTGCCCAGGTACCAGTGCTTGCCGACGCGCTGCTGCGCGGGGACGGCGGCGACGTAGTTGCCCAGCAGCGGCGACATGCGCCACGTCTTGGACACGTGCCTGTCCAGGGAGTGGGACTTGTACTGCGTCAGCACGATGACGTGCAGGTAGTGCGAGTTGATGACGTTCGACAGGGCGAAGTCCACGAGGCGGTAGATGCCGCCGAACGGCACGGCGGGCTTGGCACGGTGGGCGGTCAGCGGCATGAGCCGCTTGCCCTCTCCACCTGCGAGGACGATTGCGAGGACGCGCGGCGCTGCCATGGCGACGACCCTAGGCCCCGGCCGCGTCCGTGGCGAGGCGTGAGGCCACAGGCGCGCTAGCGTGTCGCACGTCACCGGCCGTCGGCGCCGGGACAGAGGGAGGATCCGGTGCGCGTCGACCTGCTGACCCGCGAGTACCCGCCGCACGTCTACGGCGGCGCCGGGGTGCACGTGGTGGGGCTGACGGAGGTGCTGCGGCGCAGCATCGACGTGCGCGTGCACTGCTTCGAGGGCCCGCGCGACGAGGCGTCGGTGCGCGGCTACTCGACCCCGGTCGAGCTGGCCGGTGCGAACGCGGCGCTGCAGACCCTGGGTGTCGACCTGGAGATGGCCGACGCCGTGGGCCAGGTCGGTGCCGACGGCGTCGCGAGCGACCTCGTGCACTCGCACACCTGGTACGCGAACTTCGCCGGTCACGTCGCCGCGATGCTGCACGACCTCCCGCACGTCATCACGGCCCACAGCCTCGAGCCGCTGCGGCCGTGGAAGGCCGAGCAGCTGGGCGGCGGGTACGCGGTGTCGAGCTGGGTCGAGCGCACGGCCTACGAGTCGGCCGCCGCGGTGATCGCGGTGAGCGGCGGCATGCGCGCCGACATCCTGCGCTCGTACCCCGCGGTCGACCCCGACCGGGTCCAGGTGGTCCACAACGGGATCGACCTCGACGGGTGGCGACGGCCGACGAGCGAGCAGGACCTGGCCCGCGACGACGCGACCGTCCGCGCGCTGGGCATCGACCCGGGCCGGCCCGCCGTCGTCTTCGTCGGGCGGATCACGCGGCAGAAGGGCCTGCCTTACTTCCTGCGGGCCGCCGAGCAGCTCCCGCCGGACGTGCAGGTCGTGCTCTGCGCCGGGGCGCCCGACACGCCGCAGATCGCGGCCGAGGTGACGGGCCTGGTGGACCGCCTGCGCGAGAAGCGATCGGGCGTCGTGTGGATCGAGCAGATGCTCCCGCGCCAGGACCTCGTCGCGGTCCTCGCCCACGGCACCGTCTTCGCCTGCCCGTCGGTCTACGAGCCGCTCGGGATCGTGAACCTCGAGGCGATGGCCGTCGGCCTTCCCGTCGTCGGGACCGCCACGGGAGGCATCCCGGAGGTCGTCGACGACGGCGTGACGGGCTGGCTCGTCCCCATCGACCAGGTGCAGGACGGGACGGGGACGCCGATCGACCCGGACCGGTTCGTCGCCGACCTGGCCGGTGCGCTCGTCGAGGCCGTCAGCGACCCGGACCGTGCGGCCCGGTGGGGCGTCGCCGCGCGTCGACGGGTCGAGGACCACTTCTCCTGGGACGCGATCGCCGCCCGGACGCTGGACGTCTACCGCAGCGTCGTGCGCTGAGGCGTCCGCAGACGATCAGCCGCCGGCGGTCATCCGCCGGCTGTCGTCGCAGCAGCCGCCAGCGCGCGACGCGCCATGCGGTCCACGTCGCGCAGCGCGGCCGAGCGCTGGTCCGCCTGCCACAGGCTGACCGCCCCGCCGTCGTCGCGGGTCGCGAGCGCGACGATGCCGCGGAGGCGGGCTGCGCTGGCCAGGACCCGGGCGCGGCGCCCGTCGAGGTGCGGGGGCAGGCGCCAGTGCGGCAGCGCGCCGTCGCGCAGGGAGGCGACCAGGTCCGCGTCCTCGTCGTGCCAGCGGGCGACGTCGAGCCGGACGAGCGCCTCGGTGACGGTGATCAGGCCTTGGCGCAGCTCACGGTCGGCGTCCTGCAAGGAGCCGTTGCGCGCGTGCGCGGCCAGTCGCCAGTCGTCGACCTCGGTCACGTGCCAGGTCACCAGGCGCCCGGGCTCCAGGTCCGAGCCGAACGCCGAGACCTCGGGCACGGCCGCCCACGACCGCGAGCCCGCCCGCAGCAGGAGGCACTCGCCGGCCTCGATCGCTGCGGCGCTGACCGACGCGGGGGCACCCCCCGCGTCGCCGGGTGCGAGGACCAGCGCCGTGGCTTCCACCGGCCTGTTCGTCGACCACGCCCGGACCGCCTCCGCGAGGGACGTGGTGGGGCCGTCGGCGGTGCTCACCTCGTGCGGCTCGTCGTCGCCCTGGACCGCGCGCAGCAGGCTCACCAGGTCGCCGACCTCGGGGGCGAGCCACAGGGCGAGGAGGACCGATCGGGGCAGGTCGAGCGCGTCGTTCACACCGACAACGGTAGGTGACCGGACGGTCGCGGGGGCGTGCCCCGAGCCGGCGTCCGCCGGGGTGACGTGGGACACGTGTCGGCTGCCGACGACGCCACCGCGCGCCCGTTAGGGTCGTGCCATGACCGACGTGCTGGACCTCAAGGACGTGACCATCCGCCGGGGGACGACGACGATCCTCGACGACGTGTCGTGGACGGTGCGTGAGGGCGAGCGCTGGGTGGTGCTGGGCCGCAACGGCGCCGGCAAGACGACGTTGCTGCAGGTCGCGTCGGGGCGCATGCACCCCACGCGCGGCTCGGCCGAGCTGCTCGGCGAGCGGCTCGGGAAGGTCGACGTCTTCGAGCTGCGCCCGCGCATCGGGCTGTCGAGCGCCGCGCTCGCCGACCGGATCCCGTCCGGGGAGACCGTGCGGGACGTCGTGCTCACGGCCGCCTACGGAGTCACCGGGCGCTGGCGGGAGTCGTACGAGGAGCTCGACGAGTCACGGGCCGCGGACCTGCTGGCCGCTTTCGGCGTCGACCACCTGGCCGACCGGTACTTCGGCACCCTGTCCGAGGGGGAGCGCAAGCGCGTGCAGATCGCCCGCTCGCTCATGACCGACCCGGAGCTGCTGCTGCTCGACGAGCCCGCCGCAGGGCTGGACCTGGGCGGCCGCGAGGAGCTCGTCGCGGCCCTCGCCGAGCTCGCCGCCGACCCGAGGTCGCCGGTGCTCGTGCTGGTCACGCACCACGTGGAGGAGATCCCCCCGGGGTTCACGCACCTGCTGCTGCTCAAGGACGGGCAGGTGCACGCCGCAGGCCCCGTCGCCGAGGTCCTGACGGCGGCGACGCTCTCCGAGGCGTTCGGCATCGACCTGGTCGTGGACCACAACGGCGAGCGGTGGGCGGCCCGCGCGGCGGGTTGAGGAAAACCTCAGAACTTCGCAAAGAAGTCATCTAGGATCGGTCGAGGAGCCTGACCCACACCGGGGCAGGCGCGGCCGAAGGAGGCCTGGTCCGATGGACTGGCTGTGGTGGCTCGGTGCGGCGCTCGTCTTCGGCATCCTCGAGATGCTGTCGCTGGACCTCGTGCTCATCATGATCGCCGGCGGCTCGATCGCGGGTGCGATCGCGAGCGCCCTCGGGGCTCCCGTCTGGTTGCAGTTCGTCGTCGCCGCGGTCGTCGCCGTCCTGCTGCTGGCGACGCTGCGGCCGTTCCTGCTGCGCCGTCTGCGTGAGCGGACCTCGTTGGAGGAGACCAACGCGGCGGCGCTCGTCGGCAAGCCGGCCGTCGTCGTGTCGACCGTGACGCTCGAGGGCGGTCGCGTGAAGCTGCACGGCGAGGTGTGGAGCGCGCGGGCCGAGAGCTCCCGGTCGTTCACGCCCGGCACGCCGGTGCGCGTCGCCCGGATCGACGGCGCCACCGCGGTGATCGTCCCCGAGCCCGCTCCCGGTCTCGACTAGCCCGACCGTCGGCGTCCGGTCGGTCGCCGACGACACCCACCCACGAAGGAGTCCCATGGACGACCCGAGCGCCGGCCAGATCGCCGTCTACCTCGTTCTCGGCCTGATCCTGCTGTTCGTCCTGATCGGCCTGGTCCGCGCCGTGCGGATCGTGCCGCAGGCGACCGCCATCATCGTCGAGCGACTGGGCCGGTACTCGCGCACGCTGGACGCCGGCCTGCACCTGCTGATCCCGTTCATCGACCGCGTGCGAGCAGGTGTGGACCTGCGCGAGCAGGTCGTCTCGTTCCCGCCGCAGCCCGTCATCACCTCCGACAACCTCGTCGTGAGCATCGACACGGTCATCTACTTCCAGGTCACCGAGCCGAAGTCGGCCGTGTACGAGATCGCGAACTACATCACGGGCATCGAGCAGCTCACGGTCACGACCCTGCGCAACGTCGTCGGGTCCATGGACCTCGAGCAGACGTTGACCAGCCGCGACCAGATCAACGGTCAGCTGCGCGGCGTGCTCGACGAGGCGACCGGACGCTGGGGTGTGCGCGTCAACCGCGTCGAGCTCAAGAGCATCGACCCGCCGGACAGCATCAAGGGCTCGATGGAGCAGCAGATGCGTGCCGAGCGTGACCGCCGCGCCGCGATCCTGACGGCCGAGGGTGTCAAGCAGTCGCAGATCCTCACCGCCGAGGGTGAGAAGCAGGCGGCGATCCTGCGGGCCGAGGGTTCTGCGCAGTCGACGATCCTCACGGCCGAGGGCGAGGCGCGCGCCATCCTGCAGGTGTTCGACGCGGTGCACCGCGGCGACGCCGACCCCAAGCTGCTGGCTTACCAGTACCTGCAGGTCCTGCCGAAGATCGCGGCGAGCCCGTCGAGCAAGATGTGGTTCCTGCCGTCGGAGCTCAGCGGTGCCCTCAACGCGTTCGCCAAGGGCTTTGCGGGCGGCGACGGCGACGGCGACGACGGTGGCGCGTTCCCGATGCGTCCCGCGGGCTCGTCGCCGCTGGCCGACGACCTTCCGCCGACGACGCTCACCGACCCGGCCGAGGCGCTCGCCGAGGCGAAGCGCGAGTCCGCCGCCGCGACGGCGGACGCGACGAGCGCGGGGAACCTCAGCGGTCGGCCGTTCGACGCCGGTGCCGAGCTGGGGCAGCGCCCCGGTGCGGGTGCCGCGCCGCTGCGGACGGACGTCGGGGCTCACGCGGCCCCCGCTCCCGCACCTGCCGAGGACTCCCCACAAGAGCCGGCTCCGTCGCTGGAGAAGGAGGAGGGCGCCGGACAGTAGCGGAGTGAGTGCTCACTCAGTTATGGTCGCCGCGTGACGGTGGCTTCCGACGAGCGCGGCGTGACCCGGCCGGGTCGCGCCGCGCCGTTGCCTCCGGACGAGCGTCGTCGTGCCGTGCTCGACGCGGTCCGCCCGCTGGTGCTCGCGCGTGGGGCGTCGGTGACGACGAAGGAGCTGGCCCAGGCCGCCGGTGTCGCCGAGGGGACCCTGTTCCGCGTGTTCGCCGACAAGGCCACGCTCGTGCGCGAGGTCGTCCACGCGGCCATCGACCCGGCCTCCGCGGTGCCGGAGCTCGACGCGATCGACCGGTCGTCCTGGTTGGAGCACCGCCTCACGCGCGTGTTCGAGATCGGGTTCGAGCAGATCACCGCCACGATCCGGTGGGTCGGCGTCCTGCACGAGCTCGCGCGCGACGACGCCGGCGGAGGACCGCACGAGTCGCGGGCCGAGGCGGGCCGGGCCTGGATCGCCTCCCAGCAGGCGGGCGAGGCGGCCGTACGCGCGGCGCTGACCCGCGTCCTCGAGCCGGACGCCGACCGGTTCGGCCGCCCGCTCGCCGACGTCGTCGAGCTGCTCGACGTGCTCATCGTCGGCGCGTCCATGCAGGCGGTGAACGCGGCCCGCCGCGGGCGTGCACCCACCGAGCCGCCCGTCGACCAGCTCGTCGACACCTTCTTGCACGGCGTCCTCGCCCCGACCCGAACCAGGAGCTCGTGATGCTCGGAACTCTGCTGAAGGAGCACCTGCGCCCCTACCGCAGGGACGTGACCCTCGTCGTCGTCCTGCAGCTCGTGCAGACGCTCGCCACGCTCTACCTGCCCAGCCTCAACGCGCGCATCATCGACGACGGCGTCGTCCAGGGCGACACCGACGAGATCATGCGGCTCGGCGGCATCATGCTGTCCGTCAGCCTGCTGCAGGTGGTCTGCGCGGTGGTCGCGGTCTACTTCGCGGCGCGCGCCGCCATGGGCTTCGGTCGCGACGTGCGCGGCCGGCTGTTCGGGCACGTGCAGACGTTCTCCGCGCAGGAGGTCGGCAAGTTCGGCGCGCCCACGCTGATCACGCGTTCGACGAACGACGTGCAGCAGGTGCAGATGGTCGTGCTCATGACGTTCACCTTCATGATCATGGCGCCGATCATGCTGATCGGCGGCGTGATCATGGCCCTGCAGGAGGACGTCGGCCTGTCGGCGATCCTGCTGTTCTCCGTGCCGGCGCTCGGCATCATCGTCGGCCTGGTCGTGTCCCGGATGATCCCGTACTTCCGCCAGATGCAGAAGCGGATCGATGCGATCAACCGCGTCATGCGCGAGCAGATCGCCGGCATCCGCGTGGTCCGGGCCTTCGTGCGCGAAGAGCGCGAGTCGCGGCGGTTCGGCGAGGCCAACGAGGCGCTGTACACGACGTCGCTGCGCACCGGGCAGCTCATGGCGCTGATGTTCCCCGCGGTCATGGTGGTGCTCAACGTCACGAGCGTGGGTGTGCTCTGGTTCGGTGGGCGGCGCATCGACTCCGGGGAGATGCAGATCGGGGCCCTGACGGCGTTCCTGTCCTACATCGCCTACATCCTCATGGCCGTGATGATGAGCACGATGATGTTCGTCATGCTGCCGCGTGCCGTGGTGTCCGCGGGGCGCATCGGCGAGGTGCTGGACACGGAGACGACCGTGCTGCCGCCCACCGTTCCCGTCGCGCTCCCGACGGGCGAGGGCGCGCGGCCGGGGCTGCTCGAGCTGCGCGACGTCGAGTTCGGGTACCCGGGCGCGGAGCAGTCCGTGCTGCACGGCGTCGACCTGGTGGCGGAGCCGGGGCGGACCACGGCCATCATCGGGTCCACCGGGTCCGGCAAGACGACGCTCGTCAACCTGGTCCCGCGGCTGTTCGACGTGACCGGCGGCCGAGTGCTCCTGGACGGCGTCGACGTGCGGGACCTGGCGCCCGACGACCTGTGGGAGCAGGTCGCGATCGTGCCGCAGAAGCCGTACCTGTTCTCGGGCACCGTGCGGTCCAACCTCGAGTACGGCAAGCCGGGGGCGTCCGACGACGAGCTGTGGCACGCCCTCGAGGTGGCGCAGGGCCGTGACTTCGTCGAGGCGATGCCCGGCGGTCTCGACGCCCCGATCTCGCAGGGCGGCACGAACGTCTCGGGGGGCCAGCGACAACGTCTGGCCATCGCCCGGGCGCTGGTCAGACGACCGCACCTGTACCTGTTCGACGACTCGTTCAGCGCGCTCGACTACGCCACGGACGCGGCGCTGCGGGCGGCGCTGATCCCCGAGACGAGGGACGCCGCCGTGCTCGTCGTCGCGCAGCGCGTGGCCACCATCCGACACGCCGACTCGATCGTCGTGCTGGAGGAGGGGGCCGTGGTCGGCGTCGGTACGCACGAGGAGCTGCTGGCGACCAACGAGACCTACCAGGAGATCGTGTACTCGCAGGTCAGTGCGGAGGAAGCAGCATGAGCGGCGAGAAGACGACCACCGTCAAGCGGCCGCCGATGCGCGGCCCGGGACCCATGGGCAACATGGGCATGCCGGGGGAGAAGTCGACCAACTTCCGCGCGTCGGGCATGCGGTTCCTCACAGAGCTGCGGCCGGAGCGGACCAAGATCGCGCTCGTCGGGCTGCTCGCCGTCGCGTCGGTGTTCCTGGCGGTCGTCGGGCCCAAGCTGCTCGGCAACGCGACGAACGTCATCTTCGCCGGCGTGGTCGGCAAGAGCCTGCCCGCGCAGTTCGACGGGATGACCCAGGAGCAGGTCGTCGACGCGCTGCGCGCCGGTGGCCAGGGCACGATCGCCGACACCGTCTCCGGCATCGACGGGCTCGTCCCCGGGCAGGGGATCGACTTCGGGCACCTGCGCGGCATCCTCGTCGTCGTCCTGCTCGTCTACCTGGGCTCGTTCTTGTTCGGCTGGGCCCAGGGCCGGATCACGGCGAGCGTGGTGCAGCGCGTGGTCCTGCGGCTGCGGGCGGACGTCGAGGCGAAGTTGTCGCGGCTGCCGCTGAAGTACATCGACTCCCAGCCGCGCGGCGAGCTGCTGAGCCGCGTCACCAACGACATCGACAACGTGTCGCAGACGCTGCAGCAGACCCTCAGCCAGCTCATCACCTCGGTCCTGACCGTGGTGGGCGTCCTGGTGATGATGTTCTGGATCTCACCGCTGCTGGCGCTCGTCGCCCTGGTCACGGTGCCCCTGTCGATGGTCGTCGCCGCGCAGATCGCCAAGCGCTCCAAGCCGCAGTTCGTGCAGCAGTGGGCCAGCACCGGCGAGGTCAACGCGCACGTCGAGGAGATGTTCACCGGGCACACGCTCGTGACGGTGTTCGGGCGACAGCACGAGGCGGCCGAGGTCTTCGCCGAGCGGAACGAGAAGCTGTACGAGGCGAGCTTCAAGGCGCAGTTCATCTCCGGCACCATCCAGCCGGCGCTGGGCTTCCTGGCCAACCTCAACTACGTCATCGTCGCGGTGGTCGGTGGCCTGCGCGTCGCGTCGGGCACCATGTCCCTCGGCGACGTGCAGGCGTTCATCCAGTACAGCCGCCAGTTCACGCAGCCCATCACGCAGATCGCGTCGATGGCGAACCTCCTGCAGTCGGGCATCGCGTCCGTCGAGCGGGTCTTCGAGCTGCTGGACGCCGACGAGCAGGACCCCGACCCCGTGCCGGCGCAGCCGCTGCCCGAGCCCGTGCAGGGTCGCGTCGCGTTCGAGCACGTCGCGTTCAGCTACAAGCCCGACGAGCCGCTCATCACCGACCTGTCCCTCGTCGCGGAGCCGGGTCAGACGATCGCCATCGTCGGGCCCACGGGCGCCGGGAAGACGACCCTCGTCAACCTGCTCATGCGGTTCTACGAGGTGGACGGCGGCCGGATCACGCTCGACGGCGTCGACACGCTGGCGACGACGCGTGACGCGCTGCGCTCGGAGATGGGCATGGTGCTGCAGGACACGTGGCTGTTCGGCGGGACGATCGCCGAGAACATCGCCTACGGCGTCGAGGACGCGAGCATGGCGCAGATCGTCGAGGCCGCCGAGGCGACGCACGTGGACCGGTTCGTGCGTACGCTGCCCGACGGCTACGACACGGTGATCGACGACGAGGGCGCCAACGTCTCCGCGGGGGAGAAGCAGCTGCTCACCATCGCACGCGCGTTCCTGGCCGACCCGAGCATCCTCATCCTCGACGAGGCGACGAGCTCCGTGGACACCCGCACCGAGGTGCTGGTGCAGCAGGCCATGAACACGCTGCGCTCGGGGCGCACCTCGTTCGTCATCGCGCACCGCCTGTCGACCATCCGCGACGCCGACACCATCCTGGTCATGGAGCACGGCTCGATCGTCGAGCAGGGGTCGCACGACGAGCTGCTCGAGGCCGGCGGCGCGTACGCGCGCCTGTACGAGAGCCAGTTCGCGGGCGCGGCCACCGAGGAGTGACCCGCAGCGTCCGAGCATGTGGTCGTTATAGCGACCACATGCTCGGACGCTGTGCGGGTGAAAGGGGCAATTGAGGCATAGCGGGCGGATGGGCTTCGTCGGTAGCGTCGGGTGGTACCTCTGGCGGAGGGGGAGCCGTGCGACTGCTGGTCCGGCGTGGGGGCAAGGAGCGTCCGGGCGACACGCCCGACGTCCTCGAGCTGCGCGTGCACGGCGTCGCCAACACGCCGCCGGCGGCCATGCTCGGCCTGTCGCCCGACGAGGTCGAGCAGGTGGACGGCGACGCGCTCGGCAGCTTCTGGGCGCCGACGGCGAAGTCGCTTGCCACCGAGCGCCGGCCAGGCGATCCCCGCACGCCCGCGCCCGGCGTCCGGCGCGAGGGGTACTCGTGGGGCGCGATGGCGCGCCTGTCGACCGTCCCGGCGATCGGTCGGGCCAGCGGGCTCGTGGCGGGCGTGATCCGGGCGCTGTGGGTGCTGATCATCCCGTTCGGCCTGGCCAACGTCGCGTACTGGTCGCGTGACGCCGACGAGCCGCACGGCCGTCGGTCGTCGGCCGCGGGTGGTCTGGTGCGGATCTTCGGCCTGGCGCTCACGCTGCTGTGGGTCGCGACGACCGCCACGGTCATGCTCGGCATCGTCGGCGCGCAGTGCTACGGACCGCGCACGTCGCTCGAGATCGACGGGCAGACGAGCGACGTCGACTACGTGATGACCTGCTCGGCGCTGCCGCACCAGCTCGACTCGTGGGCGCGCTGGGAGTCCGGGCCGCGCACGGCCGTGCTCGCGCTGCTCGCCGCGGGTGCGGTGCTCGCGCTCGCGGCCGTCGGGTCGACGGGGCAGCTGCGCTACGAGCGACGGACGTCGGGGACCAAGGGGCGTGGGCTCACCGCGAGCGCACCGCCCGACGACGGGACGGTGTGGCCGATGCTGGCGCGACCGGGCTTCTGGACCCACGCCAAGCGTTCGTCGGTGCTCTGGTTCCAGCACCTGGCCGCCGCGTTCGCGCTGCTCGCGGCCCTCCTGGGGTGGCACTTCCTGTACCGCGACGAGCCGGGCTGCCGGCGGGCCACCGGCTTCGGGGCGCGCGGCTGTGCCGGCCCGGGGGTGTGGGCGTCGTCGGACCGGTGGTACTGGGCGGTGATCGTCGTGGTCGCCGTCGCGGTGCTCGTCGTCGTCTCGGTGCGGGTGGGGCGTGTGCGCCTGGACCCGCTGCCGCACGCGGGCCAGCGGCCGGCGATCAAGCCGGACGTCGAGGTGAGCCGGCGTGTCGACGGGGTGGTGCTGGCGGTCGCGGTGGTGCTGTTCGAGACCACCGTCGTCGTGGTCGCGCGCTCGGGCGACGAGCCCCTGCGTCCCTGCTCTGCGTCGTCGCCCTGGGTGCCCGCGCCCGGGTGCCTGCCCTCTTCTGGGTGCCGTGCGTGGTCGTCGCCCTCGTCGCAGCCGTGCTGGCGCTGATGTGGCCGGACGGGGGCGCGGGGATCGCGTCGCGCACCGTGTCCGGGGCGGCGTTCGTCGTGCTGCTCGTCGTGACGGTCGTCGCCGGCCGACGACGTGCGGCGCGCGAACGTGAGGGCTGGGGTGGGCGCGGGCCGTTCGTGCTGCTGTCGATGGCCGCCGGCGTCGCGATGGTGCTCAGCGCCTCGACCGTGCTCGGGATCGTCGCGTGGCTGCAGGCGCCGGGCGCGCCGGAGAACGCGACCGTCCCGCAGCAGGTCACCGACGCGCTGACCGACGTGGACGCCGCCGACCGGCTGCGCGAGCCCGTGCTCGTCCAGGTCCCCGCCGCGGCCCAGCTGGTCACCCCGCCCGGGTACCTCGAGTTCGCCATCATGAGCGTCGCCGGGCTGGCGGTGCTGGCGCTGGTCGTCCTGGTCCTGGGGCTGCGGATGGCGGTGCTCGCACGCGTCCCGCTGCCGGTGGTGCCCGGCCAGGTGGTCACGGCCAAGCCTGCGACGAGCGAGGAGAGCGCCGTGCAGCGGGGACGGCGCCACGCCGCGCTCGCGCAGCGCGCCGAACGCGTCGTCGGCGTGCTCGGGATCGTGTTCTTCCTCGCGCTGGCCGGCACGCTCGTGCTGCCCGACCCGGACCGTGAGTTCGGCGGCCTGGCCGGCGCCGCGTGGGACCTGGCCGTGCAGTGGTCCACCATGGCGGTCGTGCTCGCCTTCGGGCTGGTCGTCGGGTCCGTGGTGCTCGCCGGGTCCAAGCAGTCCCTCGCGCGGCCGTGGGGGCTGCTGTGGGACCTCATGTGCTTCCTTCCTCGGGCCGCGCACCCGTTCGCGCCGCCCTGCTACGCCGAGCGCGTGGTCCCGGAGCTGCGCTCGCGGATCGACGTGTGGCTCGGGGACGACCGGCCGAGCAGCGAGGTCGGGGCCGCCGAGCAGCGGATGCTCGCGCGGCGGCGCGTCGTGCTCTCCGCGCACAGCCTGGGCGGCGTCGTCGCCGTCGCCACCCTGCTGGCGCGCTGGGACGGTCCCCGGGGCGCCGACGACGACCGCGTCGCGCTGCTCACGTACGGCACGCAGCTGCGCGCCTACTTCGGACGGTTCTTCCCCGAGCTCTTCGGCCCGGCCGTGCTCGGGACCCACCCGTCGTCGGCCCCGCGCGCGTGGGCCGCCGACCCGTGGGACGTGCCGGTCCCGCCGCCCGTGCCGCCGGTCGGGGTGACGGTGGTCGAGTCGCTGACCTGCGACGGCGCGGTCCGCTGGCGCAGCCTGTGGCGGCGCACCGACTTCATCGGCTTCCCCGTCGACGCGTACGCGCCCACCCCCGCGGGCATCGACCACCCGGCGCAGGAGGTGGACCAGGCCGCGTACCTGCTCACGATCGATGCGCACTCCGGGTACCCGGCGACCGAGGAGTACGGCACCCAGATGGGTGAGCTGGTCGCGCTGCTGCGCAAGGTCCCGGTTCGCGACGACTGACGGGCCCTAGGCTCACGGCATGACCACCGACCGAGCGGTAGGCCGTGGCCCGGTGGCCGGCGCATGACGATCGACCGGACCGCCGAACGCGCCCGCTTCCACCGGGACCGGCTGACGTTCACGTTCTACGGCAGCTTCGTGATCTGGGGCTGGCTGCTGTACAGCTTCAACCCGAGCGTGTCGCTGCTGGCCGACGACTTCGACATCTCCAAGGCGCGGGCCGGGCTGCACGGCACCGCGATGGCCGTCGGCGGGATCCTGGCCGCGTTCGCCACGCCGCGGCTCGTCGTCGGCACCGGCCGACGAGGCGCGCTCTACGCCGGCTGCGCCGCGGTGGCCGTCGGGACGGCCGCGCTGCTGCTGGCGCCGTCGCTGGAGTGGAGCCTGCCCGCCGTCGTCGTGCTGGCCGTCGGCGGCAACGTCGCGATCAGCGCCGCGCAGCCGGGGCTCGCGCTCCACCACGGCCCGGCCGCGTCCGCGGCGGTGACCGAGGCGAACGGCGTCGGCTCGAGCCTCGGCCTGATCGGTCCGCTGGCGGTGGGCGCCTGCGTCGCGGTCGGGTGGGGATGGCGGCCCGCCGTCGCGGTCACGATCGTCATCGCGGTCGCGACCGCCGTCCTGGTCTCCCGAGCGCCTGACGGTGGCGCGATGACACCGCCTGCCGACCGCGCGTCACAGCCAGCACCCGAGGTCCTCGACGCGGCCGTGGTCTCGCTCGAGGCGATGGCGGTCGGGGGCGCTGACCCCGTCGCCGCGCCCCACGGTCGTCGCGCCCTGAACCGTCTGCCAGCCTGGTGCTTCCTGGTGGCCGTCGTCGCGGCCATCGCCATGGAGATGAGCACCACCTACTGGGCCACCGACCTGGTGCGCGAGCAGACGGGCGCCGGAGCGGGGATCGCGGCTGCGACGACCGCGGGGCTGCTCGTCGGGATGTCGACCATCCGCTTCGTCATGGGGCCCGTCTCGCTGCGCATCGCGCCGGCACGCATCCTCGCGGCCGGGTTCGCGCTCGCCGTCGTCGGCTGGGCGATCCTGTGGAGCGCCACCAGCCCGGCGACGGCGATCGTCGGGCTCGTCGTCGCGGGCCTGGGCTACGGCGTGCAGTACCCGCTGTCGATCTCGCTGCTCATCGCCTCCGCGCCCGGCGCCGACGATGCCGCCCAGGCCCGAGCGACCTTCGCCGGCGGCCTCGCGGTCGGGGTCGGTCCGTTCGCGCTCGGCGCGCTCGCGGACCAGGTCGGCATCCACACCGCGTTCGTGGTCGTGCCGCTCGTGGCGGTCCTCGGGTGCGTCGCGGCGGTCGTCGGCGGACGTCAGGTGCGCGCCCGATGACTGGGAGGATGGGGCCGTGCCCCGCCTGGACCTGCAGCCCCTCACCGACCCCGCCGACGAGCGCCTCGCCGACTACGTCTCGCTGACCGACGTCGCGCTGCGCTCCAGGCACGAGCCGGCCAAGGGCCTGTACATCGCGGAGAGCTCGACCGTCCTGGGCCGGGCGCTCGCCGCCGGCCACCGCGCGCGCTCGGTGCTGCTGGCACCGCGCTGGGTCCCGGACCTGGAGGCGATGGTCGCGGCGCTGCCCGACGACGACGAGGTGGTGCCCGTCTACGTCGCGGACGAACCCGTCCTCGAGGCCATCACGGGCTTCCACGTCCATCGCGGCGCACTCGCGTCGATGCACCGCCCGCCGCTCGCCCCCGTCGCCGACGTCCTGGCCGGAGCGCGTCGGGTCGCCGTCCTCGAGGACATCGTCGACCACACCAACGTCGGGGCGGCCTTCCGCTCCGCCGCGGCCCTCGGCGTCGATGCGGTGCTGGTGACACCGCGCTGCGCCGACCCGCTCTACCGGCGCTCGGTGCGCGTCTCCATGGGCACGGTCTTCCAGGTCCCGTGGACGCGCATCGACCCGTGGCCCGGCGGCCTCGACGAGCTGCGCGCCGCAGGCTTCGTCACCGCGGCGCTCGCCCTGTCCGACGACTCGATCACGCTCGACGACCTGGTCACCGAGAACCCGGAGAGGCTCGCGCTGGTGCTCGGCGCCGAGGGGCACGGCCTCAAGGCCGCGACGATCGCGTCCTGCGACCGTGTCGTGCGCATCCCGATGGCCGGGGGAGTCGACTCGCTCAACGTCGCCGCCGCCGCGGCCGTCGCGTTCTGGGCAACGCGGGCCTGAGATGAGGCCCGGACCTCTCGAGGATGCCTGCATGCTGTGGAGGTGCGGGGACCTCCGATGGGACGTGCGGCATGTCCTGATCGAGGCTGCTGGCGACGTGCTCGCCGCCGGCGGGGAGTCGATGGCCGTCGCCGAGCTCGCCGGGATGGCGCCGGACGCACCCTGGGACGACCTCTCCTCAGTGGTGGAGGACGTCGTGTCGGACCTCGGGTTGTCCATGGCGTCGCCAGGGTCTGACGAGGCGCGATGGGCAGCCATCAGGATCGGCGTCCTTCCGCGAGCAGCAGCGGTGCTGGATGGGGCGGGGCCGAGCGACTTCGTGCAGTGGCTCGGATCCGTCTGGGGTCCGGCAGAGCGCGGCGAGCTGGGTCCGCTCCTGGCGCTGAGCGTCGCCGACGAGATCGATCGTGGGGTGCGGGAGTCGGGCGATCGTCGCCACTCCTCGTCGGTCCGGCTCGGCGAGGCGATCCAGCGCGAGGTCGGGGTGCTGGTCGAGCGGTTCGGGTGACGAAGGCGCAGCGCACCGTGGCAGGCTGACCGTCGTGCGTTCCTTCGACGAGCTCGTGGCCGAGGCCGAGGCGGCAGACGTCACCGGGTGGGGGTTCGGCTGGTTGGACGGGCGGGCGACCGAGGAGCGACCGCCGTGGAGCTACGTGACGATCCTCGGTGAGCGGCTGGCGCAGGTCGGGTCGGCGCTCGACCTGGACACCGGCGGCGGTGAGGTGCTCGACGAGGTGCCGGCGTTCCCGTCGCGCATGGTCGTCACGGAGGGGTGGCCGCCGAACGCGGTGCAGGCGCGCGACCGGCTGGGGCCGCGCGGGGTCGACGTCGTCGAGGCCGTTCCCGGTGAACGGCTGCCGTTCGACGACGCGTCGTTCGAGCTCGTCACGGCGCGGCACCCGGTCGCGCCGGACTGGGCGGAGATCCGCCGCGTGCTGGTCCCGGGTGGGCACTACGTCGCGCAGCACGTCGGGCCGGCGTCGGCGTTCGAGCTGATCGAGTACTTCCTCGGCCCGCTGCCCGAGAACCGCAAGGGGCGCGACCCCGTGACGGAGGCGGCAGCCGCGCGCGACGTCGGGCTCGAGATCGTCGATCTGCGCACCGCGCGCTGCCGGATCGAGATCTTCGACGTCGGCGCGGTCGTCTGGCTCCTGCGCAAGTGCGTGTGGTGGGTCCCGGACTTCAGCGTGGACAGGTACCGCGACCGGCTCGTCGAGCTGGACGCCCAGCTCCGCGGCGGCGAGCCGTTCGTCGCGCACTCCACCCGTCACCTGATCGACGCCTACCGGCCGGCCTGACGCGTGGCTGCCGCCCAGGTCGTCGGTTCGCCGTCGCCGGTCGTCGGGCGACTTGCGAGGTAGTCGGTTGCAGCCGACTACCTCGCAGGAGGCCGACTACTCGTCGGGCCGGGAGCGACTCAGAGCGCCAGGCCCTCGATCACCTCGACGCCCGGCATCGTCGCGAGCAGGGCGCCCGGCAGGGCGATCTTGGAGTGCCGTACGCCGCTGCCGATGACCACCATGCCGCCCGCGTCGGGGTCGTCGAGCGGCACGCGGCCGTCCAGCAGCAGGCGGTAGCCGTCGGGCAGGCCGATCGGCGTGATGCCGCCGTACTCCATGCCGGACTCCTCGGTGGCCCGCTCCATCGGCAGGAACGAGCACTTGCGCACGTCGAGGAGCCGCTTGACCGTCGAGTTCACGTCCGCCCTCGTCGTCGCGCGCACCAGCGCTGCCGCGACCTTCTCGGTGCCCTCGCGGCGTCCGGCCACCAGCACGCAGTTCACGGACGCCGACGGCGGCAGCGCGTAGGCCGCGGTCAGCGCCGCGGTGTCCGCGTCCTGCGGGTCGATGGGCGCGACGACGACCTCGTCAGCCACCCGCGGCTCGCTCTGGGCCCACCGGGTCAGGGCGTCGGCGGTGCTGGGCGCGACGAGCTCCAGGTTGTCCAGGGCGGGCAACCAGGCCAGGGTGCCGAGGTTCATGCGCCGGTCTGCTGGTAGGTGCCGATGAGCACGGCACGCGCGATGGTGTGGAACACCGCCGCCGTGTTGGCTGCGCCGGGCATCGCGTCCTTCGACAGGCCCAGGCTGCCGACGTCCAGGGCGTGCACCGCGAAGTAGTACCGGTGCTCCGCGTCGCGCGGCGGGGGAGCGGCGCCCACGTACTCCGCGCGGCCGTCGTCGCCGCGCAGGGCGAACGTGCCGGTCGGGGCGGCGGTGCCGCGCGGCAGCTCGGTGAGGTCGGCCGGCAGGTCCAGCAGGGTCCAGTGCCACCACCCCGACGGGCCGGGCGCGTCCGGGTCGAAGCACGACACGAGGAACGACTGCGTCTCCTCCGGGAAGCCCGACCAGGCCAGGTGCGGGGAGACGTTGGCACCCTTGTCCGTGTTCGTGTGCTCGTCGGGCAGGCGCTCACCGTGCTCGAAGTCGTCGCTGCGCAGCGTGAAGCTCGGGACGTGGGGGAGCAGCTCGTACGGGTCGGGGGCCTGCGGTCGGCGAAGGGAGATCATCGATCCATCATGGTCGGGCGCCCGCGTCCTCGCGCGACGAGCTGACGGCCTTCTCGTCTGGCCGTGTGCCGTCGGACAGGACGGCCCGGGCGGGCATGAGCCGGTCGATGCCGACCAGCACCAGGCCCAGCACGAAGAACCCGACCCCGTAGATGGCGACGTTGAGCAGCAGGCCGCCGTAGCCGATGTCGGACACGTCGACGAAGCCGTACGGGTACGCGCTTCCGGGTGCCAGCACGCCGCGCAGCGTCGTGAACGCGCAGTACGCCACCGGGTACAGCAGCCACCACCCGGCGTGCGCGATGTGCAGGCGGCGGTGGGGAACCATCAGCACGAAGTGCACGAACGTGGCGATGGGCGTCAGGTCGTGCACGATCTGCACCCTGGTCAGGCCGAGCGCGACGACCTCCGCGCCGGGTTCCGCGGGGGCGAGGATGAAGTAGGCGACCAGGCCGGTGATGAGCAGGAACAGGGTCACGGCGCCGATGAGCCACGGCGGAGGTCCGGTGCGGCGTGCCAGCGTGGCGATGCCGGCCCAGGTCATCACCACGGCCATCAGCAGGTTGGACTGGTTGGTGAAGTACACGTAGTCCGTCAGCCGGAACTCCAGGCCCGTGCTGGGTGCCCAGAACAGGGCGACGAACGTGATGGCAGCCAACGCCAGCCGGTACAGCCCGACGACGATCCGCATGCGTGCTCCTTCGGTCCGGACGCCGCGACGATGCGGCGAGCCGCACGGTATCGGGGCGCGCCCACGCGGGCCATCGGGCACGCCGGTCGGGGCACGGCGCGGATTGACACGCCCGGGCGTGTGGGCGTCTACTGACATACTCGAACAAGCGTTCGAACGCAGTGGTGTCTTTTCGCTGTTCAGAGACATATGTGCAGGTCAGCGTGTTGCGAAGGTGGTGGTGGAGGTGGCCGTGAGCACGACGAGCCGCGACGAGCGGGTCGCGCGGGCCCGTGCCGCGCTGGCGTGCGCCGAGCTCCGCACCGGTGCGCGCAGCGTGCTCACCCCGCCCACGGCACCGCACGTCGACCCGGCCGCGGTCCTGCGCCTGGCGGGGGACCCGAGCATCGACTCGGCACTGGTCATCACCGGTCCTGACATACACGGTGCCGTCGTGCATGGTGCCGAGGGGCAGACCCCTGGGCACCTCGTGGCTCCGAGCGGGCTTCGCCCGGAGCCCAGCCCGTCGGTCGACGCGACGGTGATGCCCACCCCGCGACGGACGTCCCTGCTCACCACCGAACGACCGGCACTGCCGGTACCGGACCAGCTGGCCGAGGTGCTGCCGGACGGGCTGCGCCGCGGAGCCACCACCGCCGTGCTCGGCTCCACGTCGCTGGTGCTGACGCTGCTGGCGCACGCGTGCTCCGGCGGGGCGTGGGCCGCGGTGGTGGGGCAGCCGACGATCGGGCTGCTGGCCGCCGCGCAGGCGGGGGTCGCGCTGGACCGGCTGGCGCTGGTGCCGCGGCCCGGTGCCGAGGCCGTCGGGGTGCTGGCCGCGCTCGTCGACGGGGTGGACGTCGTGGTCGTCGGGCCGGGCGTGGTGCTGGGCGACGCCGACCGGCGGCGCCTGTCCGCGCGCGCCCGGGAGCGCGGAGCGGTGCTGCTGCCGACGGTCGCGTGGGCCGGGGCGAGCACGGTGCTGACGGTGGAGCAGGCCCGCTGGACGGGGGTGGGCACCGGCGACGGACGGCTGCGCACGCACAGCCTGCGGGTGGCGCGCACCGGCCGCGGCAGCGCCGCCGTCCCGCACGCGATCGACGTGACCCTGCCGCTGACACCTCGGTCCGCTGCTCTGCCCGCCGCTGTGGTCGAGCAGGCGCCGGAGCGCGCGCTGCGGCTGGTCGGATGAGGCGCGCCCGATGAGCACACGCACCACGGTCCTGTGGGTCCCGGACTGGCCGGTGGTCGCCGCCGCGGCGGCCGACGAGGTCGACGCGCACCTGCCCGTGGCCGTGCACGACGGTCAGCGGCTGACCGCCGTGTCCGCGCTCGCCCGCGCCCAGGGTGTGCGCCGGGGGATGCGCCGACGGCAGGCGCAGGGCTGCTGCCCCGAGCTGGTGCTGCTGGTCGCCGACGACGTCCGCGACGTGCGGCTGTTCGAGCCCGTGGCCGCCGCCGCGGAGAGCGTGGTCGCGGGCATCGAGGTGGTGCGACCGGGGATGCTGCTGCTGCCCGCTGGTGGGGCCAGCCGCTACCACGGCTCGGAGGAGGTGCTGGCGGAGCGGCTCGTGGACGCGGTGGCGCAGCGGACCGGGCACGAGTGCGGGGTCGGGACGGCCGACGGTCTGCTGGCCGCCGTGCTCGCGGCGCGCACCGGGGCGCTCGTCGGACCCGGCTCCTCGGCCGAGTTCCTGGCAGGTCGCGGCGTCGGCGAGCTGGTGCACGCCGCGGTCACCGACGAGGTCGCCGCCGACGTGGGTGATCTGGTGGACCTGCTGAACCGGCTCGGGCTGCGCACGCTCGGTCGGCTCGCGGCGCTCCCGGCCGCCGACGTGCACGCCCGGTTCGGGCGCCTGGGGGCCTGGGCGCACCTGCTGGCGCGGGGCGACGACGAGCGGCCGCCCGCCCGACGGCGCCCCGAGGCCGATCTCGAGGTCGCCGCGGAGCTGGAACCGCCGGCCGACCGGGTCGACACCGCGACCTTCGTCGGGCGCCGCCTGGCCGAGGACCTGCACGCCCTGCTGGTGCAGCACGCGGTCACGTGCGGGCGGCTGCAGATCGCGGCTCGCACCGACGAGGGCGAGGACCTGGTCCGCACGTGGCGCACCGACCTGGGCGGCTGGGGCGGTCTGACGGCCGCCCGCATCACCGACCGGATCCGCTGGCAGCTGGAGGGGTGGCTGTCGTCGTCGGCCGTGACCACTGCCCGGAACCTGGCGGCCGACGCGCGCGCCGCCGGGGTGAGGCGTCCGCAGGACGCCGACGACTGGCCGGCCGACCCCGGTCCGGACCACGACGAGCGCGGCGTCACGCTGGTGCGCCTGGCCGTGACCGCGCTCGACGTGGCACCCGCGGGAGCCGAGCAGGGACGGTTGTGGGGCGGCCCGTCGGGCGGTGACCTGCGCGCGCACCGTGCACTGGATCGGGTGCAGGGGATGGTCGGCGGGGCCGGGCTGCTCACCGCGACCCTGCAGGGCGGCCGCGACGTGCGTGACCAGGTGCACCTGCGTCCGTGGGGCGAGCAGAGCGACCCGCCGCGCCCCCTGGACCGGCCATGGCCCGGACGCCTGCCCGACCCGGCGCCCGCGACCGTGCTGGACCCACCGCGCCGGGCCGAGGTGCGCGACGAGGAGGGGCGGCCCGTGGTGCTCGACGTGCGCACGGGGATGAGCAGGGCACCGGCCTGGGTGCGCGTCGTGCCCGACGACCCGGACGGGGACGGTGGGCCCGAGGTGAGCACGGGCCGCGGCCAGGTCGACCGCGGACGGCCGGGCGCGGTGCGGCCAGGTGCGGTGCGGCCAGGTGCGGTGCGCGCGGCGGGCAGGACAGCCGAGGCTGTGCTCCTCGACGCGACCCCTCGGAAGGTGACCGGATGGGCGGGGCCCTGGCTGCTGGGGGAACGGTGGTGGACGTCGTCCGTCGCCGGGACCCTGCGGGCGCACCTGCAGGTGACGTTCGACGACGGCCCCGCGGTGCTGCTGGCGTGCGCGCCGGACGGGTGGACGTGCGAGGCCACCTATGACTGAGCGAGAGCCGCGGTACGCCGAGCTGCACGCGCACTCGGCGTTCAGCTTCCTGGACGGTGCCAGCCAGCCCGAGGAGCTCGCCGCGGAGGCCGCGCGGCTGGGACTGCGCGCGCTGGCCGTCACCGACCACGACGGCTTGTACGGGGTGGTGCGCTTCAGCCAGGCGGCCAAGGCCGTCGGGCTGCCCACGGCGTTCGGTGCCGAGCTGCACCTGCCGGCGCCGGACGGGCGGCTCCACGCCCGGGAGAAGACGCGCGCGACGCCCGGCCTGCCGGTGCTCGACCCGCCCACGGGCGTGCCGGACCCGCGTGCCGACCACCTGCTGGTGCTGGCCCGCGGCCCGGCCGGCTACCGGGCGCTGTCCCGCTCCATCGCCGAGGCGCACCTGCGCACGGGCAGCAAGGGTGCCGCCGACTACCGACTCGAGGAGCTGGCCGCCAACGCCGACGGGCAGTGGCTGGTGCTGACCGGCTGCCGCAAGGGGTCGGTGCGGCGCGCGCTCGCGGGCGGTGACCCGTCGAGCGCGGTCGGGGTCGCGGCCGGCGGTGTCGACGCCGCGCGCCGCGAGCTGGACCGGCTGACGGCGCTGTTCGGGCGGGACAACGTCGCCGTCGAGCTCGCCGCTACCGGTGACCCGTACGACTCCGAGCGGGCCGACGTGCTGGCGGAGCTGGCCCGGGGCGCTGGCCTGCCGCTGGTCGCGACCGGAAACGTCCACTACGCGACCCCGCGCGACGCCGACCTGGCCGCGGCGCTGGCGGCGGTGCGGGCGCGCTCGTCGCTCGACGACCTGGACGGCTGGCTGCCCGGCGGCCCGGTGGCACACCTGCGCTCGGCGGCCGAGATGCTGTCGCTGCACCGTCGGCACCCGAGCTCGGTGACGACGGCCGCGGACCTGGCCGACGAGTGCACCTTCGACCTGTCCCTGGTGGCCCCGGACCTGCCGCCCTACCCGGTGCCGGACGGCCACACCGAGGCGACCTGGCTGCGCGAGCTCGTCCGTCGCGGCGCCCTCGAGGTGTACGGGCCGCCAGAGGCCGAGCGGGTCGAGGGCGCCTACGCCCAGCTCGAGCACGAGCTGCGCGTCATCGAGAACCTGCACTTCCCCGGCTACTTCCTGGTGGTCTACGACCTGGTCGACTTCTGCCGGCGCAACGGGATCATGGCGCAGGGCAGAGGCTCGGCCGCGAACTCGGCGGTCTGCTACGCGTTGCGGGTCACGGCGGTCGACGCGGTCAAGCACGGGCTGCTGTTCGAACGGTTCCTGGCCCCGGAGCGCGACGGACCGCCGGACATCGACGTGGACATCGAGTCGGGCCGCCGCGAGGAGGTCATCCAGCACGTCTACGCCAAGCACGGGCGCACGCACGCGGCGCAGGTGGCCAACGTCATCTCCTACCGGCCGCGATCCGCGATCCGCGACGCGGCCCGCGCGCTCGGCTATGACGCGGGGCAGCAGGACGCGTGGGCGTCGTCGATCGAACGCTGGGGGAGCCTGCGGTCCGAGCCGGGACCGCGGCCCGCACCCGTCACGGTGCTGGGTGCCCCGGCGCCGCACATGGTGCCCGCGCCGGACGTGTCGTGGGGCCGCCCGTCCCGCCCGCACACCGGGCACGCCGGACCGTGGCCCGTCACACCGCGCGACGTGCGGCGCGAGTCGCGCACGGCTATGTGGCAGCCCGGGCAGGTCACGGCCGACGGCCACGACGTGGTGCCCGCGACGCTCCCGGCGGCCGCGAGCGACCTGGACGAGATCCCGGCGCAGGTCATCGACCTGGCCGAACGGTTCCTGCGCCTGCCTCGGCACCTGGGCATCCACTCGGGCGGGATGGTGATGTGCGACCGGCCGGTCATCGAGGTGTGCCCGGTCGAGTGGGCGCGGATGCCCGGCCGCACGGTGCTGCAGTGGGACAAGGAGGACTGCGCGGACGCGGGGTTGGTGAAGTTCGACCTGCTGGGTCTCGGGATGCTCACGGCGTTGCGGCTCGGCTTCGACCAGGTGCACGAGCACGAGGGAACGAAGCTGGACCTGCACGGGCTGCCCGACGAGGACCCGCGGGTCTACGACCTGCTGAGCGCCGCCGACACCGTGGGGGTCTTCCAGGTGGAGTCGCGCGCGCAGATGGGCACGCTGCCGCGCCTGCAGCCGCGCACGTTCTACGACATCGTCATCGAGGTGGCGCTCATTCGCCCCGGTCCCATCCAGGGTGGGTCGGTGCACCCGTACATCGAGCGTGCGCAGGGGCGCCAGGAGGTGACGTTCCTGCACCCGCTGCTGAAGAAGTCGTTGGCCAAGACCCTCGGGGTGCCCCTGTTCCAGGAGCAGCTCATGCAGATGGCGATCGACGTCGCCAGCTTCACGGGCGCGGAGGCCGACCAGCTGCGCCGCGCCATGGGGTCCAAGCGGTCGACGGAGCGGATGCTGGCGCTCAAGGAGCGGCTCATGACTGGCATGGCCAGCAACGGAGTGAGCACGGAGGTCGGGGAGCAGATCTTCGACAAGCTCAAGGCGTTCGCCGACTTCGGGTTCCCCGAGTCGCACGCCTACTCGTTCGCGTTCCTGGTCTACGCCAGTGCGTGGCTGAAGGTGTACCACCCGGCGGCCTTCTACGCGGGGCTGCTCGCGGCGCAGCCGATGGGGTTCTACTCGCCGCAGAGCCTGGCTGCGGACGCGCGCCGGCACGGGGTCGAGGTGCTGCGTCCGGACGTGCTGCGCTCGGACGTGCAGGCTGTCGTCGAGCGGCTGGGACCGACGCCGGACGGGGGAGAGCCGCGCCTGGTACCTGCGCCCAGCGGCACGGGACCGGCGGTGCCGGTGGGGGCGCGGACGGGCGCGGTGCGGTCGCTGGCCGTGCGGATGGGGCTGGTCGCGGTGCGCACCATCGGCGAGGAGCTCGCGCAGCGGATCGTCGACGAGCGCCGGTCGAACGGTCCGTTCGTCGACCAGCGCGACCTGGCCCGACGCGTCCAGCTCACCACCGCCCAGCTCGAGGCGCTGGCCACCGCGGGAGCGCTGGACGGCCTGGGGATCAGCCGCCGGGAGGGCCTGTGGGCCGCGGGTGCGCTGGCCCAGGAGGGACCGGACACGCTGCCGGGGGTGAGCGTCGGGGTGACGGCGCCGATGCTGCCGGGGTTCAGCGACGTGGAGACGGCGACGGCAGACGTCTGGGCCACGGGCGTCTCGGTGGACTCCTACCCCACGCAGTTCGTCCGGGACCGGCTCGACCAGGCGGGCGTCCTGCGTGTCGAGCAGGCCTTCCGGCACGAGGAGGGTCGACGGGTCGCGGTGGCCGGTGTCGTCACGCACCGCCAGCGCCCGGGGACGGCCGGCGGCGTGACGTTCCTGTCGTTGGAGGACGAGACGGGCCTGCTCAACGTGGTGTGCTCGGCGGGGTTGTGGAGCCGGTTCCGGGTGGTGGCACGCACGTCCAAGGCGTTGGTGGTGCGGGGCCGGCTGGAGCGGGCCGACGGTGCGACCAACCTGGTCGCCGAGCACCTGTCCCCGTTGTCGCTCAAGGTCCGCACGTCGTCGCGGGACTTCCGGTGAGCCGAAGATGTGGTGCGTCGGGGCGCGACGGCTGCGCTGACACGCGTGGCCCGGGACGTCCGACGACGGGAAAGGAGCGGCCATCGTCGCGTCCGCCCCGCTAGCCTGCGAGCGTGTTCGGACCACTCGTCGCGTACCTGCCCACACCTCGCACCGCGGACGGAGCGATCGGGACGGAGCCGCTCGGCGTGCTCGTCGACCGGGCGGTGGAGGCCGGTGTCGACGGGATCGCCGTGCTGGGCTCGTCGGGAGGCTTCGCCTACCTCGACCGCACGCAGCGCCGCACGGTCGTGGACGCGGCGGCGGAGGCCGTCGGCGGACGCGTCCCGCTGATGGCAGGCATCGGTGCCCTCACCACGCAGGCGGTCCTCGAGCACGCCGACGACGCATCACGCGCCGACGCGCTGCTGCTCGGCACCAGCGCGTACCTGCCGCTGACGCCCGACGAGGTCGTCGGCCTCTACCGCGACGCCGCAGCCCACGCGTCGGGGCCGGTCTGGGCCTACCACAACCCCCGCACCACGGGCGTGGACATGAGCACGGAGACGATCGCCCGCATCGCCGCCCTGGACGGGATCGGCGGCTTCAAGGACCGCGGCACGGACGCCGCCGACCTGCGGCAGCGCTACGACGAGCACCGGGCCGCGGTGCCCGACGACGTCGAGATCGGGTTCAGCGGCGACGCGCTGGGCGTGCACGGCCTGCTGGCCGGTGCCCGCTCCTGGCACTGCGGCCTGGCCGGGATCCTGCCGCGCCCGTTCGTCGTCGCCGCGCGCGCCGGTGCGGCCGGGAACGAGGGCGACGCGCTCGCAGCGGTCGACGCGATGCAGCCGTGGATCGACCTGGCGCTGACGTGGGGTGTGGCGCGCCTCGCGGCGCTCGTCGGGCCCCTGCTCGGTATCGCGACGGGGGAGCTTCCACGCCCGCTCCTGCTGCCGCCCGACGACGTTCGCCGCGAGGCCGTCCGCCTGCTCGAGACGACACCCGCGCTGGCCTGAGGAAGTCAGCCCTGCTTGACGGCCTCGTCGTCGTCGATCTGCTGGTCGTCGTCGACGGGTTCGACGCCCTCGGTGGCCTCGGCGACCGTCATCGGCGGGTCGATGCTGCGCAGCCGCGAGAAGATCGCCCAGAACACGGCCACCAGCGGCACCGCGATGACCGCACCCAGCAGACCACCGGTGAGCGTCCCCGCGGTCACGGCGAGCGCGATGACGACCGGGTGGATGGACACCTGCTTGCCCATGATGAACGGCTGGAAGATGTGCCCTTCGAGCTGTCCGATCGCCGCGATCCCGAGGCCGACGAACAACGCGGACCACAGCCCGTTCGCCGCCAGCGCGACGATCATCGCGATCACCATCGCGGTCGGCGCGCCGACCAGCGGGATGAACGCACCGATGAACACGAGGACGGCCAGGGGCGCCGCCAGGGGGACCTGCAGCACGAGGAGCAGGATGAACGCCAGCGCCCCGTCGGTCAGCGCGATGAGCACCGTGCCCCGCGTGTACCCGGAGAACGTGTACCAGCCGGCACCGCCCGCGATCTGCCAGGTCTCGCGAGCCCGCTGCGGGAGCTGGTTGAGGAACCAGGTCCACATCTCCTTGCCGCGGGCCAGGAAGAAGATGGTGCAGAAGATCGCGAGCGCCAGGGCCGTGAAGATCTCGACGACCGACCCGGCACGGGACGCGGCCTGGGTCGCGAGCTCCCCGGCGTGGTCCTGCAGCCACTGCTGACCCGAGTCGATCCACTTCACGATCTGGTCGTTGGTGATCGTGAACGGGAGCTTGCCGCTCTCGAGGAAGTCGGTGATCTGGGTGATGCCGGTGCTGAACTGCTTGGACAGGTCGTCCCACTGGTCGACGATCGAGTAGCCCACGTACGTGAGGAGACCCAGGAAGAACACGATCCCGGTCAGCAGACCCAGCCCGGTCGCGAGTCCGCGCGGCATGATCTTGCCGTACCAGTCCACCAGGGGGCGCAGCACCGCGGTGAAGACGCACGCCAGGAACAGCGCGACGAAGAGCAGCAGCACGTGCCACACGGCGTAGAACACGATGCAGACGGCGATCACGACGATGATGAGCCGCCACGAGATCCCCGCGAGCGAGCGCAGCCACTGCGGCGCCGTCTGCTCGTTGCCGTACGGAGGATTGCGTCGCGCACCCGCGACCCTGCGGGCAGCCGGGCTCGCGTACTGCCTGGTGGAACGGTCGCCGGCGGCGTCGCTCATGGGTCCTCGTGCTCTCATGTCGGGATGCTCCGGCCAGTGTGCACCGCGGGGCCGATGCGTGCTCGGCAGCCGCGCCGTGCTATCTTTTCTGCCGCACCTCGGGGCGCCCACGGGCTCCCGGTGGTCCACCCGTCCGGGTGGCGGAATGGCAGACGCGCTAGCTTGAGGTGCTAGTGCCCGAAAGGGCGTGGGGGTTCAAGTCCCCCTCCGGACACTCGTTGAGACAGCGACGGGCCAGGCCCTGACCGCAGCAATGCGGTCGGGGCCTTTCTCGTCTCCGGCGGCGCGACGACAGGGTCGGCATGTCCGAGCGCGAACCGGGTCATCGCGTCGAGGTCTGGGTCGTCGACGTCGCACGGGCCGGAGGGCGGGTCAGGCGGCAGGGCGGTCCCTGCTGGCCCGGCGCACGTGGTCACGGGCGTGCTCGATGGCACCGTCGAGGTCGTCGAACAGGTGCTTGTGGTGCCGGAGCGCGTCGAGGACGCCGACCGTGCGGAAGAGCTCGACGTGCCCCTCGCGCACGCCCTTGATGAGGACCGTCACGTCCCGCGCCTCGAGCCGTTGCACGATCTCGCTGAGCACGTGCGCGCCCGTCGCGTCGACGAGCTCGAGCTGCGACATGCGCAGCACCACGACGGTGACGCCGTCGAGCGCCGTCACCTCGTCGAGCACGCGGTCGGCGGCGGCGAAGAACAGGGGGCCGTCGAGCCGGACGACGGCGATCCGGTCGTCTCCTGCCTGCCCCGGCTCGGGCACGGGCTCGCGTGCGACGCCCGTGGCCCGGGCGAGGCCGCGCAGCGCGAACGCGCCGGCGACGACGACGCCGATCCCGACGGCGACGATCAGGTCGACCGAGACGGTGACGACGGCGGTCACGACGTACGCCACGGCGTCGGCGCGGGTCGAGCGCAGGATCGACCGCGCGGTCGCGACGTGCACCATCCGGACGGCCGTCACCATGAGGACGCCCGACAAGGCCGCGAGGGGGATGGTGGCGACGGGCCCGGCGACCACCAGGACGACGGCGAGCAGCACCATGGCGTGCGTGGCTGCGGCGAGCCGGGTGCGCGCACCGGAGCGGACGTTGACGGCGGTCCGGGCGATCGCTCCCGTGGCGGGCATGCCGCCGACGAGTCCGGCGGCGACCGAGGCGAGTCCCTGGCCGACGAGCTCGCGGTCCGGGTCGTAGGTTCCGGTGTCGGCGAGCGACGCGGCGACCCGCGCGGACAGCAGCGACTCGATCGCCGCGAGGGCAGCGACCGTCATCGCCGCTGGCACGAGCGCGCGCAGCGTGGCTGGGTCGAGCGGGGGGAGGCTCGGGGCCGGGAGGGTGCGGGGGAGGCCGCCGATGTCCGCGAGGGGCGCACTGAGCAGCCGGGCACCGATGGTGACGAGCACGATGCCGACGAGCGACCCGGGCAGCCCGGGGCGCAGGCGGGGGAGCAGCACCATGCAGGCGGCGACGACGGCCACGGCGCCGAGCGACCACGCGAGGACCGTCGGGTCGGCGTCGACGAGCGAGCTGACGGCGGTGCCGACGACGTTCGTGTGCGCCCCGCCGTGGCCGCCCGTGCCGGTGAGCGCGGGCACCTGCTGCAGGAAGATGATGACGGCGATCCCGAGCGTGAAGCCTTCGATGACGGGCCACGGGATGAACGACACGAGGCGGCCGACCCGGACGATCCCGGCGAGTGTGACGACGACGCCGGCCATGAGGGTGACGGTGACGACGGCCGACGTGCCGTGGGCCGCGACGATGGGGGCGAGCACCACGACCATCGCGCCTGTCGGCCCGGACACCTGCACGTGGGATCCGCCGAGCACGGCGGCGACGAGGCCAGCGACGATCGCTGTGACGAGCCCGGCCTCGGCTCCTGCGCCGGACGCGATGCCGAACCCGAGCGCGAGGGGCAGCGCGACGACGCCGACGGTGAGGCCGGACAGCAGGTCGGTGCGCCACGAGCCGGGTAGCTCGGCGTAGTCCGCGCGTGTCGGCAGGAGCCGTCGGACCGAACGGGCGAGCCCCCTCATCGCGGGAGGGCGGGGAGCCCGGCCACGTCGTTCATCGTCGCGACGTCGGCCGCGACGATCTCGGCGAGGAGGCGCCGGGCGACGGCCAGGAGCTCGGCCACGTCGGGATGCGCCAGGCGGTAGTGCACGTGGCTCGCACGCCGGTCGGAGACGACGAGGCGGTGGCGGCGCAGGACCGCGAGATGCTGCGAGAGGTGGGACGCCTCGAGCCCGGTCGCTTCCTGGAGCTCGGCGACGGTGTGCTCCTGCTCGTCGGCGAGCAGCTCGAGCAGTCGGATGCGGAACGGGTGCGAGAGGCCCTTGAACAGGCCGGCTTTCACCTCGTACAGCGGACGTTGGCGCGAGGAGAAGAGATGGTTCTGCGGCATGATGAAGTCATCATATCGGGTCACGGTGGTTCGTTTCGCAGACGCCGCGGACGGTGCGGGCGACGGCCCACTATGGTCCGCCGCATGAGTCTCCTCATCGATGTCGGACGGTGGCCGGGAAACACGTCTCGGCTCGACGCGGAGCTGACGCGGCTGAGCGAGCTCCTCGCGGACGAAGGCGTCGCCTGGCGCGCCCCGCGAGGTGTGGACGTCCCCGCGCTCCGATCGACGGTTCGCGGCTTCCCTGCGTCCTGGATCCAGGACCTCAAGCGGGTCGTGGCGCTCGTGGAGACCGGGGCTGCCGTCACCCCGGTGGACAGCGTCGAGATTTTCGAGCGGGGGCAGGAGCTGGTGCGCGACGAGGCGGCGATGCTCTCCTCCCACCTCATCTGCCATGCCGCCGCCGAGGGATTCTTCGTGCCCGTCGACCTACGCACACCCGTTTTCCTGCCCGAAGGATCCGGGGTGGCCGGTAGCGGCGTGGTCGGCTCCAGCCAGGGGCTTCTCCGTGAGCTCCAGCAGTGCGCTGAAGCTCTGGGCATCGCGCTCGACGACGAGCGGTCACTCTCGGACGTCGAGGCTGCGCGGGTTGCGGCGCTGCCCGACGACGACCCGTTCGCCGTCGAGTCCGTCGTCTGGCTCGCGTTGCACGAAGCCTGTGTCGCGAGCATCGCGACGGGTCACGCCGTGGTCCTCCACTGACTCGACACGCCTCGTGACCTCACCCGCTGGGGTGGTTGTCCGCCGCGGTCCTGGGCACTACGTCGTGCCGCGTGGGCGTCGCTCGACGTCGACCGCGACGAGGCGCGGCACGGGAAAGGCGCGCGTCGCCGAGCACGTGGACAGCAGCGGTTCGGAGAGTTCGTGCACCAGGGTGACGGTGACGACGTCGTCGCCCGCGGCGAGCTCGACGGTCCAGGAGCGGTCACCGTGTGCCTCCCGGAGGGGTGCGTACGCGGCGATCCGGGAGTCACCGAACGCGTCGCGGGCGGCGTGCTGGGCTGCCTGCACCGCGTGCGACAGCGAGCTCCGGCCGCGCAGGAACCGGGGTACGACCTCGCCGCGCAGGTACGCGTCCGCGATGTCGAGTGCGTCGAGGTCGTCGGCCCGCCCGTAGTACAAGCCGTGGGGGAGGACGACCATGGTCCCGGCGAAGCGATCCCCGCCGAGGTGGGAGCACTCCCAGGTCTCGTCGAGATGGCGACCGGCCAGACGCGCGGCGACGGGGCGGCCCCGCACGGCGCAGCACCGGTCGTGCCGGCCGTGGGCGCACACCGCGAAGACGGGAGCGGTGGACGCCGTTCCGGTGGAGCCGTCCAGGGGGACGTCGAGCAGCTCTGCCGGATGCTGCACCTCACCCCATCGGATCGTCTCCCGACCAGGACGGGAGTCGACGAACGCCCACCTGGTGGAGGTCGACGACGGTCGTCGGGCCGGTCGACGGATCGCCAGCGGTCGGGTCCCGGCAGCCTCGATCCTCGTCACCAGCGCACGGCCCAGTACGACGTCGAACGGCGGGTCGAGGAACGCGTGCCGGCCCCACCCGCCCGGGCTCTCCACCAGGAACCACGTGTCACCGCGGGAGGCCGTTCCGGCGAGCGGATCGCCTCGTTCGCGCGACCGGTCGCTGCAGGGCGCCCACGCCGGCCCGGCCGCAGCATCGGGTTCCGAAGTCACTCGCCGGCCACCAGGAACCCTTCGCGCAGGAGGCGTCGTGCGACGACGAGCGCGCTCGCGTCGTCGAGCCCGGGCAGGGCGTCGACGCGCACCGCATCTCCGCCTACGAGCAGTCGCAAGGTCGGCTCGGCCTCGGCCGGGAGCGTGAGCGCACGGCCCCGCGCGCTGATCCGGACGCGCTCGTCGACCCGCTGCACCGATGCGGACAGCGACTCCCGCAGGCGGACGGTCGTCGCGCCCGAGAGCGTCGCGGCCGCGGCGAGACTGCGGACCGGACCCACGGGTTCGGGGCGCGTGTCGCGCTCGAGACGATCGCCGAGCGCTCGTGCGACCCGCTCGGCGGACGCCTCCTCACCGGCGAGCGCGGCCGTCAGGTCGGAGACGACCTCGGCGACGATCCCGCGGAGCTGGTCGGGGTCACGGACGTCGACGCCGAGCGGGAGCGAACCCCGCAGGCGGGTGACGTCGCCGACCAGGGGCAACAAGGCATGGACCACGTCCGCCCTCGTGTAGGCGGACATGCCGACCGTCAGGTGGATCGACGTGTCGCCCAGCGCGGTGGCGGAGTGGATCCAGCCGCGCGGGAGGTAGAGGGCGTCGCCGGGGTGGAGCACCTCGTCGATGACCGCGGGCCGGCGCGCGGCGTCGGCGACCGCGTCCGCGTGAGCGGACCACGGCTGGTCCGCGAGGGGGTCCGGGTGCACAGGGGCGTGGATCCGCCAGTACTTCTCTCCGGCGATCTGCAGGACGAAGACGTCGTGCGTGTCGTAGTGCGGGTCGAAACCCTGCGACGACGGGGGAGTCACGTAGGCGTTGACCTGTGCGGGGTGCCCGATCTCCGCGACCAGGGATCGTGTGAAGTCGACGAGCGGGGGCCAGAGGCGGTGCAGTCCCTGCAGGACGATCGTGGCGCCGGACGCGAACTCGGTCAGCACCTTGTCGCTCGAGACCTGGTCGCCCACCTCCGCCCCGTAGCCGCCCGGCGCCGTGAATCGTGCCGCAGGCAGGACGGATCCCTCGTGAGCCATCCGCAGGAACGGTGTGCGGACACCGCGTCGGCTGACGAGCTCGTCGACGGCGTCGGCGGAGAAGAGGTCCCCGAACCCGCCTCCCAGCGTCTCTGCGCGGGACAGGAGCGGTGCGGTGGCCCAGTAGTCGCGCGCGAACAGCTCGGGCGCGACAGCGACGCACCGGCCGAGGGCGGACCCCCGGCCGGTGGCGTGGTCAGCCATCAAGCCGAGCCGTCTGCGCCGCCGTCGTGGCCGGCAGGGTTGGCGCCGCCGTCGGCCGTCCCCTCGCCGGCGGACCCGTCCGCACCGCCGTCGTGCCCTGACGGGTTCGCACCGCCGTCGGCCGTGCCTTCGCCGGCGGACCCGTCTGCTCCGCCGTCGTGACCGGTGGGATTCGCGCCCCCGTCGGCAGGGCCCTCGCCCTGAGCCCCTGAGTCCGTCGTGATGTCGTCGTCGTTGATGCTCATCGTGATCCTCTCGACCGGTCGTGCGGGTTCGTCGGTGCTCAGGCCCCGTGAGCTCGAGCGTATCCACGTGACTGGCGTCGCGCGCGGGCGGGGGCCACCCGGCCCCGCGTCATGGTGTGTCGTCCCGAGGCTCGGCCGTCGCCTCCTGGCGTAGCTCGCGACCGCGACGGGCGTCCTCGTCGAGCTGTGCTTGCTTCTTGTCGCTCGCCTTGGTGTCGCGCGGGGGCAGCTGGATGGTCTCCTCGGCCGCGATGCCGCCCTGCAGCTCTCGTCCGCGCTCCAGCTCGGCGTCGAGCTCTGCACCGAACAGGAGCGCCAGGTTGGTGAGCCACAACCACAGCAGCACGATGATGACGCCCGCCAGGGAGCCGTAGGTCTTGTCGTAGCTCGAGAAGTTCGTGACGTACAAGCCGAAGGCGAGCGAGGCGAGGATCCACACGACGATCGCGACGAACGCGCCGACGCTCACCCAGCGGAACTTCGGCTGCCGGACGTTCGGTGTGGAGTGGTACAGGATCGCGACGGCCACGACGACGAGCGCGAGGACGACCGGCCACTTCGCGATGCTCCAGACGGTGACCACGACGTCGCTGACGCCGAGGGTCTGGCCGACCGACGTCGCGACGCCTCCCGAGAGGACGACCAGCACGACCACGATCACGGCGAGGATGACCAGGACGAGGGTCACGAGAAGCAGCACGGGCCGCAGCTTCCAGACGGGGCGACCTTCGTCGACCTCGTAGACGCGGTTCATACCGCGACTGAAGGCGGCGACGTAGCCGGAGGCGGACCACAGCGCCAGCACGACACCGACGACGAGGGCGAGGCCCGCGGACGGCGCCTGCGTCAGCTTGTCGAGCACAGGCTCGACGCTCTGGGCTGCGGACTCGGAGCCGACCTCGCGGACGGTCGTCAGGACGTTGTCGACCATCGTCTGCGGGTCGCCGACGAGCCCGAAGATCGACGCCACGGCCAACAGGGCCGGCGCGATCGCGAGCACCGCGTAGTAGGTCAGTGCCGCGGCGAGGTCGGTGCACTGGTCCTTGGTGAACTCGCGCAGCGTCTTGCGGATGACGTACAGCCACGACGGCTTGCGGAGGTCCGCGGGAGAGTCGGGTTTGCGCGCGTCCTCGGGGTCCGGTGCGGCGGCTTTGCTGGTGCTCGTCTCGTCCTGGGTCATGACGATCCTTCCGGGTGGTGCGAGAAGGAGTGACGGGGCGAAGCTCGTCGTCGTGCGCCGCCCCGTGAGCGTGGAGCGCCGGGGGCGCGGGCAGGAGAGGCACGAGCGCAAGGCATCGCGGTGATCGTCGGCGGTCGGCGCTTCCTGCCCCTGCCGACGGACGCCGGACGGATCCGCCCGACACGGTGGACGGTATGCCGGGGTCGTCGGTCGCGCCACTCGGAGGCGAGGTCGACTTTGCGAGGTGCTCCGCCCCGCCCCGCCCCATGACGTCGGGTCCCGTGCCCCGGCAGGCGGCAATCGTCGCCCGCCCGGACGGACCGATCCTGGTCCGGAGCGACGTCGCCATCGTCGACGAGGACGGCGTGCCGCTTCCGTGCCGTCGCAGGACCGTCGCACGGTGTCGGTGCGGTTCCTCGGCGATCAAGCCCTACTGTGACGGCACGCACAAGGCGATCGGTTCAAGGCGCGTGAGTCGCGCCTGCGGAGCCGAAGACTTGCGCATCATCGAGGCGAGCACATCACGGGCTGCCCGGCCCCGTCCTCGGTCGCCGCTCTGGTGTCGGTCCTCCGCGAACGTGAGCACATGGCAGGGTGCGCGTGTCGACCGGTGCTCCACCGATCCAGACGTCAGTGGCGCCGTGGCACAGTGACGGACGACGAGACCGCCGACGTACCCGCCGAGTCTGCGTGGACGACGACACGGAGCGTACGGGTGCTCGTGCTCCGCTTCACCGTGTATTGAACCGTACCGGTCTGCCCCGTCCCGGCACGCGGGCGCAGCGTGGCGCGGGTGTGCCACGTCCCGTGCACGCGCTCCTGGATCACCACCGAGCCGGTGGGGGTCGCGACGGCTTCGATGACCGCCTTCGAGGCGCTCGTCCTGATGCGGTGCAGGGAGACGTGCCGTCGTACGTCGATGCGCACCTGTGCGCCGATGCCCGCCTCGTAGGAGGCGGTCGCCGGCGTGACGATCCGGTAGTAGTGGCTCGAGGTCTCGCTCAACGTGGTCTCGGCATAACCGTTCTTCGAGGTGACGGTGCGAAGCGTGCGCCATGCCGACGAGCTGGGCTCACGGGTCTGGACCTGGACGGGCACGGAGATCGACCGCGCGAACAGGTCGGTCACGGTGAACAGCATCGTCACCGACCGCCCGCGCTCTGTCGTCGTCCGTCGCGCAGGACTGGTGGTCCCCACGGTGACGGGAATCCGTGCCGTGACCAGCGTCGTGCTGGCCGTGACCGGGTGATAGCTGTCGTCGCCGCCGAAGTGCACGGAGACGACGTGCTTGCCGCCCGCGACCTGCAGCTGCGACTGCAGGTGCAGATAGGCGGGATCCGGCGTGGAGCCGCCCAGCTGGCCGCCGAAGACGATCGTGCGCACCACTCGTCCGTCGATGCTGATCGTGGTCGTCGATGCCCCGAACGGTGACGACCAATAACCGGGGGTCGCCGCTGCCGTCGCAAAGATGTCGATCGTCGCGAGGCCGTAGTGGTCGCTCGCGGTGACCCGGAGCGACGGTGCGGGGCGCCAGTCGTCCATCGTGATGCTCGTCGTGGCGGCGTCGTAGAAGTCGTCGCCGGAGTACGCGACCTGGACGACCTCACCCTCGGTCGCTCGCGTCAGCGGGACGGTGCCGTCCCAGGCGGTCGATACGTCGGCGCGACCGAGGACCGTACCGGCAGAACTCACTGTGACCGTGCCGTGCCGGGCAGGCAGGTGGAGGACGGCGCCCGCTCCCGGTGCCAGCAGGTTGAGGTGGACCAGCGTCGTTCCGTCGCCTCGGAACGTCGACGTCGGTTGATCGATCGTCGTCGGGCCTGCGGACGTCACGACGGACGACTCGAGGGTCACGGGCAGCTTCCCGTCCGGGGCCCACTGGATGGTGACCGGGTAGGTGGTGTCGCGCGCGGGCAGCGTGAGGGAGGTGCCACGAGACTCGTACGCGTACGTGTCTCCGATGCGTGTCGGCGTCGCGGTCCACGAGGCCAGCACGTCGCCCGTGTCCGAGCGCGAGATCGTGACGACGCCCTCGTCCAGCGTGGTCTCGGGCTCCGTGCACGGTGAGACCTCGACGACGACCGATGCGAGCCGGCTGTACGTGTCGGTCTCCCGGTAGTCGAGCATGTGTCCGTCGACGCAGGCAGCGACGTTCGGCAGCTCGGATCGGGGCGTGGCGGCATCGTCCGCGCTCGCACCCTCGCTTGCGCTGGCGAGCAGCGCGATGACGACCGAGACCGCGGTCGCAGCGCTGACGCCGAAGCGCCGCAGAGGTCCACAGCTGCCCGAGCGCATCGCGTTCTCCTTCTGGCCACCGCCCTGGTTGCCCGCGCGATCGTACGTCGGCCTCGCGGTCGCCGAGGGGAGATCACCTGTTCGGCCCAATCGCGGGCGTCGGTTCGCCGGGACCCGTGCCCTATGCTCCTCGCGACTACCAGAGATGAGGCAGTGATGCACGTGGGTGCGCGTCGATCGACATCGTGGGCCGCCATCGCCGCAATGGCGCTCGCCGTTCTGCTGCCCGCCCGTGCGGCGAGCGCCGACGAGGGGGTGTGCGCACCTGCGGCCACGGACTACACGTTCGCCGTGTCGGCCGGGTCCGACCTCCTGAACGTCGGGCGCAAGGTCGGCCTGTGGGCGGCTGTTCGCGCGTGCGATCGGATGCTGACGCCGACCGACGGCGCCGTGCAGTTCTCGGTCGACGGTGACGCTTTCGTGCCCGCGGGGATCTACTGGACCACGCGCGAGGAGCCTTGGCAGGGTGGCCGTACGCTCGCGTCCGTACCCGGCACCCACACGGTGGTGACCAGGTGGGTCCCGAACGACCCGAGCGTCGAGCCGCCGGCGGACTACTCCATGACCTTCGTCGCGAGCTACGGCGGGGCGACGTTCGGCCCCACGCACAGCTCGTTCGACCAGGTCGATCCGCGCCTGGTCCTCGTTCGCGGCCAGGTGCAACCGGCGTCGCGCCTCAGCGCGAGCGGCACTGTTCTGGGCGGCAGGATCACGGCCAACGTGGGCGGCAGGCAGGTCGCCACGACGTCCGTCGCAGACGACGGGACGTTCACGTTCCCCCTCTTCGCGGCTCACGGAGGGACGCAGGTCGCCCTCGCCTACTCCGGAAGCCTGGACTACGCGAGTGCCTCGACGACCTACACGGTGACCGATACCCGTGACGCGACGTCGATCGTGCGGCTGGAGACGAGCGGATACCGCGGGCATCTCGTCGTCAGCGGCACGTTCTCCGCCCCCACCGACCACGCGTGGCCCGACGCTCAGGGGTCGGTCGCGGGCGCGGGCGGCCAGCTCCTAGTACTCGTCGACGGGGCCCAGGTGGCAACGGTGGCGCTCTCGTCCGACGTGTGGGCCGACTCCGCTCCGGGCTTCACCCACCCGTTCCAGACCCGCGAGCTTCCGATCTCTGCCGGCCGGCACACGATCACCGCTGCCTACCGGGGCAACCGCGACTACGCACCGTCGACTGCGACCGCCGCCGTCGACGTCGACCGCGCAGTCGCCCGGTTCGGGGCGCAAGGGCCGTCGGTGGCCGCGTCCGTTCTCCGGAGCGGAGTGAAGTTCGGCAGCGCGTTCAGCTACGAGGTCGAGGCGACCGACGACCAGCTCGCACCGCTGTCGGGCGCGACCGTGATCATCGAGGGCCGCGGGTCGGCGTCCGGCGCCGTCTGGCACCGCGTGGCGACCGGCGTGACCGCGAACGGGGTCGCGCGCATCACTGTGCGCCCGACGGCCACGATGGAGTACCGCGCCGCCATCGCGTCCGACTCACAGGTCGTGGGCACTCCCCACTGGACTACCGGAGAGGTGACGGTCCGTCGCGTCCTGTCGGTCACGAAGGCGGCCGATCCCAAGCACAAGTCCTCGCGGGTGATCGTGACGGCCAAGGCCGGCCCAGCGGGGAGGGTGAGCCTCCAGCGTTACTCGGGTGGTGCGTGGCGCACCGTGGCCACGACGACCATGCACGCGGCGACGGGCGCGACGGGGAGTGCACGCTTCAGCATCGTCCGGACGGCTCACACCCAGCGGGTGAGGGTGGTCGTCGCGTCTGACGCCACGGCGACCGGCGCGACAAGTGCGACCGTGCGGGTCGCGGCCCGCTGATGATGCTCTGCCGCTGAGTCCCGTCCTGGGCGGTCGTCAAGCGTGGTGGACGCGTCCCGGCTGTCGTGTCGTGGTTCGGGCCGCACGCCTCCGCGCTCTAAGGTGTCCCGCGATGATCACTCGTGCCGAAGGGGCGTATCTCGGCGCCGTCCGGGCCTTCCAGAACCCGATGCTGGACCTGCTCCACAAGCGGTACGCGCCGCTGGTCGTGTCCATGCTCTCGGTCGTGTTCACGGTCGAGCGCCCCACGGTCGCGGTCGCGGACGCGCACACGGAGATCGGCGACGCGCTCGACCAGCTGCGTGCCGCGGGCTACGAGGACAACCTGCCGGTAGGTTCTGCGCGCGACCTCTGCCGCCAGTGGGCGGACGCGGGGTGGCTGCTGCGGCAGGTCGTGGACGACGACGTCGAGGTCTACCGCCTCTCCGCGCACGCCGTCGGAGCGCTCGAGGTCGCGGGCCGGGCCGGCGGTGCACGGGCGCGTGTCTCGCAGTCGCGCGTGCGGACGTTGCTCGACGCGGTCGAGCGGCTCGCGCAGGACGCCGACCCGGACGTGCTCGTGCGGATGGCGCGCATCGACGCGGAGATCGTCCGCCTCAAGGTCGAGCTCGACCGCATCCAGCGCACGGGCGAGGTCGACGAGGTCGACGACGAGGTGCTGCTCGAGGAGGCCGAGAACGTCCTGCACCTGGTGCGTGAGCTTCCCGCGGACTTTGCGCGCGTCGCCGAGTCCATCAAGGCGATGCAGCGCGACGTCGTGCTGGCCCTGCGGCAGGACGAGCGGCCGACGGGTGAGGTGCTGCGCGAGTACCTGCAGCGCGGCGAGCAGGTCATGGACGCGACCCCCGAGGGACGCGCGTTCGCGGGTGCGCTGCGCCTGATCGGCGACCCGCAGCGGCTCGACGAGCTGTCCGACCAGCTCGACGTCGTGCTGCGGCACCGCTTCACCGCCCGCATGACGGCGAACCAGCGCGCGGAGCTCGCCGAGCTGGGGCGGCGCATCGAGCACGGGCTCGACCAGGTGTTCACCGCCCAGCGCGAGGCGTCGTACGTCATCACCGCGCAGGTGCGCAACCACGACCCGCTGCGCGACCGCCAGGTCGACGACCTGCTGCGCGACGTCATGGGCGGCCTGCAGGCGTGGATGCCGACGGCCCGACGAGGGCAGGTGGTGGACCCGCTGCGGCGCCTGCCCGTCGCGGAGGTGGACCACCTGCGACAGACGGCCGGCGAGCTGCGGCCGCCGCAGGCGCCCGAGCCGCTGGCGGACTGGGACGACGAGACCGGCCTCGACGTCTCGTCGGACGAGGCCCGTGCATGGGGCGGACCGCAGTACGGCGCGCTCGGGGCGCACCTGGCGGGCTTCGCCGACGAGGACGGGTGGGTGGACCTGGCGGCGGCGTTCAACGCGGGGCCCGAGTCGCTGCGCCGACCGGTCGACCTGCTGGGCCTGCTGGAGATCGCCGACCGACACGGCATGACCGAGACCGGTGACGTCGCGTACGTGGAGGCGGTGCGGCCGGACGGCACGCGGCGCCGGTTCGCGTTCGGCGGTGTCACGACGAGGACGAAGGACGACGAGGATGAGTGACGTGACCGGCGAGGGCGGGTTCATCGCCCCGGTCTCCATGGAGGAGGACCCCGACGAGCTGTTCGCGGGGGACTCGGGCACGCTGGACGCCGACGTGCGGACGGTGCTCGTCCGCCTGCTGCAGCGCCGCGTCCTGGTGGCCGAGCGGAGCCCAGCGCACTGGCGGACCCTGCTGGCCAACCAGCAGGTGATCGAGTCGCGGCTGCACGACCTCTTCGTGCACCTGGTCGTCGACCACGAGCGCGGCATCGCCTACAAGCGGCAGGTCCGCTCGGCCGAGCTCGACGTCCCGGTGCTGCTGCGCGACGAGGCCTACACGCGCGCCGAGACGCTGGTCCTGGTCCACCTGCGCACCGTGTTCCAGCGCGAGCGCGGCGCGGGCGAGGCGTCCGTGCGCATCGACGTCGAGGAGATCGAGCAGACCGCCCTGACGTTCTTCGACGCCGACGAGACCAACATCGCGACGCAGCAGCGCGAGATCCGTGGCGCCGTCGCACGCCTGGCCAAGGAGGGCATCCTCGAGGAGGAGTCCGAGGGCCGGTTCCGGGTGACGTCGCTGGTCGAGGTGGTGCTGAGCAACGAACGCCTCGGTGAGCTGCGCGCGTGGCTGACGGAGCAGGCCCGTCCGGACGCCGCTCAGACCGTGGAGGTGGCCCGATGACGATGGTGGACACGCTGTTCGGGTTGGTGCCCGCGACCTCGTCGGGCCAGCAGTGGGTGGCGCGCGACCTGCAGCTCGTGAACTGGGGCGGGTACGACGGCTACCACCCGGTGCGCCTGGCGTCGTCGGCGACGCTGCTGTCCGGTGGCTCGGGTTCCGGCAAGTCGACGCTCATGGACGCGTACATCGCTCTGCTCATGCCGCACACGACGCCCTTCAACGGCGCGTCGAACGGCGGTGTCGTCGGGCGCCCGCGTGGCAAGGACCAGCGCAACATCCTGTCCTACGCACGCGGCAAGCTCGACGAGTCGCGCACGGAGGACGGCACCCGCGAGCGCGTGCTGCGCGGCGACGGGCAGGACACCTGGTCGGCGATCGCGATGACCTGGGTCGACCAGTCCGGGCAGCGCCTGACGGCTGTCCGCGCATGGTACGTCCCGGCCTCGGCCCGCACGCTCGACGACGTCGTCGCCGTCCGTGCCACGTGCGACGACGCGTTCGACCTGCGGGAGCTCGAGCGCGCCGTCGCGCACCGGCTGGGGCGTGCGGCGGTCACCGCGCTCGGGCTGACGTGCTTCGACACCGACCGGGAGTTCACGGCACGCCTGCACTCGTCGCTCGGGATCGGGGCCTCGGGGGACGGGCACAAGGCCGTCGCGCTGCTCGCCCGCATCCAGGCCGGCCAGCAGATCACCACGGTCGACGCCCTGTACAAGTCGATGGTCCTGGAGGAGCCGGACACGTTCGCCACGGCCGACGCCGTCGTGGAGCAGTTCGACAAGCTCACGGGCACGCGCGACCAGATGATCACCGCGCGCCAGCAGGTGACGGCGCTCGAGCCGATCGCCGGGCACCGACAGGCCATCGACGAGGCGACCGACCGGCTGCAGGTCATCGACCAGGTCGGCACGGTCGAGGACCGGACGAGCCCCGCGGGCCTGTGGCGCAACGAGCGCCGCCTGGGTCTGCTGCGCGAGGTCGAGCGCGACCTGCAGCACCGGCACCGCGCCGCGGACCGGCTCGCCGCCGAGACGCAGGCGCGCATCACCGCCGCGAAGTCGGACCTGGACGGCGTCAAGGAGACCCTGTGGGCGGCCGGCGGCGACCGGCTCGCGACCGCGCAGCGCGAGCTCGCCGGGCTCGAGGCCCGGTTGGCCGACGTCATCCGGACCCGGGCGAGGCTCGACGACGCGCTGCGGGCGATCCCCGACACGCAGGTCACCACCGAGGCCGACCTGGCCGCGCTGGTCGAGCGCGCGAGCGCGGCGCTGGACGACACCGCGGCACAGCGTTCGGCCAAGCGGGCGCTGTTCGAGCCCATGGCGTCGGCCCGCGAGGCGGCGGCGGACCTCGAGCGGCTGACCGCCGAGCGTGCGTCCGTCGCGGCGCGCAAGGACAACATCCCGGAGGGTCTGCACGTCACGCGGGCCGCCCTGGCGCAGGCCGCGGGCCTGTCGACCGACGACCTGCCGTTCGTCGGCGAGCTCGTCGAGGTGCGCACCGAGCACGAGCCGTGGCGTGCCGCGTTCAACCTGGCGCTCGGCAGCTTCGCCACCGTGATGCTCATCGACACCGCGCACCTGCGCACGTTCCGCGCGGCCATCGACGCCGTGCCGACGGCCCGCCGCATCCGGTTCGAGGGTGTGCCCACGGGCCTGCGCGACGACGTCGCGCTCGACCAGCGCACCCTGCCCGGTCGACTCGACTTCCGCGGGGGCGCGTTCACGGGCTGGTTGCGCAGCGAGCTCGCCTCGCGCTTCGCGTTCGTCTGCGTGGACACGCCCGGCGAGCTCTCGCAGCACGACAAGGCACTGACCCGGTCGGGGCAGGTGTCGCAGGGGCGGCGCGGTGCGCACGGCGGCCAGGACGTCCGCAACGTCCTGGGTTTCACGACGACGCGCCGCCTGGCGGACCTCGACGAGCAGATCGCCCGGGCCGAGCACCGCCGGCAGGTGGCGACCGAGCAGCTCGCGGTCGCCGAGGACGCCGCTGACCGGCACGACGCCATGATCCGCGCCTTCGGGCAGCTGGACGGCATCACCTGGGAGCAGGTCGACGTCGCCGGCGTGACCGCGGAGCGCGACCGGTGGAGCGGGCTCGTCGAGAGCGTGACGGCAGGGAACCCCGAGGTCACCCGCCTGCAGCACCGCGTCATGGAGCTCGAGGTGCTCATCCAGACGCTGACCGAGGACCTGGGCCGGACCAAGGCCGAGGCCCGGTCGATGGGGGAGCGGTGGTCGACGACCACCGACGAGGTCGACGACGCCCAAGGTGCGCTCGACGAGGCGGCGGACGCCGGCACGACGGTGGCGGCGGAGCAGCGGCGGTACCTCGACGGCCTCGCCCCGGGGGCGGCCGACGAGGGGCCGACGCGGACCACGTCGCCCATCGACGCGCTGGCCGAGTTCGACGCGATCGTCGCCCGGGCAGGCGACGTGGTCCGCACGGACCGGCAGGCCGCCGCGGCGACGATCGGCGCGGCACGCGACGCACTGCGGCGCACGTTCGAGACGTTCGTCGAGCGCTGGCCCGACCCGAACCTGGGTACCGACCCCGACGCGTCCTACGCGGACTACGCCCGCATCCTGGCGGACCTGCAGGCCAACGGGCTGCACGACCTCGAGGCGGACTGGCGCAGGAGCCTGCTGCGCCTGTCCGGGAACGACCTGACCGACCTGCACAACGGCCTGAGCCGCTCGGTGCGGGAGATCAAGGAACGCATCCGGCCTGTCAACGACATCCTCGCGGACCTGCCGTTCGCCGACGACGAGCACCGACTGCGCATCGACGCGCGCGACACCCAGTCCACGGTGCTCGCCCGCTTCCGCAAGGAGCTGCGCGACCTGCGCGAGCTGCTGGCCACGGACGCGACCGACGCCGAGCGGGAACGCCGCTACCTGCGCATGGCCAAGGTCGTCGACCGGGTCCGGCGCTCGTCGCCCGACTTCGCCGACCTCGTCGACGTCCGCCGGCACGTCCGCCTCAGTGCGGAGAAGGTCGACCTCGACGGCAACCACGTGGCGCTGTACGACCACATCGGCGAGAAGTCCGGGGGAGAGTCGCAGGAGCTCGTCGCCTTCATCGTCGGCGCCGCCCTGCGCTACCAGCTCGGCGACGCCGGCGCCGAACGCCCCCGCTACGCGCCGGTGTTCCTCGACGAGGCGCTCATCAAGGCCGACGCCCGCTTCACCGGCCGCGCCGTCGGCGCCTGGCGTGGGCTCGGGTTCCAGCTCGTGATCGGGGCACCCAACGACAAGTTCGGCGCCCTCGAGCCGCACGTCGACGTCAAGTACGTGGTCCTCAAGGAGGCGTCGGGCCGCTCGCGCACCAAGCTGGTGGCCGGCGTCGGAGAGCAGGCGGCCCCGGCGTGAGGTTGGTGCGCCCGGCGGAGGCTGCTCACAAGGCCGCGCTCAAACTGGCCGGCAACTGGCCCGGGTGGGTGATCGACGAGCTCGAAGGCCGTCCACCTGTCGAGGTCACGCTCAGGTTGAGTCCCGGTGTGTCGAGGGAGGCCGAGCTGAGCGCGCTCGGGTTCGACGTCTGGCACCCCTGGGTGGAGGCGTGGGCCGGCCTTGCCGTCGCGGGAGCACGGGTCGACATGAAGGTGCTGTCCACGACCCGGCGCGTCCCCGGGGTGGTCCGGCTCACCGGTCTGGACGCGATCGTCGAGCTGGCGCACCTCGTCGGGGAAGTGGTAGGTGTCGACGTCGACCGAGGGCGGGGCATTGCTCGGCGGCTCTCCGACTGCGGCGCACGGCTCACGCCTGCGACGCTGCGCGCCGCGGTGTCCCTTCCCGACGACGAGGTGGGCGCTCTCATGGGAGCGCTGACCTGGCTGCGCGACCATCCCGACGTGAGTGCGTGGTCCGCACGGTCATTGCCCGTTCCCGGCATCCACAGCAAGTGGCTCGTGGCGAACGGCAACCTCCTGCGCGACCTGACCGGCCGGGACGTACGTGAGGAGGTGCTGCCTCGGCCCGCGGTCGCCCATGTGACATACGTCGACCCGCACTACCTGACCTCCGGTCTGCGGCGGCACGACGCATGGACGACGGGCGACGTGCATGATCTGCCGTACGTCCCCGACGTCGTGGTCGTGGTCGAGAACCGTGACTGCCGGCTCTGGTTTCCCCCTCTACCTCGCACGGTCGTCGTGGAGGGCGGTGGTGCTGCGGCCGCATCCCTCCTGGCCGATGTCGCGTGGATCCGTCGTGCACGCACCGTCGTCTACTGGGGTGACCTGGACGCCGCCGGATTCGCGATCCTGGACAGGTTCCGCGACGCCCTGAGACAGGAGACCGGTGATCGCCCGGCCCGCGACGTCGCATCGGTCCTCATGGATGCGGTGACGCTCGACGAGTTCGAGCACCTGGGCACGACCCGGGACAAGGACGGTCGGCTCATCACATCGTCGGGCGCGCACCTCCAGCACCTCACGGAGGACGAGACCGCTGCGTACTACGCGGTAGCGACCGCGGGCGACGCACCCGTGCGCCGCATCGAGCAGGAGCGCCTCCCGATCGAGCTCGCGGCCGCCGCCGTCGCAGCCCTCGCCGGCCTCTGAGGGCCGCTCGGCTGGCGGTGCGCGCGCGCCAGCCCGACGATCGTCACGGATGGTTGAGGGAGTCACGGATGGTCGAGTGAGAGGAGCCGGTCGATGCCCAAGACGAGCCGGTCGGGAGCGGCGAAGCGCAGCGAGATCCCGGCGACGCTGCAGCGCTCGGACGCCAAGGCTCAGCGGACGTACGCGCACGCGTACGACGCGGCCATCGAGCAGTACGACGGCGACGAGGAAGCGGCCCACCGGGTGGCGTTCGCGGCGCTCAAGCACACGCACGAGAAGGTCGGCGACCGGTGGCGTCCCAAGGAGGAGAACGGTCCGTCGGACCAGCGGGCCGAGGAGGGATACGGGTCGACGGCGCCGACAGCGGGGGGCGTGGACGCCAACGCGAGCAAGGCGCACCTGTACGACCTCGCGCGCGAGCTCGACATCGGCGGCCGGTCGAGCATGAGCAAGGCCGAGCTCGTCGATGCCATCGAGAAGGAGAACGAGCGGCGCACCCGCGCTGCCGGCTGAGGCTCCCGGCTCGCGCGAAGGGCCGACCGGGTGTATTCGCGACGCGCCGGGCGAAGGATTCCTCGATCACAGGGTCGCGTGCGTACTGTGCATCGCCGATCCCGGTCAGCACCGGGACGGAGCACAGATGAACGCGCCGCCCGAAGGATCCCGACCGCATGCCGACCACGCCCCGTGCTGGAGCGCGCCGCCCGCGCAGCCTTCCGGTCCGGATCGTCGTGCGCCTGCTCGCGGTCGTGGTCGCCGTGGTCGTCATGGGGTTCGTCGCGGTCACGACCTCGTCGGCGACGCACCCGCTCGGGACGTCGAGCAAGCCGCGCACCAGCGCCGTCAGCCACCACTCCTTCACGGTGTCCTGGGCTCCCGTCGAGAAGGCGAAGGCGTACGTCGTCACGGTCGCGACCGACAAGGCGTTCACGCACGTCGCGTGGCGCTCGCAACGGTTGGCGGGCACGTCGGTGCGCGTGACGTCCGGGATCGACGAGCACACCACATACCACGTGCGCGTGGTCGCCGTCTCGGGCCCGAACGTGGGTCTGCCGTCGGCGAGCGCCAGCGTGCGCACCGTGTGGCAGCCCCCGGGTGACACGTCGCGCCCCACGGTGCAGAAGGTCGACACCACCGGTTTCACCGTGTCCTGGCCCGCATCGGCGCGTGCCGACTACTACGCCGTCCAGGTCGCGACCGACCAGAAGTTCACCGAGCTGGTCAAGACGGCTGTCGTCGAGAAGCCGACGCTGACGGCCGCCGTGCGGGACGGGCAGACCTACTTCGTGCGGGTCGTGCCGCAACGCCACGGCCTCAGCGCTCCCGCCGCCGTCGGCAGCGTGACCACACCGCTGAAGGTGCTCGGCAAGGTCGGCAAGCCCTTCGCCGAGCCCGTCTCGACGGACTCGATCACCGTGCGGTGGCCAGCCGCCACGAACGCGTCGGGCTACACGATCGCGCTCATGAAGACGCCGAAGTCCAAGGCGACGTGGACGACGACGAGCACGAAGGCCCAGGCGACCCTCACGGGGGTCAACCGCAAGAAGGCAGGTCTCGGCGCGGTCTTCTACCTCAAGGTCGTCGCCACCCGGTACGGGCAGACGCACACCACGTCGAAGACCATCGCGACGACGCTGCTTCCCGGCACGACGAGCAGGAAGGCCTCGTTCACCGCGAAGGTGTCGTCGTACAACCTGCTCAAGCCGAGCGAGACGGACGCCGAGCACCGCAGCTGGGAGAAGCGGTACACGGTCGCCGCGAAGGCGCTGCGCGGGCTCGACATCGTGGGGCTGCAGGAGACGCCGTGGAAGAAGTTCGACGGCGCCCGGCCGGTCGTGAAGGTGGCCAAGGTCGCGAAGCTGTCCGTGGCCCGGCACCCGAAGAGCTCGAAGCCGTGCACGACGACGAGCGAGCCGATCCTCTACCGCAAGGCGAAGTTCACCGTGGTGGCGTGCGGCGTGCAGAAGGTCTCCACGGGCAACCCGAAGCGGTACGCGTCCTGGGCGACGCTGAAGGAGAAGAGCAGCGGTCGTCTCGTCTTCGTCACCAACGCTCACCTGGTGGCGTACGCGGGGGCCGAGTCGTCCCGGGACCCGCGCGTGCAGAAGCTCCGCGCGAACGAGGCCAAGAAGCTCCTGTCCAGCATCAAGAAGCACAACACGCACCATGCGCCGGTCATTGTCCTCGGAGACCTCAACAGCTACGCCAACCGGGCGGCCGTCACCCCCATCGACGTCCTCGCCAAGGGAGGGTTCGTCAGCGCCGAGATGGTCGCACCGACGCGCCTCGACGCCGACGTCTCGTCGTTCCACGGGTTCTCCGCCCCCGCGAGCTCGGGACGCCACCTCGATCACGTGCTGGTCGACTCGCGCTCCACCGTGCTGCGGTACGCCGTGCGCGCCACGGACGCGAAGAAGGCGCCGTCGGACCACTTCCAGATCGTGGCCTCCATCCGGGTGCACTAGGTCGCTACGATCTGCGTCGCCACGTCGCCGTCCTGACGCGGCCCGACGAGGGGAGCGCGATGAGCACGACGGACGTCCCCCGGTCCGCCGTCCGGATGCCCACGCTCGCGGACGTCGCGCAGGCGGCCGGCGTCAGCCTCAAGACGGCCTCCCGCGCGCTCAACGGCGAGAAGAACGTCGCCGAGGCGACCCGCCTGCGGGTCGCTGCCGCGGCGGACCAGCTCGGCTTCCGGCTGAATCCCGCCGCGAGCATGCTCAAGCGCGGGATCTCGACGACGGCGGTCGGCATGATCACCGGCGACCTGACCAACCCGTTCTACTCGGCGCTCGCCCAGGGCGTCGAGCGGAAGGTCCGGGCCTGCGGGGGCACCTGACGCTCGCCAGCTCCGACGAGGACCCGCGGGTCGAACGGGAGCTCGTCGACGAGCTCTACGCCCGACGGGTGCGCGGGCTGGTCATCGCCTCGACCTGCGCGTCGCACGAGAACCTGCGCCTGCTGGTCGAACGGGGGATCGCGGTCGTGTTAGTCGACCGTCTGCCGGTGGGCGTGGACGCTGACGCGTTCGTGCTCGACAACCGCGGCGGTGCGTTCGCGGCCACGCGGCACTTGCTTGCCGCAGGCCATCGGCGGATCGCGTTCGTCGGCGACTACGGGCGGCTGTCCACGCACCAGGAGAGGCGGCGTGGGTACGAGGACGCGTTGGCAGTCGACGGGCTCGAGCCCGTCGTGCGGCTCGGCTCGCACGACGTGACATCCAGTCGCGAGGCCGTGCTTGCGTTGCTCGACGACCCCGACGCGCCGACGGCCCTGGTCGCAGGGAACAACCGCATCGCGGTGGGAGCGGTGCAGGCGATCGCGGAGCGCGGGGCGCGTACCGCGCTGGTGGGCTTCGACGACTTCGAGCTCGCCGGCGTCCTGGGCGTGACGACCGTGTCGCACGACCCGGCCGAGATGGGCAGGCTCGCTGCCCGGCGGCTGCTGGGGCACGACGAGGCAGCGGCGGGCCGGCGCACGGTGGTGCTGCCCACGACGATCGTCGCGCGCGGGTCCGGAGAGCGTCCGCCCGCCTGAGCACCGTCAACCGCCGACCGACTCCCAGGGTGCCGCCAGCACCAGCGGGTCGGTGTCGAGGTCCAGGACCTGCGAGCGGGCGGGTGCCGAACCGGCTGTCTCGAACCGGACCGTCGCGGTGCGGCCCCGCACGTGCACCACCCAGCCGAGACCTCTTGCGGCGTGCTCGACGTCGAGACCCGGACGGGCGTTGTGCTCGTCGAGCAGGCGCCCGAACTGCGGTGTGCGCGCGGTGTCGACGTTCTGCTCGGCCGGCTGGTCGTCGGGTTGGGCGTCGGGCGCGTCGACGACGAGGTCGTCCGGTTCGTCGTCCCAGGGGAAGGTGAGCTGCGCGTGTGCGGACAGGTTGTGGAACGAGACGCCGAGCAGACGGACCGCGTCGGTGATGCCGGCGGAGCGGGCAGCCTGCTGCGCGGCCGCGCGCAGCTCGACAGGATCGGCGCTGGGCTGGGGGAGCGTGACCGAGCGCGTCACGGTCGTGAAATCGGTGAAACGCACCTTGGCGACGACCGTCCGCGCGCCGCCGCCGTGCGCGGTGAGCCGGCGCAGCGCCTCGTCGGCCACGGCCTCGACCGCGGAGGTGATCGCGTCGGTGCCGAAGATGTCGGCGCCGAACGTTCGCTCCGCGCCCACGGACTTGCGTTCCCCACCCGGTGCGACCGGTCGCGGGTCGAAGCCGCGCGCGAGCCGGAACAGGTTCGTCCCTGCGGAGTCCCCGATCGTCATGGTCAGGACGTCGAGCGGCTGGCGGCGCAGGTCCGCGACCGTACGCACGTCGAGGCGTTCGAGCGCGGCCATGGTGGCCGGGCCGATGCCAGGGACGGCTCGCGCGGACAAGGGGAGCAGGAAGTCGTCCTCGTCGTTCGGCGTGACCAGCAGCAGACCATCGGGCTTGCCCGCGTCGGAGGCGAGCTTGGCGATCAGCTTGGTACGCCCCAGACCGATCGAGACGGCCAGCCCGGTGCGTTCCCGGATGCGCGCCCGGACGTCCACGGCGGCGCGTTCCGGGTCGTCGCCGTACGGCCCAGCGTCAAGGTCGACGTACGCCTCGTCGATGCTGACCTGCTCGATCAGCTCGGACAGCCCGGCGAGCTCGGCCATGATCAGCTGCGACGCCGCGCTGTATGCGCCGAACCGCGGGTAGAGGACGGCCGCGGCCGGGACCAGGCGTCGTGCGCGGCTCATCGACATCGCGGAGTGTGCGCCCGCCCGGCGTGCCTCGTACGACGCCGTCGAGACCACGCCGCGCGGCCCGGTGCCGCCGACCAGCACGGGCTTGCCCCGCAGCGACGGCTTGTCGCGCTGCTCGACCGCCGCGAAGAACGAGTCGGCGTCGGCGTGCAGCACCGTCGCGCGGCTGCGCAGCCGCGACGCGTCGGTCAGCCGCTCGACATCCACGGCCCCTACTCTGCCTTGTGGTCCCGACACGTCGTGACCTGATCTACGTTGAGCCGGTGAGCACCGAGCCGCGCCGCGTCCGGGCACCGCGGGCGCCGGCCCCATCGTGGTCGTCACCGTGGATCCTGCTGGGTCGCGTGCTGCTGGTCGTCGGACCTGTGCTGGTGGTGCTCTGCCGCCTGACCGAGTCGTGGTGGCGGAGCGCTCCGCTCGACGAGGGTGGAGTCTCGACGCACCCGGTACCGGCGGCCGCGTTCCTCGCTTCGGTCGCGCTCGCAGCCGCGTGGCCGTTCCTCCTGCTGCCTGTCGCCTCCCCGCGGTGGTCCGTGATCGACGACGGCGTGCTGGTGGCGCCGACCGTCCTGGGCACCCGGCGCGTCGAGCTGCACGAGCTCGTGCGCGCCGGTGGGTTCCGGGTCCTCGGACGTGGAGGTGACCTGTTCGTCCTCAGGTTGCGCGACGCGAGCGGCCACCGGGTCATGCTCACGCGCTCGGGGCAGGACGACGTGCCGGAGGCGGTGCGGTCCGCGGTCGTCGCGCTGCACCGCGCGCACCCGGAAGCGGTCTCGCCGCGACTTCGTGCACGGATGCGTCTGGCGCCGGTGCCGCGCTGGCCCGCGCGGGTCGCGCGCACCCTGGTGACGACCGCCGGCTTCCTCGTCTACATCGGTGCGTTCTTCGTCGTCCTCGGACTCCTGATGACGGTCTCCGGTCAGCTCACGTGACGATCGCGGGGTGGCGTGGGTCGTCGACGCGCACCACGAGGTCGGCGGTGCGCGTCGGGTCGGCGCGCGCCTCGTAGAGCGCGTAAGCCTCGAGGGTCCACTGCTCGTCGGACGGCGTGCGGCGGGCGAGCGTGCCGGGCCGCGTCGTCAGGTGGACCGACAGGTCGACGGGCAAGCCTCGCCCCAGCAGCAGCGAGCCGTCGAGCAGCAGCACGGCGTCGGGTGCCGCGTCGAGGTAGCCCGCGCGCGTAGCGCGGTCCGCGACGGGATCCCACAGCGTGGGCAGGTACCGGCCGTTGCCGGGTGGTCCCAGCGGTCCCAGCACCTCCCGCTCGAGCGCCCGCTCGTCGAGCCAGTCCTCGAGGTAGGCGAGCGCATCGTGGTGCCCGTGCTCGAGGCGCACGGACGCGGGCCGCAGGAAGTCGCCGGCCGAGACACGGACCACCGGCCGGCCGGCGGCCCGCAGCGGCTCGACGAGGGCGTCGGCCAACGCACCCGGGTCGGTCGGCGGCGCGCCGTCGACGAAGACGCGGACGCGTTCGCCCCGCGGTCGGTCGAGGATCGCGTCGACCACGCGCTCGACGAGCGCGATCGGCGTCAGCGGGACGACCTGCACCGTCAGGCGCCCACGTACGCCGCCAGGTGCTGCCCGGTGAGCGTGGAGCGGTCGGCGACGAGCTGGGCGGGCGTGCCCTCGAACACGACGCGACCGCCGTCGTGGCCGGCGCCAGGACCCAGGTCGATGATCCAGTCCGCGTGCGCCATGACCGCCTGATGGTGCTCGATCACGATGACGGACTTCCCGGCGTCGACGAGCCGGTCGAGCAGACCCAGGAGCTGCTCGACGTCGGCCAGGTGCAGGCCCGTCGTCGGCTCGTCGAGCACGTACACGCCGCCCTTGTCACCCATGTGGGTGGCGAGCTTGAGCCGCTGACGTTCGCCGCCCGACAGCGTGGGCAGCGGCTGACCGAGACGCAGGTAGCCGAGGCCGACGTCGGACAGGTGCGTCAGGACCTTGTGTGCGGCGGGTGTCTTCGCGTCGCCGTCGGCGAAGAAGGCGACCGCGTCCTCGACGGGCAGGTCGAGCACCTCGGCGATGTTCAGCCCGCCCAGGCGGTACTCCAGGACGGCGTCCTGGAAGCGGCGGCCCTCACAGCTCTCGCACACGGAGGCGACGCCGGCCATCATCGCGAGGTCGGTGTAGACGACCCCGGCGCCGTTGCAGGTGGGGCACGCGCCCTCGGAGTTGGCGCTGAACAGGGCGGGCTTGACGCCGTTGGCCTTCGCGAACGCCTTGCGGACGGGCTCGAGCAGGCCCGTGTACGTCGCGGGGTTGCTGCGCCGCGAGCCGCGGATGGCGGACTGGTCGACCGAGATGACGCCGTCACCTCGAGCGACCGAGCCGTGGATCAACGAGCTCTTGCCCGACCCGGCGACGCCCGTGACCACGACGAGCACCCCGAGAGGCACGTCGACGTCGACCGACCGCAGGTTGTGCGCGTCGGCGCCGCGCACCTCGAGCCGGCCCGTCGGGGTGCGGACCGACGACTTGAGCGTCGCGCGGTCGTCCAGGTGCCGCCCCGTCAGGGTGCCGCTCGCGCGCAGCTCGTCGACGGTCCCCTCGAACACCACCTCGCCGCCGGCCGTGCCCGCGCCGGGACCGAGGTCGACGACGTGCTCGCCGATGGCGATCGTCTCGGGCTTGTGCTCGATCACCAGCACCGTGTTGCCCTTGTCCCGCAGTTGGAGCAGCAGACGGTTCATGCGCTCGATGTCGTGCGGGTGCAGGCCGATCGTCGGCTCGTCGAACACGTACGTGATGTCGGTCAGCGCCGAACCGAGGTGGCGGATCATCTTGACGCGCTGGGACTCGCCCCCCGACAGCGTCCCCGACGGTCGGTCGAGGCTCAGATATCCCAGCCCGATGTCGACGAACGAGTCGAGCACCTGCGTCAGGGTGGCGAGCAGCGGCGCGACCGACGGGTCGGACAGCCCGGCGACCCACTGCGCCAGGTCGCTGATCTGCAGGGAGCACGCGTCGGCGATGTTCACACCGTCGATCCGCGACGACCGGGCGCCCTCGTTGAGCCGGGTGCCGTCGCACTCCGGGCAGGTCGAGAACGTGATCACCCGGTCGACGAACGCGCGGATGTGCGGCTGCATCGACTCGCGGTCCTTGGCCAGCATCGACTTGGTGATCTTGGGGATCAGACCCTCGTACGTGACGTTGATGCCCTCGACCTTGATCTTGGTGGGCTCCTTGCGCAGCAGGGCGTCGAGCTCACGCTTCGTGAAGTCGCGGATTGGCTTGTCCGCGTCGAAGAAGCCGCAGCCGCGGAAGATCCGCCCGTACCAGCCGTCCATGCTGTAGCCGGGGATGCGCAGCGCGCCGTCGTTGATCGACAGGCTGTCGTCGTAGAGCTCGGTCAGGTCGAAGTCCTGGACGGCTCCCGTGCCCTCGCAGCGTGGGCACATGCCGCCCGTGACGGTGAAGCTGCGGCGCTCCTTCGTCGTGCCGCCCGCGCGCTCGATCGTGACAGCGCCGGCGCCGCTGATCGAGGCGACGTTGAAGGAGAACGCCTGCGCGGAGCCGATGTGCGGCTGCCCCAGGCGGCTGAACAGGATGCGCAGCATCGCGTTCGCGTCGGTGGCGGTCCCGACGGTGGAGCGCGGGTTGCTGCCCATCCGCTCCTGGTCGACGACGATGGCCGTCGTCAGTCCTTCCAGGACGTCCACGTCGGGGCGACTCTGCGCCGACATGAAGGACTGCAGGAACGCGCTGTACGTCTCGTTGATGAGGCGCTGCGACTCCGCCGCGATGGTGCCGAACACCAGGGAGCTCTTGCCCGAGCCGGAGACGCCCGTGAACACGGTGACCCGACGCTTGGGGATCTCGAGCGAGACGTCCCGCAGGTTGTTCTCGCGGGCGCCCTGCACGCGGATCACGTCGTGCGCGTCGGCCGCGGTGGCGGGGCGCTCGGGCGCGGCGGTACCGGGGCTGGTGGGGCTCATCGGGGCTCCATCTCAGTGCTGGGAACGGGTGCGCGGCGACGACACCGCGCACCCGTCGATCTTCGCAGGCCCGACCGGCACTCGTGGCCCGCGCACGCCGTCAGGCGTCCTGGATCAGGCCCAGCACGTTGCCGTCCACGTCGACGAACGTGGCGACGAGGCGTCCGCCGCCCACCTCGTGCGCGGCCTCCTTGACCGTCGCGCCCGCGGCGGTGACCGCGGCGAGCGTCGCCTCGATGTCGGTGACGTGCCAGTGCGCGACCGGCGACGTCATCGCCTGTGGGCCGCCGTTCGGCACGAGCCCGATCTGCTGCCCGGCGACGTCGTAGCCGACGTAGTACGGGCTGTCGACCTGGGGCTCGGTGCCGAGCAGCGCGGTATAGAGCTGCTTGGCCGCGGCGAGGTCGGCGACGGGGTGCAGGACGGTCTTGATCCCGAGGACGGTCGAGGTGGACATGGTGGCTCCTTCGGTTCGCTGTGCTGTCCCCACGAACGTAGGCCGACGGCCGTCGCGGCTGCTTCTCGATTCCTGACCACCACACGGCGAGGGCCGCCCCGCGCGGTGCGGAGCGGCCCTGCCGGTCGGTCGTCGGTCAGCCCGTGTACACCTCGTACTCGCCTCGTGCCGTTGGACGGCGTTGGTTGGCGAGGGAAGTCGCGACTGACCTGCACAAACGGTTCGGCCATGCGTTGGCCAGCGTGGGAAGTAGCCGACCGTTCTGCGGACTCTCTGCGGACTGATGCGCATTGCCGACTCCCGAAGGAGTGCTGACCGATGTATCGACGACTCTGCGCCACTTGGCGCGTGTGGCGCCTCCGCCACATCCCGATCGACCCGCCGTGGGCCGATCTCTCGAAGCTAGACCGGCTCGACGGCATCGACAGCCGCCGTGTCAGACGGGTCCGGTAGGACTCTAATGAAGGCGGCCTCGGTCGGTGCTGGAACACCGCCCGAGGCCTAGGAAACCGACCTGATAGGACAGGTGATTCCCGTGAGCAAGAGCATGACGCACGCCGCTAAGTACATGCCGAGTGCGACGACGCACCGTGGTTGGTGCGACCCCACCCGCTGCGAGGCAGACACCAACGGGAGCGGTGGCTGGCACGTACTGCACTGGGGCGAGCGCATCGTCTGGGAGGACGACGAGGGCCGCACCGCTTCCGTCCAGATGTCGCAGGTCGACGACGACGCCAGCGGCGCCGAGCAGGCTTCGGTCACGTTCGACGTCTCTGAGATCCCTCTCTCCCTGACCGAGCTCGCCGGACTCGGCGAATCGCTCCGTAACGTGGTGCCGGCGCTCGTCCGGGCCATCGACGACGAGGACGACGCGTCATGAGCACGGCACCCGCAATCGAGGCCTCGCTCGCCGCACTCGTCGAGAACATCCGCCACTTCCTCAAGGACCGCGACATCAAGCACTACGAGATGGCAGTGACCCTCGGGATGAGCCCCGACGAGTTCTCCCAGCGAATGACGGGCAAGGTGCCGTTCGACGTGGTGGACCTGCTTGCGATCGGAGGCGAACTCGAGGTTCAGGTTCTCGACCTGCTCGACGACACCGGGCTCTAGTCGGGCACCTAGGAACGCCCGCCCTCCGGGAATCCTGGGGGCGGGCGTTCCGTACGCCGGTGGGGGGCCGCCTACACCACTTCCGTCAGGGAATGCTCGCCATTCGTCGCGCAGTCCACGTTGGTGCAGACGCGAACCTCTTCGATCGGCGGCGTCGTGTCGGCCGCGGACATCTCGCCACGGACGTGCTCGATCCTCACCGGTGAGCCGCACGTCTTGCAGGGGTCCGCCATCGGTCAGTCCATCCGCACGCAGTGCTGACAGCGCGGGTAGCCGCCCGTTCCGGACAGTTTGTTTGACGACGGGATCTGCTGACCTGACGGGCAGTTGTCGTGATCGTGGTAGACGTCGGGGTCTGTGGGGTTGCTCGAGTGGTATGCGGGCACCTTGCTCACGGGTCGGCTCCTTTGCCAACGTCGCGCCCGGACATTGATTGACCGGGGCTCTCGATCTCGACCGTAGCGCAGCGGCGGAACCGAGCCCCAGAGCCCCGCAGGGTGAACCGGCACAACAGTAGGTTGCCCCGGACGCGCTTCGAGCGATCGTGGATGCGCTCGTCGCGGAGCATATTGCGGTATCGCGGGCTCTCTCAGTCTCCGTAGCTCGGAAGGGCGGGAGTCTGTGCTAGCGCCTTGATCGCGGCGCCAGATCGTCTCGGAGCGGATCACGGGCCGGACGATAGGCGGCATCGAGAATGGCCCGCACGTCGTCTTCGGTGAAGCCGATCGTCCGGCCGATCCGCCGATGGGGCACCTCGCCGGTCTTCGCCTTCCGCACCCAGTAGTCCGCGGACTTACCGAGTCGCCCGACCAATTGAGCGGGAGTGATGTAGTCCATCACGACAGCATGGCGGCCCCGCTCGAGACGAGGGCGCGGGCACGCGGTCCACGAACCTGGACCGCGAGACGTAGAACCTGGACCGAACTGCGCGAAAGGATGACGGGATGGAACCGGTACTCCTCAACACAGCCCAAGCCGCAGCGCGCCTCGGACTCACCGAATACCAGATCCAGAGCGCCTACCGATCCAAGGCGTTGCCATGCCGGCGCATCGGCCGCCTGGTGCGCTTCACACAGGACGACCTCGATGCGTTCGTTGAGCGCGCCAAGACCGGGGAGTACCAGCCGCCGCGTCGCGGCGGAAGGCGGACGGCCTGATGACCCGCCGCGGGATCGACTACCCGCCGATCCTCTTTAACGACGAGGACGCGGCCGAGTACATCGGCGTCTCGGTCACCAGCTCAACCGCCTGCAGGCGGCCGGTCGGATCATCCCGAAGGCCATCGACGGCAAGCGCGGCTTCCGTGCCCTCCCGGACTGCGAAGGGCGGAAGTGAGCCGCTCCGCCGGTCGCCAGCGCGGACGGCCCGGCGGATCACGTCGACCGAGCAGCCAGTGGCTTTCCGCTGCACCTGCGACGTCGTAGGAGATCCGCCAGTCGGCTAGTTCCATGGCACCGCACGGTCGCAGCTCGAGCACACCTCAGGGCGTAGCCCCGGGCCACCCCATGTATGGCCGAATCGATGAAGGCCAGAGACGGCAAGTCCGCAGACGGTGAGATCCGACCACTCGTCGACGGCGTGCACGGTGCCAACAGGGATGGCGTCGTCATCCGTCTGACCGAGGGCACCGTCGATCTCGACGCCGGGGGTATCGGACGTCCGTTGAGGCCACGTAGTAAGTTATGACTAGCACGCTAGGGCGGTCGGGGCGCTCAGCGGTACTCCCGCATATCCGTGGACGTCACCGCCCACAGCCCGGCTGACTCAGCGACGCCAGAGGTCTAGAGACTCCCAGTCTGCGGGGAATCCCATCGTCGTCTGCGGGGTCATGCCGTTCACGGCAGGGAACTTGCGCATGGCCGTGACGAAGGATGACGGCCACTGGCTGTCACGGTCGATGTTTCGGAGTAGGTGCGCAGCCAGCGCGCACAGGAAGTAGAGCTTGTTGTTGTCGGCGCTCCGCAGGTGACTGATGCGGTCGGGCTCCAACGCGGAGCGGGTCTTCGCTGGCGGGTAGATCGTCGTCCGATTCCAGATTCGCGCGTTGTGTGCGCAGTTGTTGCGGAGAACGTTCAGCGCACGCATCCACGCGTGTAGGGGGTCCCGACCGCTGGCGCCTATGTCAGTTGCGATCTTCGACGCCGGCTTTGGGGGCATCAGGGCGAAGAGAGCCGTCAGGCAACCGAAGGTCATGACTTCGGTTGCAGCCCAGACGGGCAACTGACCGTCGTACTTCACCAAGAAGTGCGTCACATACTCCTCGTTGCGCCCCTCGTGCAGTAGTTCTCTGTACTTCTCGAGCCATCGCGCGTGAGCACCTTCCGGCTGCGCCGGGTCGAGATGACTGGAGTTCATGTGTGCGTGTGGATGGATCTTTCCGAGCTCATGCCCGATACGGACGCGGAGACCAAGCTCCAGCGTCTGCAGCCCCGCCAGGACGACGGTTCGAAGGCGACTGTCGAACTCGCAGAGCTGCACGGCGTCTTCGAAGCGCGCGCCGTCGACAAACTGAGACGAACGGGTCGATGACGGGGTGCCGTCCGGGCTCGGCGCGCGCAACACGTAGGTGTAGGCAGAGAGGCGGTAGTAGCCCACTCGCTTGAGCACACGGATTGCCTCGGGGAAGTCGTCCACCCGCATACCGCGGTCCTCGAGGACGTGCACCAACTGCTCGTATGTCAGATGGGGCTTGTCGTACTGCACACTCAACTCCGAGGGCGGACACGAGAACCGGCCCATGGATCGCCGATGACGCGCAGTCGGTGGCTACCAGAGGGGCCGGTATTTATGGGTGCAACGCTACAGGCCCTCCGTGTACCACACAGCCAGGAGAGGTGACGATTCGGTAACGGTGTGCCCTAGGCGGGAACCACAGGGATGCCGAGCCAGATCGTGCTGACTCGTACACTTGTTCGATGTCTACCGCCACGGGCTCGCAGTCGTGGGACGCCGGTCGCGCGCAGTGGCAGCAGATCCGCAACGAGCGCCCGATCCCCGCAGCCGACTCTCAGCGACGTCTATCGCCGCCTGTGCCTGTCACGGCCTGGATCGTCTGGGAGCGAGACGGGCTCGAGCTCGTCGACGCGGTCGCGACGCACTACGCCGCTCGCGACGTGCTGGTGGCGGTGCGGGATCCGCGGCTTCGGACACAGGGCGTTTGGCTAGCGGCGCAGGATGCCCGTCGGCAGTAAGCGCAGGTCCGCCCGTCGCCGGGCCGGAAGCCCTCACACGGATCACTTTGGCTTTGTCAGCGCTGTCACCAGAGGCAGGCTGCTCTCGATGATCGTGTGATCACCGCCGCCGCCGTCAAGCACGCCGGTGTCTGCCGCGGTGAAGACCGACCGCACCAGTTCGGCAAGGATCACCGCTCTCGCCTCGCCGTCATCAACCGACGCCGAGAAGAGAGGGTACGTCTTGAGCGCGACAGCCTTCTGGTCATAGACGGCAGCGAGGTGAGCATTCGTCCGATAGGCCTTCGCGGAGAACGCGATGCCGTAGCTGAGGGCGCCGACAACGAACGCCTTCACGAGCGCGCCATGGGCGAACTCGAGCCAGTCGTCGGCCGCTCCGGCCGCTCCGGAGTTCTTGAAGAGCACCCATCCCAGCACTACGACAGCAACGGCGAAAGCCGCGACGGCGAAGATCCATCGGTTTGCGGCGGTGCGGTGACTCGTTGCCTGCCTGCCGTAGTGCGTGGCGAGCTCAAGCGTGCCAGCTGTAGCTGTCAGCTCCTTGAGGGCCTCAGCCATGCTTTCGATCTCATCGGCGAATCCCTTCGCCCTATCCACTTCCGCGCGTGCGGCACTGGCCTGCGAACGGAGTTCCACAGCGCCCGCGAGTAGGTGCGGCCGAGCGGTTGTGCGCCACCAGTTGCCCGCGCTCTGGAAGATGTAAACGACGTTCGCTACCTCCTGAGCGAACTGGGGTGAACCGAACTGCAGGTTCGCCACGGAGTCGGCAGCGTTGGCAACCTCGGCCAGGTGCTGGCGAGCCCCCTGCTTCACATCCTCGGGGAGCTCATCCGCAGGCTCGTCGTTGAGCGCTACGAACCAACGGATCGCGTCGTCGAGCGCCGGCTCCGCGTCCGGGCGCACTCGGACTAAGTCCCCCCAAGGCTCCGTCGAGCGGTCGACGGCCTTGAGTCGCTCGATGAAGTCATCCATGAAGCCCATAGCTCTCCCCAATCCACAACCGCAACGTCAACGGCGCATGCTTCCACTTCGCTCAGCGGAGCCACCGCGGCAACGTGGTTCCTCGGTGGGTGATATTGCCTCGGCAGGGTCGGGGGTGCCCCCACACAAGACGCAGATTTGAGCGGCACGCTAACGGCGCCACCCGGCTCTGCCGACTCCTACAACGTGCAGGCGACCACTGGTTACATCGGACCGCTCATTGGGCTCGCAGGAGTCCTGACAGGCGCCTGCATCGCGTACCTCAGCGGTGCGGCATCGTCCCGGCGCGCCTTCAACGCCGACAGGATCAACAGGTCGCTCGACTACTGCACGGAAGTCATCCACAGCGCGGAGCAGCAGGTGATCCTCTACAGCAGGATCAATGAAGAGATCCACGCCTTCATCGACGCCGCGAACGCTGCCGTGCGGGCAGGAGAGCAGCCGAGGGTGGACTTCGTCGTCACCGAGCGCGACCAGGAACGGTTAGCTTCCGCAACGGACGCGTGGCGCATGGTGCTCGCCAAGCGCATCGTGTGGGCGCCTGCAGAACTGTCAGCCGCGATCAGCGCCTTCGACGATCAGCGAGACCTTGCGGCGCGCGCGTACAACGAGACGCGGCTGGATGACTTCCGAACGGCGTGCGCCAGCCTCGATCGCAAGGCGATGCTGATGCGAGCGGCGGTCCAGGGTTGCGTTCTGGACGCCAACGAGCACCTCGCTCGCGATCAGCTACTTGGGCCCGCGAGGTGGCGCGAGCTTCGGAAGGTGCGTCGCACTCGCTCCCAATATGAGAAGTGGCGCGCCCGTCTCCTGGCTGAGCCTGGCGCAGATTCGGCTCCGTAGGGCTCAGCGGGGCGTTATAGCCGCCCCCGCAGCGCATCGATCGCCAGGCGGTCAGCGATGTCCCGCTCGAGCGCCTTCGCGTGCGCCCATGGATCCACCACCGGGCCGTAGTTGTTGTACGTCAGCCCGCCACCACGACCGTTCATCATCGACTCGAGCTTCGACAGCGGAAGTACCGCCTCCGCCTCACGACCCTCACCGACCATCGCCAGCGTCGGGCGTGTGACCACGCCGCCAGATGCCAGGTAGGGCACGTGCGGGAGGCTGATCGAACCGCCGCCGATCGTCTTGCCGGCGATCTTGACGGACGGGATCTTGAACGACGGGATGCTGTTCCACAGGCCGATGACGCCGTTGAGCGCTGACCGCAGGCCCGAGCCGACGCCATTCCACAGGCCCGAGAGAGCCGACGTCACCCTGCCCGGCAGCTTCTTGAAGAAGCCGATGATCGTCGACCAGTGCGTGGTGATCAGCCCGATCGGGGTCCACCCGAAGATCGTCTTCATCTTCGACCAGGCGGACTCGAAGAAGCCCTTGATGCTCGTCATGAACGACGAGAACTTGTCCTTGATCGCGCCCCAGTTCGTGATCACGAAGCCGATCGGCGACCACTTGAACATGGTCTTCATGAACGACCAGACGACGTCGAACGCCTTCTTGAGCGCGGGGAGCGCGGTGTTCATGAACTAGTCCGCGACCACCTTCACCGCAGTCTTGATGGCAGCCCAGACCTGCAGCACGACCTTGCGGAAGGTCTCGTTCTTCTTCCAGAGAACGACGATCGCGGCGACCAATCCCGCGATCAGTACCACCACCCACGTGATGGGGTTCGCGAGGAGTGACGGGTTCATGGCCCACTGAACCGCTGTGGCGATGCGCGTCTGCGCGATCCACGCGCGCACGCCGCCTGCCGCGGCGACGGCCTGCGCGGCACCGACCGCGGTCACCACGCCCTGGTAGACGACGAACGAGGCGATGATCGCGGCCACCGCAGGAAGGTGCGTCGTGATGACGCCGAAGAACGCGGTCGCTGCACTCATGCCCTTGTCGAGCGCGGGCAGGAGCGCGGTGCCGACGGACTCCTTCATGTTGTCGAAGGCGACCTTCATCTTCTCGCCCGCGGTCGCCTGCGCCTCGGCCTGACCGCCGAACTCCGACTTGAGCTCGGCCAGGATCATCTTCTGGGCGCCCATCGTGTCGTTGCCCTTGGACAGGGTCTCGAACTGCTTCTGCTGCGCCGGCGTCAGATCCTTCGTGAGTAGGTCCGACACCTTCTTGGCGTCGCCCTTGTTCGCCTTGAGCAGGTCCGACTAGTTCTTCGTCGAGTCGATCAGACCACATCGCAAAGATCGGGGAGGCGTTCGGCCCGATGCGGCTCGCAGACGTGAAGCCATCGGCGGTCAAGGCGTGGACGGCGAAGCTGAAGGCCGGGGGAGCGGCGGACTCCTACGTCTACGCGCTGCATTGTCGCCTCTCGCAGATCATGACCGACGCAGTGCACGACGGGGTGATCGCTCGTAACCCCTGCTCTAGACGAACCTCGCCGGGCCACGGCAAGCAGCGGCCGTTCGTGGCGACGATGGAGCAGTTCTGGGCGCTTCACGACGCCTTGCCTGAGCATCTGCGCCAGGCCGTTCTACTGGGTGGCTTCGCGGGCCTACGGGTGAGCGAAGTGTGCGGCTTGCGGGTGAGCGACATCGACCACATGCGCGGCTTCATCAACCCAGCGCAGCAGTACCCAGATGACCCGCTCAAGACCGAGACGTCCAAGACGCCGATTCCGATCCCGGCGGCGCTCGCGCTCGAGCTCGCCAACGGAGCGGACGAGCGCACGTGGGTCGTGGAGACCCCGCTGGGGAAGCAGGTTGCGCCATGGATGATCGACAGGGCCGTCCGAGAAGTCCGGGTCAGGGCCGGGCTCCCGATGGGCTTTCGCTTCCACGATTGCCGGCACCTGTACGCGTCTCTGCTCATCGCCGACGGAGCGAACGTCAAGGTCGTCCAGGCCCGTTTGAGGCACGGGTCGGCCAAGGCAACTCTCGACACGTACACGCATCTGTGGCCTGACACGGAGGAGAGCACACGGGCCGCCATCGGGGCGGCGATGACGGCCCGTGCGGACTCATTGCGGACCGAGGAGGCCTCGTTGGCGTGTTGATGCACGTCAGAGGCCCCCCGGCCTACGTCAGCCCGTGTACACCTCGTACTCGGACAGCTGGCCCGCGGGCCAGCCCGTGTTGCCCGTGAACGTCAGGCGCACGTAGCGCTGGGACGAGGGCGTCACCGCGATGGTCACGGTGTTGCCCGACGACGGGTTGAACGTGTACCCCGCCGACGCCTTGAGCGTGCTCCACGTGGCGTTGTTCGTGCTGCCCAGCACGGACAGGGTCTGCGTCCGGGTGGCCCACGCCGCTGCCGGCGGGAGCTTGAGGACGATGCGGCCGACGGTCTGGGCCGCGCCCAGGTCGACTGTCAGCGACTGCGGGAACGCGTTGCTGGGGCTCTCCCAGTAGGTGTTCGCGTTCCCGTCGACGACGTTGGACGCCACGTACACGTCCGCGTTGGCGCCGCTCACCTGCTTGCCCGCGGCCAGGTTTACCGTGGCTGGCGTGGTGGGTGTCGTCGTGGGCGTCGGTGTGGGTGTCGTCGTGGGCGTCGGGGTGGGCGTCGCCGTGCTGCCCGTGCCGTACACCTCGAGCGACGAGAGCTGACCGGCCGGCCAGCCGGTGTTGGCCGTGACCGTCGCCCGGACGTAGCGGGCGTTGCCGCTCACCGGGATCACGACGCGGTTGTTCGACGCGGGGTCGAACGAGTACGACGTCGATGCGGCCAGCGTGCTCCATGACGAGCCGTCGGTCGACCCCTGCAGCGTCAGCGTCTGGTTGCGCTGACCCCACGACGAGGGCAGTGCGAGCTCGACGCGTTGCACGGCCGCGGCCGCGCACAGGTCCACGGTCACCGACTGCGGGAACGCGTTGTTGGCGCTCTCCCAGTAGGTGCTCGCGTTGCCGTCGACCACGTTGCCGGCGCCGTAGCTCTGCGTGGTGCTCGTCGCCGTGGCGCTCTTGCCGCGGGCCAGGTCTCCGGTGCCGACCGTGCAGCCGGGCTGCGTGGGAGTCGTCGTCGGCGTGGGTGTCGTGGTCGGCGGCGTCGTCGGTGTCGTCGTCGGGCTGCCCGTCGGGTTGGTGACACCGTCGCGGTACACGGGCGTCGGCCACGGGCCGCAGTAGGACGGGTCCGCGTAGAACCCGGAGTTCCCGCTGCCCACCAGGTTGATGCCGGTGTTCACCGAGCCCTGGCAGGAGTACAGCGGGTTGGAGTACCCGATGTTCTTCGCGACGACGTTCTCGAAGTTCGCGACGAAGGCGGCCTGGGCCTGGATGGCGAAGGTGCCCGTGCCGTCGATGAGGACGTTCTTGAAGTTCACCGTCTTGGTGGACCCCTCGATGAACATGATCGCCGCGTAGCTCGAGTCCAGGATGTTCGCGTCGGTCACGTTGATGGTCGCGTTCATGGGTTCGTTGAGCGCGGAGAACCACAGGGCGCCGACGCCGAACTGCCAGTTGTAGTCGGAGTTGCCTGCGCGGATGAACGTGTCGCGCGCCACCGTGATGGTCCCGCCGATCGCCGCGGCGCCCTGGACGCCGGGGTACCGGTTGGCGATGTGGATGCCGCCGCCGTTGCTGATGGTGTCGGCCACGACGTTGTCGCTGACGGTGATGTCGGTGCCGCCGTAGATCGCGATGTTGTTGGCGAGGATGGGCAGGATCACCGTGTTGAACGTGAACGAGTTGTTCCGTTCGGGCGACTCGGCCCACTCGGCGATCCCGTCGTCACCGGTGTTCCGGATGAAGTTGTTGGTCGCCACCGAGTTGGTGACGCCCTGGTGGAAGTTGATGCCGTCCGCGGTCTGGTCCAGGATCCGGGAGTTCTTGATGGTCAGCTTGTCCATCGGGCCGTCCATCCAGGCGCCCACCTTGGTGTGCTGCATCCAGACCGAGTCGATGGTGGAGCTGCTCATCGCCCCGCCGAACGCGTTGACCTGGTCGTTGTCGTTGCGTTCCTTGACCTCGCCGAGCACCGCGAGGTTGCTGACGGTCACGTTGGTGCTGGGCCCGCCCTGGTTCACGTACTTGCCGTAGATGCCGACGCCCGCGCCGGTCAGCTCGGAGTACCACTGGCCGGCGCCGGTGAGCGTGACCTTGTCGACGATCAGGTGGCTGGTCACCTTGAACCGGCCCTGCGGGACGTAGACGACCTTGCCCTGCGACGAGCCCGCGTTGATGGCGTTCTGGATCGCCTGCGTCGCGTCGGCGGCGCCCGTGGGGTCGGCGCCGAAGTCGGTGACGACGTTGAGCGAGCCGCTGGGCTGCCCGATGGGCGCCGCGACCTGCTCGAAGTCGGCGAGGTCGACCGTGAACGTGGGGGACTGCGCGGTCGACGACACCTGGAAGCGCACCTTGGTGCCCGCCGCCAGCGTCGAGCCGAACATCATCCGGGCCTCGTCGTAGAAGTGGTGCGGGAAGGTGTCGCCAGGGTTGTTGTTGAACGGGTACCCGCCGTAGTACCAGCCGTACCGGGACGTGACGGGCAGGTCCTTGACCTTGGTGCCGTTGACGAGGACGGCTGCGGTCGCGTCGCGCCCAGTGCCGGCGGCGTTGTCCGGCAGCGAGTACCGGAAGTCGACGGAGTTGGCGGGCTTGGTCAGCGTGAACTCGACGTACTCGCCGACGGCGTCGAGCGTCACGGCCCGGCGGCCGGACGCCTCCGACGGCAGCGTCCCGTACAGGCGGTTAGGGCCGATGATCGTGCCGTTGGTCGCGGCGTCCTCGGCCTCCTGCTCGACGAAGGGCACGGTCGCACCCCGGCCAGGGATGCCGACGGGGGACAAGGACAACGGTGCCGCGGCGTGGGCGGGTGTCGCGCCGGAGGTGATCGCGACGAGCGCGGTCGCGACGAGCGCAGCGGCGGCGACCGCGGCGGCTGTGGCGCGCAGCCGGCGGTTTCCGGGGGATGCGGCTGGGGCGTACTGGGGGATGGCAGGGCCGTGTCGACTCACGGTGCGGACCTCTCTGTCCGACGTGCCACCTCACCGTCGTCGGTGCGGTGGCGAGTGAGGCCAGGCGCGCGGCGCGCGTCCGGGGTGCGGCCCTCACCGTACATATCCCGACATTGCGACGCAAGATGTGAACAACCAGACGTAAGGATGGCGAGGTCAGCGCGTGGTTTCCGCGACGAGCCGCTTCACCTGGGAGATGTACGACCCGCCGAAGAGCAGGGCGTGCACACCCACGGGGTAGACCTGGTGCAGCCCGATGCGGTGTCGCCACCCGCGCCGGAGCGGCGCGCGCTCGTCGTAGGCCGTCAGCACGTCGTCGAGGTACGGCAGACCGAACAGCGCGAGCATGGCCAGATCGGTCTCGCGGTGCCCGCCGTGCGCCGCGGGGTCGATGAGGGTCGCGCCGGCCGCCGTCCACATCACGTTGCCCGACCAGAGGTCGCCGTGCAGCCGGGCCGGTGGTTCGTCGTCGTCGAACGCCCCGGCCCTCAGGCGCGCGGCCAGCTCGCCCATGCCGGCCACCTCGATCCCTGCCGCGGTGAGGTCGCGGGCCAGCGGCTCGATCCGGCACTCCGCCTGGAACTCGCCCCAGCTCTCGTAGCTCCCGCTGACCAGCGGCAGAGGATGGTCGAGCGGGCCGAAGAACCCGTCACCGCTCCAGCCCGGGGGAGAGCTGCCGAACGCGTCGGCGCCCGCCGCGTGCATCGTCGCGAGGCCCGTGCCGAACGCCCGTGCCGACGTCCGGCTCGGTGACACGCTCTCGAGCCGCTCCAGGTCCAGGTGCGCCTCGTCGACCTCGAGGACACGCACCACGGGCACACCACCTGCCTCCGCGAGCCAGCGCAACCCGGCCGCCTCGCACCGGAAGAACCCCGCGGGGGCACCCGAGCGCGACTTGCGGAACACGGCCATCGCTCGATCCTGCGCCTTCCCACCGCCACCGCACCACCGAGCGTCCGAGGAAGTGGCTGCTATCGCGACCCGATGCTCGGACGTTGCGGGTCGTCGGGCGGCGTGCGGGCCGGTGCGGGGACATGCTGGGGCGATGACGAGCATCGGTGTGCCGCGCGAGATCAAGAACCGCGAGTACCGCGTGGCGCTGACGCCCGCGGGTGCCCACCACCTGAGCCAGGCGGGCCACGACGTGGTCGTCGAGGCGGGCGCCGGGCTCGGGTCCGCGATCGCCGACGACGAGTACGTGGCGGCCGGCGCTCGCATCGCCGACACCGCGCAACAGGTGTGGGGCGAGGCCGACATCGTCTGCAAGGTCAAGGAACCCGTGGGCCCCGAGCACGACCTGCTGCGCGCGGACCAGGTGCTGTTCACCTACCTGCACCTGGCCGCCGACCGCGCCACGACCGACGCGATCCTGGCCGCAGGTACCACCGCGATCGCCTACGAGACGGTGCGCGCCGCCGACGGCTCGTTGCCTCTGCTGGCACCCATGAGCGAGGTCGCCGGCCGCCTGTCCACCCAGGTCGCCGCCTACCACCTCATGCGCAACGAGGGCGGCGCCGGGGTGCTCCTCGGCGGCGTCCCGGGCGTGGACGCCGCGCGCGTCGTCGTGCTCGGCGCGGGCGTCGTCGGGAGGCACGCCGCCGAGATCGCCGTCGGCATGCGTGCCGACGTCACGATGCTCGACCTGTCGATGCCGCGCCTGCGCGAGATCGACGTCGCGTTCGGCGGCCGCGTGCGCACGCTCGCCTCCAACGCCTGGACCCTGGCCCGGGAGGTCGAGCAGGCCGACGTCGTCATCGGTGCGGTGCTCGTCCCGGGCGCCCGCGCGCCGCGCCTGGTGACCGACGAGCTCGTCGCCCGCATGCGCCCGGGCTCGGTGCTCGTCGACGTGGCCGTCGACCAGGGCGGCTGCTTCGAGTCCACCCACCCCACCACCCACGACGACCCCACGTTCCGCGTCCACGACGCGCTGTTCTACTGCGTCGCCAACATGCCGGGTGCCGTGCCCGTGACCTCGACCCGCGCACTGACCAACGTGACCCTGCCGTACTTGTCCGCGCTCGCGGACCTGGGGTGGCGAACCGCCGTGGCAGCGGACCCTGCGCTCCTGGGAGGGCTCACCGCCCACGCCGGAGCCCTCACCAACGAGGCCGTCGCCGACGCGCACGGCTACGCGTGGACGGCTCCCGGCGACGTGCTCGGCTGAGCGCGTCGCGCGTCGTACCCCCGGGTGTACGTGATGATGGCGCGCATGGCCGACGCCCTCGACGCCGACAACCCCTTCGCCACGCCGTCGACGCTGCCCTACGGGCTGCCTGACTTCGCGCGGCTCCGCGAGGAGCACCACCTGCCTGCGCTCCTGGCCGGCATGGCCGAGCACCGGGCCGAGGTCGAGGCGATCGCGACCGATCCGACACCGGCGACCGTCGAGAACACCCTCGTCGCGCTGGAGCGTGCAGGCCGCCTCCTGCACCGTGCGTCGCTCGCGTTCTTCAACCAGGTCAGCGCCGACGCGACGCCCGCGCTCGAGACCGTCGAGGCGGAGGTGGCGCCGCTGCTCGCCGCCCACAATGACGCCATCTACCTGGACGCGCGCCTCTTCGCCCGGATCGAGGCTCTACCCACAGATGGTCTCGACGCCGACACGGCATGGCTCCTGCACCGCACCCGCACGGCGTTCACGCGCGCAGGCGTCGGGCTCGACGACGCGAACCAGCAGCGCCTGCGCGACCTCAACGCGCAGATCACCACGCTGCAGACAACCTTCGGGCGCGACCTGCTCGCCGCTCAGAACGACGCAGCCGTGCTCGTCACCGACGAGGACCAGCTCGACGGGTTCCCCGACGACGCACGGTCCGCTGCCGCACGGGCCGCCGCGGACCGCGGGCTGAGCGGCTGGCTCGTCGAGCTGCAGCTCCCCACCCAGCAGTCGGCGCTCGCGATGGCCCGCGACCGCGGCCTGCGGCGGCGCATCTTCGCCGCGTCGGTCCGACGCGGCGACGGCGGCGAGCACGACACGCGTCCGACACTGCTGGCGCTCGCTCGTCTGCGCGCCGAGCGGGCCCAGCTCCTCGGTTACGAGCACCACGCCGCGTACGTCGCGAGCGACGCCACGGCAGGCTCCGTGCTCGCGGTCGCCGACCTGCTCACCAGGCTGGCGCCCGCGGCCGTCGCGAACGCCCGCGCCGAGGCGAGGGACCTGGCGACGGCTCTCGAGCGGGACGTCCCCGGCGGCGTCCTGGAGCCGTGGGACTGGGCGTACTACGCCGAACGGGTGCGGGCGCAGCGGCGCGCGCTCGACGACGTCGAGCTGCGTCCCTACCTCGCGCTGGACCGCGTGCTCGCGGACGGCGTCTTCCGGGCCGCTCATGCGCTGTACGGCATCACCTTCGCCGAGCGCCGCGACCTGGTCGGCTACCACCCGGACGTGCGCGTCTTCGAGGTGTTCGACGCCGACGGGGGTGGGCTCGGGCTGTTCCTCGGCGACTTCTGGACGCGGGCCGGCAAACGCGGCGGCGCCTGGATGAACACGCTCGTCGACCAGTCCGCCCTGCTGGGCGAACGACCGGTCGTCGTCAACAACCTCAACCTGCCCAAGCCCCCCGACGGCGAACCGACGCTGCTGACCTGGGACGAGGTCATCACGCTGTTCCACGAGTTCGGGCACGCGCTGCACGGCCTGTTCTCCGACGTCCGCTACCCGTCGCAGTCGGGCACGCAGGTGCCGCGCGACTTCGTCGAGTACCCGTCGCAGGTCAACGAGATGTGGGCGTGGGATCCGACGATCCTGCACGCGTACGCGCGCCATCACGAGACCGGCGACCCGATGCCACGGGAGTGGGTGCAGACGCTCCTCGCTGCGCGCCAGGACGGTGAGGGATTCGCGACGACCGAGTACCTGGCCGCCGCCCTGCTCGACCAGGCCTGGTACCGGCTGGACCCGCAGGACGTCCCCACCGACCCCGACCAGGTGACCGCGTTCGAGGCCGCGGCCCTCGACGCCGCCGGCGTGGCGCTGGCCCAGGTGCCGCCGCGCTACCGGACGACCTACTTCAACCACGTCTTCGGGGGCGGGTACTCGGCCGCCTACTACTCCTACATCTGGTCGGAGGTGCTCGACGCCGACACCGTGACCTGGTTCGAGGAGAACGGCGGCCTGACGCGCGCGAACGGCGACCGGTTCCGCGCCGCGGTGCTGTCGCGGGGGGGCTCGGTGGACCCGATGGCCGCGTTCCGCGACCTGCGCGGCCGCGACCCGCAGATAGCCCCGCTCCTGACCCGCCGCGGCCTCGCGGCCGTCGCTTCCAGCGGCGGTGAAGGGGGCGGTGAACGACACGCCGAGTGAGCGGCGTCCTGAGCACGGCGTGTCACACCCCGCGCCATTCACCGCTCGACTCACCGCTCGACGAACGGCACAGGCGTCCCACGGGCTGGACGCAGCAACGACAGGCGGAACACCGACGCCGGCCGCCCGGTAGGTTCTGGGGCATGCCTGCCGAGCCCGAGCCCGTCGTCCGTGCTGCCGCCGACGAGGTCGTCGACATCTGCCGCGACCTGATCCGGTTCGACACGTCGAACTACGGCGACAACGAGGGGCCGGGGGAGCGCGCCGCGGCCGAGCACGTCGCAGGGCTGCTGTCGGACGTCGGGCTGGACACGGAGATCTTCGAGAGCTCGCCCGGTCGCGCGAGCGTGGTGACGCGGCTCGAGGGCGCGGACAGCTCGCGGCCGGCGCTCGTGCTGCACGGGCACCTGGACGTGGTGCCTGCGCGGGCCGACGACTGGAGCGTCGACCCGTTCGGCGCGGAGGAGCGCGACGGGTTGATCTGGGGCCGCGGCGCCGTGGACATGAAGGACATGGACGCGATGATCCTGTCCGTCGTGCGGCAGATGGCGCGCGAGGGGCGCAAGCCGGCGCGGGACGTCGTCGTCGCGATGTTCGCCGACGAGGAGGCCGGTGGCGCCTATGGGGCCCGCTGGGCCGTCGACAACCGGCCCGAGCTGTTCGAGGGCGCGACCGAGGCGATCAGCGAGGTGGGTGGCTTCTCCGTCGAGGTCGCCGGACGCCGCGCGTACCTGCTGCAGACCG
>Ga0222423_1000122_pt1 | contig 77935 bp, 61 predicted proteins | sample 3A0metagenome_FD_182472 | JGI IMG/M metagenome (GOLD analysis project Ga0222423, IMG submission 182472) | Enriched microbial communities from leaf-cutter ant dump, University of Wisconsin, Madison, United States - 3A0 (version 2) | ecosystem: Environmental > Terrestrial > Nest > Insects nest >...
GACAAACCCCGTAGCCCGCACGCGAACTTTCCGGGCAGGATGCCCGGAAAGCGCGGAAGCGGGGTGCTCTTTCTCTTTGGCTACTTTCTCTTTGAGCACGCAAAGAGAAAGTAGCTCGCGCTCCGCAAGGAGTGCGAAAGCTCTTGCTGTGCATCCACCATCCAAAGCAAGAGCATCGCGCACAAGGTGCGCTCCTACAAAAAAGTGCAAGTGCCCGCGCGCCGTGAAAGCAGGCTAGAGGACGCCTTTTGCGCCCACGCCGAAGGCGGTGATCAGGCGGGTGATGATGAGCTTGGGGGTCAGTGCCACGTCGGGGAAGTCGCCGACCGGGTGGTAGCAGGCGAAGAAGCCGGGGTCGGTGGCGGGCAGGGGTTGGCAGCCGGGGGCGAGGTCGTAGCTGGTGGCGTAGCGGAACGGCCACAGGTCGAACAGCGGCAAGTGTTCGGAGACGGTGCCGATGGCCTGGTTGATGTCGGTCAGCACCGGCACCACCGGTTGGCGCGGCGCGATGACCCAGGCGTTTTCCGGTTGCGTGTCGCGCAGGATGGACTGGCGCAGCTGGTCGGCGAAGCGGTGGTCGTAGACGATCACGCCGGACTCGGTGTTGTAGTGGTCCGAGCGCGGATCGAAGTTGTGCGAGCCGACCATGGCGAACGCGTCGTCCACCACGATGGACTTGGCGTGCAGGCCGAAGCGACGGCCCTCGCTGAGCAGGGGCGCCGGCGAGTTGCTGCCGTGGCTGCCCATGAGGTGGAAGCGCGTCTCGCTGGCGCTTTCGGGCGTGGCGGTCTCGGGCACGGGGCCGAGCGAGTCCATGCCGAGATTGGCGAGCTGGTTGTCCACCGCGGCGCCGGCGGCGTGCGGCTTCATCTCGTGGATCTCGAAGCCGAAGGTGGTGAGGTACCGCTTGCGGTGCTTGTACGACATCGCGTACACGGCGAACGCGTCGGTGGAGGCCAGCGAGTTGGTGGACACGATGATGCGTGGCGGTTCGTCGCGGCGGTGCAGGCGGCGAAAGATCTGCTGCGCGCGGTTGCTCATCACCAGGTACGGCGTCTGCAGCACCACCTCGCGCTCGGCCGAGCCGACCATCGCCATGATGTGGCGGGTGAACGCCTGCGCGCGGGTGCGTTGCGGCGCGTTGGTCTTGGCCGGCAGGTCGCTGAAATAGTCCACCTTGTCCGTCCGCAGGCTGGGCGCCACCAGCCAGGCGTGCAGCCAGTCGGGGTCCTCGGCGGCCTGCTGCACCTGCGCCACGCGCAGCGGGCGGCGGTAGTGCGGCGCGCGCCAGGGCGGCGCGGTGGCATCGGCGCGGATGCGGCGGTTGAGGTCGCGCAGGTGGGTCAGCGGCACGGAGCGGCGGTGGCGCCAGAACAGGTTGAAGCTGGCGGCCATCTCGCGCGCGGCGGGGCCGCCCACCATCACGTCGCGGTCCACGTAGTCGAACGCGTCGTCCCAGTTGAAGTAGCGGTCCTCGTAGTTGCGCCCGCCGGTGATGCCGATGGCGTCGTCCACCAGCAGCAGCTTGTTGTGCATGCGCTGGTTGAATTTCATGAAGCAGCAGATCACCCCGGCGGCGAATTCCAGCGGTGGTGTGCGGGCGTTGTGGAAGGTGGGGTTGTACAGCCGCACCTGCAGGTTGACGCTGGCGCGCGAGAGGCGGTCGAGCAGGTCCAGGTCGTTGAAGGAGAACAGCTGGTCGGCCAGGATGCGCACCGTCACGCCGCGCCGCGCCGCGCGCACCAGTTCGTCCAGCATCAGCTGGCCGGCGTCGTCCTGGCTCCAGATGAAGGTCTGCACGTCGATGGAGCGCCGCGCGGCGCGCACCAGGTTGATGCGCGCCGCCAGCGCCGGCTCGCTGTCGTTGAGCAGGGTGACCACGTGCACGGGATGTTCGGCGCTGGAGTGCGCCAGCGCGTCGTGCGCGGCGTCCAGCAGGGGCGAGGGCAGCGCGCAGTGGTCGTCGCGCGCGCAGGTGGGCTGGCGATCCACCGAGGCGGCCACCAGGGCGTCGGCCTGGCGGATCTGCGCGCGCGAGACGGCGCAGCCCTGCAGCAGCAGGGCCAGCAACAGCAGCGGGGCGAGGAGGCGCGACGACATGCGCGCATGATACGGGGCGGGAGCGGGGAGAGGAGTGAGTGGAGAGGAGTGAGAAGTGAGAGAAGGCGCCAGCGGTTGGCTCCCGCTTTTCTCTCACTCCTCTCCACTCACTCCTTCGCCTTACGGCGACCAGAACGCGTCGAGGCGGGCATTGCCCGGTTCCAGCGTGGGGCCCAGGTGCAGCACGGCCAGCGCGCCGGGCGGCATGCCGCGAAACTCGTCGGAGCGGCCTTCCACCAGCAGCGCCACCAGCCGCTCCACGCCGGGGTTGTGGCCTACCAGCAGCACGGTGCCGGCATCGCCGTGCTGGTCGAGCAGGGCCAGCAGTTCGCCGGGCGAGGCGTCGTAGATCTCCTCGGCCAGCTGCGGGGCGGGGGCGCCGGCGAGCGACTCCAGCGCCAGGCGCGCGGTGTCGCGGGTGCGTTGCGCGGGCGAGCACAGCACGCGGTCGGGGCTGACGCCGTGGCGCGCCAGCCACGCGCCCGCCGCACGCGCCTCCTGCTCGCCGTGCGTGCTCAGCGCGCGCTGGCGATCCTCGCCGCCGGCTTCCAGGGGGACCGCTTCGGCGTGCCGCAGCAGGATCAGTTCGTGCATGGTGGACTCCAGGTGGGTGGCGCGGGTGTCACGAGTGGCGCTTGATCCAGCGCAGCAGCGCTTTCCAGTCCTGCTGGTGGTTGCGTACGTGCTCGGATTGGTAGTCGAAGATGCCCTTGCCCAGCGCGGTCAGCAGCACGTAGGCCTGGCTGTCGCGCAATTGCGCGGCGATGGGAAACGGCGACTCGGCGGCGAGCCGGGCCAGCGCGTCCTGGCTGGCGTGGGTCCACGGCTTGAGGCGGTTGGCCACCAGCGCCACCGGCAGCTTGCCGCGCTTGATGCGGCCGATGGCCTGCAGCTCGGCGAGGAAACGCAGCGTGGCGTCGAGGTCGAAGGAGGAGGGCAGCACCGGCACCAGCAGCACGTTGGCCAGCTCCAGGTAGGGCTCCAGCTCGCGCTCGCCGGCACCGGCGGGGGTGTCGACCAGCAGCTGCTGGGTGTCCTCGGGTACGCGTTGCAGGCCGCGGCGGCCGCCTTCCAGCGCCAGCACGCCGGGCACGGTGTCCGGTCGCAGCTCGGCCCAGTGGTAACTCGAGTGCTGCCGGTCGGCGTCGACGATGGCCGTGCGCTGCCCCGCCTGTGCCCAGTGCGACGCCAGTTGCGTCACCAGTGTGCTCTTGCCGCACCCGCCCTTGCTGCATGCCACCAGCGTCGTAAGCATCGGATGACCCTTGCCACGGAAGGTGGGGCAAGCCTAACCCGCCCGGGGGCCAAAGGGGAACGGGCCGGCGTGGCGACGCCGGCCCGCCGCGCTCAGGCCAGGCCGTAGCTGCGCAGCAGCGCCTCGGGCTCGGGCTTGCGGCCGCGAAACGCCACGAAGCTCTCCAGCGCGGGGCGGCTGGCGCCCACGGCCAGGAACTCGCGCCGGAAGCGCTCGCCGGTGGCGCGGTCGATCACGCTGCCGCCCGCTTCGGCGGCCGCCTCGAACGCGCCGAACGCATCGGCGCTGAGCAGCTCGGCCCACAGGTAGCTGTAGTAGCCGGCCGCGTAGCCGCCGGCAAAGATGTGGCTGAACCCGTGCGGAAAACGCTGCCAGGCCGGCGGGTGCAGCACCGCCACCTCGCGCCGCACCTGCTCCAGCACGGCCAGCGGGCGGGCGCCCTGGGTCGGGTCGTACTCCAGGTGCAGCCGGAAATCGAACAGGGCAAATTCCAGTTGCCGCACCAGGAACAGGCCGGCGTGGAAATGCCGCGCCGCCAGCATGCGCTGGAACAGGTCGTCGGGCAGCTTCTCGCCGGTCTGGTAGTGGCGGGCGAACAGGTCCAGCGCCTGCCGGTTCCAGCCGAAGTTCTCCATGAACTGGCTGGGCAGCTCCACCGCGTCCCACTCCACGCCGTCGATGCCGCCGATGGACGGCAGCGTGATGCCGGTGAGCAGGTGGTGCAGGCCGTGGCCGAACTCGTGGAACAGGGTGAGCACGTCGTCGTGGGTGAGCAGCGCCGGCTTGGCGCCGGTGGGCGGCGCGAAGTTGCAGGTGAGAAACGCCACCGGCAACTGGCGCTGGTCGCCGTCGTCGAAGCGGGCGCGGCACACGTCCATCCACGCGCCGCCGCGCTTGCCGTTGCGCGCGTACAGGTCGACGTAGGCGCCGGCGAACACATGCCCGTCGGCGTCGCGCACGTCGTAGTAGCGCACGTCCGGATGCCACACATCCACGTCGTCGCGCGGCGCCAGCGTGATGCCGTAGAGCTGGTGGGTGAGCGCGAACAGGCCGTCGATCACCGCCGGCAGCGGGAAGTACGGCTTGAGCTGCTCCTCGTCCAGTGCGTAGCGCTGCTGGCGCAGTTTCTCGGCGACGTAGCCCACGTCCCAGGGTTCGAGGTTGTCCAGCTTCAGCTCGTCGCGGGCAAACGCGCGCAACGTGGCCAGCTCCTGCTGCGCCACCGGCTTGGCGCGCGCGGCCAGGTCGTGCAGAAACTCCATCACCTCGGCCGGCGAGCCGGCCATCTTGGTGGCCAGCGACTCCTCCGCCGCGTTGGCAAAGCCCAGCAGCTGCGCGGCCTCGTGCCGCAGCGCCATGATCCGGTCGATGCGCGGGCCGTTGTCGAACTTGCCCGCGTCGGGGCCCTGGTCGGAGGCGCGCGTCTGGTAGGCCCAGTACACGCGCTCGCGCAGGGCGCGGTTGTCGGCGTAGTTGAGCACGGCCTGCACGCTGGGCTGCTTGAGCGTGACCAGGTAGCCGTCCAGTTGCGCGTCCTCGGCGTACTGGCGCAGCACCGCGCGGCCGGACTCGGGGATGCCGGCCAGGTCGCGCTCGTCGGTGACGTGCTCGCGCCACGCTTCGCTGGCGTCCAGCACGGCATTGGAAAACTCGGTGGACAGCCGGCTCAGCTCCACGCCGATCTCGCGGAAGCGCGTGCGCGCCGGCTCCTCCAGCGCCACGCCGGACAGGTGGAAATCGCGCAGCGCGTGCTCCACCAGCGCGCGTTGCGGGCGCGCCAGCGTGGCGAAATCCGGCGCGTCGGCCAGCGCCTGCACGGCGGCGAACAGCGCGCGGTTCTGGCCCAGCGCCATGGCGTGGTCGGTGAGCTTTTCCTCGGTGGGGCCGTACACCGCGCGCAGCGCCTCGCTGTCGGCCACCGAATGCAGGTGCGATACCGGCGCCCAGGCGCGCGCCAGGCGCTGGTCCAGCCGCTCCTGGGTGAGCATCACCGTGTCGAAATCGCGCGCCGCGCCGGGTGCGGTCAGTGCCGCGATGCCGGCATCGCACTCGGCCAGGATCGCGTCGATGGCGGGCGCCACGTGATCGGGATGGATACGCGAAAACGCCGGCAGGCGATCGTCGGCAAGCAGGGGGTTGTCGTGGCTCATGGAGGCTCCTTGGGGATCACCAGCGTGGCGACGGCGCCAGGTGAAATCAAGCGCGCCGGGCTAGAATGCGCCGATGCCTTCCCTGCGACCGTTCAAGGGCGTGATGCCCCGCCTGGGCCAGCGCGTCTACGTGGATGACGCCGCCACCGTCATCGGCGACGTGGTGCTGGGCGACGATGTGTCCGTGTGGCCCGGCGCGGTGCTGCGCGGCGACGTCAACGCCATCCGCGTGGGCGCGAAAACCAGCATCCAGGACGGCGCCATCGTGCACGTCGCCCACGCCGGCCCGTACGGCCCCGGCTTTCCCTGCCTGATCGGCGAAGGCGTCACCATCGGCCATGCGGCGGTGGTGCACGCGTGCACCTTGGGCGACTACTGCCTGGTCGGCATGCACGCCACGGTGATGGACGGCGCGGCGGTGGAGGACTACGGCTTCCTGGGCGCCGGCGCACTGCTGCCGCCGGGCAAGGTGGTGGGCGAGCGCGAGCTGTGGCTGGGCAGCCCGGCGAGCTTCGCGCGCCGGCTCAGCGACCGCCAGGTCGAGCAGCTGCGCTACTCGGCCGGGCACTACGTGCGGCTGAAGGACGCCTACCTGTCCCCGGCCTGAGGGCCGCGCTCACATCGCCGACGCGGCGTTGGCCTGGCGGATGCGCCGCGCCTCGGTCTCGTGCTGCTGGCGCAGCAGCATCCACGCGGCCGACAGCTTGCCGCCGAGCAGCGACAAGGTGAAGTTGTTGCGGTCGAACTCGCGCAGCAGGTCCAGCTCGCGGCGCGCCTCTTCCAGGTCGTTGCGGTTGATGGCCAGCTCGATTTCCTCGGCCGCGCGCGAGAACGATTCGCGCAGGGCTTCCTTGGCGGCGAGGTTGTCCGGGTCCAGTTGCAGCACGCTGAGATAGAACTCGAACGCGTTGCTGCCTTGCGGCGCCACCAGGCGGCCGTCGCGCATCGCCTCGCGGGCCAGGCCGAGCAGGATGTCGGTGCCGCTCGGGTCCGACGCGGCGGCGTCCGGGTTGTCCGCCGCCGCTTGCGATGCCTGCTCCACCGCCGGTGCGGCGGGTTGGCGGTAATGGAGGATGCAGCCGGCGAGAACCAGCAGCACCAGGGCCGGGATCAGGATGACGACATACCGGCGCGACGGGGCGTTGGAAAAGCGGAACATGGGCGTCTACGGCTGCGTGGGGACTCGCGCGCGGCAACGCCATCGGCGCGCCCCGGCGGAGGGCGCCAAAGGTAGCCAGGGTGTGTTTCAGTGATGTGGCGGCGACGTGCTCAGTGGCCGCAGGTGGCCGCCTCCAGCCGCGCCAGCCAGGCCAGCGCGTGGTCGCGGTCGTTGCCGCACATGGCCGGCTCCGGCCGCAGCCTGCCGCATACCGCCGGACGCTCGGGGCGGCCGAAGATCGCGCAGCGGTTGTCGTCGGTCAGCTGCACGCAGCGCACGCCGGCGGGTTTGCCGTGCGGCATGCCGGGGATGGGCGAACTGATCGACGGCGCGATGCAGCACGCGCCGCAACCCGGCCGGCAGGCCGGCGCGGTCATCAGAACTGCTGGCGCAGCTGGCGGTAGACCGGCTCGGTGTCCGGCCGCTGGCCGTGCCACAGCGCAAAGCTGTCGGCGGCCGTCTCCACCAGCATGCCCAGGCCGTCGTAGGCGTAGCGTGCGCCGGCCGCCTTGGCCCAGGCCAGGAAGCTGCCGGCGGCCGCGCCATAGGACAGGTCGTAGCAGAGCGCGCGCGCGCCGGCCAGCGAAAACGGCAGTTGCAGCGCGGCGCCCAGCACGCCGGCCGAGGTGGCGTTGACGATCAGGTCGAAGCTGCCGATGTCGCCCAGGTCCTGCCAGTAGCGCGTATGCGCGCGGGCCGGGTCGCCGATGGCGTCGGCCAGCGCGTCGGCCGGTTCCGGCGAGCGGTTGACGATGGTGAGCGTGGCCACGCCCGCGTCCAGCAGGTGCCAGGCCACGCCGCGCGCGGCGCCGCCGGCGCCCAGCAGCAAGGCGGTGTGGCCGCGCAGGTCGGCGCCGTGGCGCTCGGTGATGTCGCGCACCATGCCGTCACCGTCGGTGTTGTGCGCGGCCAGCGTGCCGTCGCCTTGCAAGGTGAGCACGTTGGCGCTGCCCACGCGCGTGGCCGTCTCGCTGCGCTGGCTGGCCAGCGCGAACGCGGCGGCCTTGTGCGGCAAGGTGACGTTGGCGCCGCGCCCGCCGTCGAGGAAAAACCGCCGCACGGCCTCGGCGAACGCCTCGGGCGCCGCGTCGATGGCGCGGTATTCAAGGTCGATGCCCAGCTGCTGCCCGAAGGCGTGGTGGATCTGCGGCGACAGGCTGTGGCTGATCGGATGGCCGAACACGGCGAACTGGGCGGCGGACATGGGGATTCCCTGACGATGGCTTTCATCATTCTACAAGCCGCCCTTTTTTGTGGGAGCGGCTTTTGCCGCGATGCTCTTTCTTTGAAGTCCCGGAGCAAGAGCATCGCGACTGAAGTCGCTCCTACAACAGCGCGGCCCACCTGTAGGAGCGCACCTTGTGCGCGATGGGCGCGGCGAAAAGCATCGCGCACAAAGTGCGCTCCTGCGGGCCTCTGGCCGTCGCAGCTCTTGAGATGGCGGCGCCGCAAGCTGCGGCCCTCATCGTTGACCGGAGCCCGCCATGCGTCATGCACTGCCTTTTCCGCATCACCCCCGGCTGGTTGCCGTTGCCGTGCTCTGGCTGGCGGTCGGCGCCTTGCTGTTGCTGACCACGCTGGTGCCGGCGCACACGGCATTGCTGGGCTGGACGCCGCTGTTCTGGCTGGTCGGCGCGCCCGTCGTTGCCTTGCTCGGGCTGGAGCCGGCGCTGTTGCCGGCGCTGGCGCGTCGGCGCCGGCGGATCAGCCACGGCGCGGTGTGGCACTGAAAAAGCCGGGGCTCGACCGGTTGCCGGTCAGTGCCCGGCGCCCTGGCGCTTGCGCTCCATGCGGCGCAGAAACTCGCGCATGATGCGCAGGTACAGCTCCTCGCCCAGGTGCGCGTCCTCCACGCCGGCGTCGATCGAGGGGTTGTCGTTGACCTCGATCACCACCGGCCGGTTGCCCACCTGCTTGATGTCCACGCCGTAGAGGCTGTGACCGATGGGGTGGGTGGCCTTGAGCGCCAGCTTCACCACCTCCGGCGGCGCGTCCTCGATGGCGATGGTCTCGAAGCCGCCGCTCTTGGCGCTGCCCTTGGCGCCGTGGTTGTAGATCTGCCAGTGGCCGCGCGACATGAAGTACTTGCACGCGTACAGCGGCTCGCGGTTGAGCACGCCGATGCGCCAGTCGAACTCGGTATAGAGGTATTCCTGCGCCAGCAGCAGCGCGCTGTGCTGGAACAGCAGGCCGGCGGACTTGGCCAGCGCCGCCTCGTTCTCCACCTTCACCACGCCGCGCGAGAACGAGCCGTCGGGAATCTTCAGCACCAGCGGAAACCCCAGCCGCGCCACCGCCTCGCGCGTGCCGCGGGCGTCGTCGCGGTAGAGGATCTCGGTGTGCGGCACGGCCAGCTTGCGCGACACCATCAGGTCGTTGAGATAGATCTTGTTGGTGCAACGCAGGATGGAGGCGGGATCGTCGATCACCGCCATGCCTTCCTTCTCCGCGCGGTGGGCGAAGCGGTAGGTGTGGTTGTCCGAGGCGGTGGTCTCGCGGATGAACAGGCCGTCGTACTCGGCCAGGCGCTGGTAGTCGTTCTTGTCGATCGGATCGACCTCGATGCCCAGCTCGCGGCCGGCGGCCACGAACGCCTTCAGCGCGCGCTTGTTCGACGGCGGCATCGTCTCGCGCGGGTCCACCAGCATCGCCACGTCGTAGCGGTACAGCTTGCGCGCGCGCGGCTTGCGCCACAGCTTGCGCGAAAAGCGGTCCAGCGCCTGCGCAAAGGCGTCTTCCTGCGCGTCATCCAGCGTGTGCAGGCCCACCGGCTTGATCGACGCCACCTGCCACACGCGGTCCCGCTCGAACTCGATGCGCAGCAGCGGGCAGGGAAACATCTCGAACACCTGCCGCGCCAGGTCCTGCAGCGTGGGGTAGGCGGTCTCGCCGAAGTACACCAGGATGGCGAAATCCACCGTGTCGCGGCCGCCGGCCGGCAGAAAGTGGGTCAGCTTCTGGTTGAGATCCACGATGTCCAGGCCGTACAGCGAGCGTCGGCGCAGGTCGTTCACCGTGCGCACCGACGGCATCACCTTGTGCCCGCGCGCCTCGGCCAGCAGCGACACGTAATAGCCCGTGCCCAGGTAGCGGTAGCTGCGGCACAGGTTGATCACATGGGTGCGTTCGTCGTCGCCGGCCACCGGCTGGCGCAGGTAGTCCATCGCGGTCATGACGTCGACGGACGGGTAGTACGAGCCCCAGTCGGAGGCCTTCTCCACAACGATGACCAGACGGGCCATGGCACCACTCGGGCGATGTTCGAGGTTCCACGCCGTGCCTGCGGCCGGCGCAAAGCGCGCAGTGTGGCACAGCGCCCACGCCACACAAGGGCGCGCGCTGAAGGCGGGGTAAACCGTCGTTGCCGCTCTACACTCGGCACCGTCCCTCCCGCGAAACCCCGCCATGGCCCCAGCCCTTTCCCGCGTGCGTCCCGCCCGGCCCGCCGATCTCGACGCGCTGGTGGCGCTGGAGCAGCGCGCGTTCGACGGCGACCGCCTCAGCCGCGCGCAATACCGCCGCCACCTGCGCAGCGCCTCGGCACAGGTGCTGGTGGTCGATGCCGATGGCGGTGCGCTGGCGGGCGCGGCGGTGGTGTTTTTTCGCCGTGGCAGTGGCGTGGCGCGGCTGTATTCGCTGGCGACGGCGCCCGAGGCGCGAGGGCGGGGCGTGGCCACCGCGCTGCTGCGTGCGGCAGGCGAGGCCGCACGCGGCCGCGGCTGCCGGGAGCTGCGCCTGGAAGTGCGCGCCGACAACGCGGCGGCCATCGGCCTGTACGAACGCCACGACTGGCGACGGGGCGGGCAGCTGGTGGCGTACTACGAGGATGGCGCGGACGGCTGGCGCTACGCGCTGCCGCTGGCTACCGGCTGACGCGGCAGTTCGAGCCCTCCTGTGGGAGCGGCTTCAGCCGCGATGCGCTTACCGTGAGGCTTCAAAACAAAAGCATCGCGACGGAAGTCGCTCCCACAACAACCGCCGCCGACCCGTAGGAGCGCACTTTGTGCGCGATGCTCTTGGTTCCGTGACGAAAAGCATCGCGCACAGGGTGCGCTCCTGCATCACGCGGGAATCCCGCACCTGTGGGAGCGGCTTCAGCCGCGATGCTCTTGCTCCGAGGCTCCAAAGCAAAAGCATCGCGACGGAGGTCGCTCCCACAACCACCGCCGCCGGCCTGTAGGAGCGCACCTTGTGCGCGATGCTCTTCGTCACGTTACGAAAAGCATCGCGCACAGGGTGCGCTCCTACATCACGCGGGAATCCCGCACCTGTGGGAGCGGCTTCAGCCGCGATGCGCTTGCCGCGAGGCTTCAAAACAAAAGCATCGCGACTGAAGTCGCTCCCACGGCAGCTCAGCGGCGCACGTCAAACGCGTCGGCGTCCATCAAGGCCAGCACGTCGGCGGGGTCGAGCGGGGCGACGTCGCCGGGGATGGTGTGCTTGAGGCAGCCGGCGGCGAGGGCGAAGCGCACGGTGGTGTCGGGATCGAGCGGGTCGATCAGGCCGTGCAGGATGCCGGCGGCGAAAGCGTCGCCGCTGCCGATGCGGTCGACCACGCCGGGCAGCTCGCGCGGCGGGGCCAGTGCGCGGGTGCCGTCGCGGCCCAGCAGCATGGCGCCCAGGGCGTAGTGGCTGGCGCTGTGCGCGGTGCGCTGGGTGCAGGCCATGTAGTGCAGGCGCGGAAACGCCTTGAACGCCATGGCGGCGGCCGCGTCGATGCGGGCGGGCGCGTCGCGCTGGGGAAAGTCGCCGCCCAGCACCAGGGCGATGTCGCGATGATCGGCAAACACGACGTGGGCGCAGTCGAACAGGTCGCGCAGCACGGCGCGCGCGTCACCGCCCCAGCGCTCCCACAGGCTGGGGCGGAAATTGCCGTCGAAGGACACCTTCAGTCCCATGTCGCAGGCCGTGCGCGCCGCCGCCAGCGTGGCCTGCGCCGCCTGCGGGCCCAGCGCCGGGCTGATCCCGGACAGGTGCAGCCATTGCGCGCCGCGCAGCAGGACGGGCCAGTCATGGCTGCCGGCGCGCGACAGCGCAAAGGCGGAGTGGGCGCGGTCGTACAGCACCTGGCCCGGGCGCACGCCGGCGCCGGTGGTGGCGAAGTACAGGCCCATGCGGCCGGGGCCGTAGCGCACGCCGCCGGCATCCACGCCGTGGCGGCGCAGCTCGCCCACGGCGGCGCGGCCCAGCGCGTTGTCGGGCACCACGCTCACCAGGCTGGCGGCGTGGCCGAAATGCGCCAGCGCCACGGCCACATTGGCCTCCGCGCCGCCCACGTGCACGTCGAGCGACGGCGTCTGCAGCAGGGGCTGATGGCCGGGCGCCGCCAGGCGCAGCAGCAGTTCGCCAAAACACACCACGCGATCGGTCATCGGATTTGCCTCGTGTTGGTCGATGAGGCTGCGGATGGTCGCATATCTGTTAGCTACCGGTGTCATTTCGGGTTGTGGTGGGCGCTTTTCCATCCGTCATTCGCAGGCAAGTGAATGAAAAACAATGCTTTTATGTGTGTACACGCATCGTGTTGCGGTGCAAGATGCGATGCCGGGTTCTAGCTGTTACGTTTCCGGATGACTAGCGGTGTCATTCGTAGTTCACATGCCACGCACCCCTGTTGCGTGGTCAGATAACGGGGCAAACCTTGGGAGGGGAACCAATGCAACGATTCATCAACCAGAAAAAGACACCGGTTACCGCGCTCGCGCTGGCCATCGCGCTGGCGCTGCCGGCCGGCGTGGCGATGGCCGCCACCGACGCCGGCATGGGGGCCGGCGCGGGGGTGGGCCAGAGCGGGCCGGCGGCCGACGCGGCCAGCGGTGCCGACGCGGACAAGAACGTCACCTCGCTCAATGCGGTCACCGTCACCAGCTACCGCGCCAGCGTGGAGAAGGCGCTGGACGTGAAGCGCGGCGAGCTGGGCATGGTGGACGCCATCGTGGCCGAGGACGTGGGCAAGTTTCCCGACCTGAACCTGGCCGAGTCGCTGCAGCGCATTCCCGGCGTGGTCATCACCCGCGACGCGGGCGAGGGCCGCAACATCACGGTGCGCGGCCTGGGCCCGGATTTCACCCGCGTGCGCATCAACGGCATGGAGGCGCTGACCACGGTGGGCGCCACCGACCAGAGCGGCGGCACCAACCGCAGCCGCGGCTTCGACTTCAACGTGTTCGCGGCCGACCTGTTTTCCAACATGATCGTGCGCAAGACCGCCTCCGCCGACGTGGAGGAGGGCTCGCTGGGCGCCACGGTGGATCTCAACACCGCCCATCCGTTCGACTATGACGGCTTTACCCTGGCCACCAATGTGCAGGGCAGCTACGGCAGCATGTCCGAGAAGACCGACCCGCGCGTGTCGGCGCTGATCGCCAACACCTGGAACGACGGCACCTTCGGCGCGCTGCTCTCGGTGGCGTACTCGGAAAAGCACACGCTGGAGGAGGGCACCGGCAGCGGCCGCTGGGCCAACGGCCCCAGCAACGGCGGTTTCGACGCCAGCTCGCCGTTTGCCGACGCGCTGCGCGATGACGTCTACACGCCGCGCTTCCCGCGCTACACGCAGATGCTGCACGACCAGAAGCGCCTGGGCGTCACCGGCTCGCTGCAGTTCAAGCCCAGCGAGGACACGCTGTTCAGCCTCGACGCGATGTACTCCAAGATCGACGCCGACCGCGACGAGCACTACATCGAGGCGATCTCCTTCAGCCGCAACGTCACCTCGCTGCCCGACGGCAGCTCGGTGACGGGCAAGCCCGAGACCATCGTCAAGGACGGCTACATCGACCCGTCCAGCGGCGGCCTGCTGTACGGCACGTTCGACAACGTGGACGTGCGCGCGGAAAACCGCCACGACGAGTGGTCCACCGTGTTCCAGCAGCTGTCGTTGACCGGCGAGCACCGCTTCTCCGACAACTTCAAGATCGACGGCCGCATCGGCACGTCCTCGTCCAAGCATGACAACCCGGTGCAGGCCACCGTCATGATGGACAAGCTCAACGTGGACAACTACAGCTACGACTACCGTGGCAACAAGTGGGCGCCGGCGCTCGACTACGGCATCAACCCCACCGATCCGAACGGCTGGAACCTCTCCACCATCCGCATGCGCCAGGCCGGCGTGGACAACGACTTCCACTCCGGCGAGCTCAACTTCAACTGGCGCATCTCGCCGGGCTTCACCCTGCGCGGCGGCGTGCTGGCCAAGAACTACGGTTTCGAGTCGTCCGAGTCGCGCCGCACCGCCAACGAGGCCATCGTGCCCACCTTTGGCGACGGCACCACGGTGGTGCCGGCCGACCTGATCGACCAGGTCGGGCTGAAGGGCATCTCCGGCTCGCCGGGCCAGTGGGTGGTGCCGGACTTTGGCGGTATCGCCGACCACTTCGACATTTTCAGCAACCAGGGCACGTTTGCGCTGAGCCCGTACGCGGCCAGCGAGCGCGGTGTTACCGAGAAGGATCGCGGCGCGTGGCTGATGGGCGAGTTCGCGTTCGACGTGGGCTCGGTGCCGGTGTCCGGCAACATCGGCGTGCGCCACGTGCGCACCTCGCAAAGCTCGCACGGCATCGCCGTGATCAACGGCGTCAACACCGAGGTGGAGGCCAAGCGCGACTACAACGACACCTTGCCGTCGTTGAACGTGGTGGCCGAGCTGGCGCCCGACTTCCTGCTGCGCCTGGGTGCGGCCAAGGTGATGGCGCGTCCGGGCCTGGGCAGCCTCACCCCTGGCGTCACGGTCAGCGTCAGCGGCGGCGCGCGCACGGTCAAGGGCGGCAACCCCAACCTCGATCCGATCCGCGCCACCACCTACGACCTGGCGGCCGAGTGGTATTTCCAGGAGTCCTCGCTGCTGAGCGTGGGCCTGTTCTACAAGGACATCGACAGCTTCGCGCAGAACACCAACGAGCGGCGCGCGTTCAACACCAGCGGCCTGCCCGACAGCGTGGCGATCGACCTGGGCGCCAGCCCCAACGACGACTTCTCGTTCCAGGTGCCGATCAACACGCCCGGAGGCGCGCTCAAGGGCGCCGAGGCCAACTACGTGCAGACGTTCACCTTCCTGCCGGGCAAGTGGGGCAACCTCGGCGCGCAGCTGAACTACACCTTCGTCGACTCCAAGATCCAGTACATGACCTCCAGCGGCGCCAACTCGCTGAAGACGGATCTCACCGGCCTGTCGCGCCATTCGTGGAGCGCCACGTTGTTCTACGAAGGTGACCGCTTCTCCGGTCGCGTCTCGGCCACCAACCGCGACAACTACCTGATCCAGGTGCCGGGCACGGAGCAGGGCTTTACCGACGACGTGCATGGCCAGAACGGCGCCACCTTCGTGGACGCGTCGCTGCGCTACAAGCTCAACGACAAGATGGAATTGAGCCTGGAGGGCATCAACCTCACCAACAAGCCGTCGCAGACGTGGATCGGCGCCAGCTCGCAGCTGCCGCTGGACTACAGCGAGACCGGCCGCGTGTATCTTGTGGGCTTCCGCTACAAGCTCTGACGTCACCAGGGGCCCGGCCGCGAGGCCGGGCCCGTTCCATGCCGCGGCGTCGCTCGCCGGCATCGCGGCCTTTCCACCGTGTGCGCGTTGCCGCTCCGCGCATGTCGCCGGGGATGCACGATGCCGCCACGCTTCATTCGCCTTGCCCTTGTCCTGCCCGCGCTGGCCGTTGCCGCGCCGGCCGGCGCCAACGACGCCACGCCGTCGTTGCTGTTTCGCGTCTCGGCCGACCACGGCTTTCGCGCCGACCACGCCGAGGGCGACGCCATCCCCAACTTCAAGGACAAGGTCGCGCTGGTGCCCGACGGCGCCGGCGGCCAGGCCATCCAGTGGCAGGACGACGGCGTGCTGGCATGGAACGCGCCGGGCAACATCCGCGCCGAGCGCGGCACGCTCTCTTTCTTCTGGCGCGCGCGCTATCCGGTAGGCGAGGCGCCGTTCGTGATCTTTCGCGTCGGCTATGCCGACCACAGCAGCTGGGACATGGCCTGGCTGCGCATCGACTGGAACGGCCACGGCTTCGACGCCTTCGTCACCGACGCCAACCTGGCGCGCACCCGCGTCTCGTTCAAGCTCGACAAGAATCCCGACCCGAAACAGTGGCTGCACCTGGCCTTCGGCTGGGACGAGGACCACGGCGTGCGCCTGTTTCTCGACGGCAAGGAAGTGGCGCGGGCACAGACCACCGCCGACTACGACGCGGCGTTGGACCAGCTTGGCCTGGCCGGCCGCGTGATGGCGCCCTACCAGGTGCAGAGCCGCTACAACTTTCTGCGCGGCAGCGATGTCGACGAGATCCGCGTGTACGACCGCATGCTCGATGCCGGCGAGGTTTCCGCGCTGGCGCATCGTGGCGAGCCGAAAACGACTACCGCCATCGCCGCCTCGCAGCGCGCGTGGTGGCATCGCTACGGCTGGGATGGCGCGCCCCCGCCGGTGCTCGCCGCGCCCGTCACCCGCATCCGCAAGGTGGAGTTTGCCGACACGCGCGACCTCAAGCAGTGGATGTGGAAAGGCACCGACGGCATTGCCGAAACCACCTGGCCGGGCGTCTACAACCGCTCGCGCCTGCCCGGCCGGCACGACTATTTCACCCTGCCGGACTGGAATACCTACGTCGAAGGCGGCAAGACGCTGGCGCTGACCGTGCCGGCCGACGAGACGATCAACCGCATCGAGATCCGCGGCGCCGCCTACGGCACGCTGGCCGGCCGCGCCGGCAGGCTGTTCACCCGTCCCCGGGGCGTGGTGCGCAGCGTCAACACCTTCGCCGCGCAAACCGGCGGCACGCTGCGCTTCACCAACGTGGCGCAGGAAACCCCGATCCAGGAGATCTGGGGCTACGACGTCAGCGAAGGGGCCGAGCCGGCCGGCACGGTCAAGCAGCGCTACATCGTCGACAGCAAGGCACTGCCCGACTACACCAACCTCGAAAGCCTGCGCCACTACATCGACGGCCGCTTCGCGCCCGACGAGCGCAGCACGGTGATGGCCTTGCCCAAGGGCGCCGGCTCGCGCCCGCGCGGCGCCGACAGCCTGCCCGCGCAGCCGCGCCCCATCGTGCAGGTGCTGATCCCCTCGGGCATCGGCGACGCACCGGCCGCGCAGCCGTTGATCCGCAGCTGGGCCTACAGCTGGGAGAACATGCACGACGGCCTGGACGGCATCGCCATCGACCTGCCCGCGCTCAACCTGCCGGCCACGCACGACGGCCCCGACGGCAAGGTCATCCCGCTCGACATCCGCGTGAAGGATCCGATCTGGCCCGGCCGCGACATGATCGACGTTTCCGTCTCGGTCAAGCCGGGCCAGAAGCGCACGCTGTGGCTGGACCTGCGCGACCGCATCCTCAGCGCCGACAGCTTGTGGATCTCCGTCGCCTCGGCCGCGCCCGGCTTCAACGCGGCCTCGCTCGATGGGGCCGAGATCCGGCTGGTGTTCAAGGAGCGTCAGCAGGCGATCAAGGAGCACGTCGCCGACCGCTTCAACCAGGTGCGCGACAACTGGGGCTTCATGGTGGAGGAGCACACCACCTCGCGCCGCCAGCGCCTGTACGACCGCCTGTATGCCGACATCAGCGACCTGCTGCGGGTGGACCCGGAGCACGCGCAGGGGCGCATGTACTGGAACGACATCAGCTACAACAGCCAGGGCCTGCCGCCCTTCACCCAGCCCGAGCCGCCGGCCGGCGTGCCGCTGTGGGCGTTCCGCCAGGTGGAGGACCTGAAATACGTGCGCCGCTTTGTCGATTGGTGGATCGACCAGCGCCAGGTGGCCTACGGCGATTTCGGCGGCGGCATCTCCGACGACACCGACCTCACCCAGCAATGGCCCGGACTGGCGCTGATGGGCGTGCAGCCGGACCGCCTCAACGCCTCGCTGACCGCGCTGTCCGACGCGGTCTACACCAACGGCATGTTCGCCAACGGCCTCAGCACCATCGAGACCGACGAGCTGCATTCCTACGAGGAAGGCATCAATGCCGACTCGGAAATGCTCTACCTCAACTGGGGCGACCCGCTCACCGTCGAACGCCTGATGGCGACGGTCAAGGCGCTCCACGAGCGCATCATCCTGCGCAATCCGGCCGGCCACCTGCATTTTTCCAGCGACTGGTTCGGCGGCAACAAGATCTACCGCGATCCCAACTGGCAGTGGCAGAAGCCGTACTCGTTCCCGATCCTGCACCCGGCCTTTTTGCTCGGCGTCTACAACGCCGACCCCACCGGACGCGGGCTGGTCACCGGGCTGGCGGACGGCTATCTGGCGCACGCCTATACCGACGCCAAGGGCCGCTGGGCGCTGCCCAACGAAATCCAGTGGTCCACCGACGCCACCCGTGGCGGCGAGTTGAACCAGGGCTCCGGCGCGGTCGATGTCATGCACCTGTTCTGGGCCGCCTGGCGCTGGAGCGGCAAGGCCGACTATCTCAAGGCGCTGGACTATCGCGTGACGCGCGGCGGCCCGGACGCCATCGCCAACCTGGGCGAAAACTTCATCGACGTGCTGGGCCGCCAGGCCGACTGGGGCAAGCATCTTCTTGATGAGGCCAACGCCGGCACGATCGGCTTTCCCAGCGTGGTGGCGTGGCAGCTCACCGGCGACAAGAAATATCTGGAGCAGCTGTTCGGCGCGGGCATCCAGGACAAGGCCCAGCACGAGTACATGATGACCGAGGGCCACTGGTGGAGCGATCGCGTGGAGGCGCCCAGCGAGCTGCTGCAACGCGTGCGCCTGGGAGGCATCGCGCTCAAGCGCAACCAGAGCTACCCCGGCAACACCGTGAGCTGGCGCTTCGCGCATCCCGATGACGCCGAGCAGGTCGCGCTGGCCGTGCACGCACCCTCGCGCGAGCGCTTCACCGTCACCGCGTACAACCTCGGCACGCAGCCGCTGGACGCACGCATGACCGGCTGGAACGTGGCGCCGGGCAGCTGGCGCGTGCGCAGCGGCATCGACCGCGACGGCGACGGCGCCATCGACGGCACGCCGGACGAGCGCCAAGTGACGCTGGAAAGCAGCGCCAGCACCACGCTGCATTTCGTGCCCGGCCAGACGCAGCTGTTCGAGTTCCAGCGCGTGGCCGCCGGCACGCCGGTGGAAACGCGCGCCGACCTGGGCATCGGTCGCGGCGATGTCGATATGGACGGCCAAACGCTGAAGCTCACCGTGCACAGCCTGGGCCATGTCGCCAGCCTGCCGGGCCAGGCCGTGGTCACCGACGCCAACGGCCGCGAGCTGGCGCGCGCGGATATTCCCTCACTGCCGCCGCCGCTGGACCTGCTGCCGAAAACCGTACAGGTCGAACTGAAGCTGCCGCCAGGCTTCAAGCGCGACGGCGCCAGCGTGCAGGTAACGCAGCAAGGCGACGCCGCCGAAATCACCCGGCTCAACAACCGCCTGCCACTGGACTGACCATCGGCCCCTGCTCCCACAGGTGCGGGATTCCCGCGTGATGTAGGAGCGCACCCTGTGCGCGATGCTCTTCGTCACGGAACCAAGAGCATCGCGCACAAGGTGCGCTCCTACGGGTCGGCGGCGGTTGTTGTGGGAGCGACTTCAGTCGCGATGCTCCTGCTTTGGAGCCTCGGGGCAAGGGCGTCGCGGCTAAAGCCGCTCCCACAGGTGCGGGATTCCCGCGTGATGTAGGAGCGCACCCTGTGCGCGATGCTCTTCGTCACGGAACCAAAAGCATCGCGCACAAAGTGCGCTCCTACGGATCTGCGGCGGTTGTTGTGGGAGCGGCTTCAGTCGCGATGCTTTTGCTTTGGGGCCTCGGGCAAGGGCGTCGCGGCTGAAGCCGCTCCCACAGGTACGGGATTCCCGCGTGATGTAGGAGCGCACCCTGTGCGCGATGCTCTTCGTCACGGAACCAAGAGCATCGCGCACAAGGTGCGCTCCTACGGATCTGCGGCGGTTGTTGTGGGAGCGACTTCAGTCGCGATGCTTTTGCTTTGGAGCCTTGGGGCAAGGCGTCGCGGCTGGAGCCCGCAGAACGCCTCAGCGCGAGTCGATCTCGATCACCTGCGCAAGCGTGTGCTGCTGGCCCGGCGGCAGCGCGATCGCGTCGGGTGCCACGTTGGTGGTTTCCACGCTGAGGTAGTGGCGCCAGCCTTCGCCGATGTCGGCGATCCGGCGTGCGGCTTGTTCGCCGGCATTCCACACCACTGTTGAACGGCTGCTGCGCGTGGTGATGCGGATGTCGCGGCCCAGCGTCGGGTCGTGCAGCACGTATGGCCCGCTGGCGTGGGTGTAGATGCGGTCGCTGTAGCCGGATGGCGGCAGTTGCCAGTGGCCGTGTTGCGCGTGGGCGCGGCCGGCGTCCTTCTTGTCCAGGTAGGTCAGGCCGTCCAGGCCGGAGACGGAGACCTCGCGCACGTCGCCCACGCGGAAGTAGTTGTGCAGGGCCTGGGTGAACACCACCGGCTGGTCGCCGACGTTCTCGGTCACCAGTGTTTGCGACAGGCTGCGGCCGATGCGCAGCGTCATCGTCAGGCGCAAGGGCACGCCGGCGAGGGCGGGCGGCGCCAGCGTCAGCACGATGGTGCCGTCGGCCTCGCGCCGGGCGTCACGCAGGGTCCATGCAAGGGTGCGCACCAGGCCGTGCGACGGCATCGTGCCGGCCTGGCCCAGCTTGCCGAAGTACGGCCAGCACACCGGCGTGCCGCCACGGATCGGCGCGGGCGGCAGCGCGCTGCGCGGCGACAGCCACAGCACGTCCTGGCCGCCGGCAGGCACGAAGGAGAGCAACTGCCCGCCCACCACGCTGATGGCGGCGCTGGCCTGTGGCGTATGCACCAGCCACGCGGCGATGCCGTGGAACGTGCCGGTGCGCAGGCCCGCCACGGCGGGTGGTGGATCGGGCGTGGCGCGCGGCGCGGCCGCCACCAGCGCGGCGTGGTTGCCGGGCAGGGCAAACGCGGTCAATGGCGCCTGCGCCCGCGTCGTCGGCACCAGCAGCAACGCCAGCAGGGCGCAGGCCGCCTTCATGCCGCGCCGTCGGGGATAAAAAGCCGCCGCCTGCATCCGCACGCGGACAGGGGCGCAGGCGGCGGTTGGTTCAACTCAGCGGCCCAGCACGCCGGCGACGTAGCTGCGCAGCGCCTCGTCCTTGGCATGGTCGAAGAACAGCTTCTGGAAGCGCTCGCCGCCCACCGCCTGCTTCACCAGCGCCGGATCGATCGCCTTCAGGCCGTCAACCAGGCTCTTGGACGCGCCACGCTTGACGTCGGCCAGGATGCCGGCGTTGGCCATCTGCGACTCGCGCCGCTCGGCCGGGTAGCCCTGGCCGCGCTCGCCGCCAAAGGCCTTCTCGAAGATGTAGCGGATGTTGATCTCCGCGCCCCAGCCGTAGCCCTTGGCGTAGGGCAGGGCCAGCGCGTTGCCGTTGTTGACCTGGGCAAACAGGAACGCGTCGGTGGGCTCGATGCAGTAGCCGCAGTACACGCCCGGCCACGCGTTGAGCGACATCATCGCGCCCTGGCCGGTGCCGCAGCCGCTGACCACGAAGTCCACCGCGCCGGCATTGAGCAGCAGTGCGGCGCAGATGCCCAGGTGGATGTAGGTGAGGCGATGGTCGTTCTCGCCGTCCATGCCCACGTTGAACACCTCGTGGCCCTGCGCCGCGGCCACGTCCTGCAGCTGCTTGAACACGACCGGGTTCTTGGGCGCTTGGCTGAACTCCATCATCAGGGCGATTTTCATGGTGTGACTCCTCGGGTTCGTCAAGGGGAAAGTGGGGAAGCGGCCGGCTCAGCGCGCCAGCCAGCCGCCGTCCACGGGGATGATGGCGCCGTTGACGTAGTCGGCGGCGCGTGAGGCCAGGAACACCGCCGTGCCGCCGAGATCCTCCGGCGTGCCCCAGCGGCCGGCCGGGATGCGGTCCAGGATGGCCTTGCTGCGGTCCTCGTCGGCGCGCAGCTGGGCGGTGTTGTCGGTGGCCATGTAGCCGGGCGCGATGGCGTTGATGTTGACGCCCTTGTCCGCCCACTCGTTGGCCAGCAGCCGGGTGATGCCGGCAATGCCGCTCTTGGAGGCGGTGTACGAGGGCACGCGGATGCCGCCCTGGAACGACAGCATCGAGGCGATGTTGATGATCTTGCCGCTGCCCTGCGCCAGGAAATGGCGGCCGGCGGCCTGGCACATGAAGAAGGCGGACTTGATGTTGACGTTCATCACGTCGTCCCAGTCCTTCTCGCTGAACTCCACCGCGTCGGCGCGGCGGATCAGGCCGGCGTTGTTGACCAGGATGTCGAGCCGGCCCAGGCCGCCGACGGTCTCGGCCACCACGCGCTCCACCGGCTCGATGCTGATCAGGTTGGCGTCGATGTTGAGAAAGCGGCGGCCCAGCGCGCGCACCTTGGCGGCGGTCTCGTCGGCCGGCACGATGCCGGCGCCGGCGATGTCCGCGCCGGCGGCGGCCAGCGCCACCGCCACGCCCTGGCCCAGGCCGGTATTGGCACCGGTTACCAAAGCGACCTTGCCTTCGAGACTGAATGGATGGGTCATGGTTTTCCTCTCTCCGAACGGTGATGCGTGGGTGGGAAGACGGGCGCGCCGGCTGGCGGTTCGCCCGCATTATGGCGCGTCAGGTAACCGGTGTCATCCCTTGGCGCGAAAGAACGGGAAGGCCGGTCACGAGGCGCTCAGCGCGGTGGCGGTTGGCAGGATTCGCGCACCACCAGGTGCGGTCGCACGCTGGCCGACGCCAGCGGGGCGTGGCTCTCGGGCTGGATCAGCATGGCGGCGGCGGTACGCCCGGTGTCACGGGTATTGCGGCGCACCGAGGTCAGCGCCGGCGACAGGCGCGAGGCCAGCGAGCTGTCGTCGTAGCCGATCACCGACAGTTCGCGCGGAATGCTGATGCCCACGCGCAGCGCCACCTTGTAGACGCCGGCGGCCATTTCGTCGTTGCCGGTGAAGATGGCGGTGGGGCGGCGCTCGCCCAGCAGCAGTTTCTCGGCGGCGGCCAGGCCCGACTCGAAGGTGTAGCCGGCCTCCACGATGCGCTCGTCCGGCAGCTCGATGCCGCGCTTGCGCAGCGCCTCGACAAAGCCGGTGGTGCGCTCCAGCGTGGAGCGGTAGGCCACCGGGCCGGTGATCAGCGCCACGTCGGTATGGCCCAGCGACAGCAGGTAGTCGGCCGCCTCGGCCGCGCCGTCGCGGTCGTGGGTGATCACCATCTGCGAATCCTCGTCCATCGGCACGGCGGCGATGCGCACGTAGCGGCAGCCGATCTCCTTGAGCATGTCGATCAGCGCCGGATCCTCCGACGCGCGCGGCACCAGGATCACGCCGTGCAGCTTCTGCTGCTGCACGAAGCGCTTGACGCCGTCGATGTAGCCGGCGCTGCGCGAGTCGCACGGATGCACCACCAGCTCGTAGCTGGACTCGCGCAGCGTATCGAGCGCGCCGTACTGCATGTCCACCACGTATTGCGCGGTGGGGTTGTCGTACACCATGCCGATCAGGAACGAGCGCCGAAACGCCAGCCCGCGCGCCAGCGGGTCGGGCGCGTAGCCCACCTCGCGCATCAGCGCCTCGACCTTCTCGCGGGTGTCTTTGCGCACCAGCGGCGAGTTGTTGATGATGCGCGACACGGTTTTCTTGGACACGCCGGACAGCCGCGCGATGTCGTTGATCGTCGCGGTTTTGGAATCGGCCTTCTTGCTCAAGGGAATCCTCGGGAGTCCTTCGGCGCGGGGCGGGGCGGGTCAACCCGGCACGTCAGTCCAGCGCACGGTAACGAAAGTGGTGGAATACCACGTCCCCGTCGCCGGCCGCGTACAGCGCCGGCTTCAAGGCCAGGAAGCCACCGGCCACGTTGTGATGGTAACCCGAGACGTCCATTTGCACGCCGTACTTGTGCCATTGCCGGCCGTCGGCCGAGGTGTAGGCGGTGAGGATGTTGTGGCGGTTGACCAGGCGCAGCCACAGCGTGCCGCCGGTGCGGCTGGCCGGCGGGTGGGCCGGGCGGTCCTGGCCGTAGCGGTGCAGGATGAGCGCCTCGCCGTTGCTGCCCACGCCGGCGTACAGGTGGTCGTTGTAGAACAGCAGCGCACCGCCGAACGCGCCCGGCGCGATGTCCATGGCCACCTCGAACTCGTACGAGCGGTCGCCGGCGATGACCGTCAGCGGCGAGCTGTCGGCCGGTGAATGGCCCTTGCCGCGCACGGTCATGCCGTTGGCGCCGAACGACAGCCGGCGACCCTCGTCCGGGCCGGGCTGGAAGAACGCCCACTGCGGCCCGAGCCGGCCGCCGTGGAAATCGTCGGACAGCGCCATGCCATGGGGCAGCGCCTCGCCGGCCGGCTTGGCCAGCGGCTGGCCCAGGTCGCCGCCCTTGGCCACGAACCAGCCGTCGGCGGTCCAGGCGATGGGGTCCAGCAGCATCTGCCGGCCCAGCGTGTAATAGCCGTTCTCGTAGGCGTGGTAGACGATCCAGTCGCGCCCGTCGGTGCCCTCCACCACGGTGGCGTGGCCGCGCGACCACCACGGCTCGTCGGCGCTGGCGGTGTGCACGATGGGGTTGTACGGCGAGTTCTGCCACGGTCCGTGGATGGAGCGCGAGCGCGCGCTGATCACCATGTGGCTGGTCGGCGGCCCGCCGGTGCCGCCCACCGCCGTGGTCATGTAGAACCAACCGCCGTGGCGGCTGATCTTGGGGCCTTCCTGCGAGTAGCTCTCCACCTCCCAGCTTTCCGGGTAGTGCCAGCCGTCGTAGACGTGCCTGGGCGTGCCGACCACGCTGAGGCCGTCATCGGCCAGCTGCACGTAGTCGCCGCCGGACAGGAACAGGTAGCGCTTGCCGTCCTCGCCCACGGCGTGGCCGGGGTCGATGTGGTCGGGCAGGCCCAGGCTCACCGGCTCGCTCCACGGCCCGCCGATGGCGTCGGCCCACACCACGTAGTTGCCGCGCTTTTCGGCGGTGCGCGCCGCGAAGTAGATGTAGTAACGGCCCTTGTACCTGACCAGGTCCGGCGCCCAGATCGCGCCCACGTCGGTGCGGATGGCATGGCCCAGCGGCTGCCAGTTCACCAGGTCGCGCGAATGCCAGATCGGCAGGCCCGGGTAGGCGTCGAACGAGGACAGGGTGAGGTAGTAGTCCTTGCCGTCCTTGAGCACCGACGGATCGGGGTGGTCGCCGGAAAGCACCGGGTTGAGAAAGCTGCCATTGCCCAGGTCGGCCATGCGCTGGTGCTCGATGCCGCGCTTCCAGGGCTGCGGCGCGTCGGCGGCCAGCGCGGGGCCGGCCATCGCCATGCAGGCGGCCAGCATCAGCAGCCGCCGGCATGCGGCATCAAAAATCCGTCCGTGGCCGGGGAGACATCGGGTGAGGGAACGTGGCTTCATGGCGTACTCGCAAGGTCAGTGCCGCATCAGCGCGGGCAACCACAATGACAGCTGCGGGAAGAAAGTCACCACCAGCAGGCCCGCCACCGCCGCCAGCCAGAACGGCCAGATCGTGCGCATCGACTCGGCAATGCTGATTTTGCCGATCGCCGTGCCGATGAACAGCACCGAGCCCACCGGCGGCGTCACCAGGCCGATACCGCCGCTGATCACCAGCACCATCGCGAAATGCACCGGCGAGATGCCGTACGCCTTCACCACCGGCAGGAAGATCGGCGTGCAGATCAGGATCATCGGCGCCAGGTCCATGAACGTGCCCAGCACCAGCAGCAGCACCACGATCATCAGCAGCACCGTGGTCTGGCTGTGGGCGATCGACTCCAGGAAACCCACCATCGCCGCCGGCACCTGCAGGTAGGCCAGCAGCCAGCCGAACACCGCCGCCGTGGCGATCACGAACAGGATCACGCCGGTGCCCTGCGCGGCGTGCACCACGGTGTCGAGAAAGCCGCGCCAGCTGAAATGGCGATACAGCACGCCGGTCACGAACAGCGCATAGATCACCGCGATCGCGGCCGACTCCACCGCAGTGAAAATGCCGGCGCGGATGCCGATGAAGATCAACGCCACCAGGCCCAGCCCGGGGATCGCCGCCACCAGCAGCTTGGCCACCTTGCGAAACCCGGGAAAGGCCTCCACGCCATAGCCGCGCCGACGCGCCACGCCGTAGCCGGTCACCATCAGCACGAGGGTCATCAACAGCGCGGGCAGGATGCCGGCGGCAAACAGGTCGGTGATGGAGATGCTGCCGCCGGCCGCCGCCGAAAACAGGATCAGGTTGTGCGACGGCGGCACCACCAGCGCCACCAGCGCCGCCGTGATGCTGACATTGACCGCGAAATCGCGGTCATAGCCGCGCTTGACCATCTGCGGAATCATGGTGCCGCCCACCGCCGACACATCGGCGATGGCCGAGCCGGACACGCCGCCAAAAAACAGCGACGACAGGATCGACACCTGGCCCAGGCCGCCGCGCAGGCGCCCCACCAGCGAGGAGGCGAACGCGATCAGCCGCTCGGAGATGCCGCCGCGCATCATGATCTCGCCGGCAAAAATGAACAGCGGAATGGCCACCAGCGACGCCGTGCCGATGCCGGCGCCGATCTGCTGCACCAGCACCACGGCGGGCAGATCCAGGTACCACAGCGTGGCCAGCGCCGCCGCCGCCAGCGAGAAAGCCACCGGCACGCCCAGCACCAGCAGCACGCCGAAAACGATGAAAAGAATCGCGATGCCCATGGCTCAGTAGTCCCCTGCAGCGGTCGTGGGGCGCAAGGCCCGCACCAGGCGGTTGAGCGCAAACACCAGCATCAGCGCGCCGCCGAGGCTCAGCGGCAGGTAGTTGATGCTCTGCGGGAAATCCGCGCCGGCGGTCTTGATGTGCACGCCGTCCATCCACAGCACCCAGCCCCACCAGGCCAGCACCGCGCCGATGATGGCGACCGTGATCTCCACCACCGCCTCCAGCGCCCGCTTCAGGCGCGGGCCGAGCAGGCCGGACAGCAGAAAAAAGCCGAAATGCCGGTTGCTGTGCACGGCCGCGGCGGCGCCCAGGCTCATCGCGGTACTCAGCAGCAAAATGGTCAGCGGCTCGGTCCAGCCCGGCGAATCGTTGATGACGTAGCGGGCAAACACCTGCCAGCCCTGCACCGCCACCAGGCCCAGCATGGCCAGCGCGGCCAGATGCAGGGCCACGCTGGCCAAAACGTCCAGCCACCGTTGCGGGCCGGTCGCGATCATGCGGTCGTCGGTATCAGCCATGGGCCATTCCTTCAGGTGAATTCGCGGATTTGGCGATAGATCCCGGCGACCTCCGGCTGTTGCAGGTAGCGCTGCAGCAGCGGGTCGGCCGCCTTGCGGAACGCGGCCATGTCCACCGCGTTCGCCTTCACCCCGTGCGCCAGCACGGTCTGCCGCGCCTCGCCCTCGGTGGCGTCCCAGCGCTCGCGCATCACCGTGACCGAGCGGCGGCCCAGGTCCACCAGCAGCTCGCGATCGGCGGGCTTGAGCCTGTCGAAATTGCGGCGCGACATCAGCAGGATGTCCGGCGCGCAGGAGTGCCCGGTTTCCGACCAGTAGCGCGCCGACTCGTAGTGGCGGCTGGACTGGAAACTGAGCATGTTGTTTTCGGCGCCGTCGATCATGTGCGTCTCCAGCCCCGAGAACGTGTCACCCAGCGACATCGGCGTGGGGTTGGCGCCGAACAGGCGGATCAGCTCAAGAAAGATGTCCGAGCGCGCCACGCGCAGCTTCAGGCCGTGCAGGTCGTGCGGTTCCACGATCGGGTGCTTGGTGTTGTAGAAGTTGCGCGTGCCCGAGTCGTAGATGGCCAGGCCCACCAGGCCCCGGCGCTCGAAGCCGCGCAGCACCGCATCGGCCACGCCGCCGTCCAGCGCATGGCGCATGTGCGCCACCGAGTCGAACACGTAGGGCAGGCACAACGCCTGGGTCAGCGGGTAGGCGTTGTTCAGCTCGCCCGAGTACACGCGGGTGATGTCGAGCGCGCCGAAGCGCGCCATGTCGATCGCCTCCGACTCGCGGCCGAGCTGGCCGGAGTGGTACATGCGCAGGCGCAATCGCCCGCCGGTCTGCCGCTCAAGCTCCTTGCCGATCCAATCCACCGCCGTCACGGTGGGGTAGTCGGCCACGTGCACGTCGGAGGCGGTGAGCAAGGTGCTGTCGGCGGCCGTCGCGCCGGCGCGCGAGCACGCGCCCAGCATCGAGGCGGCCAGCGTGCCCAGGCCCGCCCCCAGGAAACCGCGGCGTGTGATCATCTCCCCTTCCCCCGCATGGTTGTTCCCCCAGGTCGTGTGGCCCTAGCGTGCCTGACAGGGCGCGGCCCTGCAGGTGATGGTGGCGATGCCGTCGAAGGCGATCGTCGCCAGCTGGCCCACCGCGATGTCGTGGATGCCGGTGGCGTTGCCGGTGGCGATCAGGTCGCCCTTTTTCAGCGGCCGCCCGCGCTGCGCCGAGCGACGCAGCGCAAAGGCGAACGCGCCGCGCACGCCGCCGGGCAGGTTGCCCGCGCCGCCGGTGCCCACTAGCGTGCCGTCGATGCGGGTGCTTGCGGTGAGGCTGGCCTCGTCGCATACCGTCCAGCCGGCAATTTCCGGCCCCAGCACCAGGCCGTTGTTGTTGCCGAAATCGGACACCACCACGCGCGGGCCCAGCGCATTGATCGTGGCCAGCGGGCTGCTGGCCACCTCCACGCCCACATGCAGCCGGGCAGGCAGGCGTGCGGCCTCCTGCGCGGTCCAGTCGTGCTTGTCGGCGGGCGCGTCCTCGTCCAGTTGCAGCACGTACTCGGCCTCGACCGCGCCAAAGCCGCCGACGCCGGAGAACACCGGAATGTCCACGATGGCACCGGTGGCATTCCAGAGCTGGCGACGGAAGATCGGGCCGAGCAGGCGCTCGTCGCCGTCCTCGCCCCGGCGCTCGGGCGCGATGTAGCCGATTTTCCAGCCCACCACCGCGTCGTCCCAGCGGGCGATGGCCAGGTCCTGCACGCGGTAGGCGGCGGCCAGGTCGGGCGGGATCGGGCCGGGAAAGTCCGGCAACGATCGGCCGGCGCGGCGGGCTTCCACGAACTGGCGGGCAATGTCCTCCCCGTCGGAAGCGCCCGGGTGGCGGCGACCTTGCTCGTTGCTCAAGTGACTCTCCCTGATGATGGCGATACTGCGTGGCGACGATACGTGGGTTGCCATCGTTGGTCAACCGGTGTCATATGGCAACAGGCAAGCCGCGGATTTTGCCAACCGCGACACATGGGAGGTTCGCATGGCCCGTTTTTCCTGTTTCAAGTGGATGTTTTCATGCGCTTTTATGGCGCTTCTTGCCACGGCGGCGCCGCTCGCCGCCGCTGCCGCCGATGGCGAGCCCGCGCCGGGCTCGCCCGACCGCATCGCGCTGTGGCCGGCCGGACTGGCACCGGGGGACAAAGCACTGGCCGAACCGCTGCACCTGGTCGAGCGCAGCACCGACCCCGCGCTGCCGGACCGCTACGTCACCCACGTCAGCGAGCCCTACCTCGTGGTCTACCGGCCGACGCGGCCCAATGGCGTCGGCCTGCTGGTGACGCCCGGCGGCGGCTACCAGCGCGTGGTGCTGGACAAGGAGGGCTCGGCGCTGGCGCCGGCCTTTGCGGCGCGCGGTGGCGTCACGCTGTTTGTGCTGCGCTACCGCCTGCCGGGCGAGGGCCGCGCCGACCGCGAGGCGGCGCTGGCCGATGCGCAGCGCGCGCTGCGCCTGATCCGCGCCCGCGCCGCGCAATGGCAACTGGATCCGCACCGCGTCGGCGTGATGGGCTTTTCCGCCGGCGGCCACCTGGCCGCGCGGCTGGCCACCGGCTTCGACGCGCCGGCCTATCCGGCCACCGACGCGATCGACCGCGTCAGCGCGCGGCCGGACATGGCGCTGCTGATCTACCCGGTGATCGACATGGCCGGGCCCGACACCCACGGCGGCTCGCGCGAGCGCCTGCTGGGACCGCAGCCCACGCCGGCGCTGATGCACCAGTACGCCATGCAGCAGCACGTGCGCACCGACATGCCGCCGGTGTTCCTGGTGCACGCGCAGGACGACCCGGCGGTGCCGGTGGGCAACAGCCTGGCGTTCTACCAGGCGCTGCTGCGCGCCCACGTACCGGCCGAGATGCACCTGTTCACCCATGGCGGCCATGGTTTCGGCGTGCGCGGCACCGTGGGCCTGACCACGGCGGCCTGGCCCCGGCTGGCGCTGGACTGGATCGCCGCCCAGGCGACCACGCCATGAGCGCCGCGCCGATCGATCCGCAGCGTCGCCGCCTGTTGCGCGCCGGTGTCGGCGGCGCGCTGGCGGCCGGCGTCGCGATGACCGTGCCGCGCGCCATCGCTGGTCCGCGCGGCACGACCAGCCCCATCGCCCGCGTGCACGGCGGTCGGGTGGCCGGGCAGACGGCGCAGGGCATCCACGTGTTTCGCGGCATCCCCTACGGCGCCGACACCGCGCCGCGCCGGTTCCAGCGCGCCTTGCCGCCGCTGCCCTGGCGCGGCGTGCGCGAGGCGCTGCGCTACGGCCCGTCCGCGCCGCAGGCCGGTGGCGACGGCCCCGGCAGCGAGGACTGCCTTTACCTCAACGTATGGACGCCCGCACTGCGCGACGGTGGCAAGCGGCCGGTGCTGGTCTACATCCACGGCGGCGCCTACAGCAGCGGCTCGGGCAGCGATCCGCTGTACGACGGCAGCGCGCTCAGCCGGCGCGGCGACGTGGTGGTGGTCACCCTCAACCACCGGCTCAACCTGTTCGGCTACCTGCACCTGGCGCGGTTCGGCGGCGAGGCGCTGGCCGATGCCGGCAACGTGGGCCAGCTCGACCTGGTCCAGGCGCTGCAATGGGTGCGCCGGCACGCGGCCGAGTTTGGCGGCGACGCGGGCAACGTCACCGTGTTCGGCCAATCCGGCGGCGGCGCCAAGATCGCCACGCTGATGGCCATGCCCGAGGCAAACGGGTTGTTCCACCGCGCCTGGACCATGAGCGGCCAGCAGGTCACCGCCGCTGGCCCGCGCGCGGCCAGCCAGCGTGCGCAGCTGGTGCTCGATCACCTGCGCGTGGATGCCGACGCCCTGCGCCGCCTGCCGATGGAAAAACTGCTGGAGGCTTTGGCCATCCGCGACCCCTCGCGCATGGAAAGCACGCGCCTGTACCTGGGCCCGGTGCTGGACGGGCGCCACCTGCCGGCCCATCCGTTCTGGCCGCAGGCGCCGGCGCAGTCGGCCGGCGTGCCCATGGTCATCGGCAACACCCACGACGAGACGCGCGCCTTCCTGGGCCACGACCCGGCCAACTTCAGCCTGGACTGGGACGAGCTGCCCGCCCGGCTGGATGCGCAGCAATACGTGGACCTGTCGCCCGAGGTGGTGATCGACACCTACCGCCGCCTGTATCCCGGCTACACCGCGTCGGAGGTGTTCTTTGCCGCCACCACCGCCGGCCGCTCCTGGCGCGGCGCCATCGAGGAGCTGGAGGCGCGGGCCCGGCAAGGCGCACCCGCCTGGGCCTACCAGCTGGACTGGTACGACCGCCACGGCGAGGCGGCGCCGCTGCGCGCGTTCCACACGCTCGACATTCCGCTGGTGTTCCACAACATCCACCAGCGCGGCGCGCGCACCGGCACCGGCGAATCGGCCACGCGCATGGCCGACGCCATGAGCGACGCCCTGCTGGCCTTCGCCCGCCACGGCAACCCCAACCACGCCGGCCTGCCGCCCTGGCAGCCGTACACCCTGGCGCGCCGCCAGACCCTGCTGTTCGACACCCCCAGCCGGCAGGCCGACGACCCGCGCGGCGGCGAGCGGCAACTGTATGCGCAGGTACCGTTCATCCAGCGCGGCACGTTCTGACGAAAGCCCCCTCAGCCCTGCGGGCAGCTCCCCCGCCAGCGGGGGAGCGACAGCACGGCTTCTCCCTTCTCCCGCTTGCGGGAGAAGGGCAGGCGCGTGGACGTTCGGTGCTGAATCCCTTCTCCCGCTTGCGGGAGAAGGTGCCGCAGGCGGAAGAGGGCGCTCTTGATCTTGCTGGCGATGCGGCGAAAGCCTCTCGGGCTTTGGCGCCTCGAGAAAACCGCAACGGGCAAGGCGTGAAAGCGTGCCCTCTCCCGCCCTGCGGGCACCCTCTCCCGCCTTGCGGGAGAGGGGAAGGTGCGTGGAAGTTCGGTGCTGAATCCCTTCTCCCGCTTGCGGGAGAAGGTGCCGCAGGCGGAAGAGGGTGCTCTTGATCTTGCTGGCGATGCGGCGGAAGCGTTTCAGGCTTTGACGCTTCGAGAAAACCGCAACGGGCAAGGCGTGAAAGCGGGCCCTCTCCCGCCCTGCGGGCACCCTCTCCCGCTTGCGGGAGAGGGGAAGGCGCGTGGACGTTCGGTGCTGAATCCCTTCTCCCGCTTGCGGGAGAAGGTGCCGCAGGCGGAAGAGGGTGCTCTTGATCTTGCTGGCGATGCGGCGGAAGCCTCTCGGCTTTGGCGCTTCGAGAAAACCGCAACGGGCAAGGCGTGAAAGCGGGCCCTCTCCCGCCCTGCGGGCACCCTCTCCCGCCTTGCGGGAGAGGGGAAGGCGCGTGGAAGTTCGGTGTTGAATCCCTTCTCCCGCTTGCGGGAGAAGGTGCCGCAGGCGGAAGAGGGTGCTTTTGATCTTGCTGGCGATGCGGCGGAAGCCTCTCGGCTTTGGCGCTTCGAGAAAACCGCAACGGGCAAGGCGTGAAAGCGGGCCCTCTCCCGCCCTGCGGGCACCCTCTCCCGCCTTGCGGGAGAGGGGAAGGTTTCCGCTTGCGGGAGAAGGTGCCGCAGGCGGGGGAGCGACAGCGCTACAGCGGGCTGGCGATGCGTGCCTCGGTGGTGTCGTCGGGGCGGGCCACGAGGGCGCCGGTGCGCATCAGGTGGATGGTGTAGTGGCCTTCGTCCACCAGCGGCAGGTAGGCGCCGCTGCCGAACACGGTGTCCACCTCGGGCAGCCATGCGCGGTGGCGGCGGGCCAGGTCGAGCAGGTCAAAGCCGTCGGCCTGGCCAAAGCTGATCACGGTGCGCGGTGCGGTGGCCTCCTGCCCGGGGTCGTCGTAGCGGCCGGAGAGGCGGTCGAGCCGGTACAGCGGCGGCAGGCCGGCGAGCAGGGCCGGCAGCTTCCATTTCAGCACCACCGCCTCCACGCGCCAGTCGTCACCGGCCAGTTGCACCTGGCGCGTGCTGCCGTCGGGCCAGCTCAGGGTGAGCGCCCAGCGTTGCGGCGAAAGGATGCGTGCGTCGATCTCCACCACCGGGCTTTCCTCCGCCAGCAGGCGGTAGCCGCGCAGCGCGGCGCCCATGCCGGCCAGCACGAGGGCGATGGCGAAAAACACCAGGCACAGCACCACGCGGGCGCCGGCCGCCAGGCGCTGGCCGCCGTGCAGGCGCTGGCGTGCCATCACCAGCTGCACCAGCGTGGCCAGCGCAAACAGCGCCGCCAGCACCAGCAGCACGGTCGTGGGCATGCGCAGCCATGTGCTCCAGTCCATCGTGGGTTACCTCGTGGCGCCGGCGGCGCGATGCAGTCGCCCATGATAGCGGCAGCCGGCCGCATCCCAGGCGGCTCGCTATACTGCCCGGCCCCGGGCTTTTGCCGATTTCCGGATACCTCCCATGCGCCGACTCCTGCTGCTGCCGCCGTTGTTGCTTGCCTTTGCCGCGCTGGCCGGCTGCGGGCTGAAAGGCCCGCTGGTGATGCCGCCGGCCAAGCCGGGCGCGGCACCCGCGCCGGCCGCGTCGGCACCGGCATCGCCGCTGTCGCTCGACCAGGACCTGGGCGAGTGAGCGCCACGCCGCTGGCGTTTTCCAAGATGCACGGCATCGGCAACGATTTCGTGCTGCTCGATTGCCGCGAACGGCCGTTTGCGCTGGACGCGGCGCAGATCCGCGCGCTGGCCGACCGCCATACCGGCGTGGGCTTTGACCAGTTGCTGAGCGTGGAGCCGCCGCGCGACGGCGACAGCGCGTTCTACTACGGCATCTGGAACGCCGACGGCACGCCCTCGGGCCAGTGCGGCAACGGCGTGCGCTGCGTGGCCGCGTGGCTGCACCGCGCCGGCGCGCTGGCGGCAAACGCCGACGTGCGCATCCAGAGCCCGTCGGGCGCGGTGACGGTGCGCGTGCTGGACGCCGATCGCGTCACGGTGGACATGGGCGAGCCGGTGTTCGAGCCGGCGCGCATCCCGTTCGAGGCGGCGTCGGCCGCGCCGGTCCACACCATCGACGTGGACGGCCGGACGCTGCATGTGGGCGCGGTGTCGATGGGCAACCCGCACGTGGTGATCCCGGTGACCGACCTGCACGACGCGGCGCTGGAGCGCCTGGGCCCGCAGCTGTCCACGCACCCGCGCTTTGCCGAGGGCGTCAATGCCGGCTTCGTGCAGGTGCTCGATCGCGGCCATGTGCGCCTGCGCGTGCACGAGCGCGGCGCCGGCTGGACACTGGCCTGCGGCACCGGCGCCTGCGCCGCCATGGCGGTACTGCGCGCGCGCGACGAGGTGGACGCGTCGGTCACCGTGGACCTGCCCGGCGGCAGCCTGCGCATCGACTGGGACGGCCCCAGCCACACCTTGTGGATGACCGGCCCGGCCGCGTTCGCGTTCGAGGGCGCGTGGCCGCTGCCCGGCACGCATTGAAGCGCGGCGGCGTCCATCGCACACTGGGCGTTCGCTGGCGCCCGCGCGCCGCCCCACGCCGCATCGAGGATCGCCACGCATGACCGAAACCCTGCTCGACGACGCCACCCAGGGCCGCGTGGTGGCCGGCTACCTCAAAAGCCATCCGCACTTTCTCAACGACTACCCCGAGCTGGCCGCACAGCTGACCATGCCGCGCGAGCAGGGCGCGGTGGCGTCGCTGGCCACCTACCAGCTGCAAAGCCTGCGCGACAAGAACGCCGAGCTGGAGCGCCGCCTGGCCGAGCTGGTGGCGATCGCCGCCGACAACGAAAAGCTGATGGAGCGCGTGCACGCGCTCACCGTGGCGCTGCTGCGCGCCAATACGGTGGAGGTGACCGCGCGCAGCGTGGTGGCCCGGCTCAGCGCCGATTTCCACACCGACCACGTGCAACTGCTGCTGTTTGGCGAGCAGGACGGCCTGCCGCGCGCCGAGTGGCTGCAACTGGTGCCCGGCGGCGCGGCGGAGCTGCCGGAGTTTGCCGATTTCCTGCGCCAGGGCGAGCCGGTGTCCGGCCGGCTGTCCACCGCGCAACTGCAGCGGCTGTTTGGCGAGGAGGCCGGCGAGGTGCATTCGGCCGCCGTCATGCAACTGGACCACACCGGCGTCCTGGCCATCGGCAGCAGGGACCCGGACCGTTTCCAGCCAGGCATGGGCACGCTGTTTCTCAAGATGATCGCCGCCACCGTCACCGCCGCCCTGGCGCGCGCGCGCGACGTGTCCTGAGCCGGCCATGAGCCCCGCCGAGCAGGTGCGGGCGTGGCTCGATCGCCTGGCCGGCGAGCGCCAGGCCTCGACGCACACCGTGGACGCCTACCGCCGCGACCTGTCGCGCCTGCTCGATTTCATGCAGGCGCACGCGCTGGCGACGTTCGACGCGCTGCATCCGCACCACATGCGCGCCTTCGTGGCCGCCGAGCATCGGCGCGGGCTGGCCGCCAAGAGCCTGCAACGCCTGCTGTCCTCCTGCCGCAGCCTGTTTCGCCAGCTCACCCGCGAGGGCGCGCTGGCGCACGACCCGCTGGCCGGCGTGCGCGGCCCCAAGGTGCACCGCACGCTGCCGCAAGTGCTCGACGTGGACGAGGCCGGCGCCCTGGTGGAAACCGGCGGCGACGGCCCGCTGGCCGCGCGCGACCGCGCCATGCTGGAGCTGTTCTACTCCAGCGGCCTGCGCCTGTCCGAGCTGTGCGGCCTGCGTTGGCTCGATCTCGACCTCGACGGCGGCGAGGTGCGCGTGCTGGGCAAGGGCGGCAAGACCCGCGTCGTGCCGGTGGGCCGCCACGCCGTGCAGGCGCTGCGCGCGCTGGGCGCGGCCGAGGGCATGCAGCCGCAAAGCGCCATCTTTCGCGGTCGCGGCGGCGCGCCCATCCACCCGCGCACCGTGCAACTGCGCCTGGCCAAGCTGGCCCGCCAGCAAGGCATGCCCCGCCACGTGCACCCCCACCTGCTGCGCCACACCTTCGCCAGCCACATGCTCGAATCCTCCGGCGACCTGCGCGCCGTGCAGGAGCTGCTCGGCCACGCCGACATCGCCACCACGCAGATCTACACGCACCTGGATTTCCAGCACCTGGCCAAGGTGTACGACGCGGCGCATCCCAGGGCGCGGAGCAAAAAGCGCGGGAGTGAGTGAAGAGGAGTGAGGAGTGGGAGAAAGCAGATGGCGCGGTTCGCGCCTCTTCACTCGGTACCTCAAAGCCCCAAAAAGACCGCAATACCCTCTCCCCTGCGGGGAGAGGGCAGGGGAGAGGGGGCACACGCCGCGAAAGAGCCCCGGCTTTTGCTCCCTCCCCTGCTCGCAGGGGAGGGGTTGCTCTTGATCTTCGCGCTCCGCCCCAGCCACCCCCTCCCAACCTCCCCCTGCCAGGCAGGGGGAGGAGCCGGCTTTTGCTCCCTCCCCTGCTTGCAGGGGAGGGCCGGGGAGGGGTTGCTCTTCCCCGCACGACATTGAACCCCACCGCCCATGTCCCCATCTCATCGGGCCAAGCCAACGAGTTGCGGAGCCCCCATGGAAGCATTCCACGCCACCACCATCGTCTGCGTGCGTCGCGGCGGTCGCGTCGTGATCGGCAGTGACGGCCAGGTCACGCTGGGCAATACGGTGATGAAGGGCAACGCGCGCAAGGTGCGCCGACTGGGCAAGACGGGCGAGGTGGTGGCGGGGTTTGCCGGCGCCACGGCTGACGCGTTCACGCTGTTCGAGCTGTTCGAGCAGAAGCTGGAAAAGCACAACAACAACCTCACCCGCGCCGCCGTGGAAATGGCCAAGGAGTGGCGAACCGACCGCCGCTTCGGCAAGTTGGAGGCGATGCTGGCGGTGGCCGACAAGGAGGTGTCGCTGCTGATCTCCGGCAACGGCGACGTGGTGGAACCCGAGCACGGCCTCATCGCCATCGGCTCCGGCGGCCCGTTCGCCCAGTCCGCCGCCATGGCCCTGCTGGAAAACACCGACCTCGACGCCCGCACCATCGTCGAGAAGGCGCTGAAGATCGCCGGCGACATCTGCATCTATACCAACCACAACGTGTCCATCGAAGAGCTGGCAACAGGGAACGGGGAATAGGCAGCGCACCTTCCCGCAACCCCCGCCTTTCCCATTCCCCATTCCCCACTCCCTATTCCCTGCCCCACCATGACCGAACTCACTCCCCGCGAAATCGTCAACGAACTCGACCGCTACATCGTCGGCCAGCACGACGCCAAGCGCGCCGTGGCCATTGCGCTGCGCAGCCGCTGGCGGCGCATGCAGCTGGAGCCGGACATGCGCAACGAGGTGACGCCCAAGAACATCCTGATGATCGGCCCCACCGGCGTGGGCAAGACCGAGATCGCGCGGCGGCTGGCCACGCTGGCCAACGCGCCGTTCGTGAAAGTGGAGGCCACCAAGTTCACCGAGGTGGGCTACGTGGGCAAGGACGTGGAATCGATCATCCGCGACCTGGCCGAGATCGCCTACAAGCTCACCCGCGAGCAGGCCGTGCGGCGCGTGCGCACGCAGGCGGAGGATCGCGCCGAGGACCGCATCCTCGACGCCCTGCTGCCGCGTCGCCAGTCGCCCACCGACTGGACGCAGGACCCGGCGCCCGCCATCGACAGCGACACCCGCCAGAAACTGCGCAAGCAACTGCGCGAGGGCGCGCTGGACGAGCGCGAGATCGAGCTGGATTTCGCCATGAACGTGGGCGTGGAGATCATGTCGCCGCCGGGCATGGAGGAGATGGGCTCGCAGCTGCGCCAGATGTTCCAGAACCTGGGCGGCGCCAAGACGCAAAGCCGCAAGCTGCCCATCAAGACCGCGCGCCCGCTGCTGATCGACGAGGAGGCCGGCAAGCTGCTCAACGACGAGGAGCTGCGCGCACAGGCGGTGGAGGCGGCCGAGCAAAACGGCATCGTCTTCATCGACGAGATCGACAAAGTGGCCCAGCGCAGCGACTACGGCCACTCCGGCGTCAGCCGCGAAGGCGTGCAGCGCGACCTGCTGCCGCTGGTGGAAGGCTCCACCGTGTCCACCAAGTACGGCCCGCTCAAGACCGACCACATGCTGTTCATCGCGTCGGGTGCGTTCTCGCTGGCCAAGCCGTCGGACCTGATCCCCGAGCTGCAGGGCCGCTTGCCGATCCGCGTGGAGCTGTCGGCGCTGAGTGTGGACGACTTCAAGCGCATCTTGCGCGAGCCGCACAACGCGCTCACCAAGCAGTACGCCGCGCTGCTCGCCACCGAGGGCGTGGGGCTGGAGTTCACCGACTCGGGCATTGATCGCCTGGCCGAGGTGGCGTTCCAGGTCAACGAGCGCACCGAAAACATCGGCGCGCGCCGCCTGCACACCGTGATGGAGCGCCTGCTGGAAAAAATCTCCTACGAGGCCGCGGACAAATCCGGCGAAACCTACCGCATCGACGCCGAACAGGTGGACAAAAGCCTGCAAAGCCTGGTGCGTGACGAAGACCTCAGCCGCTACATCCTCTGAACAAGCCCGCCGGCCCCGTCTGGTAAAATGCGCCGCATGAACAGCAACATCATCGAGCTCAAGAGCACCGGCCAGCGCGCCCAGCTGCGCGAGGCCCAGCAAAAGCAGACCCTCGTGCGTCTGTGGCGCGAGGAGCTGGAGCACGGCAGCTTTTGCGGCTACGTCGGCGGTGTCGGCCGCGAGTTCTTCCTGCTGTGGGTGGTGGGCGACGGCATCACCTACGACGGCATGTACATCATGCGTCACCGCGACATCACCGAGCTGGAGGCGCCGGACAAGCACCACGTCTTCTTCGAGAAGGCGCTGGCGCTCAAGCACATCCAGCCCAACCCGCCCGGCGGCTTTCCGCTGGACGGCATCCGCGACGTGGTGCAGGCCGCCGGCACGCACTACCCCGTGATCGGCGTGCACGTGGACAGCGAGGACGAGTCCGAGGTGTGCTACATCGGCCGCCTCGTCGGCCTTGAGGACGACGGCTTCACCATGCAGGAGCTCAGCCCCGACGCCGAATGGATGCGCGAGCCGTCCTTCTTCGCCTGGGACGAGGTCTCCACCATCAGCATCGAGGACGGCTACGCCCAATCCCTCCTCGCCGTCGCCGGCCCCGCCCCCGCACTGACGCAGGGCGGCCCGGGCATCTCGGAGCTGCCCAAGCGGCAGTAAGTGGCGCGGCGCGGACCGCTTTGCGCGCCCCATCCATCGGACGTCTGGACGTCCATTTGCCGCCAGCCGCGCTCCGTGGCGGCGCGCCGGCCTGCCCGACACCTCACCGTGCATTGACCGCCAGGCTGCTATCACGACGCTTTCCGTGATGGAGACGAGCATGAGCGATCGTGACGACAAACCCGGCATTTTCGAATCGCGCAAGGTGGTGCGCGAGCAGGCCGCGCACATGGCACCGGCAGACAAGGCGGATTTCAGCGGCGTGTCGTCGCATGTCGGCACCACGGTGGATCGCACCGCCATCCATACCGTGATGGCGGGCGACACCCTGGCCAGCATCGCGCAACAGGCCTATGGCGACGCCAGCGCCTGGGTGCGCATTCTTGCCGCCAATCGCGACCAGCTCACCCGCGCCGAGGACATCCGGCCAGGCCAGATGCTGAAGATTCCGGCGCGCCCCCAGGCCGGCTTCCCGCCCGCGCCCGCGTGACCACGCCCGCTTGACCACGCCGCCCCCGTTGGCCATGTTTGCCGCTGCGGCGTAACCGGCAGTGGCCGCCGAGCGAATCACAAGAGCGCAAAGAAAGCGTCCGGATGGCACCACCTTCCGCCGCTCCCCCTCGCGCGCCGCCCACATCGCGATCCACCAGGATCAAAGGAGAAACCATGGCCGACTACCACAAGAACCCGGAGGCGATCGCCCGCCTGTCGCCCGAGCAGTTTCGCGTGACCCAGCAAAGCGCCACCGAGCGGCCGGGCACCGGTGCCTATCTCCACAACACCGAGGCGGGCATCTACGTGGACATCGTCTCCGGCGAGCCGCTGTTCGCCTCGACCGACAAATTCGAGTCCGGCTGCGGCTGGCCCAGCTTCAGCAAGCCGATCGAGCCGGCCCACGTCAACGAACTGCGCGACACCTCGCACGGCATGATCCGCACCGAGGTGCGCTCCACCCACGGCGACAGCCACCTCGGCCACGTCTTCCCCGACGGCCCGCGCGATCGCGGCGGCCTGCGCTACTGCATCAACTCCGCCTCGCTGCGCTTCGTGCCCCGCGCCGAGATGGAGGCACAAGGCTACGGGGCCTATCTCGACCAAGTGGAGGACATCCAGTGACCACCGAACGCGCCGTACTCGCCGGCGGCTGCTTCTGGGGCATGCAGGACCTGATCCGCAAACTCCCCGGCGTCATCACCACCCGCGTCGGCTACACCGGCGGCGACGTGCCCAACGCCACCTACCGCCACCACGGCACCCACGCCGAGGCCATCGAAATCACCTTCGACCCCGACCGCACCAGCTACCGCAACCTGCTGGAGTTCTTCTTCCAGATCCACGACCCCACCACCCGCAACCGCCAGGGCAACGACCTGGGCACCAGCTACCGCTCCGCCATCTTCCCCACCAGCGAAGCGCAGAAAGCCGTGGCCCTGGACACCATCGCCGACGTCGACGCCTCCGGCCTGTGGCCCGGCAAAGTCGTCACCCAAGTCGAACCGGCCGGCGACTTCTGGGAAGCCGAACCCGAACACCAGGACTACCTGGAGCGGATACCCAACGGCTACACGTGCCACTTCGTGAGGCCGGGGTGGGTGTTGCCGAAGCGGGGGTAGTGCGAGGCTGAAACCGTAGCGACAAATGAGGCCGGGGCCGCCGAGGGCAGCTCCGGCCTTATTGCATCCGATGGATAACCGGAAGCTCGATTCCGAGTGCTTTCGGGGTTAGCTTCAGGAGTCCGCGCCCCCGCACCTTTCTCCGGAGATTCGCCCATGGCCGACATCACCATCGACTACCTCGAAGACGACCTGATGGATCTGCTCCGCGAGCAAGCCGAACGTCATGGACGTGGGGTGGAGGAAGAGGCTCGCCATATTCTGGAATGCGCCTTGGCGGAGGAGTTGAAGGGCGGCGCTGGGGATGTCTCAAGCTGACATTCTTGCCTGGCTCACGCTCCCGAGAGGGGGATGTGGTTTTCCTGCTTGGAAGCCTTACTCCCTGAAGCGTCATTCCCGCGAAAGCGGGAATCCAGTGTCTTCACGGCAGCTTTGTCAGATTCGTGATGCTGAATGACAAGGTATGCCTTGCTGGAAAGTTCTGTCTCTTGTCGCGGGATTGACCGTGTCATCCCCCTGCACCCCGAAACTAGGGGGCGTCTGGCCTCCTCCGTCTCGACTGGTGAGATGGGTTGCTGATAAAACTGTCGAAAGGGAGTTCGGGGGACAACCATGCTGACTCGGCGGCCGGGGCCAAGGATTATCGATGCGCTACCTTTCGCGGATTGCCCGGCGAAGACGTACCTGCGGGAAGCCGACGGAGTAGTTGTACCTGGTCGAAGTGTGGTGCAGCACTGCCAGATCGTTGGTGAAGTCGCGCGTGCTCTTGTTGCCAGGTATCCAGCCGCGCTTCGTGAGTCGCTGTTCCCGGCGGGAAGTCCATTGGCGGCGGGTAGTCATGACTTGGGGAAAGTCAGCCCATGCTTTTATGAAAAGCTGCGTCGAGCTTGCGGCGAGGGCGTTGAGAGTTGGCCTGTTTTACCGGTCAACCCGGAGATGGAACGCCAGTGGGGAGGTCATGCCGGGGTGAGCCAGGTGGCGGTGAAGGCCATGGGGGCGCCCCGCTGGATTGCAGAAATCGTGGGGCAGCACCACGGATTCACGCCGCCGATTGCGGGAAAGCGAGCAGATGCGGAAATCTTTGGTGGTGCGCCTTGGCAAGCGCAACGCGAGGCTTTGGCTGAGGAGTTGATGGCGCGCCTTGGTCTGGACTGGCCGGAGATCCGGTCCCCCGAGCAGGCGCGTTTGATCGCGGGGCTGACGTCAGTCGCGGACTGGATAGGGTCCGGGCGGCATTTCGAGAACCCGGACTTGCCTTGGCAGCCAAGTATCGAGGTCGCGATCAAGGAGGCTGGCTTCGAGTCGCCGTCCTATCGGGAAGATCTGAGCTTTTCAGATGCCTTCGGCTTTCAGCCGCGTGCTGCGCAGACATGCTTGATCGAATCGATCAGGGGGCCGGGCATATATGTGCTTGAGGCCCCGATGGGTTTGGGGAAAACGGAGGCGGCGCTTTTTGCCGCTTATCGCTTGCTGCAGCAGGGGCAAGCCACCGGAATCTATTTCGCGCTGCCGACGCAGCTCACCTCCAACAAGATCCACCAACGCTTCAATGGCTTTCTGAAAGCCATCCTTGCGGTTGACTGTCCGCAGCGCGCTTTGCTGCTCCACGCCAATGCATGGCTTGTGGAGACCGAAATGGGCGAAGAAGGTCGTCCAGGTGGCGCGTGGTTCCATCATGCCAAGCGAGGTCTTCTGGCGCCCTTTTCTGTGGGAACCATCGACCAGGCATTGATGGCGGCAATGAACGTGAAGCACGGTTTCGTGCGAGCGTTTGGCCTTGCCGGCAAGGTCGTGATTCTCGATGAGGTGCATACCTACGACGCATACACCGGAACCTTGCTGGATGCCTTGGTACGGCTGCTGCGGGAGCTGCAATGCACCGTCGTCATTCTCAGCGCGACCCTGAGTCATCAGCGTCGCAGTCGATTGCTGGAAACCGACCTGCAAGATAACGGGTATCCGCTGATTACCGCCGCGGGCAATGGCAAGTCAGCGCAAGAACTGTCAGTTGCGGTGGATGCGGCGATCAGTGTCTCCATGCACATCGAGGGCGATGAGCGACAAGCCGTGCAGGAAGCACTTGATCGCGCGCGATCAGGCCAGCAAGTGCTGTGGATCGAAAACACCGTCAAAGATGCCCAGCAGCGCTATCTGGATCTTGCCGCTCGTGCCGCCGAGTTGGATGTGGATTGTGGCTTGCTGCATTCGCGCTACACCATGGCGGATCGCCAGCGCATCGAGGATCACTGGGTAGATCTGTTTGGGAAGCCCGGCTTGGCACGTCGTGCCGAGCGCGGCCGCATCCTGGTGGGAACCCAGGTGTTGGAGCAGTCGTTGGACATCGACGCGGACTTTCTCGTCAGTCGTTTTGCACCCACCGACATGTTGTTGCAACGACTGGGCCGGCTTTGGCGCCATGCCGGTACGGCGCGCCCACCAGGTGCGCGATGTGAAGCATGGCTTCTGGCTCCTGCGCTGGATGCAGCTGTCGAGGCACCAACGGCCGCATTCGGCGCAAGCGCCTACGTCTACAGTCCCTATGTGCTGTGCCGCAGCCTGGAAGTTTGGCAAACGCGCGCTGCGGTCAACTTGCCTGGCGATATCCGCGGGCTGATCGAATCAACGTATGTTGACCGTGTCGAAGCCGGAAACATGTCGCGCTGGCTGCATGAGTTGGACAACGGCGCGCACGGGCGCAAGGGACGCCTTGCTTTGCAGCAGCTGGCACGCGTTGGTCTGGCGACGGACGGCAAGACCTTGCCGGAAAGCAAAGCGCAGACGCGATACAGCGAAACCGACAGCTTCGACGTGCTGCTGCTGCGTGATCTGCAACAGCACAAGGACTCGCAAAGCAGCCGATTGGTACTGCTCGATGGCAGCGAGTTGGTTCTCCCTTGGCGAAGGAATCGGCTGACCAAGGTCGAGTGGAAAAGGCTAACCGCGCGCCTGATGCGCGAAATCGTCCCTGTCCGGGCAGGTGATGCGCCGCAGCCGGTCGCACGTGACACCCTGGAAAAGTACGGTTTGCAGCATTGCTTCTATCTGGGCAACAGCGACTGGGAAGACGACGAAAGCATGTTGCGGCTGGCATTGATGGATGAGACCGGCGCGTTGCGCGGCATCCATGGTCAGGCGGTGCATGAGAGGCACACATTGGAATACCGCGACGACCTCGGCTATCGGGTCGTCAAGCACTGACAAGGAGGGGGCATGGACAAACATTTCAACCTGATCGACGAGCCCTGGATTCCGGTGGCGGACGTGGGGCGAGTCAGCTTGCGCCAGATCTTCAGCCGTCCGGATTACCGTGCGCTGGGCGGCAATCCGGTCGAGAAGATCGCCGTGATGAAGTTGTTGCTGGCCATCGCACAAGCGGCGGCTACCCCAGAGGATGATGATGCGTGGAGGACGATGGGCGTCGAGGGCATGGCGAAGCAATGCTTGGCATACCTGGACAAGTGGCACGAGCGCTTCGACTTGTATGGCCCTCAACCCTTTTTGCAGATGCCCGCGATTGCAGCGGCTGAGCTCAAGAGCTATGGCACGGTGTTGCCTGAAGTGGCTACCGGCAATACCACGGTGCTCAGTCAGGGACAGATGGAGCGCTCGCTGACGGATGCCGAGAAGGCCGTGCTGCTGGTGTGTTTGATGGGGTTTGCGCTTGGCGGGAAGAAGACCGACAACAGCGTGGCATTGAGCCCGGGTTATGCGGGAAAGCGCAATGACAAGGGCAAGCCATCCACGGGCAAGCCCGGCCCGGCGGTAGCCCATATGGGGCTTCTTCATACCCTGTTGCAAGGACGCAGTCTTTGGCAAAGCCTGTGGCTCAATCTGTTGTCGTTTGCGCACATCACGCAATGTCAGAAGTACGCAATGGGCCTCGGGGTCGCTCCTTGGGAGCTGATGCCCGCTGGTGAAGATGACGAAGTCGCGCTCCGGTTGAAATCCTCGCTGATGGGGCGGTTGGTGCCTTTGTGCCGCTTCTGTCTGCTGACCGAGGCAGGACTTCACTATTCGGAAGGCATTGCGCATCCGGGCTACAAAGACGGTGCCTGTGATCCGACGATGGCAGTGAATTGGTCTGGAAAGGATCCCAAGGCGCTGTGGGTCAATCCGGAGAAGCGCCCATGGCGTGAGCTGACTGCCTTGCTTGGCTTTCTTGCCCAACAACAGACGGCGGGATTCGAGTGCCTTCAACTTGGTGCCGGGGTAGGGCGGGCTGCCGAGGCCGTTGACGCGTTCGGTATCTGGTCCGGTGGCTTGCGTGTCAGCAGCAACGCGGGTGAGCAGTATGCGTCGGGTACCGATGATTTCGTCGAGTCTGTTGTCTGGCTGCATGGTGCCGCGCTGGGCGATTTCTGGTTTGCCCAGTTGCAGGCGGAGATGCTGGCGTTGGACGAAGTGGCCAAAGCCTTGTACGGCCGAGTGTTGGCCTATTTCAAAGCACAACTGGTGGATGGCGCGAACCTGGCTGCACAGGCTACGCATCTGTTCTGGCAATTGTGCGAACGCGACTTCCAGGCACTGCTCGATAACTGCGAGTCCGGCGAAAAAGAAGCAATTGCCCGACGCGAACTCCGTCGTCGCTTCAGTGCTTATGCCCAGCAGGCCTACGACCGTTTTTGCCCCAAGGACACAGCCAGGCAACTGGACGCTTGGGCGCGCTGCCGACCCAACCACAGCAAATATCTGCGACAGGAGGCATGAAGCATGGAAACCATGGAGGAGCGTGCACCGGCAACAGCCAGCCGCGAAGACCATTTCGTTGCGGGGGTGATTGCCCGTTGCCAGCAGGACAAAGGATTGGCGGCGCGTCTTCGGCGTGCCGACAATCCCGCCACCGAATACCAGAGCTGGGAGCTGCTGGCCGCATGGGGCGTCGACCTTGAACGTGATGATCAGCGCCTGCCTTTTGCCACCGTGGCTGCGGCAATCGCCCGGGCAAAAGTCGACGCCAACGGGCATCTCGTACTCGGTCGCGCCATTGCGTCCTGTTATGACGACGGCAATCAGGGAGACCAGGCGAAAGCACGCCTGCGTCGCTTGCTGGCGTGTGATGAAACGACTGAGCTGTGTCGCGTGTTGCGGCCGATCCTGACCTTGGTGGAGAGCCGCGTCGGCAAGCCGCTGGACTACGCGCGTCTGCTCAAGCAACTGCGGCGGTTTCCCTTTGCGCCGCAGCAGGTGAAAGCGCAGTGGGCGCAAGAGTTCTATGGCCACAAGGCAGATGCCGAGGAGGGTGCATGAGCCTGATCGCCAGCGTCCTTCACCTTGACCGTGCGGCCATCAAGGCCCTGCGCATTACCGACCCGTACTCGTTGCATCGTGTCGTTTACGGACTTTATCCGGACATTCGCGATGGGATGGCCAAGGAGGGGCATCAGCCCAGTGGCATTCTGCATGCCGATCAGGGCGGGGATTTTCATGGTCGAAAGATCCTCCTGCTGGCTGATCGCGCGCCAGCCGAATGTGCCGAGGGCGGCTATGGCGATGTCCGCAGCAAACCCATACCCGAGGATTTTCTTGGCCATCGAAGCTATCGCTTCAAAGTCATCGTCAACCCGACGCGGCGCGATTCGGCCAGCGGCAAGCTGGTGCCGGTCAAGGGGCGTGATGCCGTGGCTGCCTGGTTTGCCGAACGGGGGCCGGCCAGTTGGGGCTTCAGCGTCTCATCTGAGCATCTTCAGGTGGATCGGCTGGAAGTCCTGCAGTTCAAAGACAAGGCTCAGCGCTCCGTCACTCTGGCCCAGGCCCATGTGCAAGGCCAGTTGCAGGTTACCGATCCGGACCAGTTTCGTCACAGCTTTGCCAGAGGTATCGGCCGCGGTCGAAGTTTCGGCTGTGGTCTCCTGCAAATCGTCCCTCTGCTCGACAACCCCTTCGCCTGAACACTCCACAGAAAAGGATCTTTGCCATGAACAATAGCCTCACCAACACCCGCATCGAGTTCCACATCCTGCAGTCGTTTCCGGTGACCTGCCTGAACCGCGATGACGTGGGCGCACCCAAGACCGCCGTGGTCGGTGGCGTTACGCGTGCACGCGTGAGTTCGCAGTGTTGGAAGCGCCAGGTGCGTCTGGCGATGCCGGACTTCGGCGTGACGTTGGGTACGCGCACCAAACAGGCGCAGACACTGTTTATTGCGGCATGCAAAGCTGCGGGCGCCAGTGATGAACAGGCGGAAGCCTGCGGCACGAAGATGGCTGAGTTGCTGGCGGATGACACCTTGTTGTTCATCAGTGACACCGAGGCGAATGCTTTTGCCGCTTATGCGCTGGAGCAGGGTCTCGATGCGGCGAAGCTCAAGGACAAGGACTTGGCCAAGGTGGCCAAGAAAGCCATCAATCCGGCAGTTGATGCATTGGATATTGCCCTGTTCGGGCGCATGGTCGCCAAGGCGGCGGATATGAACGTGGAGGCTGCTGCATCGTTCGCGCATGCGATTTCCACTCACAAAGTCAGCAACGAAGTGGAGTTTTTCACCGCGCTGGACGACCTGCAGGACGAACCCGGGTCCGCCCACATGGGCAGCCTGGAATTCAATTCCGCGACCTACTACCGCTACATCAGCCTCGATCTCGGCCAACTGGCGCAAAGCTTGGCGACCGATGATTTGCGCAATGCCATCGGCGCATTCGTCAAGGCGTTGTTTGTTGCCGTGCCCAATGCACGGCAGACCACGCAGTCCGGTGCCTGTCCGTGGGAGTTTGCCCGTGTGCTGGTACGCAAGGGGCAGCGCCTGCAGGTGCCGTTTGAGCAGCCGGTAAAGGCTCGCGGTGATGGTTATCTTGCGCCCAGCATTGAGGCGCTCAAGGGATATCTCGACAAAAAGGAAAGGCTTGCCGGCAGTTTGTTCGGCAAAGTGGCCGGCTACGACTGGGGCGAGGATGAGGGCTACAGCATCGACCAGCTGATCGCCGATCTGCAAAGCCACGTTGCCTGAGGGGGGAAGGGATGATGGCCCCCTATCTTTTGCTCTGGCTGGAGGCCCCACTGCAGGCTTGGGGACACGATTCGAAATTCGGTCGGCGTGACAGTCTGGATTTCCCAACCAAGTCCGGCGTGTTCGGCTTGCTGTGTTGTGCACGCGGCGCTGGAGGTGAGGAGCGCAACTGGCTCGCGACCTGGTCCGACATGGACATGCGCATAGAGGCTTTCGTACCGCAGGATGCAAAGGGGCAGCCATTGCCTCGCCAACCCATGCTGCGTGATTTTCACATGGTGGGCAGTGGTTACGATGACCAGGATCCATGGCAAAACCTGCTGATTCCCAAGACCAGTGAGGGCAAGAAGCCGAACGGAGCAGGCACCAAGATGACCTACCGCTATTACCTTCAGGATATGGCGTACGCCGTGGCGCTTGAGGTACCTGAGGCGCACGTGAGCGAAACCGTGGAGGCTCTCAAGGCGCCGGTTTGGGATGTGTACCTCGGTCGCAAGAATTGCGTGCCCACGGAGTTCATCTTCCAGGGAATGCATGACGGGCCGGAGGCGGCATTGACAGCGGGTCGCAGGCTTGCCGAAGCCAAGCGGCGGTCGCTTGCGTTGCGTGTGCTGCAGGGAGAGCACGATGGCGAAGTGCTGACGCTCAACGATGTGCCGTTGCGCTTCGGTCCAAGCAAGGAATATCGCGACCGCCGCGTCACCGTGCAAAAGGTGGAGTAGGTCATGGCCGACGTGCAACGGCTGTTCGTCAAGGTCACCCGCGAGTCGTTGCCGCAGGTAAGAGACAAGTATCCCTTTGTTTACCTGGAGCGGGGGCGGCTGGAGATCGACGACAGCAGCATCAAGTGGATTGATGCCAGCAACAACGTGGTGCCTTTGCCGGTGGCAACGCTGAATGCGTTGCTGCTCGGTCCGGGCACCACCATCACGCACGACGCCGTGCGTACGGCCGCCGCCGCCAATTGCGCGGTGTGCTGGGTGGGGGAGGATTCACTGCTGTTCTACGCGGCAGGGTTCCTGCCCACCGCCGACACCCGCAACCTGAAAAAGCAGATCGAGCTTTCCTCCGACCCCAGGAAATCCATCGAAGTGGCGCGGCGCATGTTCGCCCGCCGTTTCCCTGATGCGGACCTGAAAGACAAGAGCTTGCAGGAAATGATGGGTATGGAGGGCAACCGCGTGCGCGCTCTCTATCAGGCCAAGGCCGAGCAGTATCAGGTGGGATGGAAGGGTCGAAGTTTCACACCGGGCAAGTTCGAGACCAGCGATCTCACCAACCAGATTCTCACTTCGACCAACGCGGCCCTCTACGGCATCCTGTGCTCCGGCGTGCACAGCATGGGATATTCGCCCCACATCGGCTTTATTCACTCGGGCAGCCCCTTGCCCTTCGTCTACGACCTGGCCGATCTCTACAAGGCTGAGTTGTGCATTGACCTGGCCTTTCACCTCACACGTGAGCTGGCGGGTCGTTACGACAAGTACAAGGTAGCTGCCGCGTTCCGTCAGCGTGTGATCGACATGGACCTGCTGGCGAAACTGGGTGACGACATCGCAGCCATGTTCGGAGGCACCCATGCTCGTCGTCCTCGCCAATGACCTCCCGCCTGCCGTGCGCGGGCGCATGAAATTGTGGTTCGTCGAGCCGCGACCCAATGTATTCGTCTCGGGCGTGAAAGACTCGGTGGCCACGACAGTAGTCGACTACCTCTACAAGCATTGCCCGCCCGAGTCCGGTTTGCTGATCATGCGTACGATCAATCGGCCACCAGGCTTCGAGATGCGCTGTATCGGTCCACCGCGCAAACCGATGATCGAGGTGTCAGGCCTGCAGTTGATCGTGGAAACCCTGAAACCTGATCAAAACAGCAGATCTTGTGCTGGAGCGCATCAGGCGTAACGATATGTTGCTGTCTTCCCCACGTGCGTGGGGGTGTTTCCTCCCGCGTTTGTTAAATTTTTGCTTATTCTGGGTCTTCCCCACGTGCGTGGGGGTGTTTCTAGATCATCTGCGCAAGCGTCGCGCGCGAGATGGTCTTCCCCACGTGCGTGGGGGTGTTTCTCGAAGGACACGTCGCCGGTGGACGGATCGCGAGTCTTCCCCACGTGCGTGGGGGTGTTTCCAGCGTGTCGCTGACCTTCGACGGTGACATTTTGTCTTCCCCACGTGCGTGGGGGTGTTTCTCCGGGGGACGTAGTGGCCCTGTACGTGCAGCGGTCTTCCCCACGTGCGTGGGGGTGTTTCCGAGACCAAGGCACGCATCGCCACCATAGAGCAGTCTTCCCCACGTGCGTGGGGGTGTTTCCGGTAGCCTACCGCCCGGCCGTCACCGTGCTCAGTCTTCCCCACGTGCGTGGGGGTGTTTCCAGCAGCGACTGCAGCAGCGGTGCGGTCTGCAAGTCTTCCCCACGTGCGTGGGGGTGTTTCTTGAGGTGTGGTCATGCGGGCTCCGCAAGGGACGTCTTCCCCACGTGCGTGGGGGTGTTTCCGGGCGCATGCGGCTGGAAAACGGCACGCGAAAGTCTTCCCCACGTGCGTGGGGGTGTTTCTGCATGGGCCACGTGCTGGGCGATGAGCGGCACGTCTTCCCCACGTGCGTGGGGGTGTTTCTCCATTTTCGGCCGCAAGAAGCCGCTGGCGGCGGTCTTCCCCACGTGCGTGGGGGTGTTTCCGGCTCGAAGATCTACGTGTCGTTGTCGCATCGGTCTTCCCCACGTGCGTGGGGGTGTTTCCAACGGGCGTCCCACCTACCTCTACGAGGAGGTGTCTTCCCCACGTGCGTGGGGGTGTTTCCTCGTCGCCGGTGCTGAGCACCGACTTGATGCCGTCTTCCCCACGTGCGTGGGGGTGTTTCTGCTCTGCGCCAGACCGGCCGCTGCCGCCTTGGGTCTTCCCCACGTGCGTGGGGGTGTTTCCATCCCGCTGTTGGACATCGCCGCCACGCCATCGTCTTCCCCACGTGCGTGGGGGTGTTTCCGGCCATGGGCAGATTCTCCGGGTTAGTCGTGGCGTCTTCCCCACGTGCGTGGGGGTGTTTCCCGGAGTCCGTGCTATCTGATGGCGATTGGCTTGTCTTCCCCACGTGCGTGGGGGTGTTTCCCTATGGAGAAAGCCAAAAAGAGCCCCGGCCGCGTCTTCCCCACGTGCGTGGGGGTGTTTCCGCCGCTTTTCGGCGCGGGCTTGTACGTGCCGGGTCTTCCCCACGTGCGTGGGGGTGTTTCTACGACGAGCCGCACGGCCCGATCATTTCCATCGTCTTCCCCACGTGCGTGGGGGTGTTTCCAGAGCCTCGATTTCTTGCTTCATGTCGCTCACGTCTTCCCCACGTGCGTGGGGGTGTTTCCATGGCCTTGACGCGCGCCGCCCGGTAGCTGTCGTCTTCCCCACGTGCGTGGGGGTGTTTCTCCGAACGCGGTCATCACGCCGGCACAAGCGTTGTCTTCCCCACGTGCGTGGGGGTGTTTCTGGTGGTGCCGTCGCTGTAGCCGGGCCACAGGTGTCTTCCCCACGTGCGTGGGGGTGTTTCCGGCCAGCAGCAGAGCTGCCCCGAGAATCGCGGGTCTTCCCCACGTGCGTGGGGGTGTTTCCAAACCAGCGCCAATTGAAGGTGCGCCGATGTAGTCTTCCCCACGTGCGTGGGGGTGTTTCTGCGGATGTTTTCCGCCACGTCACCACAAACCAGTCTTCCCCACGTGCGTGGGGGTGTTTCCCGTGACTAGCGTCAAAAACGCGCATAGGACGGGTCTTCCCCACGTGCGTGGGGGTGTTTCTATTAAGCGCAAAGGTGGGGACGGAGATTGAAGGTCTTCCCCACGTGCGTGGGGGTGTTTCCTTCATTTCGCGCTTTTCCTATGAGCGTTTGCTGTCTTCCCCACGTGCGTGGGGGTGTTTCCCCGCCGCTGCGCGAGCCCATGGACTGCCTCAGGTCTTCCCCACGTGCGTGGGGGTGTTTCCGCCCTGCGCTTTACCGGCGCCTACCAGCGTGAGTCTTCCCCACGTGCGTGGGGGTGTTTCCCTGATCAAGGGCGGCATGGATGGCGCTTCCACGTCTTCCCCACGTGCGTGGGGGTGTTTCCATATCAAGCAGCCTCCGGCCTACTGGAGGGAAGTCTTCCCCACGTGCGTGGGGGTGTTTCTGACGGCCGGCCAGGCCATGGCTTTCGCCCATGGTCTTCCCCACGTGCGTGGGGGTGTTTCCCATACGCTCATGGAGCTGGACACCGAAAACAAGTCTTCCCCACGTGCGTGGGGGTGTTTCTCATCATCGCCATCATCTTTATCGTGCCGGCCAGTCTTCCCCACGTGCGTGGGGGTGTTTCTGTCGGCGGTTTCCGGTTCGATGCGATTCGAGGGTCTTCCCCACGTGCGTGGGGGTGTTTCCTGGGGCAGTCCATCCTGGAGTACCAGCGCCAGGTCTTCCCCACGTGCGTGGGGGTGTTTCCAAGACAGCCGTCAAAGCCACCGCCGCCGAAACGTCTTCCCCACGTGCGTGGGGGTGTTTCTGCACCCGGAACGAACGGAAACGCCCTGACATGGTCTTCCCCACGTGCGTGGGGGTGTTTCTATCATGTGTGGTATCGCGGAAGCGCTCGCCGAGTCTTCCCCACGTGCGTGGGGGTGTTTCCGGACCGATTCCGTGGGGCGATGTGCCGCCGCGGTCTTCCCCACGTGCGTGGGGGTGTTTCTCCCGCGCGGTTCATGTTGCCAGTGCGTGAGCGGTCTTCCCCACGTGCGTGGGGGTGTTTCTCGCCCTTCTCGTTTTGCAGCTCGCGGCACGCGGTCTTCCCCACGTGCGTGGGGGTGTTTCTGGTGACAAGTTTCATGTTGCGTTTCTCCCTTGGTCTTCCCCACGTGCGTGGGGGTGTTTCTGCCATGCGACATAGACGATAGCGCAGGGCAGGGTCTTCCCCACGTGCGTGGGGGTGTTTCCACGTGCGCCGGCAGCTTACCCAGCGACTCAATGTCTTCCCCACGTGCGTGGGGGTGTTTCCCACCCCATGATGGAAGCATGGAGGCACGCGTCGTCTTCCCCACGTGCGTGGGGGTGTTTCCGACCTACCGTATGAACTCAGCGGTCACATGGAGTCTTCCCCACGTGCGTGGGGGTGTTTCTTCGATGGCGGGTTATTTTGTGATGCTGGCGCTGTCTTCCCCACGTGCGTGGGGGTGTTTCTGGTCAGCGACTGAAAGTTATCCGGGCGAAGCCGTCTTCCCCACGTGCGTGGGGGTGTTTCCATCTTCCATATCCACGTCGATAGGCGGGTATGGTCTTCCCCACGTGCGTGGGGGTGTTTCTGACCGCCGGGCAGGCCATGGCTTTCGCCCATGGTCTTCCCCACGTGCGTGGGGGTGTTTCCACGTGCGCCGGCAGCTTACCCAGCGACTCAATGTCTTCCCCACGTGCGTGGGGGTGTTTCCCACCCCATGATGGAAGCATGGAGGCACGCGTCGTCTTCCCCACGTGCGTGGGGGTGTTTCTCATCCTGATCAACTCCCATGATGGCACGTCGAGTCTTCCCCACGTGCGTGGGGGTGTTTCCATCACGCCGCTGTTTGACGGCGCTCCCGACGCGTCTTCCCCACGTGCGTGGGGGTGTTTCCTCCCGCGTCGCCGGCCACCAGTCTCCGCAGCGGTCTTCCCCACGTGCGTGGGGGTGTTTCCACCACACGGACAACCCACGCCGGCATCAGCCCGTCTTCCCCACGTGCGTGGGGGTGTTTCCGCTGGCAAGCGCGAATTCACGCGCCACATGCTGTCTTCCCCACGTGCGTGGGGGTGTTTCTCTCGCCCAGACGCGTGTCGTCGATCCGATCTTGTCTTCCCCACGTGCGTGGGGGTGTTTCCAACAATCGACATTCTTTCACAAAAAAGTATTGGTCTTCCCCACGTGCGTGGGGGTGTTTCTCATCCTTCACGGTCTTGAAGTGCACGCGTACGGTCTTCCCCACGTGCGTGGGGGTGTTTCTTTTCATGGGCTGCACCTTGTGTGTGGAAAGCGGTCTTCCCCACGTGCGTGGGGGTGTTTCTTTCAAAGTAATCCTCGGCGTTGAGCTCGTAGAGTCTTCCCCACGTGCGTGGGGGTGTTTCTACGGCAAGGTCAAAGACAAGCTGCAAGAGGCCGTCTTCCCCACGTGCGTGGGGGTGTTTCCTCCGCGCCGGCCATGATCTGCGCGCCGGTGAAGTCTTCCCCACGTGCGTGGGGGTGTTTCTCAGCACACGCACGAAAGCGCACCAGCCAGGCGGTCTTCCCCACGTGCGTGGGGGTGTTTCCGAGAGCGACATCAACTTCCTCTCGCGGCTGGGGTCTTCCCCACGTGCGTGGGGGTGTTTCCATGTCGGCCGTGAGCGGGCAGCGCGGTGTCGGGTCTTCCCCACGTGCGTGGGGGTGTTTCCATCACCAGCTCATCGCGCTGCTGGTCGAACACGTCTTCCCCACGTGCGTGGGGGTGTTTCCAGCCGGGCAAAGCCCGCCGCCAGGATGTCATCGTCTTCCCCACGTGCGTGGGGGTGTTTCCGTCATCGAAGGCGCGTTTCGTGTGCTGAGCGAGTCTTCCCCACGTGCGTGGGGGTGTTTCCGTTTCGTGCTGGGCCAGCTCGGGGGCGAGCAGGTCTTCCCCACGTGCGTGGGGGTGTTTCTGAGTCCTTCGCCATCGCTGTAGACCGGGTTGGGTCTTCCCCACGTGCGTGGGGGTGTTTCCATCGGCATCTACGCCCACGACGCGGAGCATCTGTCTTCCCCACGTGCGTGGGGGTGTTTCTGAAAAAGCCCGCCAGCCTGCGCGCCGCCCTGGGTCTTCCCCACGTGCGTGGGGGTGTTTCTGGACGGGGCCGGGGATCACGATTTTTCCAGTGGTCTTCCCCACGTGCGTGGGGGTGTTTCCCGAGAAAGGCGATTGGCGCAGCAAGGAAACCGGTCTTCCCCACGTGCGTGGGGGTGTTTCCGCTGCGCCATCCACGAATCGCCCTCTTGGGCCGTCTTCCCCACGTGCGTGGGGGTGTTTCCTGCACCGGCTGCACGTTGTACCGGCCCAGGTCGTCTTCCCCACGTGCGTGGGGGTGTTTCCGGGCTGGGCGATGCCGTCCGCATCCTTCACGGGTCTTCCCCACGTGCGTGGGGGTGTTTCTGGCAAGCGGATCAAGAATCGTCCGCTTTTCATGTCTTCCCCACGTGCGTGGGGGTGTTTCCAGGTCGTAGTTGATGGTGTCGCCCTGCTCGCTCGTCTTCCCCACGTGCGTGGGGGTGTTTCTTGGCCGCGCGTGGATTCTCGCGCACTGTCCAAGTCTTCCCCACGTGCGTGGGGGTGTTTCCTGGCTGCCCGAGCTGGCCATGTTCGTGGACGTGTCTTCCCCACGTGCGTGGGGGTGTTTCTCGCCGCGAGCAGATGATTGACGCGGATTACTAGTCTTCCCCACGTGCGTGGGGGTGTTTCTGGCTGCGCCACCTGCTCTGACAGCCCATTGATGTCTTCCCCACGTGCGTGGGGGTGTTTCCGGGCGGCATCGTGCATGTGGGTACTGGCACGTGTCTTCCCCACGTGCGTGGGGGTGTTTCCGCGACGTTGCCGTAGGCGCGGGGCTTGCGCAGGTCTTCCCCACGTGCGTGGGGGTGTTTCCGGTGGGCGCGCCAGCGGTGGCAGCGATGTTTTGTCTTCCCCACGTGCGTGGGGGTGTTTCCGCTCCACCGCCGCGCGCGCGGCGGCCATGTCCGTCTTCCCCACGTGCGTGGGGGTGTTTCCTGCTGACCGACACCATTGCGCAGCGCACGCTGGTCTTCCCCACGTGCGTGGGGGTGTTTCTGACCGGGGCACGGAGAGCGTGCATTTCCTGTTGTCTTCCCCACGTGCGTGGGGGTGTTTCCCGTTACGCGGCGGTTGATTTCCAGCCCTTCCAGTCTTCCCCACGTGCGTGGGGGTGTTTCTTTTTGCGGGCCTCGCGCAGCCGCTTGCGCTCCGTCTTCCCCACGTGCGTGGGGGTGTTTCTTGATCAAGATGATTTCGTGCGCAGTGCCGTTTGTCTTCCCCACGTGCGTGGGGGTGTTTCCGGCAGTCGTGGCATCGGCCATTCGCTGGCCGAGTCTTCCCCACGTGCGTGGGGGTGTTTCCCAGCGGATCGGCCTGGCGTAGCCGCGCACTGCGTCTTCCCCACGTGCGTGGGGGTGTTTCTTCCTCGCCTCCGACCATCCAGACCCAGCCGCCGTCTTCCCCACGTGCGTGGGGGTGTTTCCACCATGAACAAGACCGCACAAGAGATCATCGAGTCTTCCCCACGTGCGTGGGGGTGTTTCCATGTCCGCATAGCGGTTTGCCGCTGCACGGCTGTCTTCCCCACGTGCGTGGGGGTGTTTCTATCAGCCTGCTGCAATCGGAGATCTTCGAAACGTCTTCCCCACGTGCGTGGGGGTGTTTCCGCCTCAGCCTTCGCCAGCGTGGCCGGCGACCAGTCTTCCCCACGTGCGTGGGGGTGTTTCCCATCAAGCTTGGCGGCGCACTCGGTCGGAAATGTCTTCCCCACGTGCGTGGGGGTGTTTCTTTCGGCATCGATCCGATGAACGGCAGCCTGCAGTCTTCCCCACGTGCGTGGGGGTGTTTCCGCACCGCAGGACATCACCATCGGCGACGTCACGTCTTCCCCACGTGCGTGGGGGTGTTTCCGACGGCAGCATGTCGGTGGACGTCTGCATCGGGTCTTCCCCACGTGCGTGGGGGTGTTTCTACAAAACAATGTGCTCGATCACGTCCGAGCAGGTCTTCCCCACGTGCGTGGGGGTGTTTCCGCCCTCGCGTGGTTTCGCGCCAGCTTACACCGGTCTTCCCCACGTGCGTGGGGGTGTTTCCTGCCCGATGCGCCGCCGCAGACGGTTGGCGCTGTCTTCCCCACGTGCGTGGGGGTGTTTCCCGTAACGCGGCGGTTGATTTCCAGCCCTTCCAGTCTTCCCCACGTGCGTGGGGGTGTTTCTGTGGAGGAGCCGAGCTACGGCTACACCTACCAGTCTTCCCTACGTGCGTGGGGGTGTTTCCACGGACAGCGCCGCGACGGTAAGCCCGTGACGGTCTTCCCCACGTGCGTGGGGGTGTTTCTCGCAAGTTATGGTTTAGCCGTTTAGCCGTCTAGTCTTCCCCACGTGCGTGGGGGTGTTTCCAGGTTGAAGTTTTTGAGCTTGCGGGGCAGGGCGTCTTCCCCACGTGCGTGGGGGTGTTTCCCACTCGCGCAGCTCGACGCTGCCGCCGAAGCTGTCTTCCCCACGTGCGTGGGGGTGTTTCCAACCCGCCGGTTTGCTCGGGCGATGTGGTGATGTCTTCCCCACGTGCGTGGGGGTGTTTCTCACCCGCTGACGCAGCACCACCGCGAGGACATGTCTTCCCCACGTGCGTGGGGGTGTTTCTGTCACCAATCGCGCGCATGCGTTGCTGGTACTGTCTTCCCCACGTGCGTGGGGGTGTTTCTCAAGGCGCGCGAGCCGTCCAGGGCGGCACGGCGTCTTCCCCACGTGCGTGGGGGTGTTTCCCAAGAATCTGGTTTTGCTTCGCCGGCCAGCGCGTCTTCCCCACGTGCGTGGGGGTGTTTCCGTCCGCATTCTGCACAAGGGTAGCAGCACCATGTCTTCCCCACGTGCGTGGGGGTGTTTCCGGTTCCGATAGGCTGATATTCGCCTAGGCACGGTCTTCCCCACGTGCGTGGGGGTGTTTCCCGGTACTACCGGCACGTGGGCGCTCGCGTGCTGTCTTCCCCACGTGCGTGGGGGTGTTTCCGCGCACAGAACGGTTCTGGTCGGCTCGCGCGCGTCTTCCCCACGTGCGTGGGGGTGTTTCTCACGACATCATCAGCGGCGGCCTCTCGACGCTGTCTTCCCCACGTGCGTGGGGGTGTTTCCATCAACATCGCCAAGCCGAGCCGGATTCCGATGTCTTCCCCACGTGCGTGGGGGTGTTTCCCACAGGACGATGCCGATGCGCATGCCCATCGGGTCTTCCCCACGTGCGTGGGGGTGTTTCCGCGATCATGAGCATGGTAGGCAGCGGTTCCACGTCTTCCCCACGTGCGTGGGGGTGTTTCTGGTAGACCTTCCCGACGGCCGCGTGGTGCCGAGTCTTCCCCACGTGCGTCGGGGTTTTTCCGAAACGTGGCGTGGCTGCTGCGGGAAAGGCGGGTCTTCCCCACGTGCGTGGGGGTGTTTCCCCCCTTTGCAGGGGGCTTTGTGGTTATTCGTAGTCTTTCCCACGTGCGTGCGGGTGTTTCTGGCTGCGCGGGCCAGCGGCAGCGCGGCGCTTGGGCGGGGACCCGGCCAGGCCGCTGCCAGAGGAGGGGTGCGACCGCCCCAAGACCGGTGCACCGCCCGGTGTCGACAAAGGTTGAAACTACATGTCCGGCGCGACGGTGGCCGATTCCGTGCAGGAGATGGCAGCCAAGGCGGTGCAATGGAGTGCATGCTGGCCAAGGCCTACATGCGGACGTGCCGGCACTTCTGCCTCCGCCGATGGACCGGGGCCATCATGGTGGTGTGTCCTGGTGACGTGTAGCGCTCGGGCATCCGGTGGTGCGGGCAGATGCGAACATCAATGGGCGCCGCGTCGGCGCGTCGTTCGAAGTGCGGCGCAAACGCCGGGTGCTGTCGCTGCTCAGCTACCAGCTTGGCGTCGTGAAGAAGTCGCCGTGATGATCCGGCACCGAACGTCCGGAACGAGCGTGGTATGAGCACGCCATGCCATATCACCACGGCACGAGGACGTTAGCACATCACCATCACCTTCCAGCGCCACCCCGGCCTCGCGTGTCTTGCCGATCCGTCGGTGGGCGAGAACAAGTTTGTCCTGCGCGATGCGGTGGGCGGATGGGCGAACCGTCCGCGATTTCGCCGCGAGCCCGCCCCCGGTGGCCCGCCACGCCCAATCGCGAGACAATGGACGGCCATTGTCGAATGACGCCGACTTGTCGTCATTTCCGCGAAAGCGGGAATCCAGAGCCTCCCGTCCTGCGTGGAAGGGGCAAGACGCTGGATTCCCGCTTTCGCGGGAATGACGGGATAGGGCAAGTGTCATCGAGATTCGTCATCCGCGGCTTTGCCGCCCTGCCATGGAACCCCTGCACGCCATGTCCCAGACTCCCAAGATCATCTACACCCTCACCGACGAAGCTCCGTTTCTCGCTACCGCTTCGCTGCTGCCGGTTGTGTCGGCGTTTGCCGCTACGGCGGGCGTTGCGGTGGAGACGCGCGATATTTCGCTGGCGGGTCGCATCATTTCGCAGTTTCCCGAGGCGTTGAAGGATGGCCAGCGCATTCCCGACGACCTGGCCGAGCTGGGCGCGCTGGCGACCACGCCGGCGGCCAACATCATCAAGCTGCCCAACATCAGCGCGTCGATGCCGCAGCTGAAGGCGGCGATCAAGGAGTTGCAGCAGCAGGGTTATGCGCTGCCGGAGTATCCGGATGCGCCGGCCAACGAGGCCGAGCAGGACATCAAGGCGCGCTATGACCGGGTCAAGGGCAGCGCGGTGAACCCGGTGCTGCGCGAGGGCAATTCCGATCGTCGCGCGCCGGCGTCGGTGAAGAACTATGCGCGCAAGCACCCGCACCGCATGGGTGCGTGGAGTGCCGATTCGCAGACCCACGTGGCGCACATGGACGGCGGCGATTTCTACGGCACCGAGCAGTCGGCGCTGATCGGGCAGGCCGGCAACGTCAGCATCGAGTGGTTTGGCAAGGACGGCAGCCACAGCGTGCTCAAGCCGAAGACCGCGCTGCAGGCCGGCGAGATCATCGACGCGGCGGTGATGAGCCGCAAGGCGCTGGCGGCGTTCATCGACGCGCAGATCGCCGACGCCAAGGCCAAGGGCGTGCTGTTTTCGCTGCACCTGAAGGCGACCATGATGAAGGTCTCCGACCCGATCATGTTCGGCGTGGCGGTGGGCGAGTTCTACAAGGACGTGCTGGCCAAGCATGCCGATGCGCTGGCGCAGGCCGGCTTCAATCCCAACAACGGCATCGGCGACCTGTACGCCCGCCTCGGCAGCCTGCCGGAGGCGACGCAGGCGGCGATCAAGGCCGACCTGGACGCGCAGTACGCGCAGCGCCCGGCGCTGGCGATGGTCAATTCGGACAAGGGCATCACCAACCTGCACGTGCCCAGCGACGTGATCATCGACGCCTCGATGCCGGCGATGATCCGCGACTCCGGCAAGATGTGGGACGCCAAGGGCGAGCGCCAGGACACCAAGGCGGTGATCCCCGACCGCAGCTACGCCGGCGTCTACAAGGCGGTGATCGACGACTGCAAGGCCAACGGCGCGTTCGACCCGGCCACCATGGGCAGCGTGCCGAACGTGGGCCTGATGGCGCAGAAGGCCGAGGAGTACGGCTCGCACGACAAGACCTTCCAGATCGCCGGCGACGGCACCGTCAAGGTGATCGACGACGCCGGCAAGGTGCTGCTGCAGCACGAGGTGGAGGCAGGCGACATCTGGCGCATGTGCCAGGTCAAGGATGCGCCGATCCAGGACTGGGTGAAGCTGGCGGTCAGCCGCGCGCGGCTGTCGTCCACGCCGGCGGTGTTCTGGCTTGATCCGCAGCGCGCGCACGACCGCGAGATCATCAAGAAGGTCGAGCACTACCTGAAGGATCACGACACCAGCGCGCTGGACATCCGCATCCTTGATCCGGTGGCGGCCACGCAGTTCTCGCTGGCGCGCATCCGCCAGGGCCAGGACACCATCTCGGTCACCGGCAACGTGCTGCGCGACTACCTCACCGACCTGTTCCCGATCATGGAGCTGGGCACCAGCGCCAAGATGCTCTCCATCGTGCCGCTGATGGCCGGCGGCGGCCTGTTCGAGACCGGCGCCGGCGGCAGCGCGCCCAAGCACGTGCAGCAGTTCGTCGAGGAGAACTACCTGCGCTGGGATTCGCTGGGCGAGTTCCTGGCGCTGCAGGCCTCGCTGGAGTTTGTCGGCGAGCAGACCGGCAACGCCAAGGCCAAGGTGCTGGCGCAGGCGCTGGACCGCGCCAACGGCCAGGTGCTGGACAACAACAAGTCGCCCGCGCGCAAGGTGGGCGAGCTGGACAACCGTGGCAGCCATTTCTACCTGGCGATGTACTGGGCCCAGGCGCTGGCCGCGCAGGATGACGACGCCGCGCTCAAGGCCACCTTCGCGCCGCTGGCCAAGGCGCTCACCGACAACGAGGCGGCCATCGTCGGCGAGCTGAACGGTGCGCAGGGCAAGCCGGTGGACATCGCCGGCTACTACCACCCCGACATGGCCAAGGTCGGCGCGGCCATGCGCCCCAGCACCACGTTCAACGCGGCGCTGGCGGCGTTGTCGAAGGCTTGACCGGGTCGGCGTTTGGCCGTCTTTACGGCTGAAAAGGGAGGCGCCATGGCGCCTCCCTTTTTTCATGCGCGCAAAAGAGCCACCTCCGTTCGCGCACCGCATTGAACCCCTCTCCCGCGCGCGGGAAAGGGGGCAGGGGAGAGGGCCCGCGCGTCCGCTCAGGCGGTCAGCGACGTGATTGCGTGCACATGTGCAGTGCCAGCCCGGCCAGCACCGTGCCCATCATCCAGCGTTGGGCCGCCAGCCAGAGCGGCCGCCCGGTCATGAACCGGGCCAGCGAGCCGGCCGTCACCACGATCAAGGCGTTCACGGCAAGGCTGATCGCCATCTGGGTGCCGCCCAGCGTGACCGATTGCAGCAGTACGCTGCCGTGCCCGGGCTGGATGAATTGCGGCAACAGCGACAGGTAGAGCACCGCCACCTTGGGGTTGAGCAGGTTGGTCAGAAAGCCCATCGCGAACAGTTTGCGCGGGCTGTCGCGGTCAAGCTGGCGCCACTGGAATGGCGAGCGGCCGCCGGGACGCACGGCCTGCCAGGCCAGGTAGAGCAGGTAGGCGACGCCCGCCATGCGCAGTGCCTCGTACGCCAGCGGCACGGTGAAGAGCAAGGCCGTGATCCCCAGCGCCGCGCTCAGCATGTACAGCAGAAACGCCAGGCCGACACCGGCCAGCGACACAAGGCCTGCCGCCCGTCCCTGGCTGATCGAGCGGGAAATGAGATAGATCATGTTTGGCCCCGGCGTCAGCACCAGGCCGAGTGCGATGAGGCCGAAAGCGAGCAGCGCGGTGGTTTCAGGCATGTCAGGTCCCCGGTGTGGATCAGGATGCCCAGGCGCGCGGCTTGCAACGCCTGCGTTCCCCGATGGTGATCCATCCGAAGCGCCAGTCGCGCAGGCCGCGCCAGTGTGCCATAGCGCGAGCGCCGGCACGCGCCCACCATCGGGGCGGCAACGGCACAGTCAGCATGGCGCTGCCACAATGCCGGCTTCGCGTGCTGGAGCGATGCCGATGCGCCTGTTGATCCCTGTCCTGTTGTTTGCGCTGGCCGCATGGGTGGCCCCCGCCGCATCCGCCGGCGAGCCGCCATCGCCGTCATCGACCCACGTGGCCGATCTCCCCGCCGTGCTGGTCACCGGCGTGCAGCCGGGGCCGGGCATGTGGCGGGTGTCGCGCGAGGGTCACGAGCTGTGGATCCTGGGCACGTTGTCGCCGCTGCCGCGCGGCATGACGTGGCAGTCGCGCGAGGTGGAAGAGGTGATTGCCTCCGCGCAGGAAATCCTGCTGCCGCCGTCGGTGAAGATGAAGGTGGACGTGGGCTGGCTGGGCAAGCTGTTCCTGCTGCCGTCGGCCTACAGCGCGCGCAAGAACGAGGACGGCAAGACGCTTCAGCAAGTGCTGGACGCGCCCACCTACGCGCGCTGGCAGGCGTTGAAGCAGGTGTACCTGGGCGAAAAACACGGCATCGAGCGCTGGCGGCCCATCTTTGCCGCGCAGGAGCTGTACAAGGCGGCGATCAAGGCCAACGGCCTGAGCAATTCCGGTGGCGTGAAAGCCGCCGTCGATGCGCTGGCCAAGCAGCATGGCGTGGCCGAAACCGCGGTCGACTACCCGGTGACGATCGAGCACCCGCGCGCGGCGATCAAGGCGTTCAAGCAGGCCGCGCCCAACGACGTGCTGTGCATGAGCCGCACGCTGGATGCGATCGAGCACGACTTGCCCGCGATGAAGGCCCGCGCCAACGCCTGGGCCACCGGTGACCTGCAGGGGCTGCGCGAGTTGCCCGACAGCCATCGCCGCCAGGCCTGCATCGATGCGCTGGCGGACGCAGGCTTTGCCCGCCAACTGGGCATCGACAACATCCCCGAGCAGGTGCGCGCCACCTGGCTGGCCGCCGCCCGCGCGGCCCTGAAAGCCCACGCCAAGACCTTCGCCATGCTGCCGATGGACGAGCTGCTGAAACCCGACGGCTACCTGGCGCAACTGCAGGCCGAGGGCTACACGGTCGATGCGCCGGTGGAATAAGCCGTGATCCCCTGTGGGAGCGACTTCAGTCGCGATGCCGTTGCTGTTGCTTTTCGTAGGAGCGCACCTTGTGCGCGATGCTTTTGCTTTCTGTAGGAGCGGCTTCAGCCGCGACGCTTTTGAAAAGCCAAAGCAAAAGCAGCATTAAAGGCAAGAGCATCGCGCACAGGGTGCGCTCCTGCAAAAAGCAACGGCATCGCGACTGAAGTCGCTCCCACAGGTGGCTTTTCGCGTGATGTAGGAGCGCCCTGTGCGCGATGCTTTTGATTCGGGGTTCGTAAAAGCATCGCGCACAAGGTCCGCTCCTGCGCGCTCAGGCGCTGGCGCGATCCAGTGCGGCGATCTCGTCGGGGGCCAGTTGCAGTCGGGTGGCGCCGATCAGGTCGTTGAGCTGCGCCACGCTGGTGGCGCTGGCGATGGGGGCGGTGAGGCCGGGGCGGGCGATCAGCCAGGCCAGCGCCACCTGCGCCACGGTGGCCTGGTGGGCGGCGGCCACGGTGTCCAGCGCGGCCAGCACGCCCAGGCCGCGTGGGTTGAGGTAGCGCTTGACCGCGCTGGCGCGGGCGCTGCTCTTGGCAAGGTCCGCCTCGCCGCGGTACTTGCCGCTGAGAAAACCGCTGGCCAGCGCGTAGTAGCTGATCACGCCGATGTCCTCGGCGCGCATCAGCGGCTCCAGGTCGTGCTCGTAGCCGGCGCGCTCCAGCAGGTTGTACTCGGGCTGCAGCACTTCGTAGCGCGGCAGGTGGTGCTGGCGCGACACGGCCAGCGCATCGGCGAAGCGCGCGGCGCCGTAGTTGGAGGCGCCGATGGCGCGCACCTTGCCCTGCTCGATCAGTCGCGCAAAGCCGCCCAGCGTGTCGGCCAGCGGCACGCTGGCGTCGTCGGCGTGGGCCAGGTACAGGTCGATGTAGTCGGTCTGCAGGCGCTGCAGCGAGCGGTCCACCGCCTGTTGCAGGTTGACCGGCGACAGCCCCGGCTGCTCGGCCCACTTGCCGACCTTGGTGGCGATCACCACCTGCTCGCGCTTGCCGCTGCGCTTGAGCCACTTGCCGATGATGCCCTCCGACTCGCCGCCCTGGTTGCCCGGCACCCAGGCCGGGTAGACGTCGGCGGTGTCGATCAGGTTGAAGCCGGCATCGACAAACGCGTCGAGCAGCTCGAACGAGCGCGCCTCGTCGGCGCTCCAGCCGAACACGTTGCCGCCAAAGGCGAGCGGGGCGATGGAAAGCGGCGAGCGGCCTAGCTGGCGTAGGGACATGGGGCGGGTCCTGGGCAAGAAGGGGAAGCCGAAACCATGGCGGCGATCACACCGCATTGCAACCGGGGCGGCGCGGCAGCGGGCGGCCGGTTACCATGCGCGGTTGCACGCATCCCCCATCGCATCGAGGAGTCTCCCCATGAAATCACGTGCCGCCGTCGCCTGGGAAGCAGGCAAGCCGCTCAGCATCGAGCAGATCGACGTGGCCGGTCCCAAGGCCGGCGAGGTGCTGGTGCGCATCGTCGCCACCGGCGTGTGCCACACCGACGCGTTCACCCTGTCCGGTGCCGACCCGGAGGGCGCCTTCCCGGTGATCCTGGGCCACGAGGGCGGCGGCATCGTCGAGGAAGTGGGCGAGGGCGTCACCTCGCTCAAGGTGGGCGACCACGTGATCCCGCTGTACACGCCCGAGTGCGGCGAGTGCGAGTACTGCCGCTCCGGCAAGACCAACCTGTGCCAGAAGATCCGCGTCACCCAGGGCCAGGGCCTGATGCCCGACGGCACCTCGCGTTTCTCGGTCGGCGGCAAGCAGCTGCTGCACTACATGGGCACCAGCACCTTCAGCGAATACACCGTGCTGCCGGAGATCTCGCTGGCCAAGATCAACAAGGCCGCGCCGCTGGAAAAGGTCTGCCTGCTCGGCTGCGGCATCACCACCGGCATCGGCGCGGTGCTCAACACGGCCAAGGTCGAGCCCGGCGCCTCGGTGGCGGTGTTCGGCATGGGCGGCATCGGCCTGTCGGTGGTGCAGGGTGCGGTGATGGCCAAGGCCGGCCGCATCGTGGTGGTGGACACCAACCCGGCCAAGTTCGAGATGGCCAAGCTGCTGGGCGCCACCGACTTCATCAACCCGAAGGACTACCCGGACACCCCGATCCAGCAGGTGATCGTGGAGCTGACCGGCGGCGGCGTCGATTACTCGTTCGAGTGCATCGGCAACGTCCACGTGATGCGCTCGGCGCTGGAGTGCTGCCACAAGGGCTGGGGCGAGTCGATCATCATCGGCGTGGCCGGCGCGGGGCAGGAGATCAGCACGCGCCCGTTCCAGTTGGTCACCGGCCGCGTCTGGCGCGGCTCCGCCTTCGGCGGCGTCAAGGGCCGCAGCCAGCTGCCCGGCTACGTCGACCGCTACATGGCCGGCGAGATCAAGATCGACGAGATGATCACCGAAGTGCTGCCGCTGGAGCGCATCAACGAGGCGTTCGACCTGATGCACGAAGGCAAGGTGATCCGCTCGGTGATCCACTACTGAGCCGCGCCCGTCGCCTGGGGAGAGGGAGCAAAAGCTGCCAGAGGCCCGTAGGAGCGCAGCCAAACCTGTGGGAGCGGCTTCAGCCGCGACGCTGTTGCTTTTGAGCAGCCAAGGCAAAGCGCGCCAAGAGCGCCCCCTCCCCAGCCCTCCCCTGCAAGCAGGGGAGGGAGCAAAGGTCGGCCACACCCCGTAGGAGCGCACCTTGTGCGCGATGGGCCTGGCGAAAAGCATCGCGCACAGGGTGCGCTCCTACGGGCGTCTCGCATCATGTGGGAGCGGCTTCAGCCGCGATGCTTTTCGTCATTTCAGCGACGCGAGCAAGAGCGTCGCGACTGAAGTCGCTCCCACATGACGCTTCACGGCTGCCAGCGCAGGTCCAGGCCCAGCATCACGGTGCGGCCGGGGCCGGGCTCGAAATAGCGGCCGTTGCCGTCGTTGACGATGACCGAGCCCACGTAGTGCCGCCCGGCGAGGTTGTCGATGCGCGCGTAGGAGTGCGTGCGCCAGTGGCCGGCCTCGGCCACGTAGCCGGCGCCTGCGCCGAACACGGCGTACGGCGGCGCCCGCGCCGCGCCCAGGTCGTCGGTGGGCACGGCGGCGAGGTAGCGGCCGTCGATGTCGGCCTGCCAGCCGCGCTCGCCGCCAACGTGCAGTGCCGCATAGGCGTTGGAGCGCGGTACGCCGGCGATGCGTGCGCCGGCGGCCACCGGCGTGGATGGCGTGGCGCAGCGGCCGTCGCAGGCCAGGTAGGGCGCGCGGAAGCGGGCATCCAGCCAGGTGTAGGCCAGCTGCAGTGTCCAGCGCGGCGCCAGCGTGGCGCGCAGTGACGCTTCCGCACCCTGCCGTCGTGCGCGCGGAATGTTCTGGTAGGTGGTGCGTCCGCCCAGGTTGGTGGCTACGGCCAGCTCGTCGCGGCTGTCGGCGCGAAACAGCGCCAGGTCGGCGCGCACGCCCGGACGCGGGCGCAGTTTCAGGCCGACCTCGCCACTGCGCGTATGCGACGGTTGCAGGTCGAACGCCAGCCCGCTGCCGCCGTCGTTGCGATAGCCCAGCTCGGAGAACGTGGGCGTCTCGAAACCCTTGCCGTACGACGCGTACAGGTGCGCCGCCGGCGACAGGTGCAGCATCACGCCGGCCACCGGCGTGGTGGCCGCGTACGCCACGCGGCCGCTGTCGTCGGGGTTGGCGACGGTGAGGTAGCGGTCGGTGGTGGCGAACATCACCTTGCTGTGGCGCAGGCCGGCCATCAGCGTCCACGCCCCGGTCACGCGCCAGCTGGCCTGGGCGTATTCGTCCAGGTTGTGCACGTGGTCGATCTCGTCGCGGCGCAGCGCGCCGCGCACGCCCACGGTGTCATCCACGAAATTCTCGTAGCCGCGCCGGTGCTGGTGCTGGTTGTCGTAGCTGGCGCCGGCGGTCAGCTCGAACGGTTGTCCGGCCAGCGTGCCGGCCCAGGTCCAGCGCGCGTCGAGGCCGCCGTAGGCGTTGCCAAGATCCACCACGCCGCCGGCGCTCAGCGGCGCCAGCTGCGCGGCGACGGGAATGGACAGGTATTGCCGCACGCTGCGCTCGCCGTAGTAGCCCATCAGGTGCAGGCGGTTGGCGTTGTCCAGCGGCTTGTCGTAGCGCAGGCCCAACTGCTGCTGGCGCACGCTCTTGCGCGTGTTGAACACGCGGGCGGCCGCGTCGGCCTGGCGCGGATCGTCGTGGAACTGCGCCGGTGTCAGCCCCAGCGGGTCCTGCGCGGCAGGCAGGTCCAGCGTGTTGAGCACCAGGCCGAGCTTGCCGCCGCCGTCCAGCGACCAGCCCAGCACGGCGTTGCCCGAGGTGCGCCGCGCGCGGCTGTGGTCGCGGTAGCCGTCGGTGTGGAACTGGCCCAGGGCGAGGTTGTAGTCCAGCGGCCCCTGCACGCCGCGTGCGTTGAGCGATGCGCGCCACATGCCGTCGCTGCCGCCGGCCAGGCCCAGGCGCAGCTGCGGCGGGTCGCTGCCCTCGGCGCTGAACAGATGCACCACGCCGCCGGCCGCATTGCCGTACAGCGCGGAAAACGGCCCGCGCAGCACCTCCACGCGATCGGCCGCGTCGAGGTTGAAGTGCGACACCTGGCCTTGCCCGTCGGGCATGGTGGCGGGGATGCCGTCACTGTAAAGCCGCACGCCGCGAATGCCGAACGTGGTGCGCGCGCCAAAACCGCGAATGGCGATCTGCTCGTCCTGCGCGTAGTTCTGTCGGTCGCGGGCCAGGATGCCGGGCACGCCTTGCAGCAGCTCGGAGGCGTTCACGTCCAGCGTGCCGCTGGATGGTGCGGCGATCACGTCGACCGAGGCGGCCACGTTGAACGGCGACTGCGCGCTGCGCGTGGCGCTGACGGTGACCGGTGCCAGCGTGGGGGCCTCCTGGGCGGCGCTGGCGGTCGCGGCGGCGGCCAGCAGGGGCAACAGCGGGCCGTGGCGAAACAATCGCGAAAAAGACATGCGTGCGGGGTTCCATCGATGCGCTCGCGCGTCGCGCGGCCCGCCCATGGTACGGCCCGCGCGCGTGCCACGCATGTGAACGGTAGAATGGCGCGTCGCCACGGCGACGATCCGTCCCCACGCATGCAGCCAAAGGCCACGCCATGAACCGCACCGCCATCCTCGTCGACGGCGCCTTTTTTCTTGCCCGCTACCGCAAGGTGTACGGCGAGCGCGACGCCGGCGACGCGCGCGCCGTGGCCAAGACCGTGTTCGGCATGGCGCTGGAGCATCTCAAGGCGCTGGATCGCCCGCGCGAGCAGCTGTACCGCATTTTTTTCTACGACTGCCCGCCGCTGGAAAAGAGCTTTGTGCGCCCGGTCAGCGGCGGCAGCGTCGATTTCGGCCGCACCGGCGCGGCCGCGTTCCGCCGCGAGCTGCACGACCAGTTGCGCCGCCAGCGCAAGATGGCGCTGCGGCTGGGTCGGCTGGCCGAGCGCGGCGAGTGGCAGCTCAAGCGCGCCGCGTTCCAGCAGCTGCGCGAGGGCACGCTGGCGTGGGAGTCGCTGGGCGACGAGCATTTCGAGCCGGAGATGCGCCAGACCCAGGTGGACATGAAGATCGGCATCGACATCGCCGCGCTGGCCTACAAGAAACTGGTGGACCAGATTATCCTCGTGGCCGGCGACGCGGATTTCATCCCGGCCGCCAAGCTGGCACGCCGCGAGGGTATCGACTTCATCCTCGACCCGATGTGGCAGGGCATCGCACCGGACCTGCACGAACACATCGACGGCCTGCAGTCGGTGTGCCCGCGACCGTTCTGACCACCACCTTTTTTTGCGCACGCGGCATGCCCGCCGCATCGTTCCCCGGACATCAGGAGTCCACCCATGAAGCACACCTACCGGATCGGCCTGCTGCTGGCGTTGCTCGTGGCCGGCGGCGGCCTGGCCGCCTGCGCGCAGGAGACGCCCGCCGCGCCGGTCGAGTCCGACCAGCCCGCCGACGCGCTGGTGCCGCCCACCAGCGCCAGCGATTTCACCGCCGGCCAGCTCGATGCGGTGCTGGCCGGCAGCTGGCGCTCGCCGGCCAACCGCGCGCGCGACACCTGGCGCCACCCCAAGGCCACGCTGCAGTTTTTCGGCATCCAGCCCGACCAGACGGTGATCGAGATCACCCCCGGCAGCGGCTGGTACGCCGAGCTGCTGGCGCCGCTGCTGCGCGACAACGGCCATTACATCGCCGCCGAGCAGGCGCCGTCGTCCGGCGACGAGGCACGCGCCGAGGACAGCGCGCTGCGCCGCAAATTCGCCGCCGACCCCGCCCACTACGACCGCGCCAGCGTCGTCACCTTCGACCCGCAGCAGCCGGTGCTGGGCGCGCCCGGCTCGGCCGACCTGGTGCTCACGTTCCGCAACGTGCACAACTGGGTCATGGCCGACACCGCGCCGGCCATGTTCAAGGCGTTCCACGACGTGCTGCGGCCCGGCGGCGTGCTCGGCGTGGTCGATCACCGCGCCAGCGACGACGCGTCGCTGGCGTCGGTCAAGCGCAGCGGCTACCTGCCCACCGCCACCGTCATCAAGCTGGCCACCGACGCCGGTTTCAAGCTTGAGGAGCGCAGCGAGATCAACGCCAACCCGGCCGACAACCACGACCACCCCAAGGGTGTGTGGACGCTGCCGCCCACGCTGGCGCTGGGCGACACCGACCGGGCGACCTACCAGGCCATCGGCGAGTCCGACCGCATGACGTTGCGCTTCGTCAAACCGGCCGCCGCCACCCCCTGAACCGCGCGGCATGCTGATCGCCCTCAACAAACCGTTCGGCATGCTGTGCCAGTTCACCGATGACCGCGGTCGGCCCACGCTGGCCGACTGCGTCAAACAAAAAGACGTCTATGCGGCTGGACGTCTGGACCATGACAGCGAGGGCCTGCTGCTGCTCACCGACGACGGCAAGCTGGCCCATCGCCTCACCGATCCGCGCCACAAGCAGCCCAAGACCTACCTGGCCCAGGTCGACGGCCAGATCGACGATGCCGCGCTCGCGGCGCTGCGCCGTGGCGTCACCCTGAAGGACGGCCCCACCTTGCCGGCCCAGGCCGAGCACGCCACCGAACCGGCCTGGCTGTGGCCGCGCGACCCGCCGGTGCGCTACCGCAAGTTGATCCCCACCAGCTGGCTCACCCTCACCCTGCGCGAAGGCCGCAACCGCCAGGTGCGCCGCATGACCGCCGCCGTGGGCTTTCCCACGCTGCGCCTGATCCGCGTACGCATCGGCAACCACGCCCTCGACGGCCTCCCGCCCGGCCACACCCGCGTCCTGCTCCCGTAGCTCCCGCGCTTTGCTCTCTGCCGTGGCGACTTCAGCCGCGATGCTTTTGCTTTTTTGTAGGAGCGCACCCTGTGCGCGATGCTCTTGCTTTTGAAAGGCGAAGGCAAAAGCTTTCGCACTCCTTGCGGAGCGCGAGCTACTTTCTCTTTGCGTGCTCACGCATGCGCAGGATGCGCATGCGAACAGCGAAGCTGGCCCGAAGGGCGTAGGGCAGGATGCCCGGAGTAAAGAGAAAGTAGCCAAAGAGAAAGAGCACCCCGCTTCCGCGCCTTCCGGGCATCCTGCCCGGAAAGTTCGCGTGCGGGCTACGGGGTTTGTCGACAGCACATCCTGTGCTGACGACAAACTGGCCGGCATCCATGCCGGCCACCCTGCGGGCTTTTCCTCCGCCCGCCCGCCGCTGCAGAGGGGCCCCATTAACGGCGCGCACCATCGTGGCACGCACTCGGTACGCAGTGGCTGCGCCACTGCGAAAAGCCCGCGGCGTGAAGCTCTGGCTTCTGGCCCCCTCTCCCCCGCTTCGCGGGGGAGAGGGTTGGGGAGAGAGGGCGCTCTTCACTCCCCTGTGCGCCAAGCGGGGTGGCCCTCTCTTTGGCTACTTTCTCTTGGCCACCCAAGAGAAAGTAGCTCGCGCTCCGCAGGAGGGCGAAAGCTCTTGCTCCGTACCCACCACCTAAAGCAAGAGCATCGCGCACAGGGTGCGCTCCTACAGAAAAGCAACAGCAAAGGCATCGCGACTGAAGTCGCTCCCACAAGCGAGGGCGTGAAGCGTGCAGGAGCAATTGGCTTGCGCTTGTGCTCCTGGCTCCCTCTCCCCCGCTTCGCGGGGGAGAGGGTTGGGGAGAGAGGGCGCTCTTCACTCCCCTGTGCGGCGGTGAGTCGGGGACGATCAGGCCGCGAAGCGGGCATCGACATGGATGTCGATGCCTTTTCGCTCGGGCAGGATGCCCGATCGAAAAGCCCGGCCCCGGCTCACGGACTTGCCGGGCTTTTGCCCGGCAAGCGCCAAGCGGGGTGGCCTTCTCTTTGGCTACTTTCTCTTACTCCGGGCATCCTGCCCTACGCCCTTCGGGCCAGCTTCGCTGTTCGCATGCGCATCCTGCGCATGCGTGAGCACGCAAAGAGAAAGTGGCTCGCGCTCCGCAAGGAGTGCGAAAGCTTTTGCTGTGCACCCACCTTCCAGAGCAAAAGCATCGCGCACAAGGTGCGCTCCTACAAAAAAGCAAAGGCATCGCGGCTGAAGTCGCTCACACAAGGGGCTAGGGCGCCAGCCCGAAGAATGCCTCGGCGGTGGCGGTGCTGGTGGCGGCGGTGAGGTCGGGGGTTTCGTGGCGGTCGCGGGCGATTTCCTCGCAGATGTGCTTGAGGTACATCGGCTCGTTGCGGCGGTGCGCGGGCTGCGGGCGCACGGTGCGGGGCAGCAGGTAGGGGGCGTCGGTCTCGATCATCAGGCGGTTGGCGGGGATGTGTCGCACCAGGTCGCGCAGGTGGGTGCCGCGGCGTTCGTCGCAGATCCAGCCGGTGATGCCGATGTGGCAATCCAGCGCCAGGTAGTCGCGCAGCGCATCGGCGGTGTCGGTGAAGCAGTGCACCACGGCGGCGGGCACGCGGTCGCGCCAGCGGCGCAGCAGGGCCAGGAAATCCTCGTGTGCGTCGCGCTGGTGCAGGAACAGCGGCATGCCGCGATCGGCGGCGATCTGCAGTTGGCGTTCGAACACGCGCAGTTGCACGTCGCGCGGGGAATAGTTGCGGTTGTAGTCCAGTCCGGTTTCGCCGATGGCGCGCACGGCCGGCGCGTGCGACAGCTCGCGCAGGCGCGCGTCGGTGGCGTCGTCGTAGTCGATGGCGTGATGCGGATGCACGCCGGCGGTGGCGTACAGCATGCCGGGGTGGGCGTCGGCCAGTGCCAGCGCCTGCTCGCTGCCTTCGCGCGAGGCGCCGGTGACCACCATGCGCGTCACGCCGTGGTCGCGTGCGCGTTGCAGTACCGCGTCCATGTCGTGCTGGAACGATTCGTGGCCGAGGTTGGCGCCGATGTCGATGAGGTGCATGCCTGCCCGTGGTCGCGACAAAACGCCCATTTTTGGCGCGTGGATGCACCGGCGCAAGTGCGCAAAGGCGGGGTCGGGCGCATGCATGGCCGTCACGGGGGGCTGTGTACAAGAGCGCGGTGCCTGCGGGGGTGAAGGGGGCGGTGGCGTTCGTCATCGTGCATCGCCGGGGCATGCAGGGTCGTCGTGAAACGCGCGCGGTGGTGCCGGTGTGGTCCGGCGGACGCCGCATCCGAGCCGCATACCTGTCTGGGAGAGAGACACCATGCGCAGCCAGATTTCCGCCTTCGCCCCCGGTCCACTTTTGCCCGCTGTCGGCCTGCCTGCATCGGCGCCCTGGCGCTGAGGGCCGGCTGACGCGCCGGGCGGCGCGGGCGCGGCTGTCGCCGCCGCTTGTCGTTGCCCGGCAGCCGGTGGCTTTCGCCGTCCATGGCCGGGCTTTGTCCGCCGTTGCGCGTCCTGTCGCCACGCCTGTGGCCTGGCGGGGCGTGCGCGCGGGCGTGCCTGGGGCGGGCGAGTCGCCGTTGCCTGTTGACGCCTGGAGCCGCGTGGCCGCGGGGTTCCACGGGAGGGAGGCGCCGTGCGCGGCCAATACCGTTAGGGAGTCCACATGAACAGCCATGTTTTTCGCAGGGGCGTACTTGCCGCGGCGCTGCTCGCCGCCATGGCCGGCAGTGCCGCGTCAGCCGCCGCGGTGTCGCCCACCGGCGACCCGGCGCGGATGAATCTGAGCGCGCTGAGGGACCAGTCCTCGTATGACCGTTTCATCGTGACCTGGCGCCAGGGCAGCAGCGAGCGCGCCAGCCACGCCGCCGCCGTGCAGACGGCGACCGCCGCGCTCGACCGCGCCGGCTTGTTGCGGGCCGCGCGCGGCAGCGTGACAGGCGCGCCGGCCACCGGCGTGCGCTACCAGCGCAAGCTGGCGATCGGCGCCGACCTGCTGCGCACGTCGCGGCCGCTCGACCGTGACGAGGCGGCGGCGCTGATCCGGCAGCTGTCCACCGATCCGGCGGTGGCCTACGTGGTGCCCGACGTGCGGCGCCACCGCGTGCGCGACGTGCCCGCCGGGCATCTGCTGCAGCCGCAGACGGTGACGCCCAGCGACACCTACTACGCGAAATACCAGTGGAACCTGCGCGCGCCCGACGGCGCCGTCACCACCGAGGGCCACGCCAACCTGGGCGGCACCAATGTCAACAACGCCTGGGACCTGGCCGACGGCACCGGCGTGGTGATCGCGGTGCTGGACACCGGCATCACCACGCACGTGGACGTGGACAGCTCGCTGGGCGACGCCGGCTACGACTTCATCGAGGACAGCTTTGTCTCCGGTCGCGCCGTCGACGGCCGCGTGCCGGGCGGCTGGGACACCGGCGACTGGACCACCGAGGAGCCCTGGCTCACCGAATGCACCGACGCCGACCATCCGCCGGAGGACAGCTCCTGGCACGGCACCCACGTGGCCAGCACCGCAGGCGCGGAGTTGACCGACAACGCGATGGGCATGGCCGGCATCGCGCATGGCGCGAAGATCCTGCCGGTGCGCGTGCTGGGCCATTGCGGCGGCTACGACAGCGACATCAACGACGCCATCGTGTGGGCCGCCGGCGGCCACGTGGATGGCGTGCCCGACAACACCCACCCGGCCAAGGTGATCAACCTCAGCCTGGGCGGCGACGGCAACTGCCCGGCCAGCGACCCGGCGGCGCAGGCGGTGGCGGAGGCCAATGCGCTGGGCGCGGTGGTGGTGGTGTCGGCCGGCAACGAGAACATGGACGCCTCGCAGGCCTCGCCCGCCAGTTGCCCCGGCGTCATCACCGTGGCCTCCACCGGCATCACCGGCAAGCGCGCGTTCTATTCCAACTACGGCAACGCGGTGGAGATCGCCGCGCCCGGCGGCGGCGTGTACGCCAATGACGCCAGCAGCGGCAGCCAGGTCAACGACGGCTTCGTGTGGCAGGCGCTCAACAGCGGCGCGACCACGCCGGTGCCCGACGACGCCAGCTACGGCGGCTACGCCGGCACCTCGCAGGCCAGCCCGCACGTAGCCGGCACGGTGGCGTTGATGCAGGGCGCGCGGCTGGCTGCCGGCATGCCGCTGATGACGCCGTCCGAGGTGCTCGCCACGCTGCAGCAGACCGCGCACGCACCGAGCGTGGCGCCGCCGGCCAACCGCGGCATCGGCGCGGGCATCGTCGATGCCAACGCGGCGGTGCGCGCCGCCATCGGCGAGGACGACGGCGGCCCGGGCCAGGCCATCGCGCTGGTCAACGGCGTCACCCTGGCGGGCCAGTCCGGCAGCGCCGGCGGCAGCACGGTGTACACGCTTGAGGTACCTGCCGGCGCCGTGGCGCTGAGCCTGCGCACCTATGGCGGCAGCGGCAACGTGTCGGTGTACGCCAAGGTCGGCGCCGCCGGCAGCGCCACGGACCATGCCTACCAATCCGCGCGCCCCGGCAACAGCGAGTCGGTGGTGGTGGCACGCCCGGCGGCGGGCACCTGGTACCTGACCGTGGTGGGCGAGACGGCCTACAGCGGCGTCAGCGTGCTGGGCAGTTTCCAGTCGCCGCACTGATCCCCGGTGTCCCGGCGGGCCCGCCAGCGCGGGCCCGCACCTGTTCCCGCGCCGCGCACCGCGCGCGGCGCGCGCCTGCTCGAACCTTTTCGGGAGAATCCTCGTGAACACGATCTACAGCAAGGTATGGAGCTCGTCCCTCGGCATGCTGGTGGTGGCCTCCGAGTTGGCCCGCCGGCATGGCCGGGGCGCCACGACCGGCACGCTGGTTCGCCGCCGCCGCGCCGGCACGCCGGCGACCGCCATCGCGCTGCTGGCCGCCGCCCTGGCGCTGCCGGCCGCCGCGCAGGCGGAGGTGTGCCTGGGCACGTTCACGCTGAGCCTGCATGGGCCCTCGGCGACCGGCAGCGCGTTTGCCTGTGGCCGCGACGCGGTGGCGTCGGGTGCCTACGCCACCGCGCTGGGCAACCAGGCCCGCGCCGCCGGCCGCTACGCGCTGGCCAGCGGCTACCAGAGCAGCGCACTGGGCGAAGGCAGCACGGCGATTGGCTATGGCGTGATGGCGCAGGCTGCCGACGCCACCGCGCTGGGTGCGCGCGCCGCCGCCTTGGGCCAGGCCGGCACCGCCAGCGGCGCCGACAGCCAGGCCATCGGCATGCAGGCGTCCGCCTACGGTGCGCAGGCCGTCGCCCAGGGCGACTACGGCACGGCGCTGGGCGCGGGCAGCTTCGCGCAAGGCGAGGGCGCCACCGCCAGCGGCGTGGGCGCGGTGGCGGTGGGCGACTACAGCACCGCGTCGGGCTACGCCAGCGTGGCCACGGGCGGGCAGAGCGTGGCCAGCGGCGCCAACGCGCAGGCCGTCGGCGCGGCCAGCGTGGCCACCGGTGCCGACAGCACGGCGAGCGAGGAGGGCAGCACGGCGGTGGGCAACGCGGCGCAGGCGCAGGGTGCGTACAGCACGGCGGTGTCGGCGCAATCGTCGGCCACGGGCACGCAGGCGCTGGCGGGCGGTTTCCTGTCCAGCGCCAATGCGGACGGCGCCACCGCACTGGGCAGCTATGCGGCGGCCAATGGCGTGCTGAGCACGGGCGTGGGCTATGCGGCCACGGCCAACGGCGACTACGCCACGGCCAACGGCGTGGGCGCGACGGCCGATGGCGAGAGCAGCGTGGCGATCGGCGACAGCGCGGTGGCCGGCGGCGAGCAGAGCGTGGCGCTGGGCGGCAGCGTGCTGGGTCTTCTTCCCACCGAGGCGGACGGCTACGGCGCAGTGGCGCTGGGCGCCGGCGCGTATGCGGCGGGCGACTACGGCACGGCGCTGGGCTGGCTGGCCGAATCGGACGCCACGGACGGCACGGCCCTGGGGTCGCTGGCCTACGTGATGCCCGGCGCCGACAACGCCGTGGCGTTGGGTGCCGGCTCGGTCGCCGACCGTCCCGACACGGTGTCGGTGGGCGACATCGGCGCCGAGCGGCAGGTGGTGAATGTGGCCGCCGGCACCGAGGATACCGACGCGGTGAACGTGGGCCAGTTGAACGACAGTGTGGCCTCTGCCCGTCGTTTCTTCGCCGCCGATGGCGCGGATGACGGCAGCGAGGATGCGGTGGTCTTCGGCGAGCACGCCATCGCCAGCGGCGCGGCCAGCGTGGCCGGCGGGCAGGAGAGCGCGGCCTACGGCTTCCGCGCCGATGCCGAGGGCGACTACGGCACCGCCATCGGCTCCAGCAGCTTTGCGCTGGGCACCGGCGCCAGCGCATTCGGCAGCGGCGCATTTGCCCTTGGCGACTGGTCGCTGGCCAGCGGCTACAACGCCGTGGCCGAGGGCGCCAACGCCGCCGCCTACGGCAGCCAGGCGCAGGCAAGCGGCGACGCCAGCACCGCCATCGGCGGCCAGCTGCATGTGGAGGACCCCGACACCGGCGAGGTATTGCTGGACAGCCAGACCCTCGCCGCCGAGCAGGGCGCCACCGCCGTGGGCGCGGGCGCGCAGGCGGGCGGCGCGTTCAGCAGCGCCACCGGCGCGGCGGCCCAGGCCGGCGGCATCCAGGCCACCGCCGTGGGCTACAGCAGCCAGGCCGGCAACGATGCGGCCACCGCCGTGGGCGGTTTCAGCGCGGCCACCGGCGCGTTCGCCACCGGCGTGGGCTATGGCGCCAGCGCCATCGGCGCCAGCGCGGTGGCGGTGGGCGAATCCAGCGTGGCCTCGGGCGATGAGAGCGTGGCGGTGGGCGGCACCACCTTTGGCGGCTTGCTGCCGGCGCAGGCCACCGGCATCGGCGCCTCGGCCTTCGGCGCCGGCGCATGGGCCACCGGCGACTACGCCACGGCGGCCGGCTGGAACAGCTGGGCCGATGGCGAGTCGTCGGCCGCGTTCGGCGAGTCCGCGTTCGCCACCGCGCTGGGCGCCAGCGCGCTCGGCGCCCAATCGGAGGCCAACGGCATCCAGTCCACCGCCGTCGGCGCGGCGGCCGTGGCCGATGCCGACGGCGGCTCGGCGCTGGGCAGCGGCAGCTATGCCGCTGCGGAAAACGCCACCGCCAGCGGTTTCCTGGCGGATGCGGAAGGTGTGGACAGCACCGCCACCGGCGCCAACAGCATCGCCACCGGCGACGCCGGCACCGCCACCGGCGCGGGCGCCGAAGCGGACGGCCTCAACAGCACGGCCACCGGCGCGGCCAGCCTGGCCACGGCCGACAACGCCACCGCCACCGGTGGCGGCAGCCTGGCGATGGGCGAAAGCAGCACGGCCAGCGGCGCCAACGCGCTGGCCACCGGCACCGAAAGCTCGGCCTATGGCGCCGGGTCGGCGGCCGATGGCGACTACGGCACGGCGCTGGGCGCGGGCAGCTTCGCGCAGGGCGAGGGCGCCACCGCCAGCGGCGTGGGTGCGGTGGCGGTGGGCGACTACAGCACCGCGTCGGGCTACGCCAGCGTGGCCTCGGGCGGGCAGAGCGTGGCCAGCGGCGCCAACGCGCAGGCCGTCGGCGCGGCCAGCGTGGCCACCGGTGCCGACAGCACGGCGAGCGAGGAGGGCAGCACGGCGGTGGGCAATGCGGCGCAGGCGCAGGGTGCGTACAGCACGGCGGTGTCGGCGCAGTCGTCGGCCACGGGCACGCAGGCGCTGGCGGGTGGTTTCCTGTCCAGCGCCAATGCGGACGGCGCCACCGCGCTGGGCAGCTATGCGGCGGCCAACGGCGTGCTGAGCACGGGCGTGGGCTACGCGGCCACGGCCAACGGCGACTACGCCACGGCCAACG
>Ga0222423_1000123_pt1 | contig 77210 bp, 69 predicted proteins | sample 3A0metagenome_FD_182472 | JGI IMG/M metagenome (GOLD analysis project Ga0222423, IMG submission 182472) | Enriched microbial communities from leaf-cutter ant dump, University of Wisconsin, Madison, United States - 3A0 (version 2) | ecosystem: Environmental > Terrestrial > Nest > Insects nest >...
CCGAACAGGACAGTGAAACGACTTCGCGCCGATGATAGTGCGGATTCCCGTGTGAAAGTAGGTCATCGTCAGGCTCTTACAGCCAGCATACCCCCTCAGCCTCTCCGGCTGAGGGGGTTTGTGTTTTGGGGAACGATAAAAACCATGCAGCTACAGGACATTCTCTTTTCCCAGGGCTTCGGCACCCGGCGCGTCTGTGCGGGTTTGGTGCAGCGTGGCATGGTTGAAGTGCACGCTAAAGAGAATGCACCGAAGCTGTGCGTGGATGCTCTTGAGGATTTTGTGCCCGAGGGGCTGTGTTTGCGAGTGCAAGGAGAGGATTGGGTATACCAAGCCAAGGCGTACCTGATGATGCACAAGCCCGCGGGAACGGAGTGCTCCCAAAAACCTTCCACATACCCCAGCATTTATACGTTGCTGCCGGCCCCGCTGCGCCAGCGGCCGTGCAAGGGGGCCGTGCAAGGGGTGCAGGCGGTGGGGCGCCTGGACCAGGACACGACCGGGCTGCTGCTGTTGAGCGACGATGGGCAATTCATCCATCGTATGAGTTCGCCCAAGAAGCATGTGCCCAAGGTCTACCGCGTGCAATTGAAGCACGCCGTCACGCCTGTGCAGATTGAACGCCTGCTGGCGGGCGTGGTGCTGGACGATGACCCGAGCCCCGTCAAGGCTGCCGATTGCGTGCCGCTCGGCGAGCATGCGATAGATCTCACGCTGACCGAAGGCAAGTACCACCAGGTCAAGCGCATGGTCGCTGCCGTGGGCAACCGCGTGGAGGGGCTGCACCGTTGGCGCATGGGGACGTTGGTGCTGCCTGCCGATCTGGCGCCAGGGCAATGGCGCTGGCTGTCCGCTGAGGACCTGGCTTGCCTGGGCGTGGGTTGATACCTGCGGAGGCTGTTACGCCTTGCCCGTCAAGATGCAGGGGCGGCCCGGCTACACTGGCACGCTCTGCAGAAAGTGCTTGTTTGTGAAGATTTTTGCCTCTGGATTTCGGGTGGCCGTGCTGGCCTGTGCTCTTTGGGGCACCTTGGCCACCACCGCTGCCGCTACGGTACCGCCGGTGTTCGTACTCAATTCGCTGGAGGCGAACATCAGCGTGATCGACCCGCAAACCTGGCAGGAAACCGCGCGCATCCCTACGGGCAAGGAGCCCCATCACCTCTATCTCACGCCCGACGAGAAATCGCTCATCGTGGCCAACGCGCTGGGCGATACGCTAACCTTCGTGGACCCGCTGACCGCACAGGTGCAGCGCACGGTGCGCGGCATCGTTGACCCGTACCACCTGCGGTTCACGCTGGATATGAAGTGGCTGATCACGGCCGCGAACCGGTTGAACCACGTGGATTTCTACCACTGGGACGGCAAGGATCTCACACTCGTGCAGCGTGTGCCCACGGGGCGTACGCCGAGCCATCTCTGGGTGGACAGCCGCAGCGCGACCGTGTACTCGACCATGCAGGATAGCGACGAGCTGGTGGCTATCGACATCGCCACCCAGGCCATCAAGTGGCGTACCAAGACCGGTGCCATGCCGGCCGATATCTACGGCAGTACTGACGACAAGCTGCTCTTCGTGGGCCTCACGGGCAGCGACAGCGTGGAGGTGTTCGACGTTTCGGGGCGCGAGCCGCGCAGCATCAAGCGCATCAAGACGGGCAATGGCGCCCATGCGTTCCGTGGTGCCGGAGACCACCGGCATATCTACGTGAGCAACCGCGTTGCCAACACCATCAGCAAGATCGACATGCAGACGCAGGAGGTGGTGGCCACCTACCCCGCGCCCGGCGGGCCGGACTGCATGGATGTGTCGGCCGATGGGCGCTACATCTACGTGAGCTCGCGCTGGGCGCGGAAATTCACGGTGATCGATACCGTGGAGAAAAAAGTGGTGCGCCAGATCAACGTGGGCAAATCGCCCCACGGGGTCTGGACGCTGCAGCATGCCCCGCGCTGATGGGATGGAGGGGGTTCCGCCATGCGTGGATTCTGGACGATTGCTGCATTTTCCATAGCTGCTTGCGCAAGACCAGCAGGCGCTACAGCCATAAATGACTGTAAGAAGCCGCTGTACCTGACCTTCGATACGGGCCACATGGAGATTGCGCCGCTGGTGGCCGACGTGCTGCGGCGCCAGCAGGTTCGCGTGACCTTCTTTGCGGCCCAGGAGGCGACCAAGCAAGGCGATGGAAGCCTGGGCGACCATTGGGCGCCCTGGTGGCGCGCCCGCGCCGCGGAGGGGCATGCCTTTGCATCGCACACCTGGGACCATGTGTACTGGCGTGCCGACCTGGGCCCGGCCGATGCGCCGCGATTTCGCGTGCGCCCATCGGCGGGCGCCCGCACGGGCCAGGAGTTCGCGATGACGGCGGCCGATTACTGTGCCGAAATCGCCCATTCCGCGCAGCGCCTGCAGGAGCTGACGGGGCAAAGGCCGCTGCCGCTGTTCCGCGCGCCGGGCGGCAAGACCTCGCCGCAACTGCTGCAAGCCGCGCGCGCGTGCGGCTATGCGCACGTGGGCTGGGCGCCCGCGGGCTTCCTGGGCGATGAGCTGCCCAGCGACAAGTACCCGAACGCGCAATTGCTTGCCAAGGCGCTGAAGAACATCCGCTCCGGCGACATTCTGCTGGCCCACCTGGGCATCTGGGACCGCAAGGACCCCTGGGCGCCCGCGGACCTGGAGCCGCTGATCGTGGGGCTGAAGGAGCGCGGCTTCTGCTTTCGCACGCTGCGCGAGCACCCGGACTACCAAGCCTGGCTGGCGGCGCATCCCTGACGAATCGAGGCCTGGCATGGATTGGCTGAGCAACCTGTTCAACGACGCGCAGCAGCACCTGTTCGAGGCCGTGGTCGAGCCGCTGCTGTTCGCGGCGGGCTGGGGCAATCTGCTCGAGGACGGCTATGAGGCCACTGGCTGGCTGCTCGTGGGCCTGCTGCAGCTCGTGGTCATGTTGGCGGTCATTGCGCCGCTGCAGCGCTGGCGGCCCGCCGAGCCCGTGACCGACCGCGCGGCCATCCGCACCGACGTGCTGTACACGCTGATCCACCGCCTGGGCCTGTTCCGGGTGGCGCTGTTCTTCGCGCTGGGGCCGCTGTGGGACGGCCTCTTCGGCGCGCTGCGCGTGCAGGGCATCAGCACCTTCCACCTCGACGGCATCTGGCCGGGCGTGACGGACATTCCCTGGGTCAGCCTGCTGCTGTACCTGGTGGTGTTCGACTTCGTGGAGTACTGGATCCACCGCGGCCAGCACCAGTTCGGCTGGTGGTGGAAGCTGCACGCGCTGCACCACTCCCAGCGGCAGATGACCATGTGGACGGACAACCGCAACCATGTGCTGGACGACCTGCTGCATGCGTCGATCATCGTGGTCGTGGCCCAGTTGATCGGCGTGGCGCCGGGGCAGTTCGTGGCCATCGTCGCCTTCACGCAGCTCAGCGAGAGCCTGCAGCATGCCAACCTGCGCCTGTGGTTCGGCCGGGTGGGGGAGCGGCTGTGGGTCAGCCCGCGCTTTCACCGGGTGCACCATGCCATCGGCATCGGCCACGAATCAGCGGGGAGGCAGACGCTGGGCGGGCACAACTTCGGCGTGCTCCTGCCCTGGTGGGACATGCTGTTCGGCACGGCCGACTTCGCGCAGCGCTACGGGCCCACGGGCGTGCGCGACCAGGTCGAGCCCGATGCGCAAGGACGCGTGCGCGACTACGGGCGCGGGTTCTGGGCGCAGCAGTGGCGCGGGCTGCTGCGGCTGGCGGGGCGCGCCTGACCCCGCTTGGTATGCTTGCCGCATGGGATTGCTTTTCGACTCCTTCTGGCGCGCGGTCGCGTACTGCGTGCATCCGCGCGTGATCGCGCTGTCGGTGTTGCCGCTACTGATCATGCTGGCGCTCGCGGGCGGGCTCGGCCACTTCTATTGGGATACGGCCGTGCAAAGCGTTCGCGCCGCGCTCGAAGCCTCGGGCTGGCTCACCAGCCTGTGGTCGTGGCTGCAAGGCATGGGCGTGAGCGACGTTCCGGCCACGGTGGCGCCGCTGCTGGTGATCGTGACGGTCACGCCGGTCGTGGCCATCGTCTCGCTGCTGGCGGTTGTGCTGCTCATGGCCCCAGCGCTGGTCAACCTGGTGGCGCAGCGGCGCTTTCCCGCGCTGGAGCGCAAGAAGGGCGGCTCGATGCTGCTGGGCATCGCCTGGTCCGCCGGCTCCACGCTGCTGGCCCTGTTGGCGCTGGTGCTGTCCGTGCCCTTGTGGCTGGTGCCGCCGCTCGTGCTGGTGCTGCCGCCGCTGATCTGGGGCTGGCTGACCTACCGCGTCATGGCCTTCGATGCGCTGGCCGAGCATGCGAGCAAGGACGAGCGCCGCACCCTCTTTGCGCGCTACCGCTGGAGCCTGCTGGGCATCGGCGTGGTGTGCGGCTACCTCGGGGCCGCACCGGGCATCGTCTGGGCCTCGGGCGTGGTGTTTGCCGCGGCCTTCCTGGTGCTGATCCCGGTGGCGATCTGGATCTACACGCTGGTGTTCGCGTTCTCGTCGCTGTGGTTCGCGCACTTCTGTCTGGCGGCGCTGCAGCAGCTACGGCAGGAGGCGGCACAGCCCCCGGTGAATCCTCCCACCCCGCCAACCCCGGCAGCGCTCGAAGACGCCATGATCGTGCCTGCCCTGCCTCCCGCCTGATTTCCCATGCTACCCACCTTCGGCCTCATCATCGTGGGCGATGAGATCCTGTCGGGCAAGCGCGCCGACAAGCATCTGCCCAAAGTCATCGAGCTGCTGTCCGCGCGCGGGCTGGCGCTTTCGTATGCCGACTATGTGGGCGACGATCCGCAGCGCATCACGGCCACGCTGCGGCGCGCGTTCGCCTCGAGCGACGTGGTGTTCTCCTGCGGAGGCATCGGCGCCACGCCCGACGACCACACGCGGCAATGCGCCGCGGCCGCCTTGGGCACCGGACTCGCGCTGCACCCCGAGGCCGAGGCCCTGATCCGCGAGCGCATGCAGGACGTGGCCCGGGAGCAGGGCGCGCCCTACGAACCCGGCCGCGCGGACAACGTGCACCGGCTCAACATGGGCATGTTCCCGGTGGGCGCGCGCATCATTCCCAACCCCTACAACAAGATCCCTGGCTTCTCGTGCGCGGGCCCCGCGGGCGGCGGCGTGCACTTCGTGCCGGGCTTTCCGGTCATGGCCTGGCCCATGATCGAATGGGTGCTGGAGCGCGACTGCGCGGCCTGGTTCAACCGGGCGCCGCAGACGGAGCATTCCGTCATCGTCCATGGCGGCATGGAGGCTACACTCACGCCGCTGATGCAGCGCATCGAGGCGGCCCACCCCGGCATCAAGGTGTTCAGCCTGCCGAGCGTGGACCATCCGGTGCATGGGCGGCACATCGAGCTGGGCGTGAAGGGCGCGGCTGCGGCCGTGCCCGCTGCCTGGGCCGAGCTTCGCCAAGGTCTGCACGAATTTGGTGCAAATCTTGGCCCTGAATTGGTGCGAAATCTGTAGGGCCGCTGGCGTGCTGCCGCATTGCACCAATCTTGGGCTTTGCAGTATGCCGCGAGCTGGCACGCAAACTGCTTTTCTTTCGGCGCATTTTTCAACAAGCGTTTTTCCTGGAGAACCCTGATGGCCAAGACCGTTGCAGACGTGATGAAGATGGTGAAGGAGAACGAGGTCAAGTTCGTTGACTTCCGCTTTACCGATACCCGCGGCAAACAGCATCACACCACGGTGCCGGTGTCGCACTTCGACGAAGAGAAATTCACGTCGGGCCATGCCTTCGACGGCTCGTCCATCGCGGGCTGGAAGGGCATCGAAGCATCGGACATGCAGCTCATCCCCGATCCGAACTCGGCCAACATCGACCCGTTCTTCGAGGAAACCACGCTGATCCTGACCTGCGACGTGATCGAGCCCAGCGATGGCAAGGCCTACGACCGCGACCCGCGCTCCGTCGCCAAGCGCGCCGAGGCCTACCTGAAGGCCTCCGGCCTGGGCGACACGGCCTTCTTCGGCCCCGAGCCCGAATTCTTCATCTTCGACGGCGTGCGCTGGAGCACCGACCCCAACAACACCTTCTACGAAATCGAAGAGTACGAAGCCCCCTGGAACACCGGCGCCAAGCTCGAAGGCGGCAACCGCGGCCACCGCCCCACCGTCAAGGGCGGCTACTTCCCCGTGCCTCCGGTCGATAGCACGCAGGACATGCGCGCCGAGATGGCCCTGGTGCTCGAATCGCTGGGCATCCCCGTCGAAGTGTTCCACCACGAAGTGGCCGGCGCGGGCCAGAACGAGATCGGCACCCGGTTCTCCACGCTGGTGGAGCGCGCCGACTGGACCATGCTGCAGAAGTACGTGGTCCACAACGTGGCCAACACCTATGGCAAGACCGCCACCTTCATGCCCAAGCCCTACCACGGCGACAACGGCTCGGGCATGCACGTGCACCAGTCCGTGTGGAAGGACGGCAAGAACCTGTTCGCGGGCGACGGCTACGCCGGCCTGTCGGACTACGCGCTGTACTACATCGGCGGCATCATCAAGCATGCCCGCGCGCTCAACGCCATCACCAACCCCGGCACGAACAGCTACAAGCGCCTGGTGCCCCACTTCGAGGCGCCGGTGAAGCTGGCCTACTCGGCCAAGAACCGCTCTGCCTCGATCCGCATTCCCTACGTGGCCAACCCCAAGGCCCGCCGCGTGGAAGCCCGCTTCCCCGATCCGCTGATGAACCCCTACCTGGGCTTCGCCGCGCTGCTGATGGCGGGCCTGGATGGCGTGGAAAACAAGATCCACCCCGGCGAAGCCGCCACCAAGGACCTGTACCACCTGCCGCCCGAGGAAGACAAGCTGGTGCCCACCGTGTGCCACAGCCTCGACCAGGCCCTGGAAGCGCTGGACAAGGACCGTGCCTTCCTGACCAAGGGCGGCGTGTTCACCGACTCCATGCTCGACGCCTACATCGACCTCAAGATGACCGAGGTGACGCGCATGCGCATGTCGGTGCACCCGGCCGAGTACGATATGTACTATTCGCTGTAAGCGGGTTTGTAACCCAAACGGCACAAGGCGGCGCAAGCCGCCTTTTTCATTGGATACTGCTGGAATGAAGACGACGCACATCCCTTTGCTTGCCGCTTTGTTGCTGGCGCCCGCCGTGTGGGCGCAAGACCGCATCTACCGCTGCGGCAACGAATACACCAACAACGTCTCGCAGGCCAAGGAGCGCGGCTGCAAGCTCGTGGAGGGCGGCAACGTCACGGTGCTGGGCACGACGCCCAGCCGTTCTGCAGGGGCGGGCGGTGCTGCTTCGGGCGGCAGCAGCACGTCGCCGGCCACGGCCCCCAAGGTGGACAGCAACGACCAGCGCGCGCGCGATGCCGATGCGCGCGCCATCCTTGAATCCGAGCTGCGCAAGGCCGAAACCCGCCGTGCCGACCTGGCCAAGGAGTACAACAACGGCGCCCCCGAACGCAATGCGCTCGACCTGCGCAACCCGCAGAGCTACGCCGAGCGCACGGCGCAGCTGAAGGACTCCCTGGCCCGCGCGGAAAGCGACATCGCGGGCATCAAGCGCGAACTCGCCCGCCTGCCCGGCGGGGCGGCCACCGCGAACCAGTGAGCCCCGATTCCGCACGCTTCCAACCGCTGGACCTGATGTCCACGCTGGTGGCCGTGCTGCGCCTGGGCGATGGCGCGGTGCTGTTCGCCAACGCCGCACTGGAAAACGCGCTGGGCCTGTCGCGCCGCACGCTCGAGGAGGGGGACTTCTCGGGCTTCTTCACCGACCCGGCGCTGCTGCACACGGCCCTGGCCGGTGCGCGCGGCCACGACTTCGCCGCGCTGCGCTACGAGGCCAGCCTGCGCCGACAGGGGCAGGAGCCCATGCCCGTGCACGTGCACGTCTCCACCATCGAGCCCACGGGCGAGGTGCTGGTGGAGCTGTGGCCGCTGGAGCAGCAGGCGCGCCAGGACCGCGAGGAGCGGCTGCGCGAGCAGGCCCAGGCCAACAAGGAGCTGATCCGCAACCTGGCGCACGAGATCAAGAACCCGCTGGGCGGCATCCGCGGCGCGGCGCAACTGCTGGAGCTGGAGCTGGGCAGCCCCGATCTGGCCGAGTACACCCAGGTCATCGTGCACGAGGCCGACCGCCTGCAGAGCCTGGTGGACCGGCTGCTCGCGCCGCACCGCCACCCGCACCTGGTGGGCGACGTGAACATCCACGAAGTCTGCGAGCGCGTGCGCTCGCTCGTGCTCATCGAGTACCCGCAGGGCCTGCGCGTGCAGCGCGACTACGACATCTCCATCCCCGAATTCCGGGGCGACCGCGAGCAGCTCATCCAGGCCCTGCTCAACATCGTGCAGAACGCCGCGCAGGCGCTTACCGAGCGTATCGCGGCGGGCGACGCCGTCATCACCCTGCGCACGCGTGTGGCGCGGCAGGTCACCTTCGGGCGGCAGCGCTACCGGCTGGCATTGGAATTGCATGTCATCGACAACGGGCCGGGCGTGCCCGATGCCATCAAGGAAAGGATCTTCTATCCCTTGGTATCGGGCCGGGACGGCGGGTCGGGGCTGGGGCTCACGCTGGCGCAAACCTTCGTGCAGCGGCACCATGGGCTGATCGAATGCGACAGCGTGCCGGGGCGCACCGACTTCCGCATCCTGATTCCCTTGCCCTGAATCGACGTACCCCGCCGTACGCCGCCGTGCGCAACCATTGGGAAGGGACAAGAAATATATGAAGCCGATCTGGATAGTGGATGACGACCCTTCGATCCGCTTCGTCCTTGAAAAGGCGCTGGCGCGCGAGAACCTGCCCACGCGCAGCTTCACCCAGCCGCGCGAGGTGCTCGAAGCCCTCGCCGAGGTCGAGGCGGGCGACCCCGCGCGCCAGGGCCCGCAGATCCTGGTGAGCGACATCCGCATGCCTGGCGGCTCGGGCCTGCAACTGCTGGAAAAGGTGCGCGCGCAGCAGCCCAGCCTGCCGGTCATCATCATGACCGCGTACTCCGACCTGGACAGCGCCGTCTCCGCCTTCCAGCGCGGCGCGTTCGAGTACCTGCCCAAGCCCTTCGACCTGCCCAAGGCCGTGGAGCTGATCCGCCGCGCCGTGGAGGAAAGCCAGCGCGAGGAAGTGACCGACGAGGCCCAGGGCGCCGCGCCCGAGATGCTCGGGCAGGCCCCCGCCATGCAGGACGTGTTCCGCGCCATCGGGCGCCTCTCGCAGAGCCAGGTCACGGTGCTCATCACGGGCGAATCGGGTTCGGGCAAGGAACTGGTGGCGCGCGCGCTGCACAAGCACTCGCCCGTGGCGGACGGGCCCTTCGTGGCCATCAACACCGCCGCCATCCCCAAGGACCTGCTCGAGAGCGAGCTCTTCGGCCACGAGCGCGGCGCCTTCACCGGCGCGCAGACGCAGCGGCGCGGCCGCTTCGAGCAGGCCGATGGCGGCACGCTGTTCCTCGACGAGATCGGCGACATGCCGTTCGACCTGCAGACGCGCCTGCTGCGCGTCCTCTCGGACGGCCACTTCTACCGCGTGGGAGGCCACAATGCCGTGAAGGCCCACGTGCGCGTGATCGCCGCCACGCACCAAGACCTGGAGCAGCGCGTGAAGGACGGCGTGTTCCGCGAAGACCTGTTTCACCGGCTCAACGTCATTCGCCTGCGCCTGCCAGCGCTGCGCGAGCGCAAGGAAGACGTGCCCATGCTCGCGCGCCACTTCCTGCAGCTGAGCGCGCGCCAGCTGGGCGTGGAGCCCAAGCGCATCTCCGCCGCGGCGCTGGCGCGGCTGGGCCTGTTCCAGTTCCCGGGCAACGTGCGGCAGCTGGAAAACATCTGCCACTGGCTCACCGTCATGGCCCCGGCGCAGGTGATTGAGCCCAAGGACCTGCCGCCCGAGGTGCTGCATGCCGTGCCGGACGCACCGGCCCCCGCGTCCGTGTCCGTGCCCGTGCCCGCGCCCATGTCCGCCGCCGAAGCGCCGGTGCCCGAGCTGGCCGGGATGGCGGCCGCGCCGCCGGTGCTGCCGCCGCCCGCCGCGCCGCAGGCCTGGGAGCAGGGCCTGGAGGCCGAGGCCCAGGCCCTGCTGGCCGCAGGCCGCGAGGACGTGTGGGACGTGCTCACGCGCCGCTTCGAGTCCAAGCTCATCCTCACCGCGCTGGCCAGCACGCGTGGCCGCCGCATCGAGGCAGCGCAGAAACTGGGCATTGGCCGCAACACCATCACCCGCAAGATCCAGGAGCTGGGTTTGGAGTGAAATGGGCTGCTAGCGCCCGACCAGAGCGCGCCAGCAGCTATGAAAACAGGAGTTAACCGAGCGTGGCGACCACGGGCGCGTGGTCGCTCGGCTGCTTGTTCTTGCGCGGTGCGCGGTCCACGGCGCAGGCGCTCACCTGGGGCTTGAGCGCGTCGCTCACCAGGATGTGGTCGATGCGCAGCCCCCGGTTCTTCTGGAAGCCCAGCATGCGGTAGTCCCACCACGAAAAGCTCTTCTCGGGCTGCTCGAAGAGGCGGAACGCATCCGTGAGGCCCAGCCCCAGCAGCGCCTGGAAGTGCGCGCGCTCGGCCGTGGTGTGGTGGATGGTCTCGCGCAGGCCCTCGGGGTCGTGGCTGTCGCGGTCCTCGGGCGCGATGTTGAAGTCGCCCACCAGCACCAGGCGCGGGTGCTGCGCCAGCTCGGCGCGCAGCCAGGCCTGCAGCGCGTCGAGCCAGCGCATCTTGTAGGCGAACTTGTCGCTGCCGGGCTCCTGCCCGTTCACGAAGTAGCCGTTCACGAGGCGCAGAGGTCCTCCCGGAGCGTCCAGCGTGGCCGCGATCACGCGCGCCTGTTCGTCCTCGAAGCCGGGGATGTTGCGCACCACGTCGTGCAGGGGATGGCGGCTCAGCAGGGCCACGCCGTTGTACGTCTTCTGCCCATGCGCCACGGCCTGGTAGCCCGCCTCGCGGAAGGCGTCGAAGGGGAATTTGTCGTCGGTGAGCTTGAGCTCCTGCAGCGCCAGCGCATCGACGGGGTTCGCTGCCAGCCAGTCCAGCACCTGGGGCAGGCGCACGGAGAGCGAGTTGATGTTCCAGGTGGCGAGTTGCATCGTGTTTCCGGGCGGCGGGCCCGGGCGGGAAACCATGGAGCGGCCGACCATACCACTCAAAACGGCTGCGCTTTCGGGCCGCTGGTTCGGTCAACAGGAGAGAGGACCTTTTTCCTCCGATCCCTGCTTGCCTGCATGGCAGGCAGGAACGCTCCATGAGAGAATTGATATTAATTCTCATTCGCTGTTGCCGGTACTTTGACCTACCCGTCTCCCCCTTCGGTGGAAGCCCTGCACTGCGGCCACCATGATTGGCTGCAAGGCTGGCCAAGCCGCTGCGGCGCGCCCTGGCCAACGGCCGGTGGCCGTCGGCGCAGCAGCATACCGCCGTGCTTGAAGCCCCGCAGGCCTTCGTGATGGCGATGGCTTGCGAGATGAGCCGCCTGGGCGTGGCGCCCGCGGCAGAGCCCAGCGCGGAATAGGCGGCCCGGTGTTCGAGCGCTATTACCGCGAACTGCTGGGCTTTCTGGCGCGCAAGGTGGGCGACCGCGAGGTTGCCGCCGACCTCGCGCAGGAAAGCTACGCCCGCGTCTACGCCGCATCGGGCCAGCGCAGCGTGGCCCAGCCCCGCGCGCTGCTCTACACCACGGCGCGCAACCTCATTACCGACCACTACCGCCGCGCCACCGTGCGCGGCGGCGTGGAAGTGGAGCACGCGGCGGATGCCGCCGACCTGTGCCTGGGGCCTGAATCCCTGGAGCCCGAGGCACTGCTCTCGGGCCGCCAGCGCCTGGCCGCCATCGAGCAGGCGCTGGCCGAGCTGGCGCCGCGCCCCCGGCAGGCGTTCGTGTACTACAAGCTCGATGGCTTGAGCCGTGCCGAGGTGGCGGCCAAAATGGGCATCGGCGTCAAAACTGTTGAGACCCACCTCGAAGTCGCCATGCAGGCCTGCCTGGCCCGGCTGCAGGCGCTGGACTCCGGCACGGCGGGCCCGCGTGCGTCTACCCCAGCAAGAAGACCTCCCGCATGATGCCCGCCACCCTTGATCCCGACCCCGCAGCGCGCCAGCGCCAGGAACTGGCGTGCTGGTTCCTGCGCCGCCGCCAGGCGCGCGCGTGGACGGATGCGGACGAGCAGGCCTTCGCGCAATGGCTCGCCGCCCCCGCCAACCAGAGGGCCTATGCCCAGTGGCAGGCGGACTGGGCGCTGATCGACGCCATGCCCGCCGCCCAGGCGGACCGCCTGCGCGCCCTGGCGGCGGCGGACCGCGCCGGCGGCACTGCGCGCCGCCGGGCCATCGGCCGGGGGCTGGCCGTGGCCAGCGTGGCGGCGATGGCATGCATGGGGGGCTGGCTGGGCTGGCGGCACATCCAGGCCCAGCCCGTGTACCAGCAGGCATTCAGCACCCGCAAAGGCCAGCAGGTCACCGCACGGCTGCCCGATGGCTCCACGGTGCGCCTCGATACGGCATCGGCGCTGCAGGCCGTTTTTCACCAAGACCGGCGCATGGTGCGTCTGGCGCAGGGCCAGGCGTTCTTCGCCGTGGCCAAGGATGCGCAGCGGCCCTTCACCGTCCACGCGGGCGGGGCGACCGTCACCGTGCGGGGCACGCGGTTCTCGGTGCGCTACACGCCCGGCATGCCCGACCGCAATGGCGTGGAAGTGGCCGTGGAAGAGGGCCGCGTGCACGTGGCCGGTGCGCAGGGCCCGCAAACCTTCGATCTGACCGCCGGGCAGATGCTCACGCTGCCGCCCGGCGCCGCGCCCGTGCGGGGCGCCGTCCCCATCACCGGTGTGGCCGCATGGCGTGCCATGCCGCTGAGCTTCAGCGACGTGCCGCTGCGTGAGGCCGTGGACGAGATGAACCGCTATGCCGACCTGGGGCTGGCGGTGCGGGACCCGGCCGTGGCCAGCCTGCGCCTGACCGGCACCTTCGATCCCCGCAACACCGCCGCAACCCGCCGCCTGCTCGCAGCCGCGCTGCCCATCCGGCTCGTGGACGGGCCGCAGGGCGTGGAAGTGCGGCCGCTGCGTTGAATTGCTATTGAAAAAAGAGCTTCTTGCGCATACTGGACGGGCGATAGATGTCGATTTGATGGTGATTCCAGCGCCATGCCTTGGGTGTCTGTGGGGCGGTTGCTCCTTATTTTTTCGCGGCCCCAAAGCAAACCGCTCCGGCATCGGGAGGGGTCTTGCGTCTCCATAAACAAGAAGCATTCTCAATCTTGTTTTGGAGGACCCATGGGCCGTTTTCTATCCTGCCGCGCACCCGCGCTCACCCGCCTGGCGCTGGCCGTTTCCCTGTCGCTGGGCAGCGCTGCCCTGTGGGCGCAAGCCCCTGCGGATGGCGCCCCGCGCCAGATCCGCATTGCCGCCCAGCCGCTGGGCGATGCGCTGAACGCCTGGGCGCGGCAGACCGGCACGCAACTGGCCGTGCCCCAGGCCCTGGTGGCGGGCAAGGCCGCGCCCGCGGTGTCGGGCCTTCTTACGCCGCGCCAGGCGCTGGACCGGCTGCTGGCGGGCAGCGGGCTGGCGGCCAGCCTGGAAGGCGGTGCCGCCGTGATCAAGGCGGCGCCTGCTGCGCCCGAGGCGGGCGGCCCCGCCCTGTCCACCGTCACGGTGAGCGCTGAACGCGATCCCTCCACCGAAGGGCTGGACAGCTACGCCGCGCCCGCCGCCACCATCGGCCTGGGCCAGCACACGCTGCGCGAAACGCCCAACTCCGTTAGCGTGATCACGCGCCAGCGCATCGAGGACCAGAACATGGTCACCCTGGCCGATGCCATGCAGTACACCACCGCCGTGAAGGTGACCAGTTACGGCACCAGCACGGCGGGCATCGAGTCGCGCGGCTACACCATCGACCACTACCAGATCGACGGCCTGTCCTCGTCGGCTCGCGTCTATGAAAACAACTTCAGCCTGGCGATGTTCGACCGGCTGGAGGTGCTGCGCGGCCCCGCGGGGCTGCTGCAGGGCGCGGGCGACCCCGGCGGCACCATCAACTTCGTGCGCAAGCGCGCCCTCGACACCTTCGGCCTCAGTGCCCGCACCTCGGCCGGGTCGTGGAACAACTACTACGCCGACATCGACGTGACCGGTCCGCTGAACGAAGACCGCAGCCTGCGCGGGCGCGTGGTGGCCGCCTACCAGGACCGCCATTACTTCACCGACTACGCCTGGACGCGCCAGCCCATGCTCTACGGCACGCTGGAATACGACTTCACGCCCGGCACCACGCTGTCCGTGGGCGCGAGCTGGCAGCGCAGCCACGGCCGCCCCTTCTTCGGCCTGGCATCCTACGAGGCCGGCGGTTTTCCCGACGTGCCCCGTTCCACCTACATCGGCACGTCCTGGGGCCGCCAGACCCAGGAAGTGGCGCGCGGCTTCGCCGAGCTGGAACACAAGCTGGATGGCGGCGGCACGGCGCGGGTGCTGGCGGCCTACCAGCGGCGCAACAACCCTTCCGCATTCAGCTGGGGCAACAGCTACGCCGATCCGGCGACGGGCAACGTGAACGTGATTCCGTACTACAGCACGGGCCAGGAGCACGAATTCAGCATCGACGGCCGCGTGACGCTGCCCATGCAGTGGCGCGGGTTGAAGCAGGAATTCGTGCTCGGCGCCAACTACCAGCGCCTGCGCAGCGACAGCAGCTACAACGGCCTGACCTGGGGTGAGAACGGTTTCGACCAGGACATCTTCCACCCCAATATCGACGTGCCCAAGCCCGTCATCGCGCTGGACTGGCCCAGCAGCGCCCGGCAGACGCAAAGCGGCCTGTACGGCGCGGCACGCATCAAGCCCTGGCAGCCCCTGACCCTGATCGCGGGGGCGCGCCTGGCCTGGTTCCGGAACGAAGACCTGCTCGCCCCCGGCAACGCCCTGGGTGCCAATGGGCAGGTGGTGCCTTATGCAGGCGCCATCTATGACTTGTCGCGCGAGTTCTCCGCTTACGCCAGCTACAGCGACATCTTCAGCCCCCAGGCGGATACCGACTACCTGGGCCGCTACCTCTCCCCGCGCAAGGGCCGCCAGTACGAGGTGGGCATCAAGGGCGCGCACCTGGGCGGCCAGTTGCTCAGCAGCGTGGCGCTGTACCGCATCGAGGACGTGAACCGCGCCATGGCCGACCCCTCCCACCCCAATGCGTCCATCGCCGCGGGCGAGGTGCAGAGCGAGGGGATGGAGGCTGAGCTCAGCGGCCGCATCGCGCCCAACTGGAAGTTCACCGCGGGCTACGGCTACAACACCACCCGGCAGGTGCGCGCCAGCGCCGACCAGCAGGGCCTGAACTTCAGCACCCAATTCCCGCGCCACACCGTGTCGCTGTGGACGGACTACCGCTTCTCGGACGACACCCTGCGCGGCCTGAGCCTGGCCCTTGGCATGAAGATGCGCAGCAGTATCTACGACACCAGCAACCTCTGGCGCCAGGGCGCCGTCACCGTGTTCGCGCTGCAGGCGGGCTACCAGTTCACGCCTAGCCTGCGCGGCACGCTCACGGTGAACAACCTGCTCGACAAGCACTACCGCGACCGCGTTGATGGCTGGAGCCGCCAGAGCTACTTCGGCGAGCCGCGCAGCATCATGTTCACACTGGCCTACAAGATCTGATGCGCTGGCCCGTGCCGCGCCGCCTGGCGGCCACCGCCGCCGCCCTGGCCGTGCTCGCGCTGCTGTCCTGGCTGCTGTGGCGGACGCTGCTGCGCACGGTGGAAACGGTGGACACCGTGCCCGTCACACGCGGAGACATCGAGGCCACCGTGGCGGCGGTGGGCACTTTGCAGCCCCTGAGCTATGTGGATGTGGGCGCGCAGGTGTCGGGGCAGATCCGGCGCATCGCCGTGCAGCCGGGCAGCGTGGTCGGCAAGGGCGACCTGCTGGTCGAGATCGACCCCGCCGTGCAGCAGGCCAAGGTAGACACCGACCGCGCCGCGCTGGACAGCTTGCGCGCCCAGTTGGAGCTGGCCCAGGCCCAGCACGAGCTGGCCCAGCACAACGCCCTGCGGCAGCGCCTGCTCGTTGCCCAGCACTCCACCACGCTGCAAGAAGCGCAAACCGCCGAGGCCGAGCTGCGCGTGGCCGCGGCCCGCATGGCCGACCTGCGCGCGCAGATCGCGGGGGCCCAGTCCGTCCTGAAGGGCGACGAGGCGCTGCTGGGCTACACCCGCATCTACGCACCCATGGCGGGTACCGTGGTCACGCTGGATGCCCGTGCGGGCCAGACGCTGAACGCCGCCTACCAGACGCCCACCCTGCTGCGCATCGCCGACCTGGCGCGCATGACGGTATGGACCGAAGTGTCCGAGGCCGACATCGGCAAGGTGCACCCCGGCATGCCGGTGTACTTCACCACCCTGGGCGGCCAGGACGGCGCGGATGCGCGGCGCTGGCAAGGGCATGTGCGCCAGATACTGCCCGCACCGCCGCGCCCGCAGGGGCAGGGGGACGCCGCTGCGCTGCCCGCCGCCGGGGCGGCGGGCAAGGTGGTGCTGTACACCGTGCTGTTCGATACCGGTAACGCCGACGGCGCGCTCATGCCGCAGATGAGCGCGCAGGTCTTCTTCGTGCAGGCCTATGCGGCGGATGCGCTGGTAGCCCCGGCCACGGCGCTGCAGGCCATGCCCGGCCGCCCCGGTGCGGCCCGCGCCCAGGTGCTGGAAAACGGCCGGGTGGTGCAGCGCGAGGTGCGCACCGGCGTGCGCGACCGGCTGCGCGTGCAGGTGCTGTCGGGGCTGGAGGAGGGGGAGCCGCTCGTCACCGCCGTGCGCCGCGAACGCGCCGGGGCCGGAAGGTTCCGGTGGTAGCGCGCGCGCCGTTCCCTTTGCCGCAGGCGGTGCCGCTGATCGAACTGCGCGGCGTGCGCAAGTCCTACGGCGGCGGCGACAGCCCGGCCACCGAGGTGCTGCGCGGCGTATCGCTCGCCATCGTGCAGGGGGAGTTCGTTGCCATCATGGGCGCATCGGGCTCGGGCAAGTCCACGCTGATGAACATCCTGGGCTGCCTGGACCGGCCAGGCGCGGGCTGCTACCGCTTCGCCGGGCAGGACATCGCCCGGTTCAGCGCCGACCAGCTCGCCTGGCTGCGCCGCGAGGCCTTCGGCTTCGTGTTCCAGGGCTACCACCTGATCCGCACGCTAGATGCGCTGCACAACGTCGAGATGCCCGCCGTGTATGCGGGCACGCCTCCCGCGCAGCGCGCCGCGCGCGCCCGGGCGCTGCTGGAGCGGCTGGGCCTGGGCCAGCGCCTGGAGTACCTGCCGGGCCAGCTCTCGGGCGGGCAGCAGCAGCGCGTGTCGATCGCGCGGGCGCTGATGAACGGCGGGCGCATCATCCTGGCCGACGAGCCTACCGGCGCGCTCGATTCCCGCAGCGGCGCCGAGGTCATGGCGCTGCTGCGCGAACTGGCCGACGCGGGCCACACCATCGTGCTCATCACCCATGACCGCGCCGTGGCCGCGCAGGCGCGCCGCGTGATCGAGATCCATGACGGGCAGGTCGTGGCCGATTCCGCGGGCTCTGCCGATGCCGCCGATGCCACGGCCCCCGCCGCGCCTCCGCTCGACGCCATGGCCGCGGGCGTGGCGCGCGGCGCATCGGCCTGGGCCGACGCGCGCGAGGCCGCGCGCGCCGCCTGGCGCGTGATGTGGGCCAACCGCTTTCGCACGCTGCTCACGCTGCTGGGCATCGTCATCGGCGTGGCCTCGGTGATCGTGATGCTGGCCGTGGGCACGGGTGCGCAAGAGCGCGTGATCGCCAAGATGGCCGTGTTCGGCACCCACCGCATGTACGTCATTCCCGGCGGCGCCAGCACGCGCGGCCCGGGCGGCGTGCTGACCGAGGCCGATGCCGTGCTGCTGCGCGGCCTGCCCAACGTGCGCGTGTCCATGCCCTTCGTGCAGGGGCCGGTCACGTTGCGCGCGGGCAATGTGGACGTGGTCAGTACGCTGTGGGCCGTCACCCCCGAGGCGCAGCAGGTGCTCAACTGGAAGCCTGCGCGCGGCCAGTTCTTCACGGCCGGGGACGAGCGCAACCTCGCCCCCGTGCTGCTGCTGGGCAAGAAGGTGCGCGAGCGCCTGTTTGGCGGCACCGATCCGCTGGGGCGCTACGTGCTTGTGGGCCAGGTGCCGTTCCAGGTCATCGGCGAGCTGGAGGAAAAGGGCTCCGTCTCGGGCGATGCCGACGACGACAACGTGGTGCTCGTGCCCTTTTCCACCGGCAGCCGCCGCGTGCTGGGCACGCGCAGCCTGTCGTGGATCTCGGTGCTCATCCATGACCTGGACCAGGCCGAGGCGACCGCCGCGCGCATCACCGAGGCGCTTGCCGCCGCGCACCACATGCAGGACTTCCGCATCTTCGACAAGGCCGCCACCGTGAAGGCGCAGCAGGAAACGCAGCAGACCCTGACCCTGCTGCTGGGCCTGATCGCCACGGTATCGCTGGTGGTGGGCGGCATCGGGGTAATGAACATCATGCTCATGTCGGTCAAGGAGCGCACGCGCGAAATCGGCATCCGCATGGCCACGGGCGCGCGCCAGCGCGACATCCAGCGCCAGTTCCTCACCGAGGCGCTGCTGGTCTCGCTGGTGGGCGGCCTGGCGGGCACGGTGGCGGGCCTGGCCGTGGGCGCGGCACTGGTGCTGTGGGACGTGCCGCTGGTCTTCTCCGTCCGCGCCATGCTCGCCGCCTTTGGCTGCGCGCTCGCCACGGGCCTGCTGTTCGGCTTCATGCCCGCGCGCCAGGCGGCGCGGCTGGATCCGGTGCAGGCGCTGGCGGGCGAGTAAATGCCTTTCGATGGGCAGACTGCTGCAATAATGCAATCCATTCTCATTCGCGTTGCTCCTATGGCATCCCGCCTCGCCATCCGCTCGCGCCTGCACGTCGCAGGCCGTATCGCCGCCGCGCTGCTGGGCGGCTATGTCTTCTGCTGGGGCTTCATCGCCCTGGGGCTGGCTGGCCTGTTCGCGCTGGGCATGCCGTTCCACGACGGCGAGCACCTGCTCGCCATACTGGCCTTTCCGCTGTTCGCGGCGGTGTTCTGCTGGGCCTTCGTGGCGCGCAGCCTGCCGCGGGTGTGGCTGGTGCTGGCCGGGGGCGGGGCGCTGATGGCGGGCGCGGGCGCGCTCATTCAATACGGGATGGTCTGACCCATGTTCCAGAACTTCCGCCAGGCCATGACCTGGCTGCACACCTGGTTCGGGCTCGCGCTCGGCTTCGTGCTCATGGTGTGCTTCTTCTTCGGCGCGCTCTCGGTGTTCGACCGCGAGATCGACCGCTGGGCCATTCCCGGGTCGCGCTTCGCGCCGCAGCCCATGCCGTCGTTCGACAAGGTGCTCAAGCCCCTGTTCGCGTCCATGCAGCCTACGAAGGAAAGCGTGGACCTGCTGCGCGGCAAGGTGGACGGCCCCATGCCCGGGCACTTCGACGTGGTCCAGCGCATGGGCGCCTACACCACCCACCGCGACCCGGTGCTGGGCCTGTTCGCCGCCTACGAGGTGCCCGGCGCCAAGGACCACGACGACGTGGCCTGGGGCACGCGCACCATCGACCCGCGCACCGGCGCGCAACTGCCCGACGACCAGCTCAAGATCGGCAGCCAGTTCTTCTATCCGCTGCACTACAGCCTGCACCTGGAATGGAAGAGCCTGGGCTACTGGATCGTGGGCTTTGCCGCGCTGATGATGCTGGTGGCGCTCGTCAGCGGCGTGGTCATGCACCGCAAGATCTTCCGCGAGTTCTTCACCTTCCGGCCCGCCAAGCACACGCAGCGCTCGGCGCTGGACCTGCACAACCTCACGGGTGTGGCGGCGCTGCCGTTCCACTTCTTCTTCGCGTTCACGGGGCTGGTGGTCTTCGCGGGCATCTACTTCCCGGTGGCCGACACGCAGCTCAAGCCCCTGCACGAACTGCATGAAAAACAGGAGGCGCAGGAGACCGGCCTGCCGCACGAGCGCGCGGGCGTGGCGGCGCCGCTGGCCTCGGTCGATGCCATGGTGGCCGAGGCCCAGCGCCGCTGGGCCGCGCAGGGCATGGCGGGCGAGGTGGGCTTCCTGGCCCTGCAGCACGTGGGCGACGCCAACGGCTACGTGAGCGTGTACCGCGCGGGCACCGACCGCATTGCGCTGGTGGGCAACGGCATCCACTTCCAGGCCAGCACCGGCAAGGTCCTGCGCGAGGACCCGCCGCGCACCGCCGTGGACAGCGTGAACGAATTTCTCACCGGCCTGCACCTGCAGCACTTCCGCCACTGGCTGCTGCGCTGGCTGTACGTGCTGGGCGGCCTCTCGGGCTGCGTGTGCATCGCCACGGGCTTCCTCTTCTTCGTCGAAAAGCGCAAGAAGCAGCATGCCCGGCAAGGCCGCCAGGGCGCACGCCTGGTCGATGCCATGGCCGTGACCACGGTGACCGGCATGGTCATCGCCGCCGTGGGCATCCTCATCGCCAACCGCCTGATTCCAGAGAGCCTGCCCGTGGGCTGGCCGGGCCGGGGCGACCTCGAAAAATACGCTTTCTGGGCCGCCTGGGCGCTGGCCATGGTGCATGCCTTCGCGCGCAGCGCTCCGGTGGCGCGGGGCCGCATGAACCCCGCGTGGCGCGAGCAGTGCTGGGCCATCGCCGTACTGGCCGTGGCCGCCGTGCTGCTGAACGGGCTGACCACGGGCGACTACCTGCCCAAGACCCTGGCGGCGGGCTACTGGCCCGTGGCGGGGGTGGACCTGTTCCTGCTGGCGGGCGCGGCCCTGGCCGTGCTGGCGGCGCGCAAGCTCAAGCAGCGCGCGCAGGCCCGCCCCGCGGCCCGCGGCACCGTGGAGGCGGCCCATGCCTGACGCGCTGCTGCTCGCCGCCGCCGTGGCCTGCGCCGCCCTCGGCATGGCGTGGCTGGCTCTGGCCATGGAGGCGCACTGGGAGCAGGTGAGGGCGGGGCAGCCGCCCGCCCGCGCGCTGCGCACCCTGGGCGTGCTGGGGCTGGCCGCCTCGCTGGCGCTGTGCCTGGCGGTGGACCATGCCTCCATGGCCGTGCTGGTGTGGGTGATGGCCCTGGCGGGCTCGGTGCTGGCCGTGGCCCTCACGCTGGCCTGGCGGCCGCACTGGCTGCGGCCGCTGGCGCTGCGCTTGCGGGACGGCGGGCTTTAAGCCGGTTGGCCCGTTAGGCCAGCGCCGTATCCAACACCATCATCAGCACGAAGCCCAGCATCAGCCCCGCAGTGGCGAAGGCTTCGTGGCCTTTGCGGTGCGACTCGGGGATGATCTCGTGGCTGATGACGAACAGCATCGCGCCCGCTGCGAAGCCCAGGCCCCAGGGCAGCAGCACCGCCGCATGGCCGATGACCGCGGCTGCTGCCACCGCGCCCAGCGGCTCGACCAGGCCGGAGGCCATGCCCAGCGCCACGGCGAACCCGCGCCCGTAGCCCGCCGCGAGCAGTGCAGCGGCTACGACGAAGCCCTCGGGCACGTCCTGGATCGCGATGCCGATCGCCAGCGCGTTCGCGCGCAGGCCCTCGTTGCCTGCGTAGCCCACGCCGATCGCCAGCCCCTCGGGCAGGTTGTGCAGCGTGATGGCGAAGACGAACAGCCAGGTGCGGCGCAGCTGCTGGGCCGAGGCGCCTTCCCGCCCTTTGATGAAGTGCTCGTGCGGCAGCCAGCGGTCCAGCGCCAGCAGCGCCAGCCCGCCCAGCAGGATGGCCGCGCCGACCGTGCCCCCCGCCGCCCAGGCGCTGCCGCCGAACAGCGCGGCGGCACGCGCCGCCTCCAGCCCCGGGATCACCAGCGAGAACGCGCTGGCGGCCAGCATCACGCCTGCGCCGAAGCCGAACAGCGTGTCCTGCACCCGTTCCGACGGGCGCTGCGTGAGCAGCACGGGCAGCGCGCCCAGGGCCGTGGCCAGCGCGGCCACGCCGCCGCCGAGCAGCGCGCGCAGGGCGGCGGGCTGGTGCTGCAGGCCGTGCCAGACCAGCGCGCACGCGGCCAGCACGCCGGCGGCGCAGATGGCGAGGCCGGCCCAGGTCCTGGCGCGCAGCCGGGGCGGGCGGGAACGCGGTGCGTCGATGTCCATGGTGCGGCGCCTCAGCCCTGGTGCAGCGCGGCGGCGTGGCGGCGCGCCACCTGCGCCCAGTCGATCACGTTGTAGAACGCCGCGATGTACTCGGGCCGGCGGTTCTGGTACTTCAGGTAGTAGGCGTGTTCCCACACGTCCAGGCCCAGGATGGGGGTGTTGCCAGAGCCGATGCCGCGCATCAGCGGGTTGTCCTGGTTGGCGCTGCTCTCCACGCCGAGCCGGCCCTGCGGATCGACGGTGAGCCAGGCCCAGCCGCTGCCGAAGCGGGTCAGCGCGGCCTGGGTGAACGCGGCCTTGAAGGCGTCGAAGCCGCCCAGGCTGGCGTCGATGGCGTGGGCCAGCGCGCCCGTGGGGGCGCCGCCACCCTGGGGCGACATCACCTGCCAGAACAGGCTGTGGTTGGCGTGGCCGCCGCCGTTGTTGCGCACAGGCGCGCGCAGGTGGGCGGGCAGCGCATCGGCCTGGGCGATCAGCGTGTCGATGGGCAGGCGGGCGTAGTCCGTGCCCTCCAGCGCCGCGTTCAGGTTGTTCACGTAGGCCTGGTGGTGCCTGGCGTGGTGGATCTCCATGGTCTGCGCGTCGATGTGCGGCTCCAGCGCGTCATAGGCATAGGGAAGGGCGGGCAGGGTGTAGGGCATGGGCATGCGTCCTGGGGGTGAAGAATCAGTGCAGAACCCGGCCCTGGCACGCGGGCGGCGGCGCCAGGGTGGCGCGCAGGTGGCGCGCCGCCGCCTGCCGCAGCGCCTGGGGCCGGGCCTCGTCGCGCAGCAGCGCCAGCAGCCGGTGCTGGGCGCAGTGCAGGCAGGCCTGCGCCTCGGAGGGCTGGTTCATGCCGGCATGGCAGTCCGCCAGGTTCAGGTGCGCGACGACGAAGGCGGCAAGCCGGTCGTCGTCCGCCACCCCGGCGGGTGTGTCCATCAGCTGCTGTGCCACGCGCAGGGCGCGCTGGTGCCAGGCCAGGGCGTGCGCCATGCAGTGGGCGCGGTAGGCCTCCAGGCCCTCGCGGGTCAGGCGCTGCCACTCCTGCAGCAGGGGGTGGCTGGTGGTCATCGCGCCTGCGCCACGTCGGCGGGATGGATGCGCACGATGCGCAGCGCATCGGGCTGCTCCACCAGCACGCAGGCCTTGCCGGTGCGCTTGCAGTGGTCCTGCACGCGCCAGAACGCGCCGTGGCCCACGCAGCCGGTCTGGCAGATCACGAGGTCGGCCGCGCGCAGGCTGTGCTCCAGGCGGGCGAGGTCGGCCGGGGGCGGCGTTTCGATCAGGCTGTCTTCATCGGCCCAGGCCCGCGCGCTGCACTGCACGATGGCCTGGGCGCGCAGGCCCATGACCTGGGCCTGCAGCCGGGCGATGGCTTGCGCCTGGGCCCGGGCCTGTTCGGTGCAGCGCTGTTGCAGTGCCGCGTAGCGACGCAGCAGCAGGCCGTGTTCGTGCGCCAGCGTATCGGTATCGGCCTTGGTGTATGGCACGGCGTGCGGGCTCCCTGTCGTTGCGGCAAGCGAAAAGGCGGCTCGGCGTGGCGGCGGGCTGGGCCGGTGCGGCGGGGCGGTCGCGTGGAAAAAAAGCCTGGCTATGGATGAACCAGTGGCTGGCCAAAAACGATCAGCAGGCTGGATGGCCCGAGATCGCCCCACGATGACCGGGGTGCAACGGCTGGCGTTGCGTGCTGGGTGCGACTATAACGCAAATGAGAACCATTATCAAATGAATTCGTGTGCAGATGAAACAGGAGGGCGTACGCCCCGCGGGATGCGCGCCGGCCCGTGCTGGGGAATGTGAATAAAATCAGCCTCCAGCGCTTTCGTGGCGGGCGCAAGCAGCTATTGAAAATATAGCGATTGCGCTCCGTTGCATGGCCGCCGGGGCGCCGGTGTAGACTGCCGGGTTTTTTCAACCGGCAGACTATGGCGCAGCAGACAGCGCGCGCAGGCTTGACGGGCTCGGCGCTGGTTCGTTTGTTGGCCGGTCTGGCCGGCCCGCAGGGGCCAGCGCGAGAACCCCGGGCCTCCTTCGCGGACGGCCTGAGCCAGTGGACGGGCTGGACCGATGCGATCGCCCTGTCCGCCGCGCTGGAGCGGCCCATCCCCCTTATGACGGCGGCGGACGGCGGCGTGGAGCGCGGCGGCGCGCGCGCTGCGTTCGGGCAGGTGCGCGCGCAGCAGGCCCAGGCCATCGAGCGCGAGGCGCAGGCTGTGGGGCGTTCGCCGCTGGAATCGGGCCTGGGCTTTTCCCCGTACCGCCAGTTGTACTGGGCGCGCCAGCAGGCGATGGATGGCGCCATCGGCACCCTGCGCGAGCAGGTGCGTGCCGCGCTCGCGGCCTGCACGCCCGAGCTGGCGCGGCTGGCCGCCGTGGATGCGGTGATGGCCCAGGCGCTGGCCGGGCAGGAGCGCCGCCTGCTCGCCGCCGTGCCCGTCCTGCTCGAAAAGCACTACCAGCGGCTGCGCGCGGCGCAGCCCGAGGGTGCGGACGGCTGGCTCGATGCCTTCCGGCACGACCTGCAAGCCGTGCTGCTGGCCGAGCTAGAACTCCGATTGCAACCGGTCGAGGGGCTCGTCGAAGCCCTTCCAACACACTGAATAAAACTTGTTATCCATGACGAAACTGTTTTGCGCAGCCGCCTTCGCAGCCGGGCTGGCCGTACTGGCCTGGGTGGGCGCGGGCTACCTCGCGGGCCATCCGCTGGCCCTCGCGGTCATTGGGCTGATCGCCGCCTTCTACGTGCTGGGCGCCTGGGAGCTGCTGCGCTTTGCGCGTGCCACCGAGGCCCTGGCGGGCGCGCTGAGCGGCTTGCGGCAAACCCCCGAGCGGCTCGACGACTGGCTCGCGCCGCTGCCCGCCGCGCTGGGCAGCGCCGTGCGCCAGCGTATCGAGGGCGCGCGCACGGGCCTGCCGGGGCCGGTGCTCGCGCCGTACCTCAGCGGGCTGCTGGTGCTGCTGGGCATGCTGGGCACCTTCGCGGGCATGGTGGTGGCCCTCAACGGCACGGGCGCGGCCCTGGCCGGGGCCGACGGGCTCGCGGCGATCCGCGATGCGCTCTCGGCCCCCGTGCAGGGGCTGGGGCTGGCGTTCGGCACCTCGGTGGCGGGCGTGGCCGCCTCGGCCATGCTGGGGCTGATGACGGCGCTGTGCCGGCGTGAGCGCATCCAGGCCGCGCAGCGGCTCGATGCAGCCATGGCCGCCACGCTGCGCCCGTTCTCCAGCCAGCACCAGCGCGAAGCCTCGCTGCGCCTGCTGGAGCAGCAGGCCGGGCTGATGCCCGAGGTGGCCGGGCGCATCCAGGCCTGCATGGAGGCCCTGGAGCGCCAGCACCAGGCGCTGAACGACCGCCTGACCGCCGACCAGGCGCGCTTCTACCGCGAGACCGAATCGGCCTACACCGCGCTGGCCGCCTCGGTGGAGCGCACCCTGACGGCCAGCGCCGCCGACGGCGCGGCGCGTGCGGGCGCGGCCATCCAGCCCGCCATCGAGGCCGCACTCGCAGGGCTGGCGCGCCAAGGCGCCGATCTGCACGAGGGCATGGCCCAGCAGGTGCGCCAGCAGCTCGACGGGCTGGCCGCGCAGTTCGGTGACGCCACCACGGCCGTGAGCACGCAATGGACCCGCGCGCTGGCCGACCACCAGCGCACCAGCGAGGCCACCACGCAGGCCCTGGGCGCGGCGCTGGCGCAGTTCACGCAGGGCTTCGAGCAGCGCTCGGCGGCGCTGGCCGAAGGGCTCGCGGCGCGGCTGGCGCAGCAGTCGGACGCGCTCTCGGCCCGCTGGGGCGAGGCGCTGGCGCAGCAGGCCCGCACGGGCGAGCAGTTCGCGGAGCGGCACCAGCAGGCGCTCCAGGCCGCGGCCGACGGGCTGGCGCAGCATGCCGCCGTGCTGCAGGGCACGGTGGGCCAGGCCCACGAAGGGCTGCAGCAGCGCCTGGCCGCACAGGAAGAGCAGCGCTTGGCGCGGTGGACGCAATCGCTGGAAGCCGTGGCCGCCACGCTGCGCGAGGAATGGCAGCAGGCCAGCGCCCAGGCCACGGCGCAGCAACAGCAGGTGAGCAGCTCGCTGGCCCAGGCGGCGGGCGACATCGCACGCCAGATGGAGGTCCAGGCCCAGGGCCAGCTTGCCGAAGTGGGGCGCCTGGTGCAGGCGGCCTCCGAGGCGCCGCGCGCGGCGGCCGAGGTGATCGGCGAGCTGCGCCAGAAGCTCTCTGACAGCATGGCGCGCGACAACGCGATGCTCGAAGAGCGCAGCCGCATCCTCGAGACGCTGTCCACGCTGCTCGATGCCGTCAACCACGCCTCGGTGGAGCAGCGCGGCGCCATCGACGCGCTGGTGTCCGCATCGTCCGAACTCCTGGAGCGCGCCAGCGGCCGCTTTGCCGACACGCTCGAAGCGCAGGCCGCCCGGCTCGACGGCGTGGCCACGCAGATCACGGGCAGCGCGGTGGAGGTGGCGAGCCTGGGCGAGGCCTTCGGCGGCGCGGTGCAGCTCTTCGGCCAGTCCAACGAACAGATGCTCGCGCAGCTGCAGCGCATCGAGGCGGCCATGGCCCAATCGCTCGCGCGCAGCGACGAGCAGCTCGACTACTACGTGGCCCAGGCGCGCGAGGTGATCGAGCTCAGCGTGGGCGCGCAAAAGCAGATCATCGACGGCCTGCAGCAACTGGCGGCGCAGCAGCGCGAGGCGGCATGACGGGCGACGGCTACCTCGACGACGGCCACGGCGAATCCGCCGCGCCCGTATGGGCCGTGTTCGGCGATTTGATGGCGGGCGCGCTGGGCGCCTTCGCGCTCATCCTCGTGTGCGCCTTGGGGTTGCAGATGGAGCTGGCCGAGCGCCTGAAGACCGAGCAGCAGCAGCGCGCCCAGCAGGCCCGGCGCCTCATGAGCCTGGAGCAGGCGCTGGCTGGGCCGCTCGCGGCGGGCCGCGTGACGCTGGCGAATGGCCGCATCGGCATCAGCGGCAGCGTGCTGTTCGCTTTCAACTCCGACGAGCTGCAGCCCGAGGGGCGCCAACTGCTCAAGAGCCTCGCGGGGCCGCTCGGGGCTTATCTGCGCGCGCGCGGCGAAATTTTGATGGTGAGCGGCTTCACCGACGACCGGCCGATGCGCAGCGCGCGCGGCGGCGGCCCGCGCTTTGCGGACAACTGGGAGCTTTCCGCCCAGCGCGCGTTGACCGTGACGCGCGTGCTGATCGAGGAGGGCATCCCCTCGGCCGACGTGTTCGCCGCCGCGTTCGGCTCGCAGCAGGCCGTGGCCTCCAACGCCGATGCCGAGGGCCGCGCACGCAACCGGCGCGTGGAAATGGCGCCCATGCCGCGCCCGGCCCGGGACGGTGCCGCGCGATGAGCCAGGACCTGCGGGTGCGCGCCCTGCGCATCGAGGCGCTGGAGCGCCGCGCGGCGGGGCAGCCGGATGCCGTGCGGCGTGTGCTCGATGCACGGCTGGCGGCGCTGGCGGCCGGCTGTCAGCAGGCCGAGGCGGCGCACGTGGCGCATACAGCCCGCGCCGAGGCGGCGGCTCCATCCACCCCGCAGCGTGGCGCGCTGGGCCTGCTGGCCGACGCGCTGGCACACCAGAGCCACGGTGAAATGGCGCCATCCGCCCCGCGCGAGCTGAAGGCGCTGCACCGCTTTCGCGGCACCTGGGCGCGCCTGTCGGCCGAGCAGCGGCTGCACCAGGCACTCGCGCAGGTGCCGCCGCAGGCGGGGCCGCTCAACTCGCACCACCTCGTGCACCGTGCGCTGGTGCTGATGCGCGAGACCTCGCCCGCGTACCTGCAGCGCTTCGTGGCGCAGGTGGATGCGCTGCTGTCGCTCGACCAGATGCAGGCCGTGCCCCTGCCCACGCGGGGGAAGACGGGCAGGCCATCGGCCGGCCGGTCTCAGCGCCGCAAATAGGTCACGAAGCTGAAGGGCAGGCCCGCCGCGCTCACGTGGCGGCTGCGGGCGCTCTCCACCCACTGCGGCCCCAGCACGGGCGCGTGGGCATCGCCCTCGTAGGCGCGCTCGATCTCCGTGGCCTCCACGCGTTGGGCCAGGGGCAGGGCCTGGGCGTAGATCTGCGCACCGCCGATCACCCATGCGGTGGGTGATTGCTCACAAATTTGAAGCGCCTCGCGCAGGCTGGATGCGCGCTGCGTGCCTTTTTCGCTCCAATCTTCCTGGCGCGTCACGACGATGTTGGCGCGCCCCGGCAGCGGGCGAAAGCGCGCGGGCAGCGAATCCCAGGTCTTGCGGCCCATGATGACCGGGTGGCCCTGCGTGAGCTGCTTGAAGTGCGCGAGGTCCTCGGGCAGGTGCCAGGGCATGGTGCCGTTGGCGCCGATCACGCCGTTGGCGGCGCGGGCGTAGATGAGGGCGATTTCCATGGGTACGCGCTCAGACGGCCACGGGCGCCTTGATGGCGGGGTGGTGCTCGTAGTCCGCCACCTCGAAGTCTTCGTATTCGTAGCCGAAGATCGACGCCGGGCGGCGCTTGATGTGCAGCGTGGGGTAGGCGAAGGGCTGGCGCGCGAGCTGAGTCTGCACCTGCTCGAAGTGGTTGGTGTAGATGTGGCAGTCGCCGCCCGTCCAGATGAAGTCGCCCACCTCCAGGCCGCACTGCTGCGCGAGCATGTGGGTGAGCAGCGCGTAGCTGGCGATATTGAAGGGCACGCCCAGGAAGATGTCGGCGCTGCGCTGGTAGAGCTGGCAGCTCAGCTTCCCCCCGGCCACGTAGAACTGGAAGAACGCATGGCAGGGCATGAGCGCCATCTGGTCCAGCTCGGCCACGTTCCACGCGCTCACGATGATGCGGCGCGAGTCGGGGTTGCTCTTGAGCGTGTCCACCACCTGCTGGATCTGGTCGATGTGCCCGCCCCCCGGCGTGGGCCAGCTGCGCCACTGCACGCCGTACACGGGGCCCAGGCTGCCGTCGGCGCGCGCCCATTCGTCCCAGATGGTCACGCCGCGCTCCTGCAGCCAGCGCACGTTGCCGTCGCCGCGCAGGAACCACAGCAGCTCCAGGACGATGCTCTTGAGATGCACCTTCTTGGTGGTGACCAGCGGAAAGCCCTCGGAGAGGTCGAAGCGCATCTGGTGCCCGAACACGCTCTTCGTGCCCGTGCCCGTGCGGTCGCCCTTGGCCACGCCGTGCGTGAAGACGTGGCGCATGAAGTCTTCGTATTGGGAGCGCACGGGACGGGAGGGGACTGCGGCGGGGCTCATGGTCGTGGGAAAGCAGGGGAAGAGGGCGGAGCCGGTAGTGTGCCACCGCGCCGCCGGCGCCGAGGCAGGGAGGCGTCATTCCACCACCGGGAACATTCGCGCATGGCACATCGGCGATAATGAGATTGATTCCCATTTGTATGCATCCAGGGCAGCCAAGGCCTGGCTGCTGGGGAGCCTCCTGTTTCCCATGGGCAATGGCTGATCCGTGCTTGAGCGCTACTACCGAGAACTCCTGGGCTTTCTGTCCCGCGCCGTAAGAGACCGCGACACTGCGGCGGATCTGGTGCAGGAGATCTACGCCCGCGTGCTGGCCGCGCAGCAGGGCGGCCAGACCGTGCATAACCCGCGTGCGCTGCTCTACCAGACGGCCCGCAACCTCGTCATCGACTACCATCGGCACGGCGACGTGCGCGCCAGTGTGGAAGTGCCCGCCGGGCCGGATGAGGCGGACACGGCGCACGCCAGCCGCAACTCGGAGCCGGAAACGGCGGTGTCGTCGCAGCAAGGCGTGCAGGCGCTGGCAGCCGCCATCGACAACCTGCCGCCGCGCTGCCGCCAGGCGTTCATGCTCAACCGCTTCGACGGCATGGCCTACGCGGAGGTCGCCGCGCGCATGGGCATTTCGGTCAAGGCGGTGGAGCAGCACATCAAGCACGCGCTGGACGCCTGCGAGCGCGCCCGCGCCCAGGCGGCGGGCGGCGTGGGCCTGCCCGCCGCCGCGCGCACCAAGCTGCACCGATCGCGGCATGATTGAAGACGGCATAGGGTATCGGGCCGCCCGCACGTCAACCTGAACAAGAATCCACGATCCCATGAGCCGCAAACCACCCCCGCCGCCAGCCGCCGACGCTTCGCGCGCACGCGAAGAAGCGCTGGACTGGTTCGTCCGCCGCCGCGATGAAGAAGGGCTTGGCGCCGAGGAGGAGGGGGCCTTCCAGTCCTGGCTGGCCGCCGATGCGGCGCACCGGCAGGCCTTCGACCATTGGCAGGGCGAATGGCAGGCGGTGGGCGCCATCCCGCCCGAAATGCGCAGCCTGCTCGAGCGCAACCTGGCCTACGACCAGGCCATGGAGGCCGCCAGCGGCGCCGGGGCGCGCGCGCGCCCCATGCCCACGCGCCGCCGTGTGCTCGCGCCCGCGCTGGCCGTGGCCGCTGCCGCCGCCACGGGCGGCACGGGGCTGCTGGCGTGGAACCGCTGGCAGGCCCAGCCGGTGTTCACCCAGGCTTTCAGCACCCGGCGCGGCCAGCAGTCCGACGTCCTGCTGCCCGACGGCAGCCGCCTGCGCCTGGATGCCGCCACGCGCCTGCAGGCCACGTACTACCGGCAGCGCCGCGAGGTGGCGCTGCTGGACGGCCAGGCGGTGTTCGCCGTCCGGGGCGATGCGGCCCGGCCCTTCCACGTGCTGGCGGGGCCGGTGTGCGTCACCGTCGTGGGCACGCGCTTTTCGGTGCGCTACATGCCGCAGATGCCGGGCGGCACGGGTGTGCAGGTGGCCGTGGAAGAGGGCACGGTGCGGGTGAAGCGCATCGCGGCGCACACGGACGGCGGAGCCGGTGTGGAGCCGGCCGTCATCCTCACGGCGGGCCAGCAGCTCGCCAGCGACGCGGCGGGCGCCTTGTCCGCCGTGCTGCCCGTGCCCGCCGGAGGCATCGCGCCATGGCGCGAACACCGCGTGCGCTTCGACAACCAGCGGCTCGACCACGCGCTGGCCGAACTGGCCCGCTATGGCGACCCGCAACTGCTGGTGCGCGACCCGGCCGTCGCGGCCCTGCCCATCACCGGTGTCTTCGACCCGCGCGACATGGCCACCTTCCGGCGCCTGCTGTCCGCCTCGCTGCCCGTGCGGCTGCAAGCGGTCCGTGGCGGCGCGGCCGAGGTGGTGCTGGCGCGGTAGCCGTGTTTTGAGCGTTTTTGGCCTGTAGCCCTTTCCAGGAAAGCGCGAGCAGCTTCTCTTTCAATAGCGGCTCCGCTTTTTCCAGGGGCAGGTACTGGGGTATCCGCAAGGCCGCCCGTCTCCCAGATCGAGAACCATTCGTTTTTGCATCTAGGAGGGTTGCATGTCTCGTTTTCCACTGCGCCGCACGGCGCCCCTGGCCCTGGCCGCTGCGCTGGCTTTCGCGTGCGGGCCGGTTCTGGCCCAGGCGCCGGCGGCTGTGTCCATGTCTTTCAACCTTGCCGCGCAGCCGCTGGGCCAGGCGCTGGGCGACTGGGCGCTGCAAACCGGCACGCAACTGATCGTGCAGCCCGCGCTGGTGGCGGGCAAGACGGCCCCGGCCGTCTCGGGCACGCTGACGCCGCAGCAGGCACTGGAGCGGCTGCTGGCGGGCAGCGGGCTGACCGCGGCGCAGGAGGGGAATGCCGTCGTCATCAAGGCGACGCCGCCTATTTCGGCCGCTGGTGGCGCGGCGGCGCTGGCCGAGGTAACGGTGCGTGCCCAGGCCGAGCGCGCGGATGGCCTGCCCGGAGCCTACGCAGGAGGCCAGGTCGCGCGCGGCGGGCGCTTGGGGCTGCTGGGCAACAAGGACGTGATGGACACACCGTTCAACCAGACGAGCTATACCTCGGAGTTCATTCAAAACCAGTCCGCCAGCACGGTGGGCGACATGCTCGACAACGAGCCTTCCCTGCGCCATGTCGCCGGTTCGAGCGGGGGCTATGACGGGTATTTCAGCATTCGGGGTTTCAATGTCCTCAGCAGCGATATTTCAGTCAATGGCCTGTACGGAATGGGGCCCTGGTTTGGGGGTGTTCCGACGGAGTTTGTTGAACGGGTAGAGGTGCTCAAGGGCGCGAGTGCGCTCCTTTCGGGCATGTCACCCAATGCAGCGCTGGGCGGCGCGATCAACCTCGTGCCCAAGCGCGCTGCGGACCAACCCATCACACGCGCAACGGCGGGGGTGGATTCGGATTCGCTCTGGACGGTTCGGGCGGACGTGGGCCGCCGCTTCGGCGCCGACAATGAATGGGGCCTGCGCGTCAACGTCAGCGATAAAAATGGCGACACTTACATCGACGGCCAGTCGCGCCGGAGGCCCTTTGGCTCCCTGGCGCTCGATTATCACGGCGAGCGGCTTCGCCTGGCGCTGGACGCCTACGGTTTCCAGGAAAGTAATCGCGGCGGCGATATCTCTGGCGTCAGCATGGCCGGCCGCACCAGCGTGGTTAAAGCCCCTTCGGGCAGCGTGAACTACGCGCCAGGACTGCAATGGGACTCCGAGACGAATGCCGTCATGCTCAGCGGCGAATATGACATCGGTAAAGCCATCACCGCTTTTGCAAAAGTCGGGGCCGGAGACTACAAGAGGAATGGCTTTTCCACGAATGCCGCGCGTAACGTGCAAGACAATGGCGATGCCACGCTTCTCGTTATCAACAATGCAGTGCGCAGGCACAGCGTTTCTTGGGAAACAGGGCTGCGCGGCCAGTTCCAGACGGGATCTCTGGACCATGAGGTTACGCTGAGCGCCTCGCGGTATGAAGCGGATATTAGAAATGCCGCTTATAACGCCGTCAATGTGGTGACGAATATCTATAACCCTGCGCCAATCACGGCTTGGCCCGATGTGCCCACAGCGGTGCCGAAAACCTCGGATGTCGCGCTCTCGGGTATCGCCATTGCCGACACGATCAGCATTGCAAAGGGGCGGGTCCAACTGACCCCCGGCATCCGGCACCAGGGCGTCGAGTCCAACAACTACGCCGCGAGCGGCGCCGTGACCGCCCGCTACCAGAAAAGCGCCTGGACGCCGATGGTTGGGCTCGTCGCCAAGCCGATAGACCATCTTTCCCTGTACGCCAACTATATCGAGGGGCTGTCCCAGGGCACTACGGTCGGCACCACCTACCAGAATGCCGGCGAAGTATTTCCGCCTTACAAGACCAAGCAGGTCGAAATCGGCGCAAAGCTCGAAACGGGGAAAATTATCAATACGCTGAGCCTGTTCCAGATCAAGAAGCCCAGCACGCTCACGGATAACGGTACCTCGCCGCTGCCGACGCTGCGCCTGGATGGGGAGCAACGCAACCGGGGTATCGAATGGAGCGTCTTTGGCGAGCCGGTGCCGGGCGTGCGCGTTCTGGGCGGCGCGACCTACCTGCAAGGCCGGCTCACCAAAACACAGGGCGGTCTCTATGACGGCAACGAGGCGCCGGGGTCGGCGCCCTGGGCCTTCAATATCGGTGGCGAGTGGGACCCTCACTGGGTGCCTGGGCTGACGCTGACGGGCCGCCTCATTCATACCAGCGCCCAGTACGCGGACAACGCCAACACGCTCAAGTTGCCCGCCTGGACACGGGTCGATGTCGGGGCACGGTTCTTGACCGAAATCTCCAAGAAGGCCGTGGTTTTCCGGGCGGGTATCACGAATTTGTTCAACAAAAATTATTATCAAGGAATCCAGTTCGAGAGTAATACCGTGGTGGGCGCGCCACGCGCTTTCCAGGTTTCCGCGACTGTGGATTTTTGAACCATGGCTACTGTTTTCGCGATGGTTCTGACCGTGGCCGGCTGCGCTTGTCTTTACCTGGCCAGTCCCAACCAGAAATGGCTGCCGCAAGCTCCCCCGCATATGCCGTTCCTGGCCGCGGGGAGCCTGCTGCTGGCGGCTGGCCTTGCCGCGTGGATCGCGGCATTGCGGCCCCTGGCGGGCTTCTTCGTGACGCTGCATGTCGCGATGGTCTGCCTGTTCGCCTTCCCTTATGCCGCCGCGCTGCGCGGCACCGGGCGGGGGAACTGACATGGCCCGCGAAATCCGCCCCGACTGGTGGGGCAAAGCCAGCGCCGGCGCCATCCTCGGCTTGGGATTGGCGCTCTCGCTGGTCGGCCTGTATGCCTACCTGGGCCCGGGCGGCATCGATGCGCCCGGCGGGCGCTACTCGCTGATGCGCCACCTGGAGGCATTCGTCTGGATCCCCGTGTTCGGCTTGTGCTTTCTGTTTCGCAGCGGCCTGGCGGCCTGGTGCTGGCTGGGCGCGGCGAACCTGATCGCCTTCGCGGCGCTGTTCGCCTGCCGCTTCCATTTTTTTGCGTGAGGGCCGCATGATCCGCGCCGATATCGTCAAGCTCTACAAGACCGTTCACACATGGACCGGCATCACCTGCGGCTTTGCGCTGTTCATCGCCTTCTATGCGGGAGCGCTCACCATGTTCCAGGAGCCCCTGGCACGCTGGGCGTCGCCGCCCGCCGTGGGGGTGGCGGCGGTTCCGCTGCAGGATGCGCCCCGCCTCCTCGAACTGGTCGCCGCCGCCCATCCCGAGGCACGGGAGGAAGGCATCACGCTGCATTTGCAGGGGCGCGAGAATGAGCCAGCAAGGGTGACGTGGAAAGAAGACGCGCCGCATGAAAAAGGCCAGCCGCATGACCACGTCCATTGGTGGGCGACGCTGCAACCCGATGGCACGCTGCTGGCAAGGCAGGAGGAGCCTTCGGAGCTGGCGGAGTTCATCAGTGCGGTCCACAAGCGCGCCGGGATTCCAGACCCTTGGGGGTCGTATTTCATGGGGGTGGTCTCGCTGCTTTACGGCGTGGCGCTGATCGCCGGGGTCATTGCGCTGCTGCCCTCGCTCGCCAAGGATTTTCTTGCGCTGCGCATCGGCAGGAACCTCAAGCGCATGTGGCTGGACGCGCACACGGCCGTCGGGATCACGGCACTGCCTTTTCACCTTCTGATCGCGGTGACCGCGACCGCGTGGGGCTTCGGCGGGCCGCTCTGGTCCGCGCAGGACAGCGTGATCTTCGGCGGCAAGCAAAAGACCGCGATGGCACGCGATTTCCAGCGCAATTTTGCGGCGCCCAAGCCAACTGGCGAAGCGGCTGCGATGCTGCCGCCGGCGCAACTGCTGGAGCGCCTGCACGCCCAGGCGCCTCACTATGAGCCCAGGCTCATGACGTTCAGGAATTTCGGCGACAAGGCCGCTGCCGTGCAATTCGTCGGCGCCGAGCATGGCTACATCGGGGATACGAGCTTTGGGAGCGTCATGCTCAGCGCCGTGACGGGCGCGCTCCTGCGGGACAACAGCGCATCGCACCAGGACGGGGACCGGCGAGCGTCAACGACGTTCTTCGCCCTGCACACCGGGGAATATGGCGGCGCCACGATCACCTGGGCCTATTTCTTCCTCGGCCTGGCCGGCGCCTGGCTGTTCTACAGCGGCAACCTGCTGTGGGTGGAAACCCGCCGCAAGGCGCAGCGCAAGGGCAGCGGCGAGGTGCCTGCGCAGCGCCGCGACACCCGCTGGCTGGCGGCGGGCACCGTGGGCGTGTGCCTGGGCTGCGTGGCGGGACTCTCGGCCACCATCGTGGCTGCCAAGTGGCTGCACGGCCGCGTGGCCGACCTGAACCACTGGCACGGGGTCGTCTACTACGCGGTGTTCCTCGCCTGCATCGCCTGGGCCTTCGCCTGGGGCGCGGCGCGCTCGGCGGTGCATCTGTTGAGGCTGTGCGCGGCGGCGACGCTGGCGATCCCGCTGACGAGCCTGGCCGCGCTGCTGTTTCCGGCCCTGGGCCTGTGGGCACATGGCAGCGCCGCCGCCATCGGTGTCGATGTGGCCGCCTGCATCGGCGCGCTGTGCTTCGCATGGATGGCGCGGGCCACGGCGCGGCGCGTCCAGCACGGCCCGGTGGACAGTGTGTGGTCGGCGCGCAGCGCGCGGGCGGTGGTGGCGTCTTGAGGGGCAAATAGGCCTCCAGCGCTTGCTGGTCAAGCGCTGGCAGCTATTGGTTCAGGAGTCTTGCATGCGGGCTCGTGCTGTGCTTCGTGTGCCATGCCGGAGTCGGGAGCGGGCAAAGTGCCGATTCTTTGGAGCGCGGCGGCTGTCCGGGTGACAGTGGGGTAAGTTGTAAACGCCTGCAACTTTCTCGGAATTTTTGTAGCATGGATGGCGTCTTTCCTCTCCGAGCCTTTTCCATGCCTGCCCTTTCCCTTCGCCAGAAACTACTGGCACCGCTGGCCTTTTGCGTGCTGGCGCTGCTTGCGCTCACCCTGTTCAATGCCTACCAGGTCCGCAGCAGGGCCTACGAGGCGCGGCAGCAGGCACTGCGGGATTTCGTCGATTCGGCGGACAGCCTCATCGCCGCCATCGCCGCGGAGGCCAAGGCCGGCAAGCTGACCGAGGAGGACGCCAAGGCGACGGCCATCGCCCGCGTGGGCCAGTTGCGCTATGCGAACGGCGCGGGCTACATCACGAGCATCACCCCGGATTCGGTGGTCCTGAACAACCCGGCGAGCGTGGCCATCAATGGCAAGAACATGGGCAGTTTCCAGGACGCCAAGGGCAGCTACCTGTACCGGAACATCGCCGCCGTGGGCGCGTCGGCCCAGGGCAGCGGCTACCTGTCCTACTGGTGGCCCCGGCCCGGCGCGAAGGAGCCCAGCGAGAAGCTCGCCTACGTCAAGCGCTCGGCCTCGTGGAACTGGGACCTCATCGCGGGCGATTACGTGGACGACATCCAGCAGGCGTTCGTCGCCTCCATCATCAAGTCGGTCGCGGCGCTGGCCGTGCTTGGCGTGCTGCTCTCGGTGATCGCGTGGATGGCCACGCGCAGCGTGCTGAGCGCCATCGGCGGCGAGCCCACGGTTGCCGCCGGCATCGCGAACCGGATCGCCGCCGGGGACTTGTCGCAGTCCGGGCTGGAGACGGCCTCCCGCGCGCCGGAGGGCAGCGTGATCGCCGCCGTGGAGCGCATGCGCGCGCAACTGCGCGAGCTCGTGACGCGCATCCACGAGGCGGCGGGCGTCATCACCCATTCCGCCGGGGAGATCGCCACGGGCAGCCTGGATCTGTCTCAGCGCACCGAATCGCAGGCCAGCTCGCTGGAGGAGACGGCCGCCTCCATGGAGGAGCTGACCGCCACCGTGCGCCAGAACGCCGACAACGCGCGCCATGCGAGCGAAATCGCGGCGAGCGCCTCGTCGGTGGCCGAGCAGGGCGGCACGGTGGTGGAGCAGGTGGTGGACACCATGAGCGGCATCACCGAGGCCTCGAAGAAGATCGCCGACATCATCGGCGTGATCGACGGCATCGCGTTCCAGACCAACATCCTCGCGCTTAATGCGGCTGTGGAAGCGGCCCGCGCGGGCGAGCAGGGCCGGGGCTTTGCCGTGGTGGCGGGCGAGGTGCGCAGCCTCGCGCAGCGCAGCGCCGAGGCGGCCAAGGAGATCAAGGCGCTCATCGGCGCCTCGGTGGAGCGCGTGGATGCGGGCGCCGCGCTGGTGGACAAGGCCGGGCAGACCATGCGCGAAGTGGTCTCCACGGTGCGCAACATCACGGGCCTGGTGACCGAGATCGCCTCGGCGAGCCGGGAGCAGAGCAGCGGCATCGAGCAGGTGGGCCATGCCGTGACCGACATGGACCGCGTGACGCAGCAGAACGCCGCCCTGGTCGAGCAGTCGTCGGCCGCCACGCAGGTGCTGCAGGAAGAATCGGAAAAGCTGGCCCGCCTGACGGCGTCGTTCAAGCTCTAGGCGGCCAGCACGCGCCCGGGGTTCATGAGGCCCCGCGGGTCGAGCGCCTGCTTGATCGCGCGCATCATCCCCAGCGCCACGGGCGACTGGTAGCGCTGCAGCTCGTCCACCTTGAGCGCGCCCACGCCGTGCTCGGCCGAGAACGAGCCGCCGAACTGCGCCACGGCCTCGTAGACGAGGTGGTTCACGCGCTCTTCCTGGTCGCGCAGGAAGGCCTTGGGATCGCCGTCGGCGGGCGCCTGCACGTTGTAGTGCAGGTTGCCGTCGCCCAGGTGGCCGAAGTTGACCAGGCGCACGCCCGCGATCTCGCGCGCGAGCAGCGCATCGGTGTGGGCGCAGAACGCGGGGATGCGCGAGATGGGCACCGAGATGTCGTGCTTGATGTTGAGCCCTTCCTCGGCCTGCGCGAGCGGGATGCTCTCGCGGATGTGCCAGAGGTTGTGCGCCTGCGCGAGGTTCTCGGCCACCACGGCATCCTGCACGCAGCCGGCCTCGAAGGCGGTTTCGAGCAGCGCCTCGAAGCGCGCGCGCGCATGGTCCTCGGACTCGCTGTCGGAGTTCTCGAGCAGCACGCCGTAGGGCACGTCCTCCTGGTCGATGAAGGGCACGCGCAGTTGCGGCATGTGCCTGTGCACCAGCGACAGGGCGAAGCGCCCCATCACCTCGAAGCCCGTGAGCCCCGCGCCCAGGTGCCGGTGCGCCAGGCCCAGCAGCGCCACAGCCTGCTCCATGGACGGCACGGCGGCCCAGGCCGTGAGCTGCGCGGCGGGCTGGGGGTGCAGCTTAAGCGTGGCCGCGGTGATGATGCCCAGCGTGCCCTCGCTGCCGATGAACATGTCGCGCAGGTCGTAGCCTGTGTTGTCCTTGCGCAGGCCCTTGAGGCCGCTCCAGACCTCGCCCTGCGGCGTGACCACCTCCAGCCCCAGGCACAGCTCGCGCGCATTGCCGTAGCGCACCACCTGTGTGCCGCCCGCGTTGGTGGCGAGGTTGCCGCCGATGGTGCAGCTGCCCTCGGCCGCGAGCGAGAGCGGGAACAGCAGGCCGGCCTGGCTGGCGGCCTCCTGCACGCTTTGCAGGATGCAGCCGGCCTCCACGGTCATCGTGAGGTTGTCCGGGTCGATGGCGCGCACGGCGTTCATGCGCGCGAGGCTGAGCACCACCTGGGTGCCCGATGCATCGGGCGTGGAGCCCACGGCCAGCCCGGTGTTGCCGCCCTGGGGCACTATTGAACTGCCCGCCGCCGCGCAGGCGCGCACCACGGCCGCCACTTCTGCAGTCGAGCCCGGGCGCACCACGGCCAGGGCCTTGCCGCGCATGCGGCGGCGCCAGTCCTGTTCCCAGGCCGTGAGGTCGCCTTCGGTCAATACATGGGCGGCGCCAACGGTCTGGCGCAGGGTGTCGAGCAGGTTCATGGTGATGGGCGTGAAGATTTCAGGCGCAGCCGCACGTGCAGCGCGCAGGCGGCGAACAGCAGCAGGCACAGCGCGATCTCGGCCAGCGCCAGCCACTGGCCGGGCGGCTTGTCGCTCCATGCGCGCACCGCGCCTTCGGTGAAATAGAGCCATACCACCAGGCTGACCCAGCGGTAGGTGTACATGCGGTGCTTGAGCAGGCCCGCGAGCGGGAGGGCGAGCGGCAGCGCCTTGAGCGCGAGCCACGAGCCGCCCGGGCGCAGCGGCGCCAGCCACAGCTCCCACGCCACGCACAGCACGGTCAGTCCCAGCAGGCTGCCCACGGCCAGCCAGCGCGTGGCGGCGACATCCGGGGTGGGGGAAGGGGTGTTCGTCATCGGGGTGGCATCATATCGGCCATGGCGTTGTCCCTACAGAATCTAGTGCGGCGCGGGGAGGCGCTCATCGACGAGCTGCAGCGTTTTCCCTGGCGCACCACGGCGCACACGCTGCGCGAGCGCTTCCGCGAAGACCGGCTGGGCCTCACGGCCAGCAGCCTCACGTTCACCACCATCCTGGCGCTCGTGCCGTTCGTGACGGTGGCGCTGGCCGTGTTCACGGCGTTCCCGATCTTCGGCAAGGTGCAGGTGGTGCTGCAGCGCTGGCTGATCGACAGCCTGGTGCCCGACACCATCGCGCGCCAGGTGCTGGGCTACATCACCCAGTTCGCGGCCAAGGCCAGCCGCCTGGGGGTGGCGGGCTTTTCGGTGCTGCTGGTCACGGCGCTGATGCTGATCCTCACCATCGACCGCACGCTCAACAACATCTGGCGCGTGCCCCGGCTGCGCGCTTTGGGGCAGCGCGTGCTCATCTACTGGGCCGCGATCACGCTGGGGCCGCTGGCGCTGGGCGTGAGCCTGGCGCTCACCTCGTACGTGGTGTCGGCCTCGCGCGGGCTGGTGGACGCGCTGCCGGGCAGCGTGCGCCTGGTGTTCGATTCGATCGAGTTCTTCGTGCTCGCGGGGGGCATGGCGGCCCTGTACCACTACGTGCCCAACACGCAGGTGAAGTGGCAGCACGCCTGGGCGGGCGGTTTCTTCGTGTCGATCGGCATGGAGCTGGCCAAGAAGGCCCTGGCGCTGTACCTGGCGCAGGTGCCCACCTATTCGGCGGTGTACGGCACGTTCGCCACGCTGCCCATCCTGCTGGTGTGGATCTACGTGGCCTGGGTCATCGTGCTGCTGGGCGCGGTGGTGGCGGCCTACCTGCCCAGCCTGCTGGCGGGTGTGGCGCGGGCGCCCGGCGGCCAGGGCTGGGCCTTTCAACTGGCGGTGGAGGTGCTGCAGCAACTGCACCGCGCGCGCACCCTCGCGGGCAAGGGGCTGCGCGTGGACCAGCTTGCCCAGGCGCTGCGTGTGGACGCGCTGCAGCTCGCGCCCGCGCTGGAGGTGCTGACCGCGCTCGACTGGGTGGGCCAGCTGGCTGAACGGGCTGAACGGGCTGAACGGGCCGAAGAGCCCGACGCGCCGCGCTACGTGCTGCTGGCCGACCCGCAGACCACACCGGTTGCGCCGCTGCTCACGCGGCTGCTGATGGAGCGCGCGGACAGCCTGGAGCCGCTGTGGGAGAGTGCGGCGCTGTCCGATCTGCGGTTGGAGGATTTGCTCTTAAAAGAGTAGCTTCTTACGACCACTGGACGGGCGCTACAGGCCTTTTTGACTCAAAAAGGTATGCGCCCCGTCCACAGGTCCTTGTACATCACCCAGTCGCCCATGAAGCTGTAGAGCGGCCGCTTGAAGCTCGCGGGCTTGTTCTTCTCGAAGCCGAAGTGGCCCAGCCACGCGAAGCCGTAGCCGCACAGCAGCCCGTACAGCAGGTACTGCGGCCGGCCCGTCGCCACGAGGGCGATCAGGCAGGCCAGGGCCAGCGTGCTGCCCACGAAGTGCAGGCGCCGGCAGGTGCGGTTGCTGTGTTCGCTGAGGTAGAACGGGTAGAACTCGGCGAAGCTCTTGAACTGCCGCGGGTCCGTTTCCGAGCGGCCGGTGTTGGCCAGATCCATGGGGTGTCTCCTGTCGTTGTTGTCGTGGCGGTATCCGCTTTTATACCGCGAGGAAGTCGCGGATCGCGAACAGCGTTTCCTCGGGCGCCTCGGTCATCTGCTGGTGCCCCACGGGCACGTAGGCCACCCGTGCGCCGGGGCCCGCCGCCTTGACCAGCCCTTGCGCGGCCTTGGGCGGCGTCATCTGGTCCTGCGCGCCCAGCACGAACAGCACGGGGGTGTGCGCCGCGGCCACCGCCGCCATGGCCTGCTCGCCGTTCGCATAGCTGTCGCAGGCCACGAAGCCCCGGTGGAACAGGTTGACCCGCGGGTTGCTGCGCAGCACGCGGCGGCCCAGCGCCATGCCCGCGCCGTAGACCCAGAAGCCCGCGCCCGAGGGCGAGGCGAGGGTGCTGCGCGAGAACACGTTGACCATCTTGAGCGCCTTCTCGGGCGCGTTGAGCGAGGACTCGATGAGCGCGGGCGCAACCCGCATGGGGTAGGCCGTGCCCACCAGCACCAGGTGGCTTACGCGCGCCCCCAGCGTGGCCGCGGCCTCCAACGCGATCAGCGAGCCCCAGCTATGGCCGATGAGCGCCGCGCGCTGCACGCCCAGCGCGTCGAGCAGCGCGCCGACGAAGGCGGCCGCCTGCTCCACGCTCGCAGGGGGCTCGCCCGCGCTTTTGCAGTGGCCCGGCAGATCGACCGCCAGCACGTTCCAGCCGCGGTTGGCCAGGTGGCGGCTTTGCAGGGCCCAGACGCTGTGGTCGTTGAGCACGCCGTGGATGAACACCGCCGTGGGCTTGGCGGCGTCGAAAGCCTTGCCGCCGGTGTAGCAGTAGGTGTCGTGGCCGTTGACTTGCACGTACATCACGCACCTGCCTTCTCTGCTGCTTTCAGTGCGCGCTTGAGGTCGTCGATGAGGTCGTCCGCGTCTTCGAGCCCGATGGACAGGCGGATCGTGCCCTGCGTGATGCCCGCGCCCGCGAGCGCTTCGTCGGTCATGCGGAAGTGCGTGGTACTGGCCGGGTGGATCACCAGGCTGCGGCAGTCGCCCACGTTGGCCAGGTGGGAAAAGAGCTTGAGCGACTCGATGAACTTCTTGCCCTGGGCGCGGCTGCCCTTGAGGTCGAAGCTGAACACCGAGCCCGCGCCGCGCGGCAGCAGCTTCTGCGCGAGCGCGTGCGAGGGGTGCGAGGGCAGCAGCGGGTGGCCCACGCGCTCCACGAAGGGCTGGGCCGCGAGGAACTCGACCACCTTCGCGGTGTTGCGCATGTGGCGCTCCATGCGCAGCGGCAGCGTCTCAATGCCCTGCAGGATCAGCCAGGCCGTGTGCGGGCTCATGCAGGCGCCGAAGTCGCGCAGGCCCTCGCGCCGCGCGCGCAGCAGGAAGGCGCCCACGGTGGATTCCTCGGCGAACACCATGTTGTGGTAGCCGTCGTAGGGCGCGGTGAGCGCATCGAACCGGCCCGAGCCCTCCCAGTCGAAGCTGCCGCCATCGACCACCACGCCGCCGATCACCGTGCCGTGGCCCGAGAGGAACTTGGTGGCCGAGTGGTAGACCATGTCCGCGCCCAGCTCCAGGGGCTTCATGAGCCAGGGCGAGGTGAGGGTGGAATCGACGAGCAGCGGCACGCCCGCTTCGTGAGCAATGGCCGAGACGGTGGGGATGTCCAGCACGTCCAGGCCCGGGTTGCCCACGGTTTCGCCGAAGAGCAGGCGGGTCGTGGGCCGGATGGCGGCGCGCCAGCCGTCGATGTCGCCGGGCTGGACGAAGGTGGTCTCGATGCCGAAGCGGCGCAGCGTGTAGTGCAGCAGGTTCTGTGAGCCGCCGTACAGCGCCGTGCTGGCCACGATGTGGCTGCCCGCGCCCATCAGCGTGGCGATGGCCAGGTGCAGCGCGGCCTGGCCGCTGGCCGTGGCGATCGCGCCCACGCCGCCTTCGAGCGCGGCCACGCGCTGCTCCAGCACCGCGGTGGTGGGGTTGCTCAGGCGGCTGTAGACGTGGCCCGGGCGCTCCAGGTTGAACAGCGCGGCCGCATGGTCGCTGGACTCGAACACGAACGAGGTCGTGAGGTGGATGGGCGTGGCGCGCGCGCCGGTGGCGGGGTCGGGCTGGCTGCCGGCGTGCAGCGCCAGGGTGTCGAAGCCAGGGTCGGAATAGCCGGGCATCCGGGAGTCTCCTTGGGGTGGAACCTTGTTGTCGGGGGTGGCGTTGATTGTGGGCTATATTTGAATGCAACCTGCTGCATACCGCGCCGAATCCGGAGACACCCCCATGAAAGTCAGCGACATCCTTCGCGTGAAAGGAAACACGCTCTACACCGTCACCCCCGATGAACCGCTGGCCAGCGCCGTGGAGGTGATGGCCGGGAAGGACATCGGCTCGCTCGTCGTCATGGAGTTCGGCGACCTCGTGGGCATGCTCACCTTCCGCGAGGTGATCCAGGCCCTGGTGAAGAACGGCGGCAGCGTGGGCACGCTGCTCGTGCGCTCGGCCATGGACGACGCGCCCCTGACCTGCACGCTGGAAACCGACATGGACGAGGTGCGCCGCATGATGCTGGACCGCCACGCGCGCTACATGCCCGTGATGGACCAGCGCATGCTCATGGGCGTGATCAGCTTCTACGACGTGGCCAAGGCCGTGGTGGACAGCCAGAACTTCGAGAACCGCATGCTCAAGGCCTACATCCGCGACTGGCCTGAAGAGGGCGCCCCGGCCGCCTGAGCGCTGGCCCGGTTCAACGATAATTGCCGCCCATGAGCGGCAACACCATCGGTACCCTTTTCGCAGTCACCAACTTCGGTGAATCCCACGGCCCGGCCATCGGCTGCGTGATCGACGGCTGCCCGCCCGGCCTGGCGCTTTGCGAGGCCGACATCCAGCACGACCTGGACCGCCGCCGCCCCGGCACCAGCCGCCACGTGACCCAGCGCAACGAGCTCGACGCGGTGGAAATCCTCTCGGGCGTGTACGAGGGCAAGACCACGGGTACCCCCATCGCGCTGCTGATCCGCAATACCGACCAGCGCAGCAAGGACTACTCCAACATCGCCCAGAGCTTTCGCCCCGGCCATGCGGACTACGCCTACTGGCACAAGTACGGCATCCGCGACCCGCGCGGCGGCGGCCGCTCGTCCGCACGCCTGACCGCGCCCACGGTGGCCGCGGGCGCCGTGGCCAAAAAGTGGCTGGCCGAAAAGTACGGCACGCGCTTTCGCGCCTGCATGACGCAGCTCGGCGAGCTGCCCATCCCCTTCGAGGGCTGGGAGCATGTGCCCCATAACCCCTTCTTCGCCCCCGTGGCCGATGTGCAGGCCTACGAGGACTACATGGACCAGCTCCGCAAGGCCGGCGACTCGTGCGGCGCGCGCATCCGCGTGCAGGCTGCGGGCGTGCCCGTGGGCCTGGGCGAGCCCTTGTACGACAAGCTCGATGCGGACATCGCCCACGCCATGATGGGCCTGAACGCCGTGAAGGGCGTGGAGATCGGCGCGGGCTTCGCGAGCGTGGCGCAGCGCGGCACCACGCACGGCGACTCGCTCTCGCCCGAGGGCTTTCGCAGCAACAACGCGGGCGGCGTGCTGGGCGGCATCAGCACGGGGCAGGACATCGAGGTGTCGCTCGCCATCAAGCCCACCAGCTCGATCATCAGCCCGCGCGAGTCGATCGACGTGCACGGCCAGAGCACGGAAGTGATCACCAAGGGCCGCCACGACCCCTGCGTGGGCATCCGCGCCGCGCCCATCGCCGAGGCGCTGCTGGCGCTGGTGCTGATGGACCACGCGCTGCGCCATCGCGCGCAGTGCGGCGACGTGGCGGTGGCCGTGCCGCCGATCCGCGCCTCGGTTTGAAGTTTTTGAGCAAAAAACGGCTCTAGCGCCCTAGGGACGGGCGCTGGAACTCTTATTTTGATAGCTTTCAGCGCCGCACTTCATCGACGAGGGTCTTGAACTCGTCGATATCCTCGAAGCTGCGGTACACGCTCGCGAAGCGGATGTAGGCCACCTTGTCGAGCTTCTTGAGCTCGCGCATCACGAGCTCGCCGATGCGGCTCGACAGCACCTCACGCTGGCCCAGGTTGAGCAGCTTTTCCTCGATGCGCTCGATGGCGGTGTCGATCTGTATGGTGCTCACGGGGCGCTTGCGCAGCGCCAGATTGAACGAGCCGAGCAGCTTGCCGCGCTCGTACTCGATGCGCCGGCCGTCCTTCTTGACGATGGCCGGGAAATTCACTTCCGGCCGCTCGTAGGTGGTGAAGCGCTTGTCGCAGGCGCCGCACTGGCGGCGGCGCCGGATGAAGTCCCCGTCCTCGGCCACGCGGGTCTCGACGACCTGCGTCTCCGGGTGGCCGCAGAAGGGGCACTTCATGGCTTCAGCGATAGACGGGGAAGCGGCTGGTGAGTGCGTGCACCTTGGCGCGCACGGCTTCCAGGTTCGCCGGGTCGCGCGGGTTGTCGAGCACGTCGGCCACCAGGTTGGCCGTCAGGCGCGCCTCTTCGTCCTTGAAGCCGCGCGTGGTCATGGCCGGGGTGCCGATGCGCACGCCGCTGGTCACCATGGGCTTCTCGGGGTCGTTGGGGATGGCGTTCTTGTTGATCGTCATGTGGGCCTGGCCCAGCACGGCCTCGGCTTCCTTGCCCGTGATGCCCTTGGCGCGCAGGTCCACCAGCATCACGTGGCTCTCGGTGCGGCCGCTGACGATGCGCAGGCCGCGCTGGGTCAGCGTCTCGGCGACGATCTGCGCGTTCTTCGCCACCTGCTCCTGGTACTGCTTGAACTCGGGCGAGAGCGCCTCCTTGAAGGCCACGGCCTTGGCCGCGATCACGTGCATCAGCGGGCCGCCCTGCAGGCCGGGGAAGATGGCGCTGTTGATCGCCTTCTCGTGCTCGGCCTTCATGAGGATGAAGCCGCCGCGCGGGCCGCGCAGGCTCTTGTGCGTGGTGCTGGTCACCACGTCGGCGTACGGCACGGGGCTGGGGTACACGCCGGCGGCTATCAGGCCCGCGTAGTGGGCCATGTCCACCATGAAGATGGCGCCGACTTCCTTGGCGATCTTCGCGAAGCGCGCGAAGTCGATGCGCAGCGCGTAGGCCGAGGCGCCGGCCACGATCAGCTTGGGACGGTGCTCGCGCGCCTTGGCTTCCATCGCGTCGTAGTCGATCTCTTCCTTGGCGTTCAGGCCGTAGGAGACCACGTTGAACCACTTGCCCGACATGTTCAGCGCCATGCCGTGCGTGAGGTGCCCGCCTTCGGCCAGGCTCATGCCCATGATGGTGTCGCCGGGCTTGAGGAAGGCGAGGAACACGGCCTCGTTGGCCGATGCGCCGCAGTGCGCCTGCACGTTGGCGGCCTCGGCGCCGAAGAGCTGCTTCACGCGGTCGATGGCGAGCTGCTCGGCCACGTCCACGTACTCGCAGCCGCCGTAGTAGCGCTTGCCGGGGTAGCCCTCGGCGTACTTGTTGGTGAGCTGCGTGCCCTGCGCCCACATGACGGCGGGCGAGGCGTAGTTCTCGCTCGCGATGAGCTCGATGTGCTCTTCCTGGCGCCGGTTCTCGGCCTGGATGGCGGCGAAGAGTTCGGGGTCGGTCTGTTCGACAAGAATATTGCGGTGGTACATGGTGGCAGTCCTATGAACTTAGCGGTCCCTTGAGAGCAAGGGCTGCCCAGGCGAACGGCGGAACGCTGCGGCCAGCAGCGGCACGCTCCCCAGTGGTTCACAGGCGGTTGCAGCCTGCTGGTTTCCACGTCAGCGGCGGCGCCTTGGGGCGCCGCGCCTATCGCCAGTCGCGTACCCCGCTAGTGTAACGGAGGCTTGGCGCTTTACAGGCCCGGAGAAAGCAGCGCCACCTTGTCGGAGGCCGGGGCAGGGGGCTGGGCCGGCCCCTGGGTGGACAGCATGGGGCCCGCGGGCGTGTTCACCGGCACCGGGCGGCCGTTGGCCACCTGGCGCAGGCGGAAGTGCTCGGCCAGCACCTTGGCGGCGTAGCCGCCGTCGTCGTCCATGTTGGCCGCGCCCACGTAGTACTTGAGCCCGCCTTCGAGCGAGCCGGCGCGCGTGATGCACTCCTTGAGCACGCTCACGCCCACGCGCAGGTTGCTCACGGGGTCGAAGGCGGCGAAGTGGCCGCCGAAGTTCTGGTACTTGTCCGTGTGCACGCGGGTCATGACCTGCATGAGGCCCTGGGCGCCCACGGCGCTCTGGGCGAAGGGGTTGAAGCTCGACTCGATGGCCATGATGGCCAGGATCAGCGTCGGGTCGAGCTTGTTGTGCGCGCCCAGCTCATAGGCCTCGGAGACCAGGGCCGCGAGCGGCTCGGGGGCCACGCGGTACTTCTTGCTGAGCCAGAAGGCCACGGCGGCCTGCTCCTTGGGCAGCGCCTTGGGGTTGGTGGCCGTGGCGCGCTCGCTGGCTTCGAGCTCGACGGGGGTGTTCAGCAGCGCGGCCTGGCGCGACTGCAGCCAGCCCATGAGCTGCTCTTCGCCAACCTGGCGCAGGTCGGGCCGCGCCACGAGGGCGATGACCGCGAAGGCGACAGCCAGGCCCAGGAGGGCGAAGCTGTTGTGGGTGATCTCAAGAAAACCGTCGGCCGCATCGGACACGAACGTGCGCACGGAGGCGGCAACTTTTCCTGACGCTGTCATAGCTCTTCCTTTCTGAAGCGGGCTCCGGGGAGGGATGGTCGGGTGCCAGACCATCCACCGCCAGGGGCCTGCCTGGATTGGTACGCCATCGAGTTCGCAAAGAGGCGCCAGGGGCGCGTTGAACTGACTTAGCCGGGTTCGGCAGCGTTGGGGTTTGTACTAGCCTGTTTTGGGGCTGGCGGATTCTAGAAGTTCACTTCATGCATGGTCAATACTAAAAAAACGTATTTTTAGACGAATTAATTCTAACAAAACTGTATAAAACTGCAGGTTTTGGCGGCCCAAGACGCAAGGAAGGGGCTGGGGCCGCACGCAAATTCAATGGCAGCGGCGGCCGCGATTGAGAATCCGATTTGAGCCGCGGGGCGATCTTTGATAAGGTTCCCCTGCCTGCAATCGTCAGGCATCCGCCGGACAAAGCCAGTCCTCTCGCGGCCCAGGCATGCAGTGCCTTTCGCGATGATGGATGCGCTTTCAAGGCAACCCCCGGAGGCAATCCCTTGCCTCCTGGCCGCGAGGGACCTTCATCTCCCTTGTTGCCAATCGATGGCAAAGACCGTTGTGTCAGCCGTCAAGCCCGGTGGTCGGCGTCGAGCCTTCCACCGGGCTTTCTCGTTTTTACAGGTTCGCGGTGCTCTAGGGGTACGATCCCAGGCCATGCAATCCCTCAAGAACAACAAGTGGGCCCGGCGCGCGGCGGGGGCCGTGGCGGCGGTCCTGGTGCTCTGGGCCCTGGGCTGGCTGGCGGTGCCGCCGCTGCTGCGCAGCCAGGGGCAAAAGCTCGCGAGCGAGGCGCTGGGGCGGCAGGTGACCATTGGCCGCGTGGAGTTCTCGCCCTGGTCGCTGGAGCTCACGGTGCACGACCTGGCTGTGGCCATGGCCGACGGCAAGGGCCAGCAGTTGGCCGTCAAGCGCATCTATGCCGACGCCGAGATCCAGTCGCTGCTGCGCCTGGCCCCTGTGCTCGATGCCATCGAGGTGGACGAGCCGGTGGTCCGCCTAGCGCAGGTCAGCCCGGGCCACTACGACATCGACGACATCCTGGCCCGCTTCGCCAAGCCGTCCGGGCCGCCGCCCGAGCCGGGCTCGCCCCAGCGCTTCGCGCTCTACAACATCGCCTTGCGCGGCGGCGCGGTCGATTTCGAGGACCGCACCGTGCAGCGCACCCACACCGTGCGCGACCTGGCGCTGAGCGTGCCCTTCCTGAGCAACCTGGCGTCCAAGCGCGAGGTCAAGGTCGAGCCCCGGCTCGCGTTCAAGCTCAATGGCAGCAGCTTCGACTCCTCGGCCGAGGCTACGCCCTTCCTCGAGAGCCGCAAGACGGACGCGCACGTGCGGCTGGCGGGCTTCGATCTTGCGCCCTACCTGGGCTACCTTCCCGAGAGCCTGCCCGTGCGGCTCCAGTCCGGCGTGCTCGACGTGGACGTGACACTCTCCTTCGAGCAGCACCAGGAGACCGCCGTGCACATCCGTGGCGGCGTGCAGGCCCACGGCGTGCGCGTGGCGGATGCGCGCCAGCAGGCGCTGCTGGGCTTCGATGCGCTCAAGGTCCAGATCGTGGACCTGCAGCCGCTCGCGCAGCGCGGCCACATCGCGTCGGTCGAGCTGGATGCGCCCCGCGTGCTCGCGCGGCGCGACCGCGAGGGGCAGATCAATTGGAGCCGCCTCTCGCAAGGGCAGGAAGGGCAGGCCGCGGCCGCGCCGCAGCCCGCGAAGGCGGCCAGCGCCCCTGCTGCCGCCGGGGCGCAGGGCGGCTGGCAGGTGGCCATCGACCGCGTGGCCGTGCGCGGCGGCCAGGTGGACTGGCAGGACGAGGCTGTCGCCGGCGGGGCCCAGCTTGCCCTCCAGGGCATGGACCTGGACGCCTCGGCCATCGCCGTGCCGTTCGCCCAGCCCTTGAAGTTCTCCGGCCACACCCGGTTGGCGGGTGCGCAGGACAAGCCCGCCCCCGCGCGCATCGCCTTCCAGGGCGAGGCCACCGACCGCATGGCGACGGTGGCGGTGTCGGTGCAGTCCCTGGGGCTGGAGCTGGGGGCTCCTTATATGGCGGAGTACCTCTCGCCGCGCCTCGGCGGCCAGCTCGATGCCGATCTCGGCCTGGCCTGGAACGGCCCCGCCGTGGTGGCGCAGCTCGCGCGCCTGTCGCTCAGCGATGTGGCGCTGGCCTGCCCGCCCAAGGTGGCCTGCGCGGGCGCGGGCCTGCCCGGCATCGCCATGCGGGGCAAGGACAGCCTGGCCGAGGTCAAGGCGCTGCGCGTGGAGAACGCGCGGCTCGACCTGCTGCGGCGCGCCGTGAGCGTCGGGCGCGTGGCCGTGACCCAGCCCCGGGCCATGGTGGCGCGCGAGAAGGATGGCCGCTGGATGGCCGAGCAGTGGATGGCGGCGCGGCCCTCCCAGGGCGCGAAGGATGCCAAGGAGGCAAAGGCCCAGGAGCCCGCCCCCCCCTGGTCCCTGCAACTGGGGGCGGTGGAGGTGGATGGCGGCTCCGTCGCCTTGCGTGACGCGCTGCCCGCCACGCCCGTGGCGCTGAGCGTGTCGGGCCTGCGGCTGCGCCTGGAGGACTTCGCCCCGCTGGCGGCCCAGACCGCCAAGCCCTCGCGCGTGTCGCTGGCAGCGCGCATCGGCACGGGGCGCACGGAGCCCGGCAAGCTCGAATACGACGGCACCCTGGGCCTGGCGCCACTCAGCGTGCAGGGCAAGGTGCTGGCCACCCAGCTGCCGCTGCATGCCTTCGAGCCCTACGTGGCCGATGCGCTCAACGTGCGCGTGCTGCGGGCCGACGGCAGCTTCCGGGGCTCGGTGCAGTTCGCCCAAGGGCAGGGCGGGTCGGCGGTGCGCGTGCAGGGCGATGCCTCGCTCGACGACCTGCGCGCCCGCTCCGCGCTGCTCGCCAACCCGGCGGGCAAGCAGCAGGGTGGCGACGCCCCGCGCGGGCTGGCGCGCGAGGACGACCTGCTGAACTGGAAGTCGCTGGGCCTGCGCGGCATCGACGTGGCGCTGGCGCCGGGCCGCCCCACCCGGGTGGACGTGCGCGAAACCTCGCTGAGCGACTTCTTCGCGCGCGTGATCGTGCAGGAGAGCGGCCGCATCAACTTGCAGGATCTGGTCAAGCAGCCCGCGCAGGAGGCGGCGTCCGCCGCACCCGCCGCCCCGGCGTCCGCCGCTGTTGTGGCCGAAAGCGGCCCCGCACCCGTCGTGCACTTCGGCCCCGTGTCGCTCACGGGCGGCACCGTGCGCTTTTCCGACTATTTCATCAAGCCCAACTACTCGGCCGACCTCAGCGAGCTCAATGGCCGGCTCAGCGCCTTCTCGTCCGAGGCCCCGGCGGGCGGCGGGGCGCCGCTCATGGCGGACCTGGAGCTGCGCGGCCGGGCCGAGGGCACGGCCTCGCTGGAAGTGACCGGCAAGCTCAATCCGCTGGCCAAGCCGCTGGCGCTCGACATCGAGGGCAAGGTGCGCGACCTGGAGCTGCCGCCGCTCTCGCCCTACACGGTCAAGTACGCGGGCCATGGCATCGAGCGCGGCAAGCTCAGCATGGACGTGGCCTACAAGGTCCAGCCCGACGGGCAGCTCACCGCCAGGAACAAGCTCGTGCTCAACCAGCTCACCTTCGGCGAGCCCGTGCAGGGCGCGCCCGCCAGCCTGCCCGTGCGTCTGGCCGTGGCGCTGCTGGCCGACCGCAACGGCGTGATCGACCTCGACCTGCCCATCAGCGGCTCGCTCAACGACCCTGAATTCCGCCTCGCGCCCGTGATCTTCAAGATCATCGGCAACCTCATCATGAAGGCCGTGACGGCGCCGTTCTCGCTGCTCGCCAACGCCCTGGGCGGCGGCGCGAGCGACCTGAGCGCCGTGGCTTTCGCCCCGGGCAGCGCGGTGCTGGACGACACGGCGCGCAAAGGGCTCGACAAGGTGGCCCAGGCACTCATCGACCGCCCGGCCCTGCGCATGACGGTGGTGGGCGAGTCGCAACTGGCCAGCGAGCGCGATGGCTGGAAGAAGGCGCAGTTGCAAAACCTGATGCTGGCCCAGAAGCGCCGCGCCGCCGTGCGCAGCGGCCAGGCCGCGGCCGACGTGGGGCCCGTCACCGCCGAGGAGGCGCCCGCGCTGCTCAAGGAGGTCTACCGCCGCGCCGACATCACCAAGCCCCGCAACCTGGTGGGCATGGCCAAGGACCTGCCGCAGGCGGAGATGGAGTCGCTGCTGCTCGCCAGCATCCCCGTGCCCGACAACGCCATGCGCGAGCTGGCCGTGACGCGCGGCGTGGCCGTGCGCGACTACCTGGCCGGGCGCAAGGTGCCGCTGGAGCGGCTCTTCCTCGGCGCCGTGAAGACCGACCCGCCCGAGGGCGATTGGAAGCCTCGGGCGCAGCTCACGCTGGCCACGCAATAAATACGGCGAAAATAGGCGCCTTGGCCCTGGCCCGCCCCCGGCGTGCGCCGGGGTGCCCTCTTTTGAATCACCCATGTTCCCTTTTTCCTCCCGCAGCAAAATGTCCGACGCACCTGAAGTGAACCCGGCCCCGGCCAAGACCTCCGAGCCGCACCCGCTCGATGCGCTCACGGGCGGCGCCTTCTCGGCCGCCACCTCGGGCGAGCGGGCCGCGCGCATCCGCGACTGGCTGGCCACCCAGCCCGCGCCCGAGCAACTGCACGAAGTGTTCAAGGAGCTGAGCGCGCGCGACAAGGGCGCGGCCCGCGCCATCCGCGAGCGCATCGACGAAATCCGCCGCGCCAAGGGCCAGGAGGCCATCGCCGCCGAGTGGGCCGACAAGGCCCAGGCCCTGCTGGACGCGCCGCGCCTGAACATCGCCGACGCCCTGGCCTGGCAGCGCGACGCCGCCAAGGCCGGCGCGCCGCTGTCGCGCGAGCCGCTGTCCGTCTTCAAGACCCAGCTGGCCGAGCGCGTCAAGGTGATCGAGGACCTGCAGCACCGCGTGCAGGTGCAGCGCGAGGCCGCCGTGCTGCTCGCGCAGCGCATCGAAGTGCTCTCCACCAAGCCCTGGGCCGACGCCCAGGCCGCCGTGGACCTGCTGCGCACCGATGTGGAGCGCTGGCAGGAGCAGGCCCGGGAGCTGACCGGCGACGCGAGCTGGGCCAGCGTGGAGGCGCGCTTCCCGCCGCTGCTCGACGCCTCGCGCTCGCAACTGCTCGTGGTTTGGGAGGCCTTCCAGTCCGCGCTCGCGCAGGCCGTGGCTGCGGCGGCGGATGCCAACGCGCCGCTGCCCCCCGTGCCTGTCTGGGCCGATGAGCTGCGCGTGGCGCGCGGCCTGCCTGCGGAGGCGGCCGCCGCTGAAAAACCCGCGCGCCCCCCCAAACCCAAGACCGACCCCGCCGTCATCGAAAAGGCCCAGCAGGCCGTGCGCGAGGCGCTGGCCAAGCTCGAAAAAGAAACCGCCGAAGGCCATGGCAAGGCCAGCGCCGGTGCTGCCGCCGCGCTGCGCGCCGTGCTCAAGGTGCAAGGCCGCCACATCGACGCCGCGCTGGAGCAGCAGGTACACCAGGCCCTGGTGGCCGCGGGCGAGCTCGAAGGCTGGCAGCGCTGGAGCGCCGACCAGGTGCGTGAGGAACTCGTCGCCAAGGCCGAGGCGCTGCTGCAGCGCCCCGAAGGCCAGGCCCTGGGCGGCCGCAAGATGCAGGAAACCCTGCGCCACCTGCGCGAGCAGTGGAAGCAGGCCGACCAGGGCGGCCCCGCCAACCATGCGCTGTGGCGCAAGTTCGACGAGGCCTGCAATGCCGCGCACAAGGTCGTCGAGGCCTGGCTCGACAAGGTGCGCGCCGACGCGGCCGAGCACAAGGCCGCGCGCCTGGCGCTGCTCGAAGAACTGAAAGCCTGGGCCGCCGCGCAGGCCGCCTCCACCGACTGGAAGGCGGTCAACCGCGCGCTGCACCAGTTCGCCGACCGCTGGCGCGACGGCGGCCACGTGGGCGAAAAGGTGTTCGCCGAGCTGCAGCCGCTGTGGAAGCAGGCCCTGGGCGAGGCCGCCGCGCCGCTCGAAGCTGCACAGAAGGCCAGCCTGGCGAGCCGCCACGCCATGATCGACGAGGCCGTGGCCCTCGGGGCCGCGCCCCAGCTGCGCATCGACGCCGTCAAGGCCCTGCAGCAGCGCTGGCAGGCCGAGGCCCAGGCCGTGCCGCTGGACCGCAAGCACGAGCAGAAGCTCTGGGATGCCTTCCGCAAGCCCATCGACGAAGCGTTCAACCGCAAGTCCACGGAGCGCGAGCGCGCGGCCACCGAGCTGAGCGCGCGCGACCGCGCGGTGCTCGAAGCCTCCAAGGCCCTCGAAGCCGCCAACGCCAGCGGCGACGCGCAGCAGATCCGTGCCGCCATGCAGGCACTGGAGGCCGCGCTGCGCAGCCAGGCCGAGCTTGAAAAATCCGAACCAAATCAGCCTGCAGCCCAGGACCAGCCTGCGCAAACAGCTACGGAAACGGAAGCAACCCAGGATGAGGCCCCCAAGCCCGCGCCCGCCCGCCCCGTGGTGGCCGTGCGCGGCGACGACCGCCCCGGTATGAAGCGCGAAGCCCCGGCGCCCGCACGCCCGGGCCGCCCCGGCGAGCGCAGGGATGCACGCGGCGAGCGTGGTGAAGGCCGGTTCGGCGACCGGGGTGACCGCAACGGCCGCTTCGGCGACCGCCCGCCGCGCGAAGACCGTGGCCCGCGCCTGGGCGACGCCGCGTTCCGCGCCCAGCGCGATGCCATGGAGCACGCGCAGTTCGCGCTCAAGAAGCTCGCCGCGCAGGCGCACGGCGAGGCGCTCACGCAGCTGCTCGCGGCCTGGGAAAAGCGCGACGCGGCCCAGCTGCCGAGCGCGCAGGAACTGGGCGGCCGCGTGGCGGCGTCCGTGCGCGGCGCCTGGGTGCAGGCGCTTTCCGGCGCGCCGTCGGGCGATGCCGCCGAGGCGCTGCTGCGCCTGGAGATGGCCGCCGAGGTGCCCACGCCTGCGGACCAGCTCGCGGCCCGCCGCGCGCTGCAGCTGCAGCTGCTCACGCGCCGCAACGACCCGGCCCCGGCCCAGACCTGGGGCCAGGACGCCGCCCGCGTGCTGGCCTCCGCCAGCGATGCCGCCAGCGCGCGCCGCCTGCAGAACGTGCTCAAGGCGCTGCTGCGCAAGTGATGGAAGGGGCCCACGGCGAACGCCGTGGGCCAAAAAAGCACAGACAAAGAAAAAGGCCGTTGCGGTTGCAACGGCCTTTTGTATTTGGTGCCCAGGAGAGGACTCGAACCTCCACGATGTTACTCGCTAGTACCTGAAACTAGTGCGTCTACCAATTCCGCCACCTGGGCATTTCAGGAAAGACTCGAATTATAGCGTAAATATTCGAGGCACCGGGGCGCACTGCGAAGATTTTTGCCAATCGATCCCTCCAACAAAAAACCGCTGCGGTGCAGCGGTTCTTCGGTGCCGAAAACCTTCACAGGTTCTCGTTAAACTTGGTGCCCAGGAGAGGACTCGAACCTCCACGATGTTACTCGCTAGTACCTGAAACTAGTGCGTCTACCAATTCCGCCACCTGGGCATTTCAGGAAAGACTCAGATTGTATATCAAAAAAATGAACCCCAGCACGCAGCCCGCCCACCTGTCCCAGGAGATCGAGGGCACCGTGCAGGGGCACCGCGACGGCCACGGTTTCGTGCAGCGCGACGACGGTGAAGCCGACATTTACCTGCCGCCCAACGAAATGCGTGCCGTGCTGCACAAGGATCGTGTGCGCGTGCGCATCGTGCGCCAGGATCGGCGCGGCCGGCCCGAGGGGCGCGTGGTCGAGATCGTCGAGCGGCCGCCGCAGCCCATCATCGGCCGGCTGCTGCAGGAAAGCGGCGTATGGCTCGTCGCCCCCGAGGACAAGCGCTACGGCCAGGATGTGCTGATCCCCAAGGGCGCCACGGGCACCGCGAAGACGGGGCAGGTGGTGGTGGTCGAGCTCACCGAGCCGCCCGCGCTCTACGGCCAGCCCGTGGGCCGCATCACCGAGGTGCTCGGTGAGGTTGACGACCCGGGCATGGAGATCGAGATCGCCGTGCGCAAGTACGGCGTACCGCACGAGTTCTCCGAGGAATGCCTGGCCGAGGCCAAGGCGCTGCCCGACAAGGTGCGCGCGCAGGACAAGAAGCGCCGCGTCGACCTGACCGACGTGCCGCTGGTCACCATCGACGGCGAGGACGCGCGCGACTTCGACGACGCCGTGTACTGCGAGCCCGCCAAGGTCGGCAAGGCGAAGGGCTGGCGCCTGCTCGTAGCCATTGCCGACGTGAGCCACTACGTGCAGACCGGCAGCCCCATCGACGTGGACGCCTACGACCGTGCTACCAGCGTGTATTTCCCGCGCCGCGTGATCCCCATGCTGCCCGAGAAGCTCAGCAACGGGCTGTGCTCGCTCAACCCCGACGTGGACCGCCTGTGCATGGTCTGCGACATGCTGGTCAACGCCCAGGGCGAGGTGGCGGCCTACCAGTTCTACCCGGCCGTGATGCACAGCCACGCGCGCTTCACCTACACCGAGGTGGCCGCCATCCTTGCCAACACGCGCGGCCCCGAGGCCCAGCGCCGCAGCGCCCGCGTGCAGGACCTGATCCACCTGCACGACGTGTACCGCGCGCTGCTGGCCGCGCGCGGGCGGCGCGGCGCGGTGGACTTCGAGACCACCGAGACGCAGATCGTCTGCGACGAGAACGGCCGCATCGAGAAGATCGTGCCGCGCACGCGCAACGATGCGCACAAGCTCATCGAGGAGGCCATGCTCGCCGCCAATGTGTGCAGCGCCGACTTCATCGCCCAGGGCGGCCAGCCCGGCCTGTACCGCGTGCACGAGGGCCCCACGCCCGAAAAGCAGGAGATTCTGCGCAACTACCTCAAGGCCATGGGTGTGGGCCTGTCGATCAGCGACGACCCCAAGCCCGCCGAATTCCAGGCCATCGCCGAGGCGACGAAGGACCGGCCCGACGCGCAGCAGATCCACACCATGCTGCTGCGCTCCATGCAGCAAGCCATCTACACGCCGATCAACAGCGGGCACTTCGGCCTGGCGTTCGAGGCCTACACGCACTTCACCAGCCCCATCCGGCGCTACCCGGACCTGCTGGTGCACCGCGTGATCAAGGCCATCCTGGCGGGCACGCGCTACCAGCTGCCCGTGCTGCCCACGCCGGGCGAGGCGCACGCCAAGCTGGCCAAGCGGCTGGCATCGCGCGTGGCCGCGCCCACGCAGCGCCCACGCAAGCCGTTGAAGGCGGTCGGAGCCGTGTCGGCCGCCGAAACCCAGGCCTGGGAGGCCGCGGGCCTGCACTGCAGCGCCAACGAGCGCCGAGCCGACGAGGCCAGCCGCGACGTGGAGGCCTGGCTCAAGTGCAAGTACATGCGCGAGCACCTGGGCGAGGAGTACAGCGGCGTGGTGTCCGCGGCGACGAGCTTCGGCATCTTCGTCACGCTCGATGCGATGTACGTCGAAGGCCTGGTGCACATCACCGAGCTGGGCGGCGAGTACTTCAAGTTCGACGAGGCGCGCCAGGAGTTGCGCGGCGAGCGCACGGGCATCCGCTACGCCATCGGCACGCGCGTGCGCGTGCAGGTCAGCCGCGTGGACCTGGACGGGCGCAAGATCGACTTCCGCCTGGTGCGCGAGGGCGAGGACCTGCTGGCGCGCGCGCAGCGCGACAAGTCCGGCCTGCCCGCCGCCCCATCGGGGCCCGCCAAGAAATCCGACAAGCGCACCGCGCGCAAGAATGCTGCCAAGGCCGTGGGCAAGGGGAGCGGCAAGGCCCCCAAGGCCAAGCCGGAGGCCGCGCCCCAACCCCAGCTCCAGGGCCGGGCGCGCAAATCCCGCCGCTGATGTCTACGCGGCGGACGGTCCGCGCAGCCGCCGCGCCAGCGCCGAGGCCGTCAGTGCATGGCCTGCGGGCCATTCGTCGGCCGCGCGGCCATGCTCCCAGCAGGCGTGGCAGGCGGCATCGAAGGCATCGGCGCCACTCGCCCAATGCGCGCCGGTCAGCCCCGCCAGCACGTCGCCCGTGCCCGCCGTGGCCAGGCGGGCGTTGCCCGTGGGGTTGATGGTGCTGGTGCGACCCGGTGCGGCGATCACGCTGCCCGAGCCCTTGAGCACGGCCACGCAGCCAAAGCGGCCGGCCAGCGCCTGCGCGGCCTGCAGCCGGCCGGCCTGCACCTCGGGGGTGCCCATGCCCAGCAGGCGCGCGGCTTCGAGTGGATGGGGTGTGAGCACGGTGCCGTGCCCGCGCGCCGCGCGGCCCGCGAGCTGGTGCTGCAAGGCCGCATCGGCCGCCACGGCGTTGAGCGCGTCGGCGTCGAGCACCAGGCGCGGCGCATGCTCCAGCACCTGTGGCAGCACGCCCCGCACCGCATTGCCGCCCCCGCAGCCGCAGACCACGGTGGACTGCGCGAGATCCAGCGCCTCGAAGCTGCGCAGCATCAGCTCGGGCTGCGTGGTGTCGAGCGGCAGCCCGCCGTCGAGCAGCGCCGCGAACACGCGCCCCGCGCCGCCGTGCAGGGCCGCGCTGGCGGCGAGCAGGGCCGCGCCCGCCATGCCCGCGCTGCCGCCCACCACGGCCACATCGCCATAGCTGCCCTTGTGGCTGGCATGCGCGCGTGGCATGGAAAGGGGCTCGCCCGGCAGCCAGGCGCAAGGCGGCTCGGCACCCGGCGCCACGCCGAGGCCGTCGAACCACACGCTGCCCGCTGCGTCGCGCCCCGCGCCCGTGAACAGCGCGGGCTTGAGCGTGAGCAGGCTGAGCGTGTGGCGCACGGAGCGCGGTGCGCCGCTGGGCGCCAGGCCGGGCGCGAGGCCTGGCGCATACTGCCCGGTGTCGGCCAGCAGGCCCGAGGGCAAGTCCACGGCCAGTACGGGCGCGGGGCTGGCGTGCAGGGCATCCAGGCAGGCGCGCAGGCGGGCATCAGGCGTGCGCGGGGTGCTGCCGAGGCCCAGGCCCAGCAGCGCGTCGATGCACAGGTCGCCGGGCCCGAGGGCTGGCGGCGCCTCGGCAAAGGCCACGCCCGCATCGCGTGCGCGCTGCCAGGAGCGGCGCGCGTCCTCGGGCAGGCGTTCGGGCTGGCCCAGCCAGGTCACCGCCACGCGAGCGCCGTGGCAGTGCAGCCGCATGGCGGCTTCGAGCCCGTCGCCGCCGTTGTTGCCCGCGCCGCAGGCGATCCAGATCCGGCGCGCATGCGGGGCCAGGGCCCGCGCGAGCCGCGCCGTGGCCTCGCCTGCGCGCTGCATCAGCGTGTGCGGCGGGAGGAGGGCGGCCGTGGCGGCTTCGATGCGGCGCGTGGCGGCCTGGTCGAACAGCGGGGCGCGGTGGGTGGGCAGGATGCGGTGCATGGCAGGTGCATTGTGCGGCGTCAGAACCGGCTGAAGCGGTCAGGGCCCAGGGCCTCGTGCGCCACCTCCGGCGTGCGCCGGGCCACCAGATCGGCCAGCACGCGTGCGCAGCCGCTGGCCAGGGCCCAGCCGTTGTCGCCGTGGCCCAGGTTGAGCCACAGGCCCGGCAGGCCGCTGGCGCCGAGCACGGGCGGCCCGTCGGGCAGCATGGCGCGGGTGCCGCGCCACACCTGCACGCCGCCCGAGAGCTGGGCGCCGCCGGGGAACCAGTCGGTCAGCACCTGGTAGAGCCGCTCCAGCGTGGGCTGGTGGTGCGCCGTGGCGCTGCCGCCCAGCTCCGCGCCGCCGCCCACGCGGATGCGCTGGCCCAGCCGCGCAATGCTGATCCGGTGGCGCGCATCGACCACGCTGGCTTGCGGCGCATGCAGCGCTTCGCGCAGCGGCGCGCTCACCGTGTAGCCGTGCAGCGCGGCCAGCGGCAGGCGCAGGCCCAGCGGGCGCAGCAGCGCCGCGGACGCGGCGCCGGCGCAGAGCACCACGGCGTCGAAGGGCTGTGCGGCGCTTTCCCCCGCCAATTGCACACCCGTGTGCACGCCTGTGTGCGCGCCCGCGGTCGCGGCGTGCAGCCGCTGGACGGCGGCGCCGAACTGGAAGCGCGCCCCCAGCTCCTGCGCGGCCTGGCGCAGCATGAGGGCGAACAGGCGGCAGTTGCCCGCCTCGGCGCCGGGCAGGTGCACGGCGCCCGCCAGCGGGGCGTGGGGCGACAGGCCGGGCTCGATGCGGCGAGCGGCATCGGCATCCACCTCGTGCAGCGCCACGCCCGCGTCGCGCAGCAGTTGCAGCACGGGCGCGAGGGCCGCGTGCTCGGCTTCGGTGCGCAGCAGCACCAGGCCGCCCTGGCAGGTCTCGGGGTCCATCTGCAGGGTGTCGAGGGTCTGGTGCAGGCGGGCCTGGCTGTAGCGCGCCAGGGTTTCGAGCGCGGCCAGGGCCGGGGGCAGGGGGGCTTTGGCGGCCTGGCCTGTGGCGCGGCGCCAGCGCCACAGCCAGGCGAGGTCGGCGCGCGTGGCGCCGCTGGCGATGCGCACCAGGGCCCGGGGCCCCAGCAGCGGCCCGGGTGCGGGGCCGAGCGCGCCGGGCGCGGCCCAGGGGCGCAGCAGGCCCGGGGCCAGCAGCCCGCCGTTGGCGAAGCTGGCTTCCTCGGCGGCGGCGCTGCGCTGTTCCAGCACGGTGACTTCGTGCCCGTCGCGGGCCAGCTCGTACGCGGTGGCGGCGCCGGCAATCCCGGCGCCGACGATGGCGATTCTCATGGTTTGGAGTGTTTTTGGCCTCTAGCGCTTATCTGGTGCGCGCTGGAAGCTATGGTTTTGGTAGTGAACAAGGGGGCGGTGCGCGGCGCGGCATGCTGGAGGGGGCAGGCGGTGAGAGCCCATGGGTATGCTAGAATCCTTGGGTTTTGCCAAGTGCTGCCCCGGAACATCGGGGGCGGCGACCGCGCGGAATCAATCGCGAACCAGTCCTATCAAGGTGTTGCGCCGCTCTCGGCAGAGGCGCAAATGTCGGGCTGGATTCTAGACCCAACCTTTGGAGTAATTTATGTCCGTCACCATGCGCGAAATGCTGGAAGCCGGTGTGCACTTCGGCCACCAAACCCGCTTCTGGAACCCCAAGATGGCCCCGTACATCTTCGGCCATCGCAACAAGATCCACATCATCAACCTGGAAAAGTCGCTGCCGCTGTTCCAGGAAGCGCAGAAGTTCGCCAAGCAACTCGCCGCCAACCGCGGCACCATCCTGATGGTGGGTACCAAGCGTCAGGCCCGCGAACTGGTGGCCGAGCAGGCGCAACGCGCCGGCGTGCCCTATGTTGACCAGCGCTGGCTGGGCGGCATGCTGACCAACTTCAAGACCGTCAAGACCTCGATCAAGCGCCTGAAGGACATGAAGGCCCAGCAGGAAGCCGGCCTCGAGTCCATGAGCAAGAAAGAGCAGCTGATGTTCGCCCGCGAACTCGAGAAGCTCGAAAAGGACATCGGCGGCATCCAGGACATGGGCGCGCTGCCCGACGCCATCTTCGTGATCGACGTGGGCTACCACAAGATCGCCGTGGCCGAAGCCAAGAAGCTGGGCATTCCGCTGATCGGCGTGGTGGACTCCAACCACTCGCCTGAGGGCATCGACTACGTGATCCCCGGCAACGATGACTCGGCCAAAGCCGTGGCGCTGTACGCCCGCGGCATCGCCGACGCCATCCTGGATGGCCGCGCCAACGCCGTGGCCGACGTGGCCAAGGCCGTTGCCAGCGAAGGCTCGGACGAATTCGTGGAAGTGCAAGAATCCGCCGCTTGATGGCCCGTCTGCGCGCCTAGCGTCGCGCAAAGAAAAGCGGGGCCCCATGAGCCCCCTTTTTTTTACCAACCGAACAGATAGAGAACCGGAGAAAACAATGGCTGCAATTACCGCAAGCATGGTCGCCGAGCTGCGCGCCAAGACCGACGCCCCCATGATGGAATGCAAGAAGGCCCTCACCGAGGCCGACGGCGATCTGGCCAAGGCGGAAGAGCTGCTGCGCGTGAAGCTGGGCACCAAGGCCGGCAAGGCCGCCGCCCGCGTCACGGCCGAAGGCGTGGTCGCCAGCTTCATCGACGGCACGACCGGCGCGCTGATCGAAGTGAACAGCGAAACCGACTTCGTGAGCAAGAACGACAGCTTCATCGCCATGGCCAAGGCCGCTGCCGAGCTGGTCGCCAAGCACAACCCCGCCGACGTGGCCGCCCTGGGCGCGCTGCCCTACGCGCAAGACAGCTTTGGCCCCACGCTGGAAGACGTGCGCAAGGGCCTGATCGGCAAGATCGGCGAGAACATGTCGTTCCGCCGCTTCAAGCGCTTTGACGGCTCCAACCTCGCCGCGTACCTGCACGGCTCGCGCATCGGTGTGGTGGTCGAGTTCGACGGCGACGCCACCGCCGCCAAGGACGTGGCCATGCACGTGGCCGCCATGAAGCCCGTGGCCCTGACCAGCGCCGACGTGCCCGCCGAGCTGATCGCCAAGGAGCGCGCCGTGGCCGAGGGCAAGGCCGAGGAAGCCAACAAGGAACTCGTGGCCGCCGGCAAGCCCGCGCAAAGCGCCGAGATCACGGCCAAGCGCATCGACGGCGCCGTGCAGAAGTACCTCAAGGAAGTCTCGCTGGCCGACCAGGTCTTCGTGAAGGCCGCCGACGGCAAGCAGACCGTGGCCGCCATGCTGAAAGAGCGCGGCACCACCGTGAAGGGCTTCACCCTCTACGTGGTGGGTGAAGGCATCGAGAAGAAGGCCGACGACTTCGCCGCCGAAGTGGCTGCCCAGGTGGCTGCCGCCAAGGCCGCCGCAGCCTGAGGCCCGCGGCACTTTTTCCACCCACCACCGTCCAACCGCCTTTGGAGAAACCGCCCATGTCCACCGCCGCACCAGCCCACAAGCGCATCCTGCTCAAGTTGTCTGGTGAGGCCCTGATGGGCGACGACGCCTTCGGCATCAACCGCGCCACCATCGTGCGCATGGTGGAGGAGGTGGCGGCGGTCACCCGCCTGGGCGTGCAGGTGGCGGTGGTGATCGGCGGCGGCAACATCTTCCGCGGCGTGGCGGGCGGCTCGGTCGGCATGGACCGCGCCACCGCCGACTACATGGGCATGCTGGCCACCGTGATGAACGCGCTGGCGCTGGCCGACGCCATGGACAAGCAGGGCCTGACGGCGCGCGTGATGTCCGCCATCGCCATCGAGCAGGTGGTCGAGCCCTACGTGCGCCCCAAGGCGCTGCAGTACCTCGAAGAGGGCAAGGTGGTGGTGTTCGCCGCCGGCACGGGCAACCCCTTCTTCACCACCGACACGGCCGCCGCGCTGCGCGGCGCGGAGATCGGCGCGGAGCTGGTGCTCAAGGCCACCAAGGTGGACGGCGTGTACACCGCCGACCCGAACAAGGACCCCTCGGCCACGCGCTACGCCCAGCTCTCGTTCGACGAGGCCATCGCGCGCAACCTGGGCATCATGGATGCCACCGCGTTCGCGCTGTGCCGCGACCAGAAGCTGCCCATCCGCGTGTTCTCCATCGTCAAGCATGGCGCGCTGGAGCGTGTGGTCATGGGCGAGGACGAAGGCACGCTGGTGTACGCTTGAGAAGGAGCAAAACATGACGATCGCTGACATCAAGAAGACCACCGAAACCAAGATGGACCAGTCCATCGCGGCATTCAAGAACAACCTGGGCAAGATCCGCACGGGCCGTGCCAACCCGGCGCTGCTGGACACCATCCACGTCGAGTACTACGGCTCGCAGGTGCCGCTGAGCCAGGTGGCCAACGTGGCCCTGCTCGATTCGCGCACCATCAGCGTCCAGCCCTGGGAAAAGGGCATGGGCGCCAAGATCGAGAAGGCCATCCGCGAGAGCGACCTGGGCCTGAACCCCGCGAGCATGGGCGACCTGATCCGCGTGCCCATGCCGCCCATGAGCGAAGAGCGCCGCAAGGAAATGACCAAGCTCGCGCGCAGCGAAGGCGAGGGCGCCAAGATCGCCGTGCGCAACTTGCGCCGCGACGCGAACGACGCCGTGAAGAAGCTCGTGAAGGACAAGCTCGCCTCCGAGGACGACCAGAAGCGTGCCGAGGCCGACGTGCAGAAGGTCACCGACAAGCACATCGCCGAGATCGACACGCTGGTCGCCGCCAAAGAGCAGGAGATCATGGCGATCTGACGGCCGCACGCCGCAGATCGTTGCCTGGCATGTCTGCCATGCCCCACCACATCGCCATCGTCATGGATGGCAACGGCCGCTGGGCCACGCGGCGTTTCCTGCCGCGTCTGGCGGGCCACAAGCAGGGGGTGGAATCGCTGCGCCGCTGCGTGCACGCCTGCGCCGAGCGGGGCGTGGCGGTGCTGACGGTGTTCGCGTTTTCCTCCGAGAACTGGAACCGCCCGGCGGATGAGGTCTCGGGCCTCATGGAATTGCTGGCGGGAGCCATCGCGCGCGAAGTGCCGCAACTGGGCCGCGACGGCGTGCGCCTGCACTTCGTAGGCGAGCGCGCGGGCCTGTCCGACAAGGTGCGCAGCGGCCTGGCGCAGGCCGAGGCCGCCACGGCGCACAACCAGCGCCTGGTGCTGAACGTGTGCTTCAACTACGGCGGCCGCTGGGACATCGCCCAGGCCGCCGCGGCGCTCGCCGCGCGTGGCGAGCCCATCACCGAATCCAGCCTGCACACCGCCATGGGCATGGCCCACGTGCCCGACCCCGACCTGCTGATCCGCACGGGCGGCGAGATGCGCATCAGCAACTTCCTGCTGTGGCAGGCCGCGTATTCCGAGCTGTACTTCAGCGACCGCCTCTGGCCCGACTTCGACGAGAAGGCGCTGGACGAGGCCATCGCCGCCTACGGCGCGCGCGAGCGCCGCTTCGGCAAAACGTCCGAGCAAGTGCGGGCGCAAACCCCGGCCACGGCCACGGCCGCCTAATCCCATGCTCAAACAGCGCGTCATTACCGCCCTGGTGCTGCTGGCCATCGTGCTGCCCGCGCTTTTCTACCCCGAAGGCTGGGCGTTCAGCGCCGTGGTGCTCGTACTGATGGCGGCGGGCGCGTGGGAGTGGGGGCGGCTCAACGGCTTCGGCTTCGGCCCCTCGGTGCTGCTGGGCGGCATCTGCGTGGGGCTATGCGGCCTGTCGTGGGGGCTGGGCTGGGTGGGCCGGCCCTTGCCCTGGGTCTGGGCCCTGGGTGGCGGCCTGTGGGTGCTGGGCGGCGCCGCGCTGCTGCGCGCGGGCGTAGCGGGCTGGCCCCGCATCCCCCGGGCCGTGCGCGTGGCGAGTGGCCTGCTCGCGCTGTGGCTGGCGTGGCTGGCCGTGGCGCAGGCGCGCGCACGGGGCATCAACTTCCTGCTCTCGGTTTTCGTCCTGGTGTGGGTGGCCGACATTGGCGCCTACTTCGCGGGCCGCGCGTTCGGCCTGCGGTTCACCCGCTCCAAGCTGGCCCCCTCCATCAGCCCCGGCAAGAGCTGGGAAGGCGTGTGGGGCGGCATGGCAGGCGTGGTCGTGCTGGCGTTTGCCTGGGCCTGGGCCGATGGCGCGGCGCAGGCCAGCGTGCCCAGTTTTTATTCGCGCCTGGCAAGCCACGGCTGGTGGCTGCTGCTGCTGGGCGCGGTCTTCATGGCCTGCATGAGCGTGGTGGGCGACCTGGTGGAGTCGCTCATCAAGCGCTCCGTGGGCGTCAAGGACTCCAGCAACCTGCTGCCCGGCCACGGCGGCGTGCTCGACCGCGTGGACGCGCTGCTGCCCACGCTGCCGCTGGCCATGATGCTTTCAACCTTTGCGATGGCATGAAACAACGTCTCACAGTCCTGGGCTCGACGGGCTCCATCGGCACCAGCACCCTCGACGTGGTGCGGCGCCACCCCGGGCGCTTTGAGGTGTTCGCGCTGAGCGCGGCCACCCAGGTGGACCTGATGCTGGCCCAGTGCGCGGAATTTCGCCCCCGCTACGCGGTGATGGCGAGCGCGCCGCACGCCCAGGCCCTGGCCGAAAAAATCCAGCAAAATGGGCTGCAAACCCAGGTGCTGCAGGCGCAAGCAGCTCTTGAAACCATAGCGTCGCACGAGGAGGTGGACGCCGTCATGGCCGCCATCGTCGGTGCCGCGGGCCTGGCGCCGTGCCTGGCCGCCGCGCGCGCGGGCAAGCGCCTGCTGCTCGCGAACAAGGAGGCGCTGGTGGTGGGCGGCGCGCTGTTCATGCAGGCGGTGCGCGACGGCGGGGCCACGCTGCTGCCCATCGACAGCGAGCATTCCGCCATCTTCCAGTGCCTGCCCGAAGACCGCGCCACCTGGGCGCAGCGCGTGGATAGCATCCTGCTCACCGCCTCGGGCGGCCCGTTCCGCCAGCGCGACCCGGCAGAGCTTTCCGCCATCACGCCCGCGCAGGCCTGCGCCCACCCCAACTTCGCGATGGGACGCAAGATATCGGTCGATTCGGCCACCATGATGAACAAGGCGCTCGAAGTGATCGAGGCGCGCTGGCTGTTCGACATGGCGCCCGAGCAGATCAAGGTCGTGATCCATCCGCAGCAGATCATCCATTCGATGGTGCAGTTCAAGGATGCCTCCATCCTCGCGCAGCTCGGCACGCCCGACATGCGCGTGCCCATCGCGTGCGGGCTGGCCTGGCCCGAGCGCATCGAGAGCGGCGCGGCCGTGCTCGATTTCGCCAGGCTCACGGCGCTGGCGTTCGAAGAGGCCGACGCGCGGCGCTTTCCTGGGCTGCACCTGTCGTGGCAGGCCCTGCGCGCGGCCGAGGGCACGACGGCTGTGCTCAACGCGGCCAACGAGGTGGCGGTGGACGCCTTCCTGTCGCAGCGCCTGCGCTTCGACCGCATCCACGCCGTGAACCTCGCTACGCTCGAGCGCGTGGCGCCCGCCCGCCCCGCGAACCTTGCGGACCTGCTGGCCCTCGATGCCGAGGCGCGCGGCGCCGCGCAGGCCGCCGTGGCCCGCATGGCGGCCTGAAGGTTTCACCCGATACGAGGAGGCCCGACATGCTGATGACCCTCATCGCGTTCATCGTGGCGCTGGGCGTGCTGATCGCCGTGCACGAATACGGGCACTACCGCGTGGCCGTGGCCTGCGGCGTGAAGGTGCTGCGCTTTTCCGTGGGCTTCGGCAAGCCCATCGCGCGCTGGCAGCGCCCGGGCTCGCCCACCGAGTTCGTGGTCGGCCTGTTTCCGCTGGGCGGCTACGTGAAGATGCTGGACGAGCGCGAGGAGCCCGTCGCGCCCGAGGAGCGCCACCTCGCGTTCAACACCCAGCCCTTGCGCTCGCGCGCCGCCATCGTCGCGGCGGGGCCGGTGGCCAATCTGCTGCTGGCCGTGCTGCTGTACGCCGTGGTCAACTGGGCGGGCGTGCAGGAGCCGCGCGCCGTGCTGTCGAGCCCGGCCGCGGGCTCGGTGGCGCAGCGGGCGGGGCTGCAGGGTGGCGAGATCGTGCTGCGCGCGGCCCTGGGCGACGACGACTGGAGCGAGGTGCGCTCGTTCGACGAGCTGCGCTGGATGCTCGCGCGCGGCGCGCTCGATGCCACGCCCGTGCGGCTGGAATACACGAATGCCGACGGCGCACCGCTGCGCGAGGTGCAGCTGGACATGGCGGGCATCGGCTCCAAGGAGGCCGACGCCGGGCTGTTCCAGAAGATCGGCGTGCTCGGCCCCTGGACGCGCCCGGTGATCGGCGAGGTGCTGCCGGGCAGCGCCGCCGAGCGCGCGGGCCTGCGCGCGGGCGACGTGGTGCAGCGCATCGGCGCGGCCGAGGTGTTCGACGGCCAGCAATTGCGCGCGCTGATCCGCCAGTCCATGCGCGGCGCCGAGCCCCTGGCGCAGCCCTGGCGCATCGAGCGCGCGGGCCGCCTGATCACGATCGACGTGCTGCCTGAGGCCAGCGCCGAACCGGGCGCGACCGTGGGCCGCATCGGCGCCTACGTGGGCGCGCCGCCCGAGATGGTGGAGGTGCGCTACGGCCCGCTCGAAGGGCTGTGGAACGGCGTCACGCGCACCTGGGAGGTTTCGGCGCTCACGCTGCGCACCATGGGGCGCATGGTGATCGGCCAGGCCTCGCTCAAGAACCTCAGCGGGCCGCTCACGATCGCCGATTACGCGGGCCGTTCGGCCAGCATGGGGCTCACGCAGTACCTGATCTTCCTGGCGCTCATCAGCGTGAGCCTGGGGGTGCTCAACCTGCTGCCGCTGCCCGTCTTGGACGGGGGGCACCTGATGTATTATCTTTGGGAGGGCGTGACCGGCAAGGGCGTGCCGGATGCCTGGATGGAGCGCTTGCAGCGCGCAGGCGTTGCGGTGCTGATCCTGATGATGTCCATCGCCTTGTTCAACGATGTCACCCGGCTCTTGGGCTAACCAATCGGCTGCCTCACCCTACCTGGGCGGCCATCAGCTTCACTCATGAAAAAACACATCAATCGCTTGGGCGTGCGCACCGCTTCGGCCATTGCCGCCATGGTTTTCGCGTCCCAGGCCGCCTGGGCCCTGGAGCCGTTCAAGGTGCAGGACATCCGCGTGGAGGGGCTGCAGCGCGTCGAGCCGGGCACGGTGTTCGCCTCCATGCCGCTGCGCGTGGGCGACGACTACAACGACGAGCGGGGTGCGGCCGCGATCCGCGCGCTGTTCGCCCTGGGCCTGTTCAAGGACGTGCGCCTGGAGGCCAACGGCAACGTGCTCGTGGTGGTCGTGGAAGAGCGCCCGACCATCGCCAACGTCGAGTTCGCGGGCACCAAGGAGTTCGACAAGGACACGCTGCAAAAGGCCATGCGCGAAGTGGGCCTGGCCGAGGGCCGCCCCTACGACAAGGCCCTGACGGACCGCGCCGAGCAGGAGCTCAAGCGCCAGTACATCAACAAGAGCCTGTACGGCGCCGAGGTGGTGACCACCGTGACGCCGATCGAGCGCAACCGCGTCAACCTCACCTTCACGGTGGTGGAGGGCGAGCCCGCGCGCATCAAGGAAATCCACCTCGTAGGCAACAAGGCCTTCAGCGAATCCACGCTCAAGGGCCTGTTCGACCAGGACACGGGCGGCTGGCTGAGCTGGTACACCAAGAGCGACCGCTATTCGCGCGCCAAGCTCAACGCCGACCTGGAGACGCTGCGCTCGTACTACCTGCAGCGCGGCTACCTCGAATTCCGCGTCGATTCCACGCAGGTGGCGATCTCGCCCGACAAGCAGGACATCTCCATCACCATCAACGTGACCGAGGGCGACCGCTTCGTGGTCTCGGGCGTCAAGCTCGAAGGCAACTACCTCGACCGCGACGACGAGTTCAAGTCGCTCGTCACCATCCAGCCCGGCGAGCCCTACAACGCCGACAAGGTGACCGAGACGACCAAGGCGTTCACCGAGCACTTCGGCAACTTCGGCTTCGCGTTCGCGCGCGTCGAGGCCGTGCCCGACGTGGACCGCGCCACCGGCCGCGTGGGCATCGTGCTGCGCGCCGAGCCCGCGCGCCGCGCCTACGTGCGCCGCATCCTGGTCAGCGGCAACAACCGCACGCGCGACGAGGTGGTGCGCCGCGAGTTCCGCCAGTACGAGGCCTCCTGGTACGACGGCGACAAGATCAAGCTCTCGCGCGACCGCGTGGACCGCCTGGGCTTCTTCACCGACGTCAACGTCGAGACGCAGGACGTGCCAGGCTCGCCTGACCAGGTGGACCTCGTCATCAACGTGGCCGAAAAGCCCACCGGCTCGCTGCAACTGGGCGCGGGTTTCTCCAGCGCCGAGAAGGTGGCGCTGTCGTTCGGCATCAAGCAGGAGAACGTGTTCGGCTCGGGCAACTACCTGGGCGTGGACGTGAACACCAGCAAGTACCGCCGCACCCTGGTCTTCAGCACCACGGACCCGTACTTCACGCAGGACGGCATCTCGCGCACCTACGACCTGTACTACCGCACCGACAAGCCCTACATCGACCAGGGCGGCAACTACAAGATCGTGACCAAGGGCGCGGCCGTGCGCTTCGGCGTGCCCTTCAGCGAGACCGATACGGTGTTCTTCGGCGGCGGCATCGAGCAGGTGACCATCGACCCCGGCACCAACATCCCCGCGACCTACCTGGCCTATGCCGATGCTTACGGCTATTCGAGCACGGGCGTGCCGCTGACCATCGGCTGGACGCGCGACAGCCGCGACAGCGCGCTGGCGCCCAACGTGGGCCGCTACCAGCGCCTGAACTCGGAGTGGTCCGTGGCGGGCGACGCGCGCTACGTGCGGGCCAACTACCAGTACCAGCAGTACGTGCCGCTGAACAAGAAGTTCACGCTGGCCTTCAACGGCGAGCTGGGCCTGGGCAAGGGCCTGGGCGGGCGCCCGTTCCCGGTGTTCAAGAACTTCTACTCGGGCGGCCTGGGCTCCGTGCGCGGCTTCGACCAGGGCACGCTGGGCCCGCGCGACCTGACCGGCGCCTCGCTGGGCGGCCCCAAGAAATTCACCCTCAACACCGAGCTGATCGCGCCGTTCCCCGGCGCGGGCAACGACCGCACGCTGCGCATCTTCACCTTCGTGGACGTGGGCAACGTGTTCGGCGAGCACGAGAAGATCAGCGCCGACGAGCTGCGGGCCTCGGCGGGCCTGGGCCTGTCGTGGATCTCGCCGCTGGGCCCGCTGCGCATCGCCTTCGCCCAGCCTGTACGCAAGCAGGCTGGCGATAAAATCCAGAAACTGCAATTCCAGATCGGAACGTCTTTCTAATGAAGCAATCCCTTTCCCGCCAATTCGCCCTGGCTGCCTTGCTGGGCGCCATGGCCTTCGCCGCGCACGCCCAGGAGTTCAAGGCCGGCTTCGTCAACACCGATCGCCTCTTCCGCGAGGCCAGCGCCGCCAAGGCGGCCCAGGCCAAGCTCGAGCAGGAATTCTCCAAGCGCGAGAAGGACCTCATGGACCAGGGCAACAGCCTGAAGGCCGCGTCCGAGAAGTTCGAGCGCGAGGCTCCCACGATGGCCGAGAGCCAGCGCACCACGCGCCAGCGCCAGCTCGTGGACCAGGACCGCGACTTCCAGCGCAAGCGCCGCGAGTTCCAGGAAGACCTGAACGCCCGCAAGAACGAAGAGCTCGCGCAAGTGCTCGAGCGTGCCAACAAGGTGGTCAAGCAGGTGGCCGAGCAGGAGAAGTACGACGTGATCCTGCAGGAGGCTGTCTACATCAACCCCAAGTACGACATTACCGACAAGGTTCTCAAGGCGCTGAATGCCGCCGCGAAGTGATGCTGCTCGGGCAGATCGTTGACGCGCTCGGCGGCACGCTCGAAGGCGGTGCGCGGGAGGTGGAAATCTCCCGCATCGCGCCGCTCGAGTCGGCCGGCCCGGGCGAGTTGAGCTTCCTCAGCAACCCCCGCTACCAGCAGCAACTGGCCGCCTCCCAGGCGGCCTGTGTCATTGTGGCGCCCGCCCTGCGCGCGGCGGCCCTGGCGCGCGAGGCCTCGGGCGCCTGCATCGTCACCCCGGACCCCTACGTCTACTTTGCGCGGGCCACGCAACTGTGGAAGCGGCACCATGCCCCTGCCACGCCGACCGGCGTGCACCCGAGCGCCGTGGTAGACCCCACGGCGGTGCTGCACCCCACGGCCGTCATCGGGCCGCTGTGCGTGGTGGAGCGCGGCGCGCACATCGGTGCGGGCACAGTGCTCAAGTCGCGCGTGACGGTGGGCGAAGGCTGCCACGTCGGCGCGCGCTGCATCCTGCACCCGGGCGTGGTGATTGGCGCGGACGGCTTCGGCTTCGCGCCCGAGAACGGCGCGTGGGTCAAGATCGAGCAGCTCGGCGCCGTGCGCATCGGGGACGGCGTGGAGATCGGTGCTAACACCTGCATCGACCGCGGGGCGCTGGGCGACACGGTGATCGAGGAGGGCGCCAAGCTCGACAACCTGATCCAGATCGGCCACAACGTGCGCATCGGCAAGCACACGGCCATTGCCGGCTGCGTGGGCATTGCCGGCAGCGCGGACATCGGCGCGCACTGCACCATTGGCGGCAACGCTGGCATCCTCGGCCACCTGAAGCTGGCCAGCGGCGTGCATGTCTCGGCCAAGAGCCTGGTGACGCGCTCGATCCTCCAGCCGGGCTTGTACACTGGTGTGTTCCCCATCGCCGAGAACGCGAAATGGGAGAAGAACGCAGCGACCCTCAAGCAACTGCACACTCTGCGCGAGCGCATCAAGGCGCTGGAACAGGCGGTGCAAGACACGCACAAGACAGACGAAAAGCCATGATGGACATCCACCACATCCTCAAGCAACTGCCCCACCGCTACCCCTTCCTGCTGGTGGACCGGGTGATTGAGCTTGAGAGCAACACGCGCATCAAGGCGATCAAGAACGTCACGTTCAACGAGCCCTACTTCATGGGCCACTTCCCGGGCCACCCGGTGATGCCCGGCGTGCTCATCCTCGAGGCGCTGGCCCAGGCCGCTGGCCTGCTTGCGTTCGACGCCATGGGCCGGGTGCCCGATGAGAACAACATCTACTACTTCGTGGGCATCGACGGCGCGCGCTTCAAGCGCCCCGTGGAGCCGGGCGACCAGCTCCAGCTCGCGGTCACCATCGACCGCGTGCGCGGCGGCATCTGGAAGTTCAAGGGCGTGGCCAGCGTGGGCGACGAGGTGGCCTGCGAGGCCGAGCTCATGTGCACCATGCGCAGCGTCGGCTGACCTGTAGCGGCAGGCCGTGAGCAACATCCATCCCACAGCCATCGTCGATGCGGCCGCCCGCATCGACCCCTCCGCCACGGTGGGGCCCTATACGGTGATCGGCCCCCAGGTCAGCATCGGCGCGGGCACCACGGTGGGCGCGCACTGCGTGATCGAGGGGCGCACCACCATCGGGCAGGGCAACCGCATCTTCCAGTTCGCCTCGCTGGGCGCCGCGCCGCAGGACAAGAAGTACGCGGGCGAGGACACGCGGCTCGTCATCGGCGACCGCAACACCATTCGCGAGTTCTGCACCTTCAACCTGGGCACCGCCCAGGACAAGGGCGTGACCACCATCGGCGACGACAACTGGATCATGGCCTACGTGCACATCGCGCACGACTGCGTGGTGGGCCACCAGACCATCCTGGCCAACAACGCCACGCTCGCGGGCCATGTCGAGGTGGCGGACTGGGCCATCATCGGCGGCCTCACCGGCATCCACCAGTTCACCAAGGTGGGCGCGCACGTGATGGCGGGCTTTGCCAGCCACATCTCGCAGGACGTGCCGCCGTTCATGATGGTGGACGGCAACCCGCTCGCGGTGCGCGGCCTCAACACCGAGGGGTTGCGCCGCCGGGGCTTCACGGCCGGGCGCATCGCGGCCATCAAGCAGATGCACCGGCTGCTGTACCGGCAGGGGCTGACGCTGGAGGCGGCGCGCAGCGCGATCGCCGAACTGCAGTCCGGGGAGGCCGCGGGCGACATCGCGCTCATGCTGGCCTTCATCGACCAATCCCAGCGCGGCATCGCGCGCTGACCCCGTGGCGGAGATGACCCCCCGCGTGGCGATGGTGGCGGGCGAGGCCTCCGGCGACCTGCTGGCCGGCCTGCTGCTCGACGGGCTGCAGGCCCAGTGGCCTGGGCTGGAGGCCTGCGGCATCGGCGGCGCGCAGATGGCGCGGCGCGGCTTCGCGGCCTGGTGGCCCAGCGAGCGGCTGGCCGTGCACGGCTACAGCTGGGAGGTGCTGCGGCGCCTGCGCGAGATCCTGGGCATCCGCAAGCAGCTGCGCGCGCGGCTGCTCGCTGGCAAGCCCGCCGTGTTCATCGGCGTGGATGCGCCCGACTTCAACCTCGGCCTGGAGGCCGACCTGCGCGCTGCGGGCATCAAGACCGTGCACTTCGTCTGCCCCTCGGTCTGGGCCTGGCGCGCCCAGCGCGTCGAGAAGATACGCCGCGCGGCCGACCATGTGCTGTGCATCTTTCCGTTCGAGCCCGAGCTGCTCGCGTGCCACGGCATCGAGGCCACCTACGTGGGGCACCCGCTCGCCAACGTGATCCCGCTCGTGCCCGACCGCGCGGCCGCGCGCGCGCAGCTCGGCCTGGCGCCGCAGGACGAGGTGCTCGCCATCCTGCCCGGCAGCCGCTCGGCCGAGGTGCAGTACATCGCTCCTCCCTTCTTCAAGGCTGCAGCCCTTATTCAGAAGGCGCGGCCAGCTATCAAGATGGTAGTGCCCGCCGTGCCCGCGCTGCACGAACGCATCGTGCAGACCGCGCGCGCATGCGGCGTGGAGGGCCTGCTCACGATCGTGCCCGGCCAGTCGCACACCGTGCTCGCGGCCTGCGACTGCACTCTGATCGCCAGCGGCACCGCCACGCTCGAAGCCGCGCTGTTCAAGCGGCCCATGGTGATCGGCTACCACATGCACCCCATCAGCTGGTGGCTCATGCGGCGCAAGCAGCTGCAGCCCTGGGTGGGGCTGCCCAACATCCTGTGCGCGGACTTCGTGGTGCCCGAGCTGCTCCAGGACGCTGCCACGCCCGAGGCGCTGAGCGCCGCCGTGCAGCAGTGGCTGCAGGCGCGCACCGAGCAGCCCGAAACCATCGCGGCGCTGGAGCAGCGCTTCACCGCGCTGCACCATGAGCTGCTGCGCGACACCCCCCGACTGGCCGCCGATGCGATCCAGAAAATCCTTGCCTGAACCTGCCCAGGCCCCTTTGCCCTGGCACCCGCCCGGCCTCGTGGCCGGCGTGGACGAGGCCGGGCGCGGCCCGCTCGCGGGCCCCGTGGTGGCGGCCGCCGTGATCCTCGACGACCTGCACCCCATCGTGGGCCTGGCCGACTCCAAGAAGCTCAGCCCCGCGCGCCGCGAGCGGCTGTTCGACGAGATTCGCGCCAAGGCGCTGTGCTTTTGCATCGCCGAGGCCAGCGTGGAGGAGATCGACCGCATCAACATCCTGCAGGCCACGCTGCTGGCCATGCGCCGCGCCGTGCTGGGGCTGCGCCTCAAGCCCGTGATGGTGCTGGTGGATGGCAACCAGCTGCCCCGGCTCGACGTGCCCGCCGAGGCCATCGTGAAGGGCGACGCGCGCGTGCAATCCATCTCGGCTGCGTCCATCCTCGCCAAGGTGCACCGCGACCGCTGGTGCCAGCAGCTGCACGAGCGCTACCCGCAGTACGGCTTCGCGGGCCACAAGGGCTACGGCACGGCCGAGCACCTGGCGGCGCTGCGCGAGCACGGCATCTGCCCCGAGCACCGGCGATCGTTCGCCCCCGTGGCGCAAGCGGCATGAACAACTCCCACACCATCCACTCGCGCGACAATCCCTTCGTGAAGGACCTGCGCCGCCTCGCGCAGGACAGCACGGCCTACCGCAAGCAGGGCCGCGTGTGGCTCGAGGGCGATCACCTGTGCCGCGCGCTGCTCGCGCGCGGGCAGCGGCCCGCCATCGCAGTGTTTTCAGAGTCTTTTTGGCCTCTAGCGCAGGCGGGGTATGCGCAAGCAGCTCCTAAAAACATAGTTATCCCGGACGCGCTCTGGGCCGACGTGAGCGGCCTGGATTCGCCGTCGCCCGCGCGGCTGGGCATGGGTTTCGTGCTCGACCTGCCTGCCGCGCCAGCGCTGGAGCCCGGCGTGGCCACCGTGGTGCTCGACCGGCTGCAGGACGCGGGCAACGTGGGCTCCATCCTGCGCAGCGCCTCGGCCTTCGGCTTCGCGCAGATCGCGGCCCTCAAGGGCACGGCGGCGCTGTGGTCGCCCAAGGTGCTGCGCGCGGGCATGGGTGCGCATTTCGCGCTGCGGCTGGTCGAAGGGCTCGCGCCCGAAGACCTGGACGCGCTCGGCGTGCCGCTGCTCGCCACCAGCTCGCACGGGGGCGATTTGCTGCACCGCGCCGCGCTGCCCTGGCCCTGCGCCTGGCTCATGGGGCACGAGGGGCAGGGCGTTTCGGCCGGGCTGGAGGCGCGCGCGCGCCAGCGCATCCGCATTGCCCAGCCGGGGGGCGAGGAGTCGCTCAACGTGGGCGCCGCCGCGGCGATTTGCCTGCACGCGAGCGCCGCGGCCCGGGAGGGCTGAGCGCCCCCGCGCGGGCGTGGGGATATTGGCCGCGAGCCCTCCGAAGGTTGTCGCACAGGCTACAATTGGAGGCTTTCCCGCAAAAACGTCGCCCGGCCGCATCCAAAGCAATTCCCCAACAAGTAGCAGTCCTCAGGCATCCGTCCTGCGGACTCCGGGCGACCCGACCATTTCGGAGAACCCAGTGCTTTTGTCTCTCAAGGGAACTTTCCCGCCCGCCATCCTGGCGCTCGCAGACGGCACGGTCTTTATTGGCAACTCGATCGGTGCCACCGGCACCACCGTCGGCGAGGTGGTGTTCAACACCGCCATCACCGGCTACCAGGAAATCCTCACAGACCCCAGCTACTGCCAGCAGATCGTCACCCTGACGTATCCGCACATCGGCAACTACGGCGTCAACAGCGAGGACATCGAGGCCGACAAGGTCCATGCCGCGGGCCTGATCATCAAGGACCTGCCCCTGCTGGCGAGCAACTTCCGCTCCACCCAGACGCTGTCGCAATACCTCATTGGCGAGAACACGGTCGCGATCGCCAACATCGACACCCGCAAGCTCACGCGCCTGCTGCGTGAAAAGGGTGCGCAAAACGGCGCCATCGTTGGCCTGGCCGCAGGCGAGGCGGTAACGCAAGCGCGCATCGACGCAGCCATCGCCCAAGCGAAGGCCGCCCCCAGCATGAAGGGCCTGGACCTGGCCAAGGTGGTGAGTACCTCCGTCTCCTACGCCTGGGACCAGACCGAGTGGAAGCTGGGCGAAGGCTACGGCACGCAGGCCGCGCCGCGCTTCCACGTGGTGGCCTACGACTTCGGAGTGAAGAAGAACATCCTGCGCATGCTGGCCGAGCGCGGCTGCAAGCTCACCGTGGTGCCCGCGCAGACCTCCGCGGCCGAGGTGCTGGCGATGAACCCCGACGGCGTGTTCCTCTCCAATGGCCCCGGCGACCCGGAGCCCTGCGACTACGCCATCGCCGCCGTGCAGCAGATCGTCGAGGCGGGCGTGCCCACCTTCGGCATCTGCCTGGGCCACCAGATCATGGCCCTGGCCAGCGGCGCCAGGACCTTCAAGATGGACAACAGCCACCACGGCGCCAACCATCCCGTGAAGGACCTCGACACCGGCCGCGTGAGCATCACCAGCCAGAACCACGGCTTCGCGGTGGACATGGCCTCGCTGCCCGCCACGCTGCGCCCCACGCACATCAGCCTGTTCGACGGCACGCTGCAGGGCCTGGAGCGCACCGACAAGCCCGCGTTCTGCTTCCAGGGCCACCCCGAGGCCTCGCCCGGCCCGCACGACATCGGCTACCTGTTCGACCGCTTCACCGCGCTGATGGAGAAAAAGTAAATGCCCAAGCGCACAGACCTCAAGAGCATCCTCATCATCGGCGCCGGCCCGATCATCATCGGCCAGGCGTGCGAGTTCGACTACTCCGGCGTGCAGGCCTGCAAGGCGCTGCGCGAAGAGGGCTACCGCGTCATCCTGATCAACAGCAACCCCGCGACGATCATGACCGACC
>Ga0222423_1000124_pt1 | contig 76380 bp, 66 predicted proteins | sample 3A0metagenome_FD_182472 | JGI IMG/M metagenome (GOLD analysis project Ga0222423, IMG submission 182472) | Enriched microbial communities from leaf-cutter ant dump, University of Wisconsin, Madison, United States - 3A0 (version 2) | ecosystem: Environmental > Terrestrial > Nest > Insects nest >...
ACCTGCTGCCGGGCCTGAAGGGCACGCTCGAGGCGGCCGCGCTCTCGATCGTGGCCGCGGGCGTCTTCGGGCTCGTCTTCGGGCTGGGCCGCCTCTCTCGGTCCCGTACCGTCCGGACCGTCGCCGGTGTCGTCGTGGAGTTCTTCCGCGCGGTCCCCGTGCTGCTCATGATGATCTTCTTCTACCTGGGCCTGAACCAGCTCAAGGTCCTGTCCCCGCAGGACGTCCCGCTCGCCGCCGTCGTCATGGGGCTCACCCTCTACAACGGCTCCGTGTTCGCCGAGCTCGTCCGGTCGGGCGTGCACAACCTGCCGCGCGGGCAGCGCGAGGCGGCGTATGCCCTCGGTCTGCGGCGCGGCCAGTCGCTGCGCTCGGTCGAGGTGCCGCAGGCGCTCATCGCGATGCTGCCCGCCATCGCGAGCCAGCTCGTCGTGATCCTCAAGGACACGGCGCTCGGCTACATCGTGACGTACCCCGAGCTGCTCGACGCCGCGCGGCGCGTGGGAGCCGGCAACGGCAACATCCTGCAGTCGCTCGTCGTCGCCGCACTGATCTTCATCGTCATCAACTACGCGCTGACGCGGCTCGCGTCGCTCCTGGCGCGTCGACTGGGTGGTCGGACGGCCGGGCGGACCTCTGCCGCGGCTCCCGCCCTGACGGTCGACGTCAAGGGCTGAGCCGGTTCAACCGGCGGTCGCGCTGGCCCGGATCTCGCGGACCACGGTCACCTTGATCTCGCCCGGGTAGGTCAGGTCAGCCTCGATGTGCCGCGCGATGGCGACGGCGAGCTGCGGGAGGGCGTAGTCGTCGACCTCGCTCGGTTCGACGACCACCCGGACCTCGCGTCCGGCCGACATGGCCAGCGCGCGCCGCACACCTTCGTGCGCGGCGACCAGCGACTCGAGCTTGTCCAGCCGCTCGACGTACTGCTCGATCTCCTCGCGGCGCGCACCCGGCCGGGACGCCGAGATCGCGTCGGCGACCTGGACGAGCACCGCCTCGACCGTCTCGATCGGCACCTCGTCGTGGTGGGCCGCGACGGCGTTGACCACCACGTCCGACTCGCCCAGCCGCCGCACCAGGTCACCGCCGACCGCCGCGTGCGTGCCCGGCACCTGCGCCGTCAGCGCCTTGCCGATGTCGTGCAGGAACGCGCCGCGCCGGGCGACCTCGACGTCCGCGCCCACCTCCGCCGCGATACCGGCGGCCAGCAGCGCGGACTCGACCAGGTGCTCCAGCACGTTCTGACCGAAGGACGTGCGCAGCCGCAGCCGCCCCAGCGTCCGGACCACCTCGGGGTGCAGCCCGGTCACTCCGGCTCGCTCCGCCGCGTCGTGGCCCGCCGAGTCGGCGCGGTCGTCGTCCCCCGCCAGAGCCTGCGCGTACGCGGCCTCGATGCGTTGCGGGTGGATGCGCCCGTCCTCCATGAGCGCCTCGAGCGCGACCTGCGCGACCTCTCGGCGCCCGGGGTCGAAGCACGACAGGACGACGGAACCGGGCTGGTCGTCGACCAGCACGTTGACACCGGTCAGGGCCTCGAACGTGCGGATGTTGCGCCCCTCCTTGCCGATGATGCGCCCCTTCATCTCCTCGGACGGGAGGGGCAGCACCGTCACCGACGTCTGGGAGCTCGTGGCGACCGCGGTGCGCTGCAGCGCGGCGGCGACGACCCGACGGGCCTTGGCGTCGGCGGTGCGGCGCGCCTGGGCCTCGATGCGGCGCACCTGGCCGGCCGCGTCGTTCTGCGCCTGGTCCAGCAGTCGTCGGTCGAGCTCGGCGCGCGCCTCGTCTGCGGTCAGCCCCGCGACGGACGCGAGCTCGTCCGCCGCCTCCCGACGCGCCGTCGCGAGCTCGGTGGCGGCGAGCTGCTGCGCGTCCGCGACGACCTGCGCCGCGGTCCGCTCGGCCTCGGTGCGGCGCCTGTCGGCCGCCCGCTCCGCGTCCTGGAGCGCCCGTTCGGCGCGACGCTCCGCCTGGGCGGCGAGCGTCGAGGCCTCACGCGCGGACTTCTCCATCCCGGCCAGGTCGGTGCGGTCGCGCTCCAGCGCCGCCTCACGCTCGACCACGCGCTGCTCCCGCCGCTGCGCATCGGCCAGCAGCGTGCGGGCCTCGTCCTTGATGGACGCGACGTCCTGCGCGGCCTGCGCACGCTGGGCGGATGCCTCGCGGCGGGCCACGAGGACCAGCAGCAGGGCCACGAGGCACGCGCCCAGCAGCGCGATCACGACGAGCAGCGAGCCGTCCTTCACGTGCGCCTCCGATCCGGTCCCGCCGGATCATCCGCCGAGCACGACGCCCATTGTGGCCCATGACCACGCCGTTCATGCCTGTGCGACGCGGTCCGGCCGCCTGGGGTCACCACTCGCCCGGAATGTCCCCGCCGTCGTCGGCCAGCTCCTCGCGCAGCAGCCGGCCGATCAGCTCCGGACCGTAGCCACGACGCCCGAGGGCCGCGTAGACCCGCCGCCTGCGCACCTGCGGGTCCAGACCCGAGGTGCTGGCGAGCTTGCGCCGGACGTGCACGCGCGCGGCCGACTCCTCGTCGTCCTCGTCGACCTGCTCCAGCGCCCCGGCCGCGGTCGTGTCGTCGATCCCCTTGCGACGCAGCTCGACCGCGATCCCACGCCGGGACAGCCCGCGTTCGGCGTGACGCGTACGCACCACCATCCGCGCGTACTCGTCGTCGTCGACCAGCCCCACCTCGGTGAACCGGTCGAGCACCCGTGCGATCAGCTCGGGCTCGACGTCCCGCTTGGCCATCGCCTGCTCGAGCTGTGCCCGACTGCGCGGCGCGGCGCTGAGCTGACGCAGCGCGATCTCCCGCGCCGCTTCCTCGGCCTCGACCTCGGACACGACCCGATCTTCGTCCGGCGACGGGCGGGGGCGGCGCCCGCCTGAGCGACCGCCCCCGCCCGCCGTCGTCCGGTCGGTCCGGGGACCGCCCGCACCGATGCTCATGCTCAGAAGTCGACCGCGGCCGCTTCGTCGGCCGGCGCGTCGAGCCGGGCCCCGATGCCGAGCTTCTCCTTGATCTTCTTGTCCAGCTCGTTGGCCAGGTCCGGGTTGTCGCGCAGGAACTTGCGCGCGTTCTCCTTTCCCTGTCCCAGCTGGTCGCCCTCGTAGGTGAACCAGGCGCCGGACTTGCGCACGAACCCGTGCTCGACGCCCATGTCGATGAGGCTGCCCTCGCGGGAGATGCCGACGCCGTACAGGATGTCGAACTCGGCCTGCTTGAAGGGCGGGGCCATCTTGTTCTTGACGATCTTGACGCGCGTGCGGTTGCCGACCGCGTCCGTGCCCTCCTTGAGGGTCTCGATGCGCCGGATGTCCATGCGGACGGACGCGTAGAACTTGAGCGCCTTGCCACCCGTCGTCGTCTCGGGCGAACCGAAGAACACGCCGATCTTCTCGCGCAGCTGGTTGATGAAGATCGCGGTGGTCCCGGACGCGCTCAGCGCGCCCGTGATCTTGCGCAGCGCCTGTGACATCAGGCGGGCCTGGAGGCCGACGTGGCTGTCGCCCATCTCGCCCTCGATCTCGGCCTTGGGCACGAGCGCCGCCACCGAGTCGATGACCACGATGTCGATCGCGCCGGAGCGGATCAGCATGTCCATGATCTCCAGCGCCTGCTCGCCGGTGTCCGGCTGCGAGACCAGCAGCGCGTCGGTGTCGACGCCCAGCTTCTTGGCGTACTCGGGGTCGAGGGCGTGCTCGGCGTCGATGAAGGCCGCGATACCGCCGGCCTTCTGTGCGTTCGCCACCGCGTGCAGCGCGACGGTCGTCTTGCCGGAGGACTCCGGCCCGTAGATCTCGATGATGCGACCCTTGGGCAGGCCGCCGATGCCGAGCGCCACGTCCAGCGCGATCGACCCGGTCGGGATCACCTCGACGGGGGCGCGACCGTCGTCGCCGAGACGCATGATCGAGCCCTTGCCGAACTGGCGGTCGATCTGGCTGAGGGCGGCCTCGAGGGCCTTCTCGCGGTCCTGGGGTGCGGGCATGATGTCCACCATTTCGTGTGTCGAGCAGCGTGCGCTGCGCCTACGGGGGCTGGTCCTTGTCGTCGCGGGTGACGCTATGCCCGACCACTGACACACGACCGTGGACGACCCCCAACCTGTGCACCGGCGTGCGCCGGGGCGGGGCTGTGGTCGGCTCGATCGCTGCCACCCACGGATGACCATACCCGTACAGGTGTTCGACAGGAGCAACACGCCGCGCGTGTCGTCGTGAGCTTCGTGCACCGGGCCCGCCCGCGCCCCGTCGACGCTCAGTCCAGGACGATCGCCCCGCCGGGCTGCAGGACGCGCGCCGTGCAGCCGGACGCCTCGCGCGCCACCGCCACCGCGAACGCGGGGCCGGCCAGGTCCATCCACCCCGGCGGCAGGCTCCGCGACAACGGCGAGTGCAGCGTGCCCCAGTGCACGGGCACCGCCGTGCGCGCTCCCACGGCCGCGCACACGCGCGCGGCCTGCGTCGGGTCCATGTGCCCGCCGGACAGCCGAGGCCCCCATCCCCCGACCGGCACGAGCGCCAGGTCGATCGGGCCACCGGCGAGCGCGGGCAGGTCGGCCATCGCCGGGTAGGGGGCGGTGTCGCCGGCGAACCACGCCCGCCACGTGGGAGTGGCGACGAGGAAGCCGCACGCCGCGTTGGGGCGGTGCGGCATGGGCCGGTGGCCGTGCACGGCAGGCACCGCCATGATGCGCACGTCCGTGCCGGGGACCGGCCACCACACCCCTTCCGGCACCCCGACGGCGCTCGGGACCCGGTGCGAGCGCAGCCAGCGCGCGTTGGCGGGCGCGGCGAGCACGGGCGCACGGGGCACCCGGACCAGCGACGCGATCTCGGCGTGGTCGTGGTGCAGGTGCGAGACGAGGACGGCCGCGGGATCCTGCCAGTGCTCGCGGGCGGGCTCGCCACCGCGCCGGCGCAGCAGGTGCGCGTGCCGACGCAGGAGCGGGTCGGTGAGGATCCGCACGCCGTCGATGTCGAGCACCACGCTCGCGTGACCCAACCAGCGCACGCCGGTGCTCACGGCCGCAGACCCACCGCGCGCGCCCACCGCACCAGCTGCGCGTGCACGGACTCCGCGCCCACGAGGATCTGGTCGTCGCCGACCGGCTCGCGCAGGTCGTCGTCGACGTCCCAGTCCGTGGGGTGCAGCAGGAACGCGTGGTTCTGGTTGCCGCCGATGCCTCCGTGCGAGCCGACCTGACCCTCGAACGCGTGCACGTGCCCCCGCGCGGTGACACGGGAGATCAGCAGCAGGTCACCGGTGTTCTCGAGCCGTCCGGCACGCGCCAGGTCCGCGCGCGCCTGGGGCCCGTAGTCCGCCAGCGGGTCGACGCCCTCGGGCTCGGCGCCCTCCTGCTCCAGCAGGACGAGCCCCTCGGCGCCGATCGCGACCAGCCCGCGCTCGCGCGTGTCGACGACGACGACACCGACCGCCTCGGTCGCCGCGAGGCCCGCGACCATCCCCGGCCAGCGGTCCTGCAGGTCCTCGAGCGTGAGCCGCACCGGCTCGCGCGGGAACCACACCAGGCCCAGGTTCCCCGACCCGACCGTCACGACGTCGGGCAGGTCGGTCCCGCTGCGCGCGCGCGACGCCTCGGCGGACGCGTCGGGCCCCAGCACCGCCCGACGACCGCCGAACGCGTTGGTCAGCAGCGCGTTGAGAGGCCCCCAGTCCTCGCCCGTCCCGCTCGCGACGCCGTCGGCCTCCGGCTCGGCCATGAACGCCCGGACCGCGTCGAGCAGCGTCCGCCCCTCCACCTGCTCGAACGTCGCCCCGAGGGTCTGCCCGTGGTCGGAGAGCACGACGATGCGGTACTCGCGGGGCGCCGCGGCGACCGCCTGCTCGAGCGTGTGCAGCACCCGGTCGAGCCCTTCGAGCGCACGCAGCGACTCGGGCCGCGTGGGCCCGGCATGGTGGGCGATCTCGTCGTAGTCCACCAGGTCGACGTAGACGACCGGGACGCCGGCGACGACGGCCTCGGCGACGAGCGACGTGTTGAGGTCGCGCATCGCGACGTTGGTGACGCCCCGCAGGACGACGTACCAGCCCTGCCGGGAGATGCGTGGCACGACGCCGCGCACGCGTTGGCGGCGGGCCTGGTAGAGCTCCTTGACCATCTCGCCGATCGTGAGGCTGACGGCGCGCGCCAGGACGAACGGGCTCGCGAAGAAGCGGAGGAACTCCGGCCCCGGTCCCAGCCCGGCCCCGGTCCCGTCGGGTCCCGGTGTGCGGCTGCGGCTCATCACGACGAACGTCGTGCGTGCGTCGCCTGAGAACATGGTCGACACGGCCGTCCCGCCGCCGGCCAGCAGGCCCTCGCCGTCGCTCAGCCGATGCTCGACGAGCGCGGCGTCGGCCGGGTGGTTGGTCACCACCAGGCGTCCCAGCCCGCGGTCCCACCAGCGGAACGCGGGGATCGGCGAGGAGTCGCCGTGCAGCAGGCCGGCCTGGCTCGCGGGGGTCGTCGACGGGATGCGCGCCCACCATCCGTCGAGCGTGTGCGTGCCGTCGGTGATCCACCGTTGGATCGTCGGTGCGAGCCCCGCCTCGATCGCCTCGCGCAGGACGGGTTCGCCGACGCCGTCGAGCTGGACGACGAGCAGGCCGGCCTGCGCCGGGGCCACGGGCTCCGCCGTACCTCGTCGGGCGTCCCGCCGCGCCTGGCGCCGCGCACGGCGCAGGACGTCCGCGACCACGTACTCGCTGTCGTTCGCTCCCCACAGCCAGCGCCCGACGGCCATCACGATCGACGTCACGACGAGCACCCAGACGGCGCCGACCGGTTCGTCCACGTGGATCCCGGGCATGACCCAGAGCGCGAACCAGACCAGCGCGATCTGCGCGACCAGGCCCACGACGAGCGCACCGCCGGCCCCGGTCAGACGTGCGAGCGCACGCATGGGGGCCCGCAGCAGCAGGTCGCCGAGGCCGACGACCAGCGCGGCGGCCAGCACCGGCAGCGGGCTCGACGCCCCGACGTCGTCGACCAGCGCGATCGCCAGCCCGAGCCCGAGGGCGGTGCTCGCGATCGCGACGGCCACGTCGCCGACGTCCGCCAGGTCGGGGTGCCAGCGGCGACGGTCGACGTCGCCCGAGGGGGTGGGCGGCGGCGTACCCGGTCGGTCGCCGCTCATCGGCGCGGCGGGGCCTGACGGCCGAGGTCCGTGCCCCAGCGCTGCGGCTCGGGGATGTCGAGCTCGTCGCACAGCGCGTGCCACACGACGCGCGGCTCGACACCGGCGTCCAGCGCCTGCTCGGGGGTGCGGTCGTCGAGCGCGCCGATCACCAGCGAGCGCGTGAGCTCCCGCCCGTGGGCGCTGCCGAGCACCTCGTCCACCAGCTGCCAGAACTCTCGGAATCTCACGGGGTCAGCCTGCCATCCCGCGAGCCTCCTCCGGAGCGGATGTCGGCGGCGGCTGCGACGATGTCGGCGTGGTGCTCGATCGCTTCTCCGCCCCGACCCGGTCCTGGTTCACCGGTGCGTTCGCGCAGCCCACGGCCGCCCAGGAGGGCGCGTGGACGGCCGTGAGCGGCGGGGAGCACGCACTGGTCGTCGCGCCGACGGGCAGTGGCAAGACGCTGGCCGCGTTCCTCTGGGCGCTCGACGGGCTGCTGACGGGCCCCGCGCCCGACGACCCGCTGGCGCGCTGCCGCGTCCTGTACGTCTCGCCGCTCAAGGCGCTCGCGACGGACGTCGAGCGCAACCTGCGCTCCCCGCTCGTCGGTATCGGTCAGGCGGCCACGCGGCTCGGCGTGGAGCTCCCTGACGTGCACGTCGGCATCCGCACGGGCGACACGCCGCCGGCCGAGCGGCGCGCGTTCGGCGTCCGGCCGCCGGACATCCTCATCACCACCCCCGAGTCGTTGTACCTGGTGCTCACGTCGTCCGCGCGGGCGGGCCTGTCCGGCGTACGCACGGTGATCCTGGACGAGATCCACGCGGTCGCCGGGACCAAGCGCGGGGCGCACCTGGCCCTGTCGCTCGAGCGTCTCGACGCGCTGCTCGACCGGCCGGACGGCCCAGGGCCGGCCCAGCGGATCGGTCTGTCGGCGACGGTGCGGCCGGTGGAGGCGGTGGCGGAGTTCCTGGGCGGGACGCGGTCGCCCGACGAGCGCGGGCGGCGGGTCACCGTCGTGCAGCCACCGTCGAGCAAGCGCATCGAGGTCGACGTCGTCGTCCCCGTGCCGGACCTCACCGAGCTGGGCACGGCCCCCACCGAGGCGACGGACCTCAGCGGGGACGCCGCCACGCCGCCCGCTCGGCCGTCGGTGTGGCCGCACGTCGAGGAGCGGGTCGTCGACCTCGTCGCCGACCACCGCTCGACGCTCGTGTTCACCAACTCGCGGCGCGGCGCCGAACGCCTGACGTCGCGCATCAACGAGGTGTGGGCGCAGCGGCAGGGGCTCGACGTCCCCGACCCGGGGGCGCTGCAGCCGGCTGCGGCACCCGCGCAGTCGGGCACGGCCGTCGGGATCGACACGCGCGACGCGGCCGGCGTGCTGGCGCGCGCGCACCACGGGTCGATGAGCCGCGCCGAGCGCACCCGCACCGAGTCCGAGCTCAAGGCGGGTGTGCTGCCCGCGGTCGTCGCGACCAGCTCGCTCGAGCTGGGCATCGACATGGGTGCCGTCGACCTCGTCGTGCAGGTGGGCGCGCCGCCGTCGGTCGCGTCCGGGCTGCAGCGGATCGGGCGCGCGGGGCACCAGGTGGGTGCCGTGTCCCACGGGGTGGTGTTCCCGACGTTCCGCGGCGAGCTGGTGCCCGCGGCCGTGACCGCGCAGCGGATGCGCACCGGACAGCTCGAGGCCTTGCACGTCCCCGCCAACCCGCTGGACGTGCTCGCCCAGCAGGTCGTCGCCATGGTCGCGGTCGACGACTGGACGGTCGACGACCTCGCGACGGTCGTGCGCCGCGCCGCGCCCTTCGCCCAGCTCGGCGAGGGGACCCTGCGGGCGGTGCTCGACATGCTGGCGGGGCGCTACCCGAGCGAGGAGTTCGCGGAGCTGCGCCCACGCGTGGTCTGGGACCGGGTCACCGACGTCCTGACCGCCCGCCCCGGCGCCCTGCGGCTCGCGGTCACGAGCGGCGGCACCATCCCCGACCGCGGCATGTACGGCGTGTTCCTCGCAGCCGGGTCCACCACGAGCGACGTCCCCGTGGACCCCGAGACGAGCGCGGGGCGCATGCGGGGCGGCAAGCGCGTGGGCGAGCTCGACGAGGAGATGGTCTACGAGTCGCGCGTCGGTGACACCTTCACCCTCGGCTCGAGCACGTGGCGGATCGAGGACATCACACCCGACCGCGTGCTGGTGACCCCGGCGCCCGGCGTGCCCGGGCGGCTGCCGTTCTGGAAGGGCGACTCCCCCGGCCGCCCGGCCGAGCTGGGTCGCGCCATGGGTTCCTGGGTGCGTGAGGTCGCCGCCCTGCCGTCGGACCGGGCCCGCACGGCGGTCGAGACGGCCGGGCTGGACGCGTGGGCCGCCGACAACCTGCTGACCTACCTGGCGGAGCAGCGCGAGGCGACCGGCGAGCTGCCGTCGGACACGACGCTCGTGCTCGAACGCTTCCGCGACGAGCTCGGCGACTGGCGCATCGTGCTGCACTCCCCCTTCGGCGCCCGTGTGCACGCGCCGTGGGCCGTCGTCATCGGCGCGCGCCTGCGCGAGCGGTACGGCGTCGACGCGGCGGCGATGCACTCCGACGACGGCATCGTCCTGCGTCTGCCCGACGTCCTGGACCCGACGACGGGCTGGACCGACGACCCCGTCGGAGCGGACGACGACGGGCCGGCCATCGGACTCGCGGACCTGCTGGTCGAGCCCGACGAGGTCGTCGACGCGGTGCGGGCCGAGCTCGGCTCGTCGGCCATGTTCGGTGCCCGGTTCCGCGAGGCCGCGAGCCGCGCGCTGCTGCTGCCGCGCCGCCGGCCCGACCGGCGTCAGCCGCTGTGGCAGCAGCGCCAGCGCTCGGCGCAGCTGCTGTCCGTCGCCGCGCAGTACCCCGACTTCCCGATCCTGCTCGAGGCCGTGCGCGAGTGCCTGCAGGACGACTTCGACACCGCGGCGCTGACCGAGCTCATGCGCGACGTCGGCGCGGGGCGCGTCCGCGTCGTCGAGGTGACCACGCGTCAGCCGTCCCCGTTCGCCCAGACGCTGCTGTTCGGCTACACCGCCCAGTTCCTGTACGACGGCGACGCGCCCCTGGCCGAGCGACGCGCGGCCGCCCTCACGCTCGATCCGACCCTGCTCGCCGAGCTGCTCGGCCAGGGGGGCGAGTCGCAGCTCGCCGACCTGCTGGACCCCGATCAGGTGGTCCGCACCGAGGCGGAGCTGAGCGGCCGCGCGCCCGAGCGGCAGGCGGCCACCAGCGAGCAGCTGACCGACGCGATCCGCCGACACGGGCCGCTCACGGCCGACGAGCTCGCCGAACGCGTCCGGCCGGACGTCCGCGCCGAGGTATCCGGCTGGCTGGAGGCGCTGGCCGCGGCGCGCCGGGTGATCCGGGTGCGCCTGGGCGCGGTCGCGCCGGAACGTGCCGAGCAGTGGGCTGCGATCGAGGACGCGGGCCGGCTGCGCGACGCCCTCGGCGTGGCTCTCCCGGTCGGGGTCCCGGAGGCGTTCACCGAGGTGGTGCCCGACCCGGTCACGGACCTGCTGCGCCGGTACGCACGCACGCACGGCCCGTTCCCCGCGGCCGCGGCCGCAGCCCGGTTCGGTCTCGGGATCGCCGTCGTCAACGACGCGCTGCGTCGCCTCGAGCGCACCGGCGTGGTGGTGCAGGGCCGCCTGCGGCCCGACGTCCTGGGCGGCACGGGCGACGAGTTCTGCGACGCGGACGTGCTGCGCACCCTGCGCCGCCGCTCGCTGGCCGCGCTGCGTGCCGAGGTCGAGCCGGTCGATCCCGCCGCGCTGGGCGTGTTCCTGCCGCACTGGCAGGGCGTGCGGCCCGTCGACCCGAACGAGCTCTCGGCGTCGTCGACGACCGGCCGGTCCACCGGGGCCACGGGCACGTTGCGCGGTGTGGACGGCGTGGCACGTGCGGTCGAACAGCTCGCGGGCTACGCCCTGCCCGCGTCCGCCTGGGAGACGCACGTGCTCCCCGCGCGGATCGCGGGCTACGACCCGGCCATGCTCGACGAGCTCACCGCGGCGGGCGAGGTGCTCTGGGCGGGGCACGGCGCCCTGGCCGGTCACGACGGGCTCGTGTCGCTGCACCCCGCCGCGGTCGCCGACCTGACGCTCCCGACGCTGGTCCCGGCGGGCCCGGACGACGCCACCTCGACGCCCCTGCACGGCGCCGTGCTCGCGTCGCTGGCCGGAGGAGGCGCATGGTTCGTCGGGCCCCTGACCGAGCGTGTGCGCGCGACGCTCGCGAGCGCGGACGCACCGTCTCATGCCGAGGGGCCGGGCGACCCGGGATCCGCGCCCGTGGGCGTCGCCGACGTGACCCGCGCACTGTGGGACCTGGCCTGGTCCGGCCAGGTCACCAACGACGGCCTCGCGCCGCTGCGCGCCTGGCTCGGCACCGGCAGCACCGCCCACCGGACGCGGGCGCCGTCGCCTCGCGCTCGCCCGATGCGGCCGCGGCTGGGACTGCGCGCGAGCCAGCAGCTCGCCGGGGCCGTGGCCGCGCGCGACGGCGGCGGACCGGGCGGGGGCCGGTGGTCGCTGCTCCCGTCGCGCGAGACGGACCCGACGCTGCGCGCGCACGCCGCGGCCGCGCAGCTGCTCGACCGGCACGGTGTCCTCACGCGGGCGATCGCACCGTCCGAAGGCCTCGGCGGTCGGTTCGGGGACGTCTACCGCGTGCTCGCGGCGCTCGAGCAGGGCGGTCAGGTGCGGCGCGGGTACTTCGTCGAACGGTTGGGCGGCTCACAGTTCGCGCTGCCCGGCGCGGTCGACCGGCTCCGCGTGGACGCTCAGGTCGTCCAGGCCGCGTCGGAGCCGGACGCGTCCCGCACGTCGCACGTCGTCGTCCTGGCCGCGACGGACCCGGCCAACCCGTACGGGGCGGCCCTGGCGTGGCCCGATCCCGGTCCCGCTCGCCCCGACGCGGGTCGGCACCGACCCGGCCGCAAGGCGGGTTCGCTCGTGGTGCTCGTCGACGGTGCGCTCGCGCTGTACGTCGAGCGTGGTGGCAGGACGGCCCTGTCGTTCGTGACGTCCGAGGCGGCGCTCGTGGCGGCCGCCCGCGCACTGGCCTCCACGGTGCGCACGCGCCGGACAGGTCGACTCACGATCACCCGCATCGACGGTCAGGAGGTGCTGGCGGACGGTGCGCTCCGAGGTCCGGTCGGTCAGGCGCTGGTCGCGGCGGGCTTCGCCACCACACCCCGTGGCCTGAGGCTCGGCGGTGCCTGAGGGAGACACCGTCCGGCGGGCGGCGACGCGACTGGACGGTGCGCTGGCCGGTCGCCGGCTCGTGCGGGCCGAGCTGCGGTGGCCGTCCGTCGCGACCGTGGACCTCGTCGGGGCGACCGTGCTCGGTACGCAGTCGGTCGGCAAGCACCTGCTCACGCGCGTCGACGACGGTCGCACCCTGCACACGCACCTGCGCATGGACGGCACGTGGCGCATCGAGCCGACCGGATCCGACCGTGCCGCGGCCCGGTCGCACGAGGTCCGCGTCGTGCTGGCGGACGGCGAGTGGACCGCCATCGGGAGGTTGCTCGGGATGGTCGACGTCGTCGCGACGGCGGACGAGGCGAGCGTCGTCGGGCACCTGGGCCCGGACCTGCTGGGCGCGAGCGTCGACGTCGAGGAGATCCTGCGCCGCTGGGCGGGCGCCGGATCGAGGCCGGTCGCCGAGGTGCTGCTCGACCAGCGGGTCGCCGCGGGCCTCGGGACGATCTTCACCGCGGAGTCCCTGTTCGCCGAGCGGATCTGGCCGTGGACGCCCGCCGACCAGGTCGCCGATCCCGCTCACCTGCTGCTGGTCGCCCGGCGACAGCTGCAGCGCTCCGTCCTGCACGACGTCCGGCCGGGCAAGGTCTACGGTCGCCGGCACCAGCCGTGCCCGCGCTGTGGCACCCGCATCACGGTCGGGCGCGCCGGTGAGCCGCCGCAGGACCGGCAGATCTACCTCTGCCCGCGTTGTCAGGAACCGTGAGGCACACCCGCGGGCCCACGGACGACGACGGGCCACGAACCGTGTGGTTCGTGGCCCGTCGTGGAGCGCTGATCAGCCGATCGGCGCGAACTCGGCGCGCGTCCTGGCCCAGCCGGCGTCGACGCCGTCGATCGACTCCGCCAGGTCCACCGGCACGGTGTCCGGGATGAGCAGACCCTCAGAGACCGCGACGCGGTCGCTGACCTCGCGCAGGATCAACGACATCGGGACGTCCAGCGCCTCGCAGATGCTGTGCAGCAGCTCCGACGACGCCTCCTTCTGCCCACGCTCGACCTCGCTCAGGTACCCGAGCGAGACCCTCGCTGCTGACGACACCTCACGAAGGGTCCGCCCTTGACGCTGCCGCGCATCACGCAGCACGTCACCGATCTCTCGGCGCAGTACGACCATCGGGGCTCCCCCTCTCACGTCCGTCCGCTTCTGTCCGACCGTCTCACCGTACCGTGCTCCACCCACACGGTGGGTGTCGTGCCGGGACGGAGGTCGCGTGTTCATCACGGACCTTGCAACGATCTGCCTGGTCGGTGTGTTCCCGACGATCCTGCGGGCCAGGTACGGGCGGACCAGGTTTTCACCCCGACGCCGGTCCGGCGCTTCCGCCAGGTGCCCCCAGGGCCGTCGTCACGAGCGCGAGGGCCGCGCGGACCGCACCGTCCCGGACGGCATCCCGGCCGCCCGTCAGGTGCAGCTCCCGCACGAGGTCGACCGGGCCGTCGCCGCCGTCGGCCGCCCCGTGGGCGACGGCCACGAAGACCGTCCCCTGGGCCCACCCGTCGCTCGGTCCCGGTCCCGCGACGCCCGTCGTCGCGACCCCGACGTCCGCTCCCAGCAGCCGCCGCACGCCCCGTGCCATCGCTCGGGCGACGTCGGGGTCGACGGGACCCCGCCGCGCCAAGAGCTCGGCGTCGACGCCGAGGACGGACGCCTTGGTGTCGGTCGCGTACGTCACGACCCCGCCACGCACGACGTCCGACGCGCCCGCGACGTCCACGAGGCCCGCGCACAGCCGGCCACCGGTGAGCGACTCGGCGGTCGCCACCGTCATAGCGCGGGACCTCAGGAGCTCGAGCAGAGCAGCGCTCGCCGCGTGGGCGTCGGCGGCCACGTCAGATGCCCGGCGGGATCGTCGCGGCCCGGCGGATCCGCCGTGCCGCGAGCAGGTAGTCGACCCCCGTCGCGACGGTCAGGACCAGGGCCGCCGCCATGACGACGGCCGCGAGGACCGACACCCACGAGCCCATCGCGTCCAGCGGCAGGATGTACAGCCCGATGGCGAACGACTGGACGACGGTCTTGACCTTCCCACCGCGCGACGCGGGCAGGACGACGTACCGCAGCAGGAACATCCGCAGCACCGTGATCCCGATCTCGCGGACCAGGATCACCACGGTGACCCACCACCACAGGTCCCCCAGCGCCGACAGCAGGATCAGCGCGGTCCCCATGAGCAGCTTGTCGGCGATGGGGTCCATGAGCTTGCCGAGGTCGGTGATCTGGTCGTTGCGGCGCGCCAACCACCCGTCGACCCGGTCCGTCACCGCGGCCAGGGCGAACAGCCCGGCAGCGACCAGACGCCACGAGGTGGTGTGCCCGCCGTCCGCGAGCATGGCCCACGCGAAGAACGGGACCAGAGCGATGCGCAGCATCGTCAGGACGTTCGCCGCGTTCCAGGACGACGGCGATTCGGAGGCGACCACGGGCACAGCCTAAAGTCCCGCTGTGCTTCTCCCGATCCCCCCTCGCAGATGACTCGTCACGTCCGCACCCATCCGCGCTCCCGCATGCTCGCGAGCGTGGCCGCTCTCACGCTCGTCGTCGCCGCGGCGAGCGGGGCCGCCGTCGCGTTCCTGGGTCCGACGGATCCGGCCGCGAGCGTCACCGCGCAGGATGCCGAGCTCCCCTCGCCGACACCGACGGCCGCGACGCCGACGCCCACGCCGACACCGACGCCCGAGCCCGATGCCGAGTTCACGATCGTCGCGGCGGGCGACGTCCTGCCGCACCTTCCCGTCGACGCGGACGCGCGGACGAAGACCGGCTACGACTTCAGCTCGCTGCTGTCCCCCATGGACCCGTGGGTCGCCGGTGCCGACCTCGCGATCTGCCACCTGGAGGTCCCGCTGGCACCCGACGGGACCAAGCCGTCCGGGTACCCGGTCTTCGCCGCCCCCGCGCACCTCGCACAGGACCTGAAGGAGCAGGGGTGGGACGGCTGCTCCACGTCGTCGAACCACTCCGTGGACCGCGGCTTCGCGGGCGTGACCTCGACCCTGGACGCCCTCGACGCGGCGGGGCTCGGGCACGTCGGCACGGCCCGCACGGAGGAGGAGGCCGCGCAGCCGCAGCTCTACCGTCTCGAGCGTGCCGGCCAGACGATCACGGTCGCGCAGATCGCCGCGGCGTACGGCACCAACGGCATGCCCGTCGACGCGTCCAAGCCGTGGTCGGTGAACCTGATCGACGTGCCCGCCATGGTCGCGCAGGCGAAGCAGGCGCGCGCCGACGGTGCGGACCTCGTCATCGCCAGCGTGCACTGCTGCGTCGAGTACCGCACCGAACCGACGGCCGAGCAGCAGGCCATCGACCAGGACCTGGCGGACTCGGGCCAGTTCGACCTGGTCATCGGGCACCACGCGCACGTCCCGCAGCCGGTCGCGAAGCTCACGGGTGGCCCGGACGGCATGGGCATGTGGGTCGCGTACGGGCTCGGCAACTACCTGTCGAACCAGGACTCGGCGTGCTGCGTCGCGAGCACCGACTCCGGCATCCTCCTGACCGCGCACGTCACGAGCCCGGCGGCGTCCGACGAGCACCCGGCGGGACCCGCGCGCGTGACGTCCGTCGAGTGGACGCCGATCACCGTCGACCGCCTCGGCGGGCACGAGGTGCACGCACTGACCGACATCACCGACGGCACCGCGCACCTGAGCGCGACGAAGGTCGCCGAGCGCGTCGCGCGTGTCACGGCAGCCGCGGGCGACGAGGCGCCCGAGCGGACGAGCCCGGTGGTCCCGACCGGTCCGGAACCCACGGTGGTCCCGCGCACGTCCTGACGGGTCAGCCGGCGGTCCGCGGGTCCAGGACGGTCTCGACCGGCTGCGCGCTGCCGAACAGCCAGCCCTGCCCGTAGCGCCACCCGTTGCGGTGCAGGAACTCGGCCTGCTCGGTGTGCTCGATCCCCTCCGCGATGGTCACCATCGCGAGCTCGCGGGCCAGGGCGCCGAGCGCGCGGGCGATCTTCCCGGCCGTCGGGTCGTCGGGGATGCCCGACGTGAAGGACATGTCGAGCTTGACGCCCGCCACCGGAAGGTCACGCAGGTAGGACAAGGGCGAGACGCCGGTGCCGAAGTCGTCGAGCAGCACGGGTACGCCCGCCGCGGAGAGCTGCGTGAGCTCGTGCCGGATGCGCGTCCCGGAGGCGACGAGCGAGGTCTCGGTCAGCTCGACGACGATGCGTCCGGCCATCACCCGGTGCCGCGAGATCTCGGCGAGCAGCGTCGTCGCGAACTCGCCGTCGCCGAGCTGGTCCGCGGACACGTTGACCGAGACCCACCGCGTCTGGTCCGGCATCGCCGCGACCGCCTCGACGACCCGTCGGGCGACGAACTGACCCAACGGCACCGACAACCCGGCCTCCTGCGCGAGCGAGAGGAACGCCTGCGGGAGCAGCAGACCACGGTAGGGGTGCCGCCAACGGATGAGCGCCTCGTAGCCCACGACCCTCTGGTCGCCCAGGTCGACGATGGGCTGGTAGTAGACGACCAGCTCGCCGGCCTCGAGCGCGGTGGCGATCTCGCGCTGCAGGTCGGAACCGCTGGCCCGGCTCATCGACTGGTCGTACACCTCGGTCCGGCCACGCCCCGACCCCTTGGCCCGGTACAGGGCCGCGTCGGCGGCTGCCAGCATGGCGGGCGCACCGCCCTCGACCGCCTCGGGCTCGGCGAGTGCGATGCCGATGCTCGCCCCCACGCTGAGCCGACGGCGCGCGACGCGCACGGGCTCCTGCAGCCCCGCGTGGATCGCTGCCGCCACCTCGAACACGGCCTTCGGCCCGTCGTTGTCCTGGACGACCACCACGAACTCGTCGCCGCCGAGACGAGCAACGGTCCCCCGCCGCGCGGTCGCCGCACGCAGGACGCCGGCGACGTGGACGAGCACCTCGTCGCCCGCCGCGTGCCCGTAGCGGTCGTTGATCTCCTTGAACCCGTCCAGGTCGCACGCGAGCACCGCGACACGGTCCACGATGCCCGGCTGCTCCAGCACCGACTGGAGGACCTCCTGCAGGAGCGTGCGGTTGGCCAGCCCCGTCAGCGGGTCGTGCATGGCGCGGTGGGTGAGCATCTCGGCCTGCAGCCGCGACTCGGTGGAGTCCCGGACCTGGACGACGAAGTGGTCGGGGGCGCCCGACGGCGCTCGGACGAGGGCGGCGTCGAGCACGACCCACACCTGGTGACCGTCGGCGCGCTGGTAGCGCTTCTCGAGCGAGAACCGGTGCTGCCCGCCGCCCAGCAGCCGGTCCACCTCGAGGCGCTCGGTCGCGCGCGTGTCGGCCGTGCTCAGGTCCGCCATCGGGTAGCCCCGCAGCGCCGCGACGCTGGTGCCGAGTAGCTCGGCGAGCGCCGCGTTGGCCTCGACGATCACCCAGTCCAGGTCGACGAGCGCCATGCCGATGGGCGCGTTCTCCATCGCGACGCGGAACTGCGTCTCGCTGCGTGACAGCGCCGCCTCGACCTCGCGCCGCCCCGTGACGTCGACGAGCGTCGTGAGCACGGCCGCGTTGTCCCCGTCCCCGGCCGGGACGAGCTGGCTCGAGACCTGCACCATGCGTGCCTGACCCTGCGGCCCGCCGGGCAGTGCGACACCGACGAGCTCGGAGTCGACGGTGAACCCGGCACGCCCCATGCCGGCGCGATGCCCCAGCACCGCCGACGGGTTCATCGCCAGTCCCGTCTCGTTGACCAGGACCACCGGCAGGTCGCCGAGCTGGCGGCCCACCGACGACGCGGCGTCGACGCCCAGGATGGCAGCCGCCCGGTCGGAGATGTCGAGCACGCGACCGGACATCGACGAGACGAGCGCACCCTCGCGGGTGACCGACTGCAGCGCGTCGTAGCGGTGCCGCAGCTCGCGGGACAGTGCCAACAGCTCGTTGGCCCGCCGGACCTCGCGGCGCTGGCGCGACATGAGCACCAGCACGGCGATCAGCGCGATGATCGCGATGATGCCGAGGACGCTGCTGACGGTGCTGAACGTGTCGGACGACCCGAGGACCGACGCGGGCGCGCCGGCCGGCGGCAGTCTCACCGGCCCGCGCCGGACCAGCCGGCGTCGTCCCCTTCGTCGTCGTCGAAGTAGTCCTTCGCGACCGGCGGGTCGCCCGGCATGCCACCGTCGTCGCCGTCGTCGGCCGGGGCACCGCGCAGCATGGCCAGCGTGCCCGGCAGGTCGTCGGGCTGGACCAGCACCTCGCGCGCCTTGGAGCCTTCGGACGGGCCGACGATCTCCCGCGACTCGAGCAGGTCCATGAGCCGGCCGGCCTTGGCGAACCCGACCCGCAGCTTGCGCTGCAGCATCGACGTCGAGCCGAACTGCGACGTGACCACCAGCTCGGCGGCCTGCAGCAGCAGGTCCAGGTCGTCGCCGATGTCGTCGTCGACCTGCTTCTTGGCGGCGGCGACGGTCACGTCCTGGCGGTAGACGGGCTTCAGCTGGCCCTTCACGTGCTCGACGACCGCGTGGATCTCCGACTCGGTGACCCAGGCGCCCTGCGTTCGCATCGGCTTGGCCGCACCCATCGGCAGGAACAGCGCGTCACCCTGACCGATGAGCTTCTCGGCGCCCGGCTGGTCGAGCACGACGCGCGAGTCCGTCAGAGAGCTCGTCGCGAACGCGAGCCGCGACGGCACGTTGGCCTTGATCAGACCCGTGACGACGTCGACGGACGGGCGCTGCGTGGCGAGCACCAGGTGGATGCCCGCGGCGCGGGCGAGCTGCGTGATGCGCTGGATCGACGCCTCGACGTCGCGCGGGGCCACCATCATGAGGTCGGCGAGCTCGTCGACGACCACCAGCAGGTACGGGTACGTGGCGATCTTGCGCTCGGAGCCCGGCAGCGGCTTGACCTTGCCGGCACGCACCGCGACGTTGAAGTCGTCGATGTGCTTGAAGCCGAAGTTGGCCAGGTCGTCGTAGCGCGCCTCCATCTCCCGCACCACCCACTCGAGCGCCTCCGCGGCCTTCTTCGGGTTGGTGATGATGGGCGTGATGAGGTGCGGGATGCCCTCGTAGATCGTCAGCTCGACGCGCTTGGGGTCGACGAGCACCATGCGCACCTCGTCGGGCGTGGCGCGCATGAGGATCGAGACGATCATCGAGTTGACGAAGCTCGACTTGCCGGCGCCCGTGGCACCGGCCACGAGCATGTGCGGCATCTTCGCCAGGTTGGCCGTGACGTAGCCGCCCTCGACGTCCTTGCCGATGCCGATCACCATCGGGTGCTCGGTGCGCTTGGCCGCGCTGGATCGCAGCACGTCCCCCAGCGAGACCGTCTCGCGGTCCGTGTTGGGGATCTCGATGCCGATCGCGGACTTGCCGGGGATCGGCGACAGGATGCGCACGTCCGCGCTGGCCACCGCGTACGCGATGTTCTTGCTCAGCGCCGTGACGCGCTCCACCTTGGTGCCCTTGCCGAGCTCCACCTCGTACCTGGTCACCGTCGGACCGCGCGTGAAGCCCGTGACCTGCGCATTGATCTCGAACTGCTCGAGCACGCCTGTCAGGGACTCGACCACGCGGTCGTTCGCCGCGGAGCGGACCTTGTGCGGGGCCCCCTTCGCCAGCACATCCTCGGTCGGCAGCGTGTAGAGCACGTCGCCCTCGAGCATCGGTTGCTCGCCGCGCGGGACGGGCGTGGGGGTCGGGGCGACGATCGTCTTGTGCTCGGCCTGCGCCGCGTCCAGGACGGCGGTCGGGACGGTGTCGGGTGCGGGCTCGACGGCCTCGTCGTCGTCGGCGGCCACGACCGCCGCGCGGACGAAAGCCTCGTCGCCGTCGTACCCGTCGAGCCGGTCGTCGGCGGGCTCGTCGACCTCGTCGGCCCGCTTGCGCCGCCCGAGCAGGAGACCACGGCGCCGCGGCTGGGTGGGCTCGTCGTCGTCGACCGCGGAGTGCAGGGCGTTGATGACGAGCGGCTCGTCGTCGTCCTCGTCCTGCGCGTCCTCGTCGGGTCGCTCGTGACCGCCGGTGAGGCGGTGGTAGCCGTTGCGCAGCCGCGGGACCACCTGGTGGACCGGGGTGGCGGTCAGGACGAGGATCCCGAAGAACGCCAGCAGCAGGAGCAGGATGACGGCGACGGGCGCGGTGACCAGGCCGGCCAGCGGGTTGCCGACCGCGAAGCCGACGATGCCGCCGGCCCTGCGCAGCGCGTCGAAGTCGTCCGTGCCCGGCAGACCGTTCGAGATCTGCACGATGCCGCAGACGGCGATGATGACGGCAGACAGGCCGATGCCCATGCGGCCGTTGGCCTGCACCCGCTCGGGGTGACGCATGAGGCGGACCGCGACGGCGAGCAGCAGCACGGGCACGATGACGCCGACGACACCGAACGTGCCGGCGACCACCGAGTGGATCGCGTCTCCCGCCGTCCCCGACAGCGCCCACCACTCCCGCGCGGCCACGACGACCGCGAGCGCGAGCAGCGTGAACGCCGCGCCGTCGCGGCGGTGCGCCGGGTCGAGGTCGCGGGCACCGTGGCCCATCCGTCGCGCGGTGCCGCCGATCAGGTGCGCGCAGCCCATGAACGCACCCTTGACCATGCGGACGGGGAGTGCGGGCTTGTGCGGCGCGGGCGCCGGCTTGCGGCCCTGCGGCCGCGTGGGCGCGGGCCGCTTGGCGGGCGCCTTGCCGGTGGACCGGCCGGAGGCGCGCGCCGTCGCGGGCGCACCGGTGCGGCCGCCTGAGGAGGACGTACGAGTCGCCATGGTCCTCAAACTAGCCGGGTCCGCCGACGAGAGCGGCGTGCGGGACACGCGTGTCGGGGGCGATGTCGGTGCCGCGTGGCACGGTGGGGCGATGGCGACGAGCTCCCGACCGGCCATGAGCGCCGACCGTGCACAGGTGCTGCGCTACCGCGTGCACGCCCAGCAGCTCGACCGTCGGCCGCGCTCGGACCGCACGGTCGACGCCGCCGTCCTCGATCTCGGGGTGCAGGACACCGGGCCCGACGGGGCCCTGTGGGCACTCGCGATCCGCGGGGTGCCGCTCGAGGCGGGACGGTGGCCGCACGAGCTCGCCCTCGCGTGGACGCTGCGCGGGGCGCCGCACGCCTACCGGCGCTCGGACCTGCGGGCCGTCGAGCGCGCGGTGCGGCCCTTCTCCGAGGCCGACGCCGCCAAGCGGATCATGTCGGCGGCGGGCCCGCTCAAGAAGGCCGGGATCGGCCGCGCGGACGCCTTGTCCGTCGCTGCCGCCGCGATGCGTGACGTCGTCACCGATCCCCTCGGGAAGGGTGCGCTCTCGACGCGGATGACCGCCGTGCTCGACGAGCCGTACCTGCGCTGGTGCGGGCCGTGCCAGGCCACGCACCCGTACGAGATGGTGTTCCGGCTCGCCACGCTGCACGCGGGTCTCGAGCTCGAGCCCGGCACGTCTCCCCCGGTCGTCCGCCGCATCCCGCGCTGGCCCGCCGCACAGGTCGGTGACCTGACGCCGCCCGAGCCCGGCGGGCCGTCCGACGTCCTGCGCGCGCTGCTCCACCTCCTGGGCCCGATGACGCCGGGCCAGGCGGCGGAGTTCCTCGACGCGCCGGCGCGCGACGTCCGGGAGCGGTGGCCGCACGACGCCGTCGACGTGCTCGTCGACGACGTGCCCTCGTCGCTGCTCGCCGGCGACGTCGCCGCCCTCGAGCGCGCGGCGGAGCCACCGGGCGGAGACGCGGTCGTGCGCCTGCTCGGCCCCTACGACCTGTTCCTGCAGGGGCGCGACCGCGAGGTCATCGTCCCCGACGCCCGTCGGCGACCGGAGCTGTGGCGGACGCTCGGCCGACCGGGCGCCGTGCTCGTCGGCGCGGAGATCGCCGGGACGTGGCGCCCGCGGGCGAAGGGGCAGGTGCTGGCGCTCGAGCTCGACGAGTGGGTGCCGTGGGACGCGCGAACGCGCGCGGCCGTCGAGCGTGAGCACGCGCGTCTCGCGGCGTTCCGCGGCGTGCGTCCGGCGTGACTCGTCGTCGGGTGTCCCCGGTCAGGGCCGTCAGCTGGGTGCGGGCTCATGACCACACGCTCGTCGGCACACCCCTCTCGAGGACGACCAGACGGTCACCGATCCCGCCGCGCTCGAACCGTTCGATGACCGCGGACAGCGGCTCGACGAAGTGCGCCCAGTCGCTGTGGTGGACCGGGACGATCCGCGCCCGGTCCAGCAGGTCGGCGGCTGCCCGCGCCCGGGCCGCGTCCATCGTCACGGGCTCGTCGCCGAACCGGCCCACGTTCGCGCCGCCGACGAAGAGCACGGCCAGCTCGATCGTCGGGAACCGGCTCGCGATGGTCGCCACCACGTCGAGCGACGAGTTGTCGCCCGCGACGTAGGTCGTCGGCAGGCCGTCTGCCTCCAGGACGAAGCCCGTCACCGCACCGCTGAGGGCCTGCGCGCCTTCCGGTCCGTGGCGCGCGGGCACGGCCGTGACGACGACCCCGCCCGACAGCTCGACGCGGTCCCAGGCGGCGAGTCCTCGGACGCCCGGGATGCGCGTGGCAGCGTCCGGGGTGGACAGCACGAGGGGGATGTCGCCGAGCAGCGCCCGGCCGGCGTCGTCCAGGTTGTCGGCGTGCTGGTCGTGGGAGAGCAGGACGACGTCGAGCCGCCCGAGCTCGCCCGCGGCCAGCGCCGGCCCCTGGAGCTTGCGCAGCGTGATCGGGCCGGGGACGTCGCGCGGCGGGTCGAACGTCGGGTCGGTGAGGAACGTCAGGCCGCCGTAGGTGAGGGCCAGGGTGGGGCCGCCGACGAAGGTCACGGTGATCGGGGTGCAGGTCATGTCCGCCACCCTCGTCGCGCCGCGGTCTCCCGACCAGTGGCCCGGGGGCCGCTTATCGCTATGATCGGGCCATGCACACCGTCGCCGTGCTCGCTTTCCCCGGTATCAGCCCGTTCCACCTGGCGGTGCCGAGCGCCGTCTTCGGGGCCGAGCCGCAGGGTGCGCCGAGCCTGCCGTACCGGGTCGTGGTCTGCGCCGAGACGCCCGGCGCCGTGCCGACGAGCGGGGGCTACGACGTCCTCGTCGCGAGCGGCCTGGACGCGCTGGCCACCGCCGAGACCGTGGTCCTGCCCAGCGCCGACACCACCGTGGACCCGTCCCCTGCCGTGCTCGCGGCTCTGCGCGCCGCGCACGAGCGGGGTGCCCGCGTCGTCGGGCTGTGCCTCGGTGCGTTCCTCGTCGCCGCCTCGGGCATCGCCGACGGGCGCGAGGTGGCGACCCACTGGCACGCCGCCGACGTCCTCGCCGCCCGGCACCCGCGCGTCCGGGTGCGGCCCGAGGTGCTCTGGTGCGACGACGGCGACGTGGTCACCTCCGCCGGTGTCGCGGCCGCGCTCGACTGCTGCCTGCACATCCTGCGCACCGACCAGGGCGAACGCGTCGCCGCGCGCGTCGCCCGCTCGCTCGTGCTGGCCCCGCACCGGGACGGGTCGCAGGCCCAGTTCATCCCGACCCCGCTGGCACCCGCCGCGGGACCGGACCCGGTGGAGCGGGCAATGGCATGGGCGGCCCGGCGTCTCGACCAGCCCGCGGACCTTGACCGCTGGGCCGCGCAGGCGTCGATGTCGCGCCGGACGTTCACACGGCGGTTCCGCGCGCGCACGGGGACGAGCCCGACGCAGTGGCTCGTCGAGCGCCGCCTCGCCCACGCCCGCCTTCTGCTCGAGACGACCGACGACCCCGTCGAGAGCGTCGCCCACGCGTGCGGCTACACCACCGCCGCGGCGTTGCGCGTGCACTTCGCCGCGCGCTACGGCACGTCGCCCAGCCGGCACCGCGACGCCTTCGCGACCACCGTCTGACGGTTCCGACCACGCCGGCCACGACGGGCGCCGACCCGCCGCGACGTCCAGATCCTGACGTCGAGCGTCGGTCCACCGCCAAAGGCGCCCGGCCTCGAGGCTCACGGGCCGACGGTGTCGGTGGTCGGGGTTAGCGTCGGTGCCGTGAGTCCTCGACGCGCGGGCGGCCCCCGATGAGCCGCCGTGGCTGGCTGCTCCTGGTCGCGATGGGCGTGATCTGGGGCGTGCCGTACCTGCTGATCAAGGTGGCCGTCGGGCAGGTGTCCCCCGCGACCGTGGTCTTCGTGCGCACCGGTCTCGGCGCGCTCCTGCTGATCCCCTTCGCCGTGCGTGCAGGCGGCCTGCGCGTCCTGCGGGGCCACTGGCCCGCGGTGGTCGGGTTCGCCGCGCTCGAGATCATCGGCCCGTGGATCCTGCTGTCCAACGCGGAACGCACCTTGACGAGCTCGACCACCGGCCTACTCGTCGCCACCGTCCCGATCGCCGCCGTCGTCCTGGGACGCCTGGTGGGCGACCGCGCCCCCGTCGCGGCCGTGCGGTGGGTCGGGCTGCTCGTCGCGCTCGGCGGCGTCGTCCTCCTGCTGGGACCCGGCGCCGCGGCCGACGACCCGTGGGCCGTGACCCAGGTGCTGCTCGCGGCCCTCGGCTACGCGACCGCGCCGATGATCGCCGACCGCTGGCTGCGCTCCGTGCCCGTCATCCCCCTGACCGCCACGTGCCTCGGCCTGTCGGCGCTCGTGTACGCGCCGATCGTCCTCGCCACCGGCCCGCACCCGTGGCCCGACACCGACGCCATCCTGGCGCTCGCGGCGCTCGGGGCCGTCTGCACCGCGCTCGCCTTCGTCCTCTTCTTCGGCCTCATCGCCGAGGTGGGCGCCGCACGCTCGACGCTCGTCGCCTACCTCAACCCGGTGGTCGCCGTCGTGCTCGGTGCGCTCGTCCTCGACGAACCGTTCACCTGGACGATCGCCGCCGCGACCGTGCTCATCGTGCTCGGCTCCGCCGCCGCGTCGCTGCGCGGTCGGGACGCCGGGAGAACCGTCGACGACGCGCCGCACCTCGAGGACGCCGACGACGTCACCACACCGGCCAGCACGCAGGCCCGCTAGGCGTGCGGCCGGTCGGCCGATGCGGTGCCGAGCTCGTCGGTCGGCGCGCCGACCACGTTCCGCTCCGGTTCAGGCCTCCACGACCACGGGGATGATCATCGGACGGCGCCGCAGCCGGTTGCTCACCCAGCGGCCCACGACGCGGCGCATCACCTGCTGGAGCTGGTGCGTGTCGGTGGCGCCCTGCAGGGCCGCCTCCTCCAGCGCCCGGGTCAGCTCGGGCAGGATGTCGTCGAACACGGCGTCCTGCTCCGCGAAGCCACGGGCGTGGATCTGCGGGCCCGCCAGCACCTTGCCGTCGGCCGACGACACGACGGCGAAGATCGACACGAAGCCCTCGTCGCCCAGGATCCGACGGTCCTTGAGCTCGACCTCGGTGATCTCACCGACGCTCGACCCGTCGACGTACACGTACCCGCAGGGCACCGCGCCCACGACGGACGCACGCCCGTCGACGAGGTCGACGACCACGCCGTCCTCCGCCAGCACCACGCGGTCCGCCGGCACGCCGGTCTGCACCGCGAGCGCCGCGTTGGCCACGAGGTGGCGGACCTCCCCGTGCACCGGCATGACGTTGCGCGGCTTGAGGATGTTGTAGCAGTACAGGAGCTCACCGGCGGACGCGTGCCCGGAGACGTGCACCTTCGCGTTGCCGGAGTGGACCACACGGGCACCGAGCCGGGTCAGGCCGTTGATGATGCGGAAGACGGCGTTCTCGTTGCCGGGGATGAGCGACGACGCGAGGATCACGGTGTCGCCGAAGCCGACCGAGACGCGGTGGTCGTTGTTGGCCATCCGCGACAGCGCCGCCATCGGCTCACCCTGCGAGCCGGTGCACATGAGCACGATCTCGTCGTCGGGCAGGTCGTCGATCTTCTTGATGTCGATCAGCACGCCGTCCGGCACCTTGAGGTAGCCGAGGTCGGCGGCGATGGCCATGTTGCGCACCATCGAGCGCCCGACGAGCGCGACGCGGCGGCCGTGCGCGTGCGCGGCGTCGAGCACCTGCTGGACGCGGTGCACGTGCGAGGAGAACGACGCGACGATGATCCGCTTGGACGACTCCGCGAACACGTTGTCCAGGACCGGGCCGATGCCGCGCTCCTGCGCGACGAACCCGGGCACCTCCGCGTTGGTCGAGTCGACCATGAACAGGTCGACGCCCGCCTCGCCGAGCCGCGCGAACGCGCGCAGGTCCGTGATGCGGCCGTCGAGCGGCAGCTGGTCCATCTTGAAGTCGCCGGTGTGCAGCACCGTGCCCGCGCCGGTGGTGACCGCGACGGCCAGGGCGTCCGGGATGGAGTGGTTGACGGCGACGAACTCGCACTCGAACGCCCCGAGCCGCTCCTTCTGCCCCTCCTTGACCACGAGGGTCAGGGGGTTGATGCGGTGCTCCTTGAGCTTGGCCTCGACGAACGCGAGCGTCAGCTGCGAGCCGACCAGCGGGATGTCTCCGCGCAGCCGCAGCAGGTACGGCACGGCACCGATGTGGTCCTCGTGGCCGTGCGTCAGGACGATCGCGTCGATGTCCTGCAGCCGGTCCTTGATGTACTCGAAGTCCGGCAGGATCAGGTCGACGCCGGGCTGGTGGTCCTCGGGGAACAGCACGCCGCAGTCGATGACGAGCAGACGCCCGTCGTACTCGAGCACGGCCATGTTGCGTCCGACCTCACCGAGACCGCCGAGGGCGACGATGCGCAGGGCACCGGCCGCGAGCGGCGGGGGCGGGGTGAGCTCGGGGTGCGGGTGGCTCATGGATCTCCTGGGTGTCAGGCGAGGGCTGCGTCGAGCAGCCCTGCGGCGCGCAGACCTGCGCGGATGTCGTCGACGGCCTCGTCGGGCGCCGGAACGTAGGGAAGGCGGACGGCCCGGCCCGCCAGCAGGCCGAGCACCTCGAGGGCGGCCTTGGCGTACACGGCCTGGAAGCCGGCGCCGTTGATGGCGTCGATCGCGGGCGTCACGGAACGGAACAGGCGCAGCGCCTCGGCGTGGTCGCCGGCGTCCCACGCGCGGACCAGCGCAGCGAACTGCGCGCCGACGACGTGCGACGCGACTCCGACGACGCCCGCACCGCCGTGCGCGAGGAACGGCAGGAAGAGCCCGTCGTCGCCGCAGTACCAGGCCAGGCCCGTGCGCTGAGCGGCACCGGACGCCGCGAAGACGTCGCCGGTCGCGTCCTTCATCGCCACGACCCGGTCGTGGGCAGCCAGCGCGTCGATGGTCTGCGGCGCCATCCGGACCCCGGCACGGCCGGGGACGTCGTAGAGCATGACCGGCAGGTCGGACGCGTCGGCGACGGCGCTGATGTGCGCGACGACGCCCGGCTGCGAGGGCCGCGAGTAGTAGGGGCTCACGACGAGGAGCCCGTGCGCACCGGCCTCGGCGGCCTGCTCGGCCATGCGGACCGCGTGCGCGGTGTCGTTGGAGCCGGCACCCGCGACGACGTACGCCCGGTCGCCGACGGCCTCGACGACCGCGGCGACGAGCTCGGCCTTCTCCGGTGCGTGGGTGGTCGGCGCCTCGCCGGTGGTGCCGTTGAGCACGAGCCCGTCGTGGCCGTTGTCGACCAGGTGACGCGCCAGCGCGGCCGCGGCCACCAGGTCGACGGCTCCGTCGGAGGTCATGGGCGTCACCATCGCGGTGAGCACTGCCCCGAAAGGGCGGGTGGACGACGTGACGCTCGGCATGGGCACACGGTACCGCCGCGTCGGCCACTGCAGCACGCGCGATCAGGCAGCGGACGGCTTCCTGACCGGCGCCGTCAGCCCCTGCGACGCCGCCAGGACTCGAACCGGTAGCCGACGCCGTCGACGGACGACCGCGCCCACCCCTCGGCCGGCTCGCACGCGACAGGTTCCCACGCCTCGTCGAGTGCCGGGGCCCAGGTGTCCCCGTCGACAGCCACATCGACGACGGTGAGCTCGACCCGGTCGGCCAGCGGCAGCGCCTGCTCGTACACCGCGCCGCCGCCCATCACCCACGCGTCCCGGTCCCCCACCACGGCCAGCGCCTCGTCGAGCGACCCGACGACGAGCGCCCCGGGAGCCTCGTACCCGGCCGTCCGCGTCAGGACGATGTTGTCGCGCCCGGGCAACGGCCGGAACCGCTCCGGCAGCGACTCCCACGTCGCACGCCCCATCAGCACGGGATGCCCGCTGGTGAGCGCGCGGAAGTGCGCGGAGTCCTCCGGCACGCGCCACGGCAGGGTGTTCTCGACGCCGATCACACCGTCGGGCGACTGCGCCCAGATCAGGGCGAGGCTCACACGGCCACCGGCGCCTTGATGGCCGGGTGGTGCTGGTAGTCGACCACCTCGATGTCCTCGAACGCGTAGTCGAAGATCGACGCGGCCTTGCGCAGGCGCAGCGTCGGCGCCGCGTAGGCCTCGCGCCCGAGCTGCTCGCGGACCTGGTCGACGTGGTTGTCGTAGATGTGGCAGTCGCCGCCGGTCCAGACGAAGTCGCCGACCTCGAGGTCGAGCTGCTGGGCCACCATGTGCGTGAGCAGCGCGTAGGACGCGATGTTGAACGGCACGCCCAGGAAGAGGTCGGCCGAGCGCTGGTAGAGCTGGCACGACAGCCGCCCGTCGGCCACGTAGAACTGGAAGAACGCGTGGCACGGGGCGAGCGCCATCGACGGGATGTCGGCGACGTTCCACGCGGAGACGATGTGCCGGCGCGAGTCCGGGTCACGGCGCAGGTTCGTCATGAGCTCGCTGATCTGGTCGACGTGGCCGCCGTCGGGCGTCGGCCACGACCGCCACTGGACCCCGTACACCGGACCGAGCTCGCCCCGCGCGTCGGCCCACTCGTCCCAGATCGACACGCCGTGCTCCTGCAGCCAGCCCACGTTCGAGTCGCCGCGCAGGAACCACAGCAGCTCGTACGCGATCGACTTGAGGTGCACGCGCTTGGTCGTGACCAGCGGGAAACCCTGCGACAGGTCGAACCGCATCTGGTGCCCGAACACGCTGCGCGTCCCCGTCCCGGTGCGATCCGCCTTGGGGGTCCCGGTCTCGAGCACCAGGCGCAGCAGGTCTTCGTACGGAGTCGGCACACCCATGCGCGCCATCGTAGGCGCCCGCCGCGTGGACCCGTCACGACGCCCCGAGCGCACCCGAAACTCATCGAGCGCACCCGCTGGAACGGGTGCGCTCGGTGCGCAAGGGGTGCGCTCGCGCCAGGTGGGCCGGCGTTAGGGTGGGCGGCGTGGGGTTCGACGGGCGGCGCGCGGTGGTGCGCACCTCGATCTCCGTGGCGCTGGCCACCGGGTTGTACGGCGTGTCGTTCGGCGCGCTGTCCGTGGTCGCCGGCCTGAGCACCGCCCAGACGATGGCGCTGTCGCTGCTCATGTTCTCGGGCGGGTCCCAGTTCGCGTTCATCGGCGTCCTGGGGGCCGGCGGTGCCGCGGGCGCCGCGATCGCGACGGCCGGGCTGCTCGGTGCCCGCAACGGGCTGTACGGCCCGCAGGTCGCGCCGCTGCTGGGCGTCCGCGGCGGACGTCGCCTGCTCGCGGCCCAGCTGACGATCGACGAGTCCACGGCCGTCGCCACGGCGCAGTCCGACGTCGCCGACGCACGCGCGGGCTTCTGGTGGACCGGCGCCGGCGTCTTCGTCCTGTGGAATGCGTTCACGCTGCTCGGCGCCGTGCTGGGCGACGCCCTCGGCGACCCGCGCCGCTACGGCCTCGACGCCGCGGCGGCAGCGGCCTTCCTGGCTCTTGTCTGGCCGCGCGTCTCGGGGCCGACGGGGGCCGTCGCGCGGCTCGTCGCCGGCGGCGCGGTCCTGGTCGCGCTCGCCCTGACCCCGTTCACACCCGCGGGCGTGCCCGTGCTGGTCGCGGCGGCCGTGGCCATCCTCGTCGGCGTGCTCACCCCGATGTCCGACGACGAACCCACCACCCCCGAGCACACCGGGGACGTCCCATGAGCCCCACCGCCACCTGGCTGGCCGTCATCGGCGCCAGCGCCGTCGTGTACGCGCTCAAGGTCGTCGGTCACCTGGTGCCCGAGCACTGGCTCGCCAAGCCCCGCGTGGCACGGACCGCCTCGCTCGTGACGGTGGCACTGCTGTCCGCGCTGGTCGCCGTCCAGGCGGCGACGACCGGCAAGGAGCTCGTCGCCGACGCCCGACTGCCCGCGCTCGCCGTCGCCGCGGTCGCCCTCGTGCTGCGGGCCCCGTTCATCGTCGTCGTCGTGCTGGCCGCCGCGACCGCCGCAGGACTGCGTGCGCTGGGCATGGCCTGACGAGAGCCTGACGGGCACGTTCTCGCGTCGTCGGACGTTGGGCCGGCGACCGACGTGGGCGCCGGAGGCGTCCACGCCCCCGACGACGAGGCCACCGGCCTCCCGCCACCGAAGGACCTCCCATGGCCTCTTCCGCCCAGACCGCCCCGAGCACCCCGACGCGCGGCTCCACCATCGGCTCGCTGATCTTCCTGTCCCGCTGGCTGCAGGTCCCGCTGTACCTGGGCCTGATCGTCGCCCAGGCCGTCTACGTGTGGCAGTTCATGAAGGAGCTGTGGCACCTGGCGCACGGGGTGTTCTCGGGCCACGGCATGGACGAGGGCGACATCATCATCGCGGTCCTCGGCCTGGTCGACGTCGTGATGATCGCCAACCTGCTCATCATGGTGATCGTCGGCGGCTACGAGACGTTCGTGTCCCGCATCCGCCTGGACAACCACCCCGACCAGCCCGAGTGGCTCTCGCACGTCAACGCCAACGTGCTCAAGACGAAGCTCGCGATGTCGATCATCGGCATCTCCTCGATCCACCTGCTGCGCAGCTTCATCGAGGCGGAGCACACCGTGGAGCAGCCGCACGGCGGCGAGGCCCTCATGTGGCAGACGCTCATCCACCTGACCTTCATCGTCTCCGCGATCGCGCTCGCGTGGATCGACAAGGTCTCGGCCAAGCACCCGCCCAAGGCCCAGCCCGCGGTGGCGTCCGACGACGCACCGGCGCCGATCCCGGCTACCGTCGCCTAGTGCCCCTGTTCAGCGACCACGCCGACGTCTCCGTCCGCCCCGCCGTCCCCGGCGACGAGTCCGCCATCGCCCACGTCCAGCTCACGGCCTGGCGCGACGAGCACCGCGACGTGCTGGGCGACGAGGTCCTCGCACTGCTCGACGAGGACGCGGTCCGGACCCAGTGGGCCGCGGCCATCACCGCCGCGCCCGCCGGGCACCGCGTGCTGGTGGCGTGCGACGGGCCCACGGTCGTGGGCTTCGCCGCGATCGCGCCCGTGCCGGCCCCGGCGGGCGCGCCGCTCGACACCGCGCCCGGCGGGGTCATCCTGGCGCTCGAGGTCGCACCGCACGCGCAGCGCGGCGGCCACGGGTCTCGGCTGCTGGCCGCGGCCGTCGACCTGCTGCGCGAGCAGGGCGCGGACCAGGTGCACACGTGGGTGCTCGACGGTGACGACGCGCGCGCCCGGTTCCTGGGCGGCGCGGGCCTGGGGCCCGACGACACCGCGCGCGAGGTCGCCTCCGGCACGCAGCCCGACGGCAGCCACCGCGTGGTGACCGAGCACCGCTGGTGGGCCGAGATCTAGGCGGTTCTAGGCGGACGGCTTGCCGCGGTACAGCCGGCGGGCGTGGCGCAGCGACTCGCGCGCTCGGCGCCGGTCGCCCGCGGCGTCGTAGGCGAACGCGAGGTGGTACCAGGAGCGCCAGTCGTCGGGCGCGGCGTCGGCGACGTCGCGCGCCGCGTCGAACTGCTCGCGCGCGACCGCGCGGTCGATCCGACCACCGGGTGAGCGCGGGAGGTCGTCGACGGGCAGGGCGTCGGCCTCCGCCAGCTCGTCGGCCATCCGCTGCACGTCGATCGCCAGCATCCACTCCCGGACGATCAGCCAGATGACCACCAGCGGCAGCACCAGGAACGCGCAGCCCAGGACGACGCCGATCGTCTTGCCGGTGCCGATCAGGGCGATCGAACGGCTCGCGACGAGCCAGACGTAGAGCCCGAGCAGCGCGGTCAGGACGATCGCGCCGGCCAGACCGGTGCGGCGCACGCGCGACGAGGCAGCCATGAGCCGGCCCTCAGCCGAGGTCGAGCAGGTGCTCGAGCCCCACGGTCAAGCCGGGCCTGGATCCCACCTGACGCACCCCGAGCAGGACCCCGGGCATGAAGCTGATCCGGTCGAACGAGTCGTGCCGGATCGTCAGCTGCTCGCCGGCGTTCCCGAGCAGGATCTCCTCGTGCGCGACCAGGCCGCGCAGCCGCACGGCGTGGACGCGCACGCCGTCGACGTCCGCGCCGCGTGCGCCCGGGAGCTCCTGCGTGGTCGCGTCGGGGCTGGGCGCGACGCCCGCCGCGGCCCGGGCGGCGGCGATGGCGGCGGCGGTGTGCGTCGCGGTGCCCGACGGCGCGTCGACCTTGTCCGGGTGGTGCAGCTCGACGACCTCGACGGACTCGAACCACGCCGCCGCGCGTGCGGCGAACGCCATCGCGAACACCGCACCGAGCGCGAAGTTGGGCGCGATCAGCACCCCGACGCCGGGCCGGTCCGCGAGATGGTCCCGGACGCGGGTCTTCGCCGCGTCGTCCCACCCGGTCGTCCCGACGACGACGTGCACACCCGCGTCGATCAACGCGTGCACGTTGCCCTCGGTCACGGCGGGCACGGTGAAGTCGACGGCGACGTCCGCGGCCGCCGCCGCGGACAGGTCGTCGCCCGCGTCGAGGGTCGCGACGAGCTCGAGGTCGTCGGCTCCCTGCACGGCCGCGACGACGGTGGATCCCATACGGCCCGCCGCCCCGAGGACGGCCACCTTGATGCGCTCGCTCACGGAAGACGACCCTAGACGCTGCGCGCCCCCACCCACGACGCGATCCGCTCCTCGACCCTGCGCAGCTCGTCGACGCCCATCCCCGCGGTGCGTTCCACCTCCCGCGGCGCGAAGCCCGCCCCGGCGTACCAGCGCAGCGCGGCGAGCACGGCCTCGGGGTCGACCACGCCGGGTCCGACCGCCCGTCGCACGAACACCGAGAACCGCACGGCCGCGAGGTAGTCGGCCGGGACGACACCGAGGTAGCGCTGCGACCAGCGGAACACGTCGCTCACGGTCACACCGACGAAGCGAGCGAGCTCGGCGACGGTCACCGCTCCGTGCAGCGCGTCGATCCGCGCCACGACCTCCGCGAACCGCTCGCGCTCGGGTTCGCGGGCGCCTGCTCGGGCAGCCGCGCGCGCGACGAGCGCGTCGACGAGGATCCGCACCGCGCCCTCGTCATCGGCAGCACGGAGGGCCGCCGTCGCCTCCTCGACCGCACGCTCCCCCACCAGCACCTGCGCGGGAGCCCACACGTCGACGAGCGGCGCCGCGCCGAGCGTCTCCAGCGCGGTCGGGTGCAGCTGCACGCCCATGCGCACGCCCCCGCCGTCGGCGACGCGCACGGCCGGGCGCGTCATGAGCCCGCGCACACCGCTCGCGTCGGCGCGCTCGTCACCGCTCGTCGCGTCGATCGTCGTCGCCGCCCCGCCCACGACGAGCTGCAGCAGCCCGCGCCCGTCGGGCAGCAGGATCTCGCGGTGCGCGCCACCGGGTCGGGTCACCCACGCGTGCTCGACGATCCCCGGCACGGCGACGTCGTACCGCGTGTAGGGCACCTGGTCCACGGCCATGACGCCATCCTGCCTCGTCTCGCGCCCACGCGGCAGCGGCAGCGGCAGCGAGGAACGTCAGTCGCCGAACGGCCCTACGCGGATCACGGACCGCGGCCGCGAGGCCAGGTCCGCGGCGAGCTCCTGCACGTCGGCGGCGGTCACGGCCCGCACCAGCGCCAGCGACTCGTCCAGGCTGAGCAGCTCCCCGTGGACGAGCTCGGCCTTCCCCAGCCGGGACATGCGCGAACCGCTGTCCTCCATGCCGAGCACGAGCCCGCCCGAGAGCTGGCCGATCGACCGCTCGAGCTCGGCCTGGGTGATCGGGCCGTCCGCGAGGCGCTCCAGCTCGGCGACCATGAGCTCGAGCACCTCGTCGACCCGCGCCGGCGTGCAGCCCGCGTAGAGGCCGAACACCCCGGTGTCGGAGTGGCCCGAGGAGAACGAGTACGTGGAGTACGCGAGCCCGCGCTTCTCGCGGATCTCCTGGAAGAGGCGGGACGACATGCCGCCGCCCAGCACCGCGTTGAGGACCGAGAGCGTGAAGCGGCGGGGGTCGGTCGCGGTCAGCGAGGTGCCGCCGACGATGACGTTCGCCTGCTCGGTGTGACGCCGGATCGTCTTCTCGACGCCCTGCGCCGGGATGCCCTCGGTGCCGGCCGGCACGCCGAGCGCGGGCACGCGGCGTCCACGGGGCGTCCCACCGGTCAGGTCCCAGCCGCCGGCGGCGAGGGCGTCGGCGACCTGGGCCACCAGGGCGTCGTGGTCGACGCCGCCGGCGGCGCTCACGACGAGGGTCTCGGGCTGGTAGTGCCAGCGGTAGTGCTCCCACACGGCGTCGCGCGGGACGGCGCGGATCGTGTCGGGCGTGCCGCCGATGGGCCGGCCCAGCGGGTGCGCACCCAGGACGAGGGCGGCGAACTGCTCGTGCGCCACGTCGCTCGGGTCGTCGTCGTTCATCGCGAGCTCTTCGAGGATCACACCGCGCTCGGTCTCGAGCTCGTCGGTGTCCAGGCGCGCGGAGGTGACCATGTCGGCGATGACGTCGACGGCCATCGGCAGGTCGGTGTCGAGCACACGTGCGTAGTAGCAGGTGTGCTCCTTGCCGGTGGCGGCGTTGGCCTCGCCACCGACGGCGTCGAACGCCTCGGCGATGTCCATCGCGGAACGGCGCGCGGTGCCCTTGAACAGCAGGTGCTCGAGGAAGTGCGTCGAGCCGTGGTGGCCCGACTCCTCGTCGCGCGAGCCGACGCCCACCCAGGCGCCGACCGTCGCGGAGCGCAGGCCGGGCATGTGCTCGGTCAGGACGCGGACCCCGCCGGGCAGGACGGAACGGCGCACGACGGCGCCGCCGTCCTGCTCGGCGGACCGGTCGGCCCCGGCGGTGCCGGGGCCGACCAGAGGAAGATCCAGCGGCACGTCAGGCGTCGGCCGGCTCGGAGGCGGGAGCCTCCTCCTCGACGACCGCGTGCAGCGACAGCTTGCCACGGGGGTCGATCTCGCCGATCTCGACCTGGACCTTCTGCCCGATGGACAGGACGTCCTCGACGTTCTCGACGCGCTTGCCGCCCACGAGGCGACGGATCTGCGAGATGTGCAGCAGGCCGTCCTTGCCCGGGCTCAGGGAGATGAACGCGCCGAACGTGGTCGTCTTGACGACCGTGCCGACGAAGCGCTCCCCGATCTCGGGCATGTGCGGGTTGGCGATCGCGTTGATCGCGGCCCGCGCGGCCTCCGCCGACGGACCGTCGGTGGCGCCGATGTAGACCGTGCCGTCGTCCTCGATCGAGATGTCGGCGCCGGTCTCCTCCTGGATCTGGTTGATCATCTTGCCCTTGGGGCCGATGACCTCGCCGATCTTGTCGACGGGGACCTTCACCGTGATGACGCGGGGAGCGAAGGGGCTCATCTCGTCCGGGACGTCGATCGCCTCGGCGATGACGTCGAGGATCGCGAGACGCGCCTCCTTGGCCTGGGTCAGCGCGCCGCCGAGCACCGAGGCGGGGATGCCCTCGAGCTTGGTGTCGAGCTGGATGGCCGTGACGAACTCACGGGTACCGGCGACCTTGAAGTCCATGTCGCCGAACGCGTCCTCGGCACCCAGGATGTCGGTCAGCGCGGCGTACCTGGTCTCACCGTTCACGGTGTCGGAGACCAGGCCCATCGCGATGCCGGCGACCGGCGCGCGCAGCGGCACACCGGCGTTGAGCAGCGACAGCGTGCTGGCGCACACCGAGCCCATCGAGGTCGAGCCGTTGGAGCCGAGGGCCTCGGAGACCTGACGGATCGCGTAGGGGAACTCCTCCCGGCTGGGCAGCACGGGCATGAGCGCCCGCTCGGCCAGCGCGCCGTGACCGATCTCGCGGCGCTTGGGCGAGCCCACGCGGCCCGTCTCACCGGTCGAGTACGGCGGGAAGTTGTAGTTGTGCATGTAGCGCTTGCGCGTCTCCGGGGAGAGCGTGTCGAGCTGCTGCTCCATGCGCAGCATGTTCAGCGTGGTGACACCCATGATCTGGGTCTCGCCGCGCTCGAAGATCGCCGAGCCGTGCACGCGGGGCAGCACCTCGACCTCGGCCGAGAGCGTGCGGATGTCCCGCAGGCCACGGCCGTCGATGCGGAAGCCGTCCGTGAGGATGCGCTGGCGGATGAGCTTCTTCTGCACCGAGCGGTACGCAGCCGACAGCTCCTTCTCGCGGCCCTCGAACTGGGCGGCGAGCGAGGACACGACCTCGGCCTTGATCTCGTCGAGGCGGTTCTCGCGGGTCTGCTTGTCCGCGATGCTCAGGGCCCCACCCAGCGGCGCGGTCGAGGCAGCCTCGACGGCGGCGTAGGCGTCGTCCTGGTAGTCGGGGAACGTCGGGAAGGTCTGCGTCTCCTTGGCGGCCTTCGACGCGAGCTCCTGCTGCGCCTCGACGAGGACGCGGATGAAGGGCTTCGCGGCCTCGAGGCCCTGGGCCACGATCTCCTCGGTGGGCGCGACGGCACCCTCCTGGATGAGGTTCCACGACTTCTCGGGGGCCTCGGCCTCGATCATCGCGATCGCCACGTCGTCACCGACGACACGACCGGCGACGACCATGTCGAACGTCGCCCGCTCACGCTCGGAGTAGCGCGGGAACGCGACCCACTGGCCGTCGATCAGCGCGATGCGCACACCACCGACCGGGCCGGAGAACGGCAGGCCGGAGATCTGCGTCGAGATCGACGCGGCGTTGATGGCGAGCACGTCGTACGCGTCGTCGGGGTGGATCGCCAGGACGGTGATGACGACCTGGACCTCGTTGCGCAGGCCCTTGACGAACAGCGGTCGCAGCGGGCGGTCGATCAGGCGGCAGGCCAGGATCGCCTCGGTCGAGGGACGGCCCTCGCGACGGAAGAACGAGCCGGGGATCTTGCCGGCGGCGTACTGCCGCTCCTCGACGTCGATCGTCAGCGGGAAGAAGTCGAACTGGTCCTTGGGGTGCTTGCCGGCCGTCGTGGCCGACAGCAGCATCGTCTCGCCGTCCAGGTAGGCGGCGGCGGCGCCGGCGGCCTGCTTGGCCAGGCGGCCCGTCTCGAAGCGGACGGTGCGGGTGCCGAAGCGGCCGTTGTCGATGACGGCCTCGGCGAACTGGATCTCGGGACCCTCCACGGGTGCCCTCCTTGTTCTCGAAGGCGCCGGCCGGCCTCGACGGTCTTCGACCGTGGTCCCCGGAACCACAGGTTCCGGAAGCCACTACCGAGGACCGGACGAGCGGGCCGACGCGGTGGATCGTGCTGGTGTTTCTGGTGGTGCAGGTCAAGCGTGCCGGAGCCGGATGACTCCGGGGCGAACATCAGACCAGCCCGGACCCCTTCGCAGGGTCCGGGCTGGTCCGGGGGTTCAGCGGCGCAGACCGAGGCGCTCGATCAGCGCGCGGTAGCGGTTGATGTCGACCTTCTGCAGGTAGCCGAGGAGGCGACGACGACGACCGACGAGCAGCAGCAGACCGCGGCGGCTGTGGTGGTCGTGCTTGTGCTCCTTGAGGTGCTCGGTCAGGTCCTTGATGCGCTGCGTCAGAACAGCGATCTGGACCTCGGGGGAACCGGTGTCGCCCTCGTGCGTGGCGTACTCGGTCATGATGGAAGCCTTGATGGCGTTGTCGAGGGGCACAGTTCTCCAGGTTGGTTCGTTGCGCGGTGCTCCGGGGCTTGTCCACCCGGGCTCTCTCTGTCCGCGGCCGTTCAGACGGCGCCCCCATGCTACCAGCCCGTGGTCCCTCGTCGGCCCGGCGGTCGCCGACCCCCGTCGGGCACGAGAGGGGCCGGACTTCACGTCGATCGAGGGGCGAGTTCGAGAACTTGATCGTTTAGGTGGTACCTCGCCCGTCGCGCCGGTGCTTGCATGGCGGTGATCCACCCCGTCCCGCCGGGCCCGTGGTTCCCGCGCTCTCGACGACGAGAGCGCTCCCACGCGGCCCGACGCCTCGGCCCATCAGTGTCGTGACGCCGCCCCGGTGCGCGTGCACGCCCTTCGATCGGAGCATCCATGACAAGCACCGGACGCGGCCGTCTGGCCCGTCTCCTCGCGACGATGGTGTCGCTGGCCCTGGCGGCCACCGGACTCGTCGCGCTCGCCGGCTCGACCGCCACCGCGGCGACCGCAGCAGGCACCGGCACCGGCTACCTGCACACCAACGGCAGCCAGATCGTCGACGCCACCGGCGCGACCGTCCGACTGACGGGCCTCAACTGGTTCGGCATGGAGACCGACAACCACACGTTCCACGGCCTGTGGGCGGCGGCGACGTGGAAGTCGCAGATGGACCACATGGCGGCGCTCGGCTACAACACGATCCGGGTGCCCTTCACGGGCGACTCCCTGCGTGACGGCGCCAAGGCGACGAGCATCAACAGCTACTCGAACCCCGACCTGGACGGCCTGTCCCCGCTCCAGGTCCTCGACAAGGTCGTCGACTACGCCGGCCAGCTCGGCATGCGCATCATCCTCGACCGACACCGCCCCAGCGCCGCAGGTCAGACTCCGCTCTGGTACACCTCGACCGTCTCGGAGGCGAGCGAGATCGCCGACTGGAAGATGCTCGCCGCGCGGTACGCCAACAACCCCACCGTGGTCGGGGCCGACCTGTTCAACGAGCCCCACGCCGAGGGCACCGCCCCCAACGGCACCGGTTCGTGCTGGGGCTGCGGGGACCCGGCGCGTGACTGGCAGCTCGCCGCCCAGCGCATCGGCAACGCGATCCTCGCGACCAACTCGAGCTGGCTCATCGTGGTCGAGGGCGTGAGCTGCCCGTCCGGCGCGACGGCCAACGCCTGGGACGACATCCCCGACGACCCCATGGACTGCGGATGGTGGGGCGGCAACCTCTCCGGCGTCGCGGCCCACCCGGTGGTCCTCAGCACCCCCAACCGGCTGGTCTACTCGGCGCACGACTACGGCATCTCGGTCTACGACCACCAGGACTGGTTCGACACGACGAAGCACCCTGACTTCCCGAACAACCTGCCGGCCGTGTGGGACCACTTCTTCGGGTACATCGCCAAGCAGAACATCGCCCCCGTGCTCGTCGGCGAGTTCGGCAGCACGCTGCGCGACCCGCGCGACGTGCAGTGGATGACCAAGCTCGTCTCCTACATGCAGACCAACGGCATCTCCTTCACGTACTGGTCGTGGAACCCGGACTCCGGTGACACGGGCGGCATCGTGCAGGACGACTGGGTGACGGTGAACCAGAACAAGCAGGCGATCCTGCAGCCCGCCCTGGTCCCGCCGGTCAAGCGCGGCACGACGCCGACGCCCACACCGACGCCGACGACCACCCCGACGACCACGCCGACGACGACCCCGACGCCCACGCAGTCGCCCACACCCACCCAGTCGCCGACCACCACCCCGACCCCGACCCCGACCCCGACCACCACCCCCGGTGCGTGCACGGCGACGGTCAAGGTGACGAACTCCTGGTCGGGCGGCTTCCAGGCGTCGATCACGGTGAAGAACACGAGCAGCACCGCGGTCAACCCGTGGTCCGCGACGTTCTCGCTGCCGACGGGCGACACGGTCCAGAGCGGCTGGAACGCGACCTACACGCAGGGCGGGACGAAGGTCACCGCCACGGCCCCGACGTGGGCGACGTCGCTCGCGGCCGGCGCGTCGGTGGAGCTCGGGTTCGTGGCCAACGGACCCAGCTCGGCGCTGCCGACGACGGGCGTCACGCTCGCCGGGGCGGTGTGCTCATGAGGGCGCTGCGGGCGCTCGCGGCGGCCGCAGCAGCCAGCCTGCTGGCGGCAGCCGGCCTGGCGCTGACCTCGCAGCCGGCCACCGCGGCCGGGCAGATCTGCGAGCAGTACGGCAGCACGACGATCCAGGGCGGCCGCTACGTCGTCCAGAACAACCGCTGGGGAACGAGCGCGACGCAGTGCATCACGCCCACCACCAGCGGATTCACGGTCGACCAGGCCGACGGCACGTCGTCGACCAGCGGGGCACCGAAGTCCTACCCGTCGGTCTACTACGGCTGCCACTACGGCAACTGCTCACCGAGCGGCGACATCCTGTCGCCGAACGGCGTGCAGACCTCGAGCTCGGCGTTCGCCGCGATCTCGACGAGCGTCTCGATGACCTACCCGAGCTCGGGGACGTACGACGCGGCGTACGACATCTGGTTCAACAAGTCCCAGCCCAACGCGAAGACGGGCCAGAACGACGGCGCCGAGCTGATGGTCTGGCTCAACCACGCGGGCTCCATCCAGCCCATCGGGTCCAAGGTCGGCACGGCGAACGTCGCCGGGGCGACGTGGGACGTGTGGTTCGGCACGTCGGGCTGGAACGTCATCTCCTACGTCCGCCAGCAGCCCACGGCGTCCGCGAGCTTCTCCGTCAAGAGTTTCTGGGACGACGTCGTGTCCCGCGGCTACGGGTCGACGAGCTGGTGGCTGACCAGCATCCAGGCGGGGTTCGAGCCGTGGATCGGCGGCGCGGGCCTCGCGGTGACGGACTTCTCCGTGACGACGAACGGCACCCAGCCGACGCAGCCGCCGACGACGCCGACGCCCACCCCGACCCCGACCCCGACCCAGCAGCCCACCACGCCGCCGTCGGGCAACGGCTGCACGGCGGCGTTCAAGGTCGACAGCCAGTGGCAGGGCGGCTTCCAGGCGACGGTCACCGTGACCAACGCGGGCTCGTCGTCGATCAACGGGTGGAGCACGTCGTGGGCGTTCCCGTCCGGTCAGGGCATCCAGAGCTTGTGGAACGGGACGGCGACGACGAGCGGGTCGAACGTCACGGTGCGGAACGCCCCGTACAACGGGTCGCTGCCGGCGAAGGGCTCGACCACGTTCGGGTTCGTCGGGAGCGGCAACGCGCCGGGCGCCCTGTCCCTCGCCTGCGCTACGTCCTGACGGCGACCTGAGCCGGTCCTGGGTCCGCCCCGTCCCGTCGGGGCGGACCCAGGACACCCCGCCGCCGCGCCAGCAGCCACCAGTCCCCCGCCGCCGCGAGGGCGACCCGGCGCGACGGCATGAACAGGTGGAACACGAACCACCGCGTGCACCACGCCGGCCAGCCGGTGAGCTGCACGCCGTAGAGCTCGGCGGCGCCGCGGCCGACGCCGAGGCTCACGGCCTGCCCGAGGCCCGGGAACCGGAACGGGCGCAGCCGCCGGCCGCGCACGGCCCGCACGAGGTTGCGTCCGGCGCGCGTGCCGTGCTTGATCGCCCACAGCGCGTTGGGCGGGCACGGGCCGGAACCGCCCGGCTGGGGCACGGCTGCGCCGTCGCCGCCGGCGAGCACGCGGTCGCACGTCGTGCGCAGGAAGCGGTCGGTGACGAGCCGGCCGTCACCACCCCGCTCGGCGTCCAGGCCCGGCAGGCGCACGACCGCCTGCCCGACGGCGGACACGACGACGTCGGCGTTCACGCGCGAGCCGTCGTCGAGCAGCACACCGGCCGCGTCCACCGCGCACGCCCGGTGCCCGCTGCGCACCTCGACCCCCAGCTGCCGTGCCTCACGGACGGCGTAGTCGGCGACTCGGTCGAACCGCGGACGCAGCTCGCGCAGCGGCCGAGTGCCGCTGTCCACCAGCACCACCTGGGCCGCCGACGACCGTAACCGGGTGGCGACCGCTGCGGCGGCCTCGACGCCGGCCAGCCCGCTGCCGACGACCGCCACGGACGCCGGACCATCGTGGTGCACGAGGTCGTCGAGCCGTCGCGCCAGCGCCGCGAGACCTTCGTGCTCCTTGAGCGACCACCCGTGCCCGGCGAGCCCGGGCACCCTCTCTCGCGCGTCGCGCGAACCCGTCGCCACCAGCAGGTGGTCGTACGGGAGCCGACGCAGGCCGTCGGCCGTCAGGACGTTCACCAGGCGCGCCGCCGTGTCGACCTCGGTCGCGCGACCGTGCAGCACCCACGACGGCGGGAGCAGGTCCACCAGCTCCGTGCGCGTCCGGGAGTGCGCCACCTGACCGGCGAGGACCTCTCCCGTCCAACCGTGGAACGCGTGCGCTGTCGTCGCGGACACGACGGTCACGACCACGTCTCCCGCGCGCAGCTCACGCCGCAGCCCCCGGGCCAGCGCCCGCGCGGCCCACACGGCGGTGTACCCGCCGCCGAGCACCAGGACCTGCGTGGGGGCGTTCACGGGACCGGGGCGGGCGTCGGCACCGGCACGCCGAACGAGAGCGGACGGGCCGGACCGAACCCGAGGTGCGCGAAGCGCTGCGCGGCGGACGCCATGCGTGCGGCGTGCTCGAGCGTGGCGTCGCCGACCGCCGGCAGCTCGCAGCCGTCGAACGCCATGAGCATCGTCTCGGCCAGGCACGCGTAGGAGTACCCGCGCGGCAGGCCGATGTCCGCTCGGACGTCGAGGCCGCCGACGTCGACCAGCCCGCCGTCGACGACGAGCACGTCGGGGCGGGCGTGCACCAGGGCGGGGTCGGTGTCGCGCGGCTGCGTGTCGTCGAGCACGACCGCGCCTCGTTTCAGGTGCTCGGACCCCAGCAGTGCCTCGGACGACGACGTCAGCACCACGACCAGGTCCGCGTCGCGGACCGCGCTCACGTCCGTCGCGGCGAGCACCGGCAGGCCGGGCCGGGCGGCGCGCACGTGGTCCGCGAGCGCGGCGAGCCGTGCGGGTCGGCGCGCGACGAGGGTGAGGCGGTCGATGCCGTCGTCGTGCGCCAGCATCCGCACCACGCACGACCCGACGCTGCCCGTCGCACCGACCACCGCGACGTGCGGATGGTCCATCCGGCCGACCAGCCGGCCCGCGGCCGCCGCCGTGACGTGGGCGGTGAACGCGTTCCCGTTGGTGATCGTGATCCCGTCGCGCTCGCGCACCAGCCGCCCGCCGCCCGTCACCGGCGCGGTCAGGGCACCGAGCCCCACCACCCGCGCCCCGAGCCGTTCGGCGAGGTCGACACCCGCCTCGATGCGCCCGCGCACCCACCGCCGGTCCTCGGTCAGCATCTGGCGGGCCCCGACCGGCACCACGATCACCCAGCCGGCGATGCCGTCCTCGTCGGTCCTGTGGACCGTGCCGAGCACGGTCGGCGGGACGGGCAGGTGGCGCAACCCCCACTCCAGCACGCCGGCCGGGACCGCCCCGAGTGCCGGCCAGGCACGGGCGAGGTCGCGCCCGACGTCGGCCCGGGGATGGACGAGGAACGCGAACTTCGACACGACGACCTCCGGTGGGGCGGGACGGTTGCCGCTCAGGAGGTGTCGCGACGCGGGAGAGATACCCGCGTGCGGGAGTTCACCCGCCGGTGCTCAGCACCTCGCGGACGCGGTCGACGTCCGCGTGCATCTGCACGATCAGGGCGTCCATGCCGTCGAACTTCAGCGTGGGGCGCAGGCGCTCGACGAGCTCGAGGACCACGGTCTCGCCGTAGAGGTCCAGGTCGGTGCGGTCGAGCACGTACGCCTCGACCCGGCGCTGGACGCCGTCGAACGTGGGGTTGGTGCCGATCGAGACGGCCGACGGCAGCACGGACCCGTCCGCCCGGCGCAGCCAGCCCGCGTACACCCCGTCGGCCGGGACCATGCCGTCGGCGTCCTGGGCGAGGTTCGCGGTCGGGAAGCCCAGCTCGCGTCCGCGCGCGTCGCCGTGCACCACCTCCCCGCGCAGGCGGTGCGGCCGGCCCAGCACGCGCGCGGCCTGCACCACGTCGCCCGCCTCCAACAGCTCACGGACCCACGTCGACGACCAGCGGCGCCGCAGCGGGTCGGCGGCGTGGTCCTCGGCGCTGCCCGGGTCGGCGGACTCCGCGGGCCGCACGTCCTCGATGACCTCGACCGTGAACCCGTGCTCGCTGCCCAGCTCGACCATCGTCGACAGGTCCCCGCTGTTGTTCCAGCCGAACCGCACGTCGCGCCCGACGACGACGACGCGGGCTCCCAGTCCGTCGACCAGGTAGCGCCGCACGAACTGCTCGGGCGTCTGGCGCGCGAAGTCGAGCGTGTAGTCGAGCAGGAGGACCGCGTCGAGGCCGGTCGCCTCCAGCAGCTCGAGGCGGTCGGCATCGCCCGTCAGGCGCGGCGGTGCGGACTCCGGGCGGTGCACCTGCTGCGGGTGCGGTGTGAACGTCACGGCGACGGCGCTCGCGCCCGCGTCCCGCGCGTCCGAGCACATGCGCTGCAGCACCCCGACATGGCCCCGGTGGACACCGTCGAAGTTGCCGATGGTCACCACCGACGGGCCGAAGCCCTCCGGCACCTCGGCGAGATCACGCCACAGCTGCACGCCCGCTCCTGTCCGACGATCGGCTCCCACGACCGGTCACCCGATCCGGCCCGCGCACGGGGCCCGACGGGCAAGCCTGCCACCCCGAGCGCCCTGGTGCGTACCCGCACGCCCGACGAGGCCCCGGACGTGTTCGCCAGGGGCCTCGTCGGGCGGCGCCGGTCAGCGGCGGATCGTGAGGTGCGCCGTGGCGCTCGTCACCGATCCCTCCGCGTTCGTCACGACGGCCCGGTAGTCCTGCGGCAGGATGCTGAGCGCCCAGACGGGCAGCACCTTGCCGGTCGCGAGCGGGACCTTGACCCACGAGCCGCCCACCTTGGCGTACCACTGCACCTTCGCCGCCGGGTAGGCGGTCCAGTCGACCGAGAGGTACACCAACGACCCGCCGCGCACGGTCACGCTCGCGGGCTGCGAGGTGATCGTCGGCGCCCCTCGACGCACCGTGAGCGTCGCGGGCGAGGACGTCGCCGTGCCGGACGCGTTGGTGAACACGGCGCGGTACGCGGTGCCGTCGACGGCCGCGGTCGCGGTCACCGTCAGCGTCGTGCCGTGCGCCTTCGGCACGTCGGTCCAGGCCGTCTTCCCCGGCGCCTGGGACTGCCACTGCACGGCGGGCGCCGGCTGCCCGGAGGCCGCGGCCGTGAACGTGGCCTTCTTGCCCAGGTCCACCGTGACCGACGCCGGCTGCGTCGTCACGACGGGTGCCACGGCGCGGGCGCCGGCGTGCTGGTCGGCGACGAACGACGCGATCCACGACAGCGCCGAGTTCCAGTTGATCGCGACCTCGTTGACCGAGTACGCCTCGATGCTGTCGACGTAGCACATCTGCGGGGTGCAGGGGTTGGTGCTCGGGAACAGGCCGTTCATCACCGGGTCCCACGTGCCGCGGACCGAGTTGGGTCCACCCGAGAGCGAACCGACGATCGCCGGGACCAGCCAGCGCGAGTGCTGGTGGCTCGAGTACTGCGTCCCGTACCCGGTGACGTAGGAGTTGTTCATGGCGTTGCGGCCCAGCAGGTAGTCCATGGACTCCAGGACCGCCTGGCTGAACCGGGTGTCCCCGGTCAGGTCGAAGGCCGTCGCGAGGACCACCTGGTTGTTGACCACGGCCGAGCTCGAGCCCCAGTCGTACTGGCCCTTGTTGCCGGGGTAGGCGGTGCCGAACGGCTGCGCCTGCTGCAGCGCCAGGTACTTCTCGGCGCCGGTCACGACGCTCTTCCTCGCCTGCGCCCGGAACGTGTTCGGCAGCGTGGCCAGGTCCATCCGGCCCAGCGCCGCCACGCTCCCCCAGCTGAAGCCGGTGGGGCTCCAGATGTCGTCGTCGCGGTGCTCGGACGCCGCGACGTCCTTGCGGTACGACGAGGCCCCCGTGGTCAGGTACAGCTCGGCAGCCGCCCAGTAGAACTCGTCGGACACGTCGCTGTCGTCGTACGGACCGCCACCGTTGTTGCCCGCGGAGGCCGGTGCGTACAGGTCAGGCACCCGCTTCGCCGCCGCGTACGCCTCCTTGCTCGCCGCCAGGAGCTTCTTCGCGAACGCGGGGTCGTACTTCTGGAACAGCCGCGCCCCCTGGGCCGCCGTCGCCGCGAGGTTCAGCGTCGCCGCGGTCGACGGGCGGGCGAGGCGACGCTGCTGCGGGTCGGCCGACGGGAGCAGGCCCAGGCCTGTCCAGCCGACGTCGTGGATCTTGTGGTGCACGAGCCCGTCCAGCGAGCGGTCGTCCGTGGCAGACACCGTCATGCCGGACCCGTCGGGCACCTGCATCTCGAGGAAGAACTGCAGCTCCCAGCGCGCCTCGTCGAGCACGTCCGGCACGCCGTTGCCGCTCTCGTCGGCCGGGACGTCCATGGTGCCGTCCGCGAGCGCCCCCTTCGTGGCGCTCTTCGCGTGCAGCGACCGCTCGTACGTGCCGAGCAGCTGCGAGACGGCGATGCCGCCGTTGACGACGTACTTGCCGTGGTCCCCGGCGTCGTACCAGCCGCCGACGACGTCGCGCGCGTACCCGGCCGGGCACGTCCACGTGCCGTACGACCAGCTCGCGCCGTCCTCCGCGGCGGTGAGGCAGGCGACGTCCAGGTCACCCTTGTTGACCGCCCCGTCGGGGCCGCTCACGTGGCCGGCGGGCCGGTCGTAGCGGTCGTCGGGCACATCCACCGCGATGCCGGACCGCACCGGGTAGAAGTAGTTGAGCGCGTCGTACCGCAGCTGCTGGTAGATGTCCGCGTCGATCGCGAAGGGGTCGCTCGTCTGGCCGTCGGCGACGAGCGTGAAACCCTGGCCGGTCGTCGTGACGTCGCCGAAGTCGATCACCTGCACGTTCAGACCGGACGTCGGGTCCGTGCCCCGCGGGGTGGCGTCACCGTGCGCGACGGTCCCGCCGTCGGCGTCGTGCAGCTCCCACGCCACCGGGTCGGTCGCGTCCGTGACCAGCGTGGCCTGCTTGGGGCCGTCCGGCAGGTAGCCGACCTGGTTGACCCGGACGCGGCTGCGCGTGTCGGGCTGGTACGGCGGGGGCGGCGTGGCCGTCTTCCTCAGCGACACCTGGGTGAGGCAGAACGTGTAGTCGCCGCGCGCACCGAGCTGGATCGCCACCTGGCCCACGGGGTCCTCGTCGGCCGGGAACGTCAACGAGCTGGTGAACGCGTAGGTGTACGGCTCCAGGTCCGGCGTCAGGTCGGGGTTGGCGACGTAGGCCGTGCGGTAGGAGCCGCCGTTCTCGCCGACGAGCGCGCGGACGGTCGCGCTGTTGCTCGCGCTCGCGGTGAACGACAGCTCGTAGTTGCCGTCGGCCTCGACCGGGACCCCGTTGTAGACGAGGCCGTCGTACTGACCCGCGGACGCGGGGACCGCGAAGCACAGGTGGTCGTCGTCTGCGGCCGACGTGATGTCCCAACCGGCCGGCAGCGTCCAGCCGGCCGGCAGCGTGTCACCTGCGAACGTCGTCGCGCCCAGCAGCTCGGTCGCGCCCGCGATCTGGAAGTCGTCGAGGCAGAAGGTGTAGTCGCTCGCCTGCGCACCCAGCTGGAAGGACGTGTTCCCCTTCCCGCTGAAGTCCGGCGACCACGAGAACGAGTACTCCTTCGGTGTGGAGGTCAGCGCGACGCCGGACGAGACGTCGTCCGGGTACCCGATCCCGGCCCTGAGGTTGACGTTCACGTCCGCGGTCGCGTGCGCCGTGAAGGACACCGTGTACTGCGTGCCCGCCTCCATCGTGACGTCGTCGTGCTGCGCCGCGACGTCCCACGGGTTGGTGGTTCCGGCCGGGACGACGACGCAGAACTCCCCGTCCTGGACCGAGGACGAGGAGTCGCCGCCGTAGCTGAACCACCCCTGCGCACCGTCGGAGAAGTCGTGGACCGTGTCGATCGGGTTGGCGCCGGCGGACGGCGCGAGAGCAAGTGCCAGTGCCGTGATCGACGCGGCGGCGGCCGCGCCCACGGTTGCCGCACGACGGCGGCGGGGAAGGAAGGAAACCACGCTGTCTCCTGGGGTGTGGAAGCGCTCTCATCTGCCGGGGCGGCAAGCGGCGAACGCAGTGTTGTCCGGGCAACGTAGCAGCGGGACCGGACGAACGGAACCCTTCGGGCACATACGTGACATCCAGGCGAACCGGACGTGAACACTCTCGCGCGGCCTTGCGCCGGTCACGGCCGCGCGGGACCGTCGTCGTCGTGGACGGAACACCTCTCCTCGTGATCGTGGTCGTCACGGCGCTCGCCTTCGACTTCACCAACGGCTTCCACGACACCGCCAACGCGATGGCGACGTCGATCGCCACCAAGGCGCTGCGCCCCAAGGTCGCCGTGCTCCTGTCGGCCGTGCTCAACGTGGTCGGCGCGTTCCTCTCGCTCGCCGTCGCCGCGACGATCGCCAAGGGCATCGTCGAGCAGGACGCCGTCACCATGTCGGTGGTATTCGCCGGTCTGTGCGGCGGCATCATCTGGAACCTCGTGACCTGGTACTTCGGCCTGCCCTCGTCGTCCTCGCACGCGATCATCGGTGGTCTCGTCGGCTCGGTGCTGGTGGCCGCGGGCACCAGCGGCGTGATCTGGTCCGGCGTCATCTCGAAGGTGATCATCCCGGCGCTCATCGCACCCTTCGCCGCGGGCGTCATCGCGATGGTCGGGACCTGGCTCGTCTACCGCATCACACGCAGCGTGGGAGCCGGCGAACGGTCGCAGGAGTTCCGCTGGGGCCAGATCGGCTCCGCGTCCCTGGTCTCGCTGGCGCACGGCACGAACGACGCACAGAAGACGATGGGCATCATCCTGCTGGCGCTGATCGCGGGCGGTCAGCTGCCCGCCGACGCCGGCGTGCCCGTCTGGGTCATCATCGCGTGCGCGCTCGCCATCGGGCTCGGCACCTACATCGGCGGCTGGCGCGTCATCCGCACCCTCGGCAAGGGACTGGTCGACATCCAGTCGCCGCAGGGCCTGGCCGCCGAGACGTCGTCGGCCGCCGTCATCCTGATCTCGAGCCACTTCGGGTACCCGCTGTCCACGACGCACGTGGCGAGCGGCTCGATCCTGGGCTCCGGCGTGGGCCGACGGACGCCGGTGCGCTGGTCCGTGGCCCGACGCATGGCCGTCGCGTGGCTCATCACGCTCCCGGCCGCGGCCACCGTCGGTGCTGCGGCGGAGGGCATTCAGCACGTCATCGACGGCGCGCTCGGCACGATCGTCGTGCTCGCCCTGCTGGTCGCCGCGAGCGCCGCCCTGGTCGTCCGGTCGCGCCGCGAGGCCGTCGACCACACCAACGTCAACGACGAGTGGGCGGAGCCCGAGCGCACCGCGCAGCCCGTCCCCACCGCCTGAGGAGCCGGGCATGGACACGTACATCGACGTCGCCGCACTCTCCAAGGTGCTGGTCATCAGCCTGGTGCTCGGCGCCGGCCTCCCGGCGGTCTTCGCCCTGGGGGTCCGGGCGCTCGCGCCCTCCGAGGGTGGCTCGCGTGCCCTGCACGTGACGGGAGCCGCGATCTGCTTCGGGATCTGCGTCGCGGCCGTCGTCGCAGGCGTGCTGCGCCTGGCCCTGGGCGGCAGGTGATGGCCCGCGACAGCGCCATCCGGCGCGTCACGGACTGGTTGCGTGCCGGCTACCCGTCCGGCGTCCCCGAGCACGACTACGTCGCCGTGCTCGCGCTGCTCAAGCGCAAGCTCACGCACGACGAGGTCATCGAGGTCGCCGACCGCATCGTGCTCAGCCACCCCGGAGGGGGCGCCACCGAAGGCGCGGTCGCGCAGGAGATCGAGGCGATCCTGGAGCAGGAGGCGCTCCCCGGGGACGTCGCGCGCGTGAGCGCCGTGCTCGCGGCCGCCGGCTGGCCGCTGGCCGAGGTCGAGGACTGACGCCGAGCACCCACCCCGGCTAGCGTGACGTCCCATGGGGACGGTCACGACGCACGACGGGACGACGCTCGCGTTCGAGGACGTCGGCTCGGGACCACCCGTCGTGCTCCTGCCCGGCGCGATGAACGACCGCGGGCGCCTGGTGCCGCTGGCGCAGTCGCTGGCCGGGCACGGGCTGCGCGGCATCGCCGTCGACCGGCGCGCTCGGGGCGGGAGCGGTGACCGGACCGGAGGCCTGGCGGGCGCGGTGGAGCGCGAGATCGACGACGTCCGCGTGCTCGTCGACGCCGTCGGCGGGGGCGTCGGCGGCGGCCCCGTGACGCTGCTCGGGTACTCGTCGGGCGGCGTCCTGGCGCTGGCCGCGACGCTCGCGGACGTCCCCGTCGCGTCGCTCGTGATCCTCGAGGCACCCGTCGTCGTCCCCGGCGCACCGGCGCGCGACGCGACCATCGGCCCCGAGCTCGACGCGCTGGTCGCTGCCGGGCGCAACGGCGATGCCGTCGAGCTCTACCAGACCCGGGTGGTCGGGCTCCCGCCGCAGGCCGTCGCCGGGCAGCGCGACCAGCCGTGGTGGCCCGCGCTCGAGGCCGTGGCGCCGAGCCTCGTCTACGACTGGGCCGTGACGGACACCTACCAGGACGCGTCGCAGTTCGCGGGCGTCGGCGTCCCGACGCTCGTGCTGCGCGCCGACGACACGTGGCCCGTGATCACGGCGTCCGCCGACGCGCTCGTGGCCGCGATCCCCGGCGCACGGCTCGCCACGGTGCCCGGACGCGACCACGCACCGGATCCGACGGCGACCGCCGCAGCCGTCGCGGCGTTCGTCGGCGCCTGACGTCGACCGGGCGGCGCCAGGGCCCGGCGCCCGACGTCAGGCCGGTGCGAACACCAGCGCGGGCCTGACGCGCCCGGCGCGGGCTTCGACGAGCGCGACGAGCGTGCCGTCGGGCCCGATCGCGGCGGTGGTCGACCCGCCCGCCTCGGCGGCGTCCTCGGCGTCGATCGCCTGGCCGTACGACAGCGCGCGAGCCTCGGCCTCGGTCAGCTCCCGCACGGGGAACGTGGCGCGCGCCGCGGCGGCCAGGCCGAGCACGTCGAGCGGGACGTCGTCGGGCGTCTGCGCAAGTTCGTCCATGGTGCGCGCCTCCGAGAGCGCGTACCCGCCCACGCGCGTGCGCCGCAGCGCCGTCAGGTGCCCCCCGACCCCGAGGGCGTCACCCAGGTCCCGCGCGATCGCGCGCACGTAGGTACCCGACGAGCAGACGACGCGGACGTCGACGTCGACGACCCCGGTGCCGTCGACCTCGTCGAAGCGAACGGCGCCGACCTCGATCGCCCGGATCGTCACCGGGCGCGCGGCGAGCTCGACCTGCTCCCCCGCCCGGACACGCGCGTACGCCCGCTGGCCGTCGACCTTGATCGCCGAGACCGCCGAGGGCACCTGCTGGACGTCGCCGGTGAGCGGGACCGCCGCCGCGACGACGTCGTCGCGCGTCACGTGCGACGCGTCGGTCACCGCGAGCGTCTCTCCCTCGGCGTCCTCGGTCGTCGTGGTCACGCCCAGGCGGACGGTCGCCAGGTACTCCTTGTCCGCGCCAACCACGTACGTCAGGAGCCGCGTCGCGCGCCCGATACCGACGACGAGGACCCCGGTCGCCATGGGGTCGAGCGTCCCCGCATGACCGACCTTGCGGGTGCCGGCCAGGCGCCGCATGCGGCCGACGACGTCGTGGCTCGTCCACCCCTGCGGCTTGTCGACGATGACCAGCCCGTCGGCGGCCGTCGGGCGACGCGGCGGGGCCGGACGGTCCACCCGGCTCACACCGACCCCCGCCCGTCGACACCCTCGAGCGTGCAGGCCATCAGGGCGTCCATCCCCGCGTCCTCGCCGCGGTGGCCGGGCGCGTCGGCAGCGAGCATCACGTTGATGAGCATGCCGGTCGCGACGAACCGCACGGCCTCGTCGTCGCCCTGCCCCGTGCGCTCGCGGAAGAGGCGGAACGCCTCGCCCAGGCAGTGTCGCGCGGCGCGGCCCACCTCGGGGTCGGTCGCGGCGACGAACCCGTGCATGACCAGCCGCAGGAGGTCGCGGTCGGCGACCAGGCCGACGTAGGCCTCGCCCATCCGCTCCTGCGCGTCGGGCCCGGCGGGCACCGCCCCCAGGGCGGCGATGATCTGGTCGGTGGCCTGGCGGTAGGCGGCCAGGAAGAGGTCGCGCTTCGAGCCGAACAGCCGCACGACGTAGGGCTGGGAGACACCGGCGGCACGCGCGATCTCGTCGGTGCTCGCCGCGTACCCCCCCTCGGCGAAGACCGTGCGCGCCGCGCCGAGGATCTGGTCGCGGCGTTCGGCGCCGGACATGCGACCGGGTTGCGGCGACACGTGGGTGGCGTCCGCGCCCTCGCTCCCGACGACGGTGTCGGGGGCATCGGCGGACGTGATGTGGTCGGACATGTTGACAAGGTTATCAGTCGATGCCTACGGTCGCTCTTGTTAGTAATCACTCAATGCCAACAATCTGCCAGCAACCTGGCCACCCACCGCAGGGAGCAGAGATGACCGTCCTGGCTGAGCGTGCCGAACGCTCCCCGAGCCCTCGTTCGACCACGCCGCGTCGCGCCGGAACCGCGATCGCCCTCGTCGCCGCGTCGCTGCCGATGTTCATGGCGACCCTCGACAACCTCGTCATGACCACCGCGCTGCCCGTGCTGCACACCGAGCTTCCCGCCTCCCTCGAGCAGCTGCAGTGGATGGTCAACGCCTACACGCTCAGCTTCGCCTCGCTGATGATCGCCGCGTCCACGCTCGGTGACCGGTGGGGTCGGCGACGCGTGTTCGTCGGAGGCATCGCGGTCTTCGCGCTCGCGTCCATCGCCTCCGCCCTCGCGACGAGCGCGGGCGCCCTCATCGCAGCCCGCGCCGTCCAGGGGGCCGGCGCGGCGGCGATCATGCCGCTGTCACTCACCCTGCTCGCCGCCGCGGTCCCGCCGGCGCGGCGGGCCATGGCGATCGGCGTGTGGGGTGGCGTGTCCGGCCTCGGCGTCGCGCTGGGACCGGTGATCGGCGGCGCGGTGGTGCAGGGCATCTCGTGGGAGGCCATCTTCTGGCTCAACGTGCCCGTGGCGCTCGTCGCGATCCCGCTCGTCCGATACGCGCTGCCCGAGTCGTTCGGGCGGCGCCAGCGCCTGGACCTCGTGGGTCTCGTGCTCGCCGCAGCCGGAGTCGTCGCGATCGTCTGGGCGGTCATCCACGGCAACGACGACGGGTGGACGTCCGCACCGGTGGCCGGTGGCCTCGTCGTCGGCGCCGCGCTCGTCGCCGCCTTCCTGGTGCGCGAGTCCCGGACCGACCACCCGCTCGTGCCTTTGCGCCTGTTCCGCGTGCGCTCGTTCGCGGTGACCAACGCGAGCGCCTTCCTGTTCTCGGCCGGCGTCTTCGGCACGGTCTTCGTCCTGTCCCAGTACCTGCAGATCGCACTCGGGTACAGCCCGCTCGCCGCCGGGGTGCGGACCCTGCCGTGGACGGCGGCTCCCATGATCGTCGCGCCGATCGCCGGCATGCTCGCGCCGCGGCTCGGTGTGCGCCCCCTGCTGACCGCTGGCCTCGCCCTGCAGTCGGCGGGGCTGGCGTGGCAGGGGCTCGCCGTCGCCGGCGGGGTCAGCACCTACGCCGAGCTGGTGCCGGGCCTCGCCCTCGCCGGGATCGGCATGGGGCTGACGTTCGCCCCGTCGGCCACCGCCGTCCTGGCGGACATGGTGCCCGACGACCACGGCACGGCCAGCTCGGTGAACGCGACCCTGCGTGAGATGGGCGGCGCGGTCGGGGTCGCGGTCCTGGTCGCCGTCTTCACCGCCGCGGGCGGGACGCTGACCCCGACGGGCTACGCCGACGGCCTGGCGCCGGCGGCCCTGGTGGGCGCGGCGATCGTGGGTGCGGGCGCCGTCGTCGCAGCCTTCATGCCGCGAGCGACGGGCCGCGTGACGGGTGCCGCGCCGACCACCTGACCCGCCCTGAGCCGGATGGATGCAGCGATGGTCACAGCGGGCGTGCCCTCCAAGGGCACGTTCGCTGCGACCATCGCTGCATTCACGAGCACTCGGTGCGGCGGTCCGCACCGGCGAGTCAGGACTCGTCGTCGTCCTCGTCGGCGTGCTTGTACGGGTCCGCGTCACCGGCGAACTGCGCGGCGGCGGCCAGGGCGGCCACCTCCTTGTCGCGGCGCGCGGCCTCGAGCAGCGCAGCGTCCAGATGAGCGGCCGTCTCGGGGACGGCGTCCAGGTGGAACGCGAGCGTCGGGGTGAGCCGGATGCCGGTCTGCTTGCCGACCTCGGAGCGGATGATCCCCTTGGCTGACTCGAGCGCCTTGGCGCTGTCGGCCCGGGCCTCGTCGTCCCCGAACACCGTGTAGAACACGTCCGCGTGCTGGAGGTCACCCGTCACGCGCACGTCGGTGACCGTGACGAACCCCAGCCGCGGGTCCTTGATGCGGGTGTCGAGCATCTGCGCGACGACCTGCTGAATGCGCTCGGACAACTTCCGAGCCCGACCAGTGTCAGCCATGTCCTTGCCTTTCAAGCCAACCAGAGAGAAGCCGAACGAGCGGAGCGAGGGAAGGGATGGTGTCGGTCCGCCGCCGTGGTGGGCCTGGCAGCGGGCCGCCAGGCCCGCCGGTAGGCGGCGGACCGACACCATCCCTGACCGGACCTAGGAGCGAGGCTTCTCGCGCATCTCCCAGGTCTCGATGATGTCCTCCGGCTGCAGGTCGTTGAACGACCCGAGGCCGATACCGCACTCGTAGCCCTCGCGGACCTCGGTCGCATCGTCCTTGAACCGCTTGAGCGACTCGATCGTGAGGTTGTCCCCAATGACCTTGCCGCCGCGCAGGACGCGGGCCTTGGTGTTGCGACGGATCTCGCCCGACCGGACGATCGAACCGGCGATGTTGCCGAACTTCGAGGAGCGGAAGACCTCGCGGACCTCCGCGGTGCCCAGCTGGGCCTCCTCGTACTCGGGCTTGAGCATGCCCTTGAGGGCCGCCTCGACGTCGTCGATCGCCTGGTAGATGACCGAGTAGAAGCGCACGTCGACGCCCTCGCGGTCGGCCAACGCCTCGACGCGCTCGGCGTACTTGACGTTGAAGCCGATGATGATCGCCGAGTCGACGGTCGCCAGGTTGACGTCGTTCTGCGTGATCGCACCGACACCGCGGTGGATGACGCGCAGGTCGACCTCCTCGCCCACGTCGATCTTGAGCAGCGCGTCCTCGAGCGCCTCGACGGCACCCGACACGTCGCCCTTGAGGACCAGGTTGAGGGTCTCGACCTTGCCCTGGGCGAGCGCCTGCGTGAAGTCCTCGAGGCTGACGCGCTTGCGACGCTTGGCCAGGAGGGCGGCACGCTCGGCAGCCTCACGCTTCTCGGCGATCTGGCGGGCCGTGCGCTCCTCGGGAGCGACCAGCAGCGTGTCACCGGCGCTGGGGACCGACGCGAGGCCGAGCACCTGGACCGGACGGGACGGGCCCGCCTCGGTCACGGTCTCGCCGTGCTCGTCGAACATCGCGCGGACGCGGCCGTAGGCCGTGCCGGCGACGATCGCGTCGCCGACGCGCAGCGTGCCGGACTGGACCAGCACGGTCGCCGTGGCGCCGCGGCCCTTGTCGAGGTTGGCCTCGATCGCGACACCGCGGGCGTCCTTGTCGGGGTTGGCCCGCAGGTCGAGCGCCGCGTCGGCGGTCAGCAGGACCGCCTCGAGGAGCTCGTCGATGCCCTTGTTCTGCTTGGCCGAGACGTTGACGAACATGGTGTCGCCGCCGTACTCCTCGGCCACCAGGTTGTACTCGGTGAGCTGCTGGCGGATCTTGTCGGGGTTGGCCCCCTCCTTGTCCACCTTGTTGACCGCGACGACGATCGGCACGTTGGCCGCCTGGGCGTGGTTGAGCGCCTCGATCGTCTGAGGCATCACGCCGTCGTCGGCCGCGACCACGAGGATCGCGATGTCGGTGACGTCCGCACCACGCGCACGCATGGCGGTGAACGCCTCGTGACCCGGGGTGTCGATGAAGGTCAGCGCACGCTCGTTGCCCTCGTGCACCTTGGTGACCTGGTAGGCACCGATGTGCTGGGTGATGCCACCGGCCTCGCCGGCCACGACGTCCGTGGAGCGGATCGCGTCGAGCAGCTTGGTCTTTCCGTGGTCGACGTGGCCCATGACCGTGATGACCGGGGGTCGCGCCTGCAGCTCCTCGTCGCCCTCCGCCTCGAGCTCGGCGTCCAGGTCGATGTCGAAGGCCCCGAGCAGCTCGCGGTCCTCCTCCTCGGCCGAGACCATCTCGATGACGTAGCCCAGCTCCTGGGCCAGCGTGCCGAACGTGTCCTCGTCGAGCGACTGCGTCGCCGTGGCCATCTCACCGAGGTGGAACAGCACCGTGACGAGCGACGCGGGGTTGGCGTCGATCTTGTCGGCGAAGTCGTTCAGCGACGAGCCCTGACGCAGGCGGACGACGGTCGAGCCGTTGCCGCGCGGGACCTGCACGCCGCCGAGCGACGGCGCCTGCATCTGCTCGAACTCCTGGCGCTTCGCGCGCTTCGACTTCCGTCCGCGGACGGGGCGCCCACCGGCGCGACCGAACGCACCCTGCGTGGAGCCACGACCGGCACCGCCGGGACGACCACCGCCGCCACCGGGACGACCGGCGAAACCGCCGCCGCCACCCGGGGCACCGCCGGGCGCACCGCCGCCACCGCCGGGACGACCGGCGAAGCCGCCACGCGCACCGCCGCCGCGGCCACCGGCCGCGGGGCGCTCGCCGGGACGGCCGACGCCGCTCGTCGTGCGACCCGGCATCATGCCGGGGCTGGGGCGCGGGCCACCGGGACGCGGGCCACCGGGACGGGGACCGCCGGGACGCTCGCCGGACTGGGCCGCCGGGGCCGCCTGCTCCGGGTTGGCGTTGCGACGCTCACCCGGGCGGGGCATGCCCTGCGACGACGCGAACGGGTTGTTGCCGGGGCGCGGGCCACCGGGACGACCCGCGGCGCCGCGGTCACCGCTGCGCTCGCCCTGGCGGGGCATGCCCTGCGACGAGGCGAACGGGTTGTTGCCGGGACGCGCGGCCGGACGCGGGGCACCGGGCCGGGCGGCCGGGGCCGACGGCGTCTGCGCGGCCGGTCGCGCTGCGGGCGCAGCCGGGGCCGGGGCGGCCGGAGCAGCAGCGGGAGCCGGCGCGGATGCGGCGGGGGGCGCGGCAGGGGCCGGCGTCGCTGCGGGGGCAGCGGTCGCTGCGGGGGCAGCGGGAGCCGGCGCGGGGCGCGGAGCCTTCGGGGCCGCCTTGGGGGCAGCGGCCGGCGCGGCGTCCCCACCGCCCGCGGGGAACGTGTCGCGCAGCTTGCGCACGACGGGGGGTTCGATCGTCGAGGACGCCGAACGGACGAACTCACCCATCTCGGTGAGGGTCGTCATGATCTTCTTGCTGTCAACACCGAGCTCTTTCGCGAGCTCGTAGACGCGGACCTTGGCCACATCTCTCCCTGTCTCGGTCCGCCCGGACAGGGTCGGACCGTCGTTAGTGCGAGGTACTCATCGCTGGGCACTCATCGGTGCGTTCTCATCGGGTAGCCATCGGCTTCCAGACCCGCTTCCCTTGTCGACGGTCGACTCCGGGCCTCGCCCGGCGTCGTGCTGTCCCTGTCCGTGCTCCAGATGATCTGCGACGACGGCGGCATCCAGCGGGCCCGCATGACGCAGGGCACGCCCGAACGCGCGTCGACGGACCGCGAGATCGAGACATCCAGGGTCGGGGTGCAGCCACGCACCCCTGCCCGGCATCGAGCGGGCGACGTCGACGACCAGCCGGTCATCGACGACGACCACCCTCAGCAGGGCGGATCGGGGACCCACGCCACGGCAACCCACGCACGTGCGAACGGGACCGCTGAGCGGTTCGTCGTCGTTCGAGGGGAGCCGGGTGCGATCCCCAGCCTCGGGCAGTCTACCGCTTCGTGTCACTCCGCGTGACCCGGGCCGGCTGTCGCGCCGCCCACACCGGCCCCGTCGCCCCCCTCGGCGTCGGAGCGGATGTCGATCCGCCAGCCGGTCAGCTTGGCCGCGAGGCGGGCGTTCTGGCCCTCCTTGCCGATCGCGAGCGAGAGCTGGTAGTCCGGCACGACGACGCGCGCGGCGCGCGCCTCGGCGTCGACGACGGTGGCCGACAGGACGCGGGCCGGAGACAGTGCGTGCGCGATCATCTCGGCCGGGTCGTCGGAGTGGTCGACGATGTCGATCTTCTCCCCCTGCAGCTCGGCCATGACGGCGCGCACACGGCCGCCCATCGGGCCGATGCAGGCGCCCTTGGCATTGACGCCGGGAACGGTCGACCGGACGGCCATCTTGGTGCGGTGACCGGCCTCGCGCGCCATCGCCGTGATCTCGACGGTGCCGTCGGCGACCTCGGGGACCTCGAGCGCGAACAGCTTGCGGACCAGACCGGGGTGCGACCGGGACAGGGTCACCTGCGGGCCCCGCATGCCGCGCGCCACCTCGAGCACGTAGCCGCGGATGCGCTCGCCGTGCACGTACTGCTCGCCGGGGACCTGCTCGTGCGCGGGCAGGACCGCCTCGGTGCCACCGACGTCCACCAGCACCGTGCGCGGATCGCGCCCCTGCTGGATGACGCCGCCCAGGACCTCGCCCTCCTTGCCGCGGAACTGCCCGAGCACCTGGTCGTCCTCGGCGTCGCGCAGCCGCTGCACGATGACCTGCCGGGCCGTGGCGGTCGCGATCCGGCCGAAGCCGTCCGGCGTGTCGTCGAACTCGGGCTCCTCGGACCCCACGGGCGTGCCGTCCTCGTCGAGCTGCTGCGGCTCGCGCGCCCACACCGTGACGTGCCCGCTCTTGCGGTCCACCTCGACGCGTGCGCGCTGGTGCGCGTACGGCGTGCGGTGGTACGCGGACAGCAGCGCCTGCTCGATCGCGGAGACCAGCACGTCCAGGCTGATCTCGCGCTCGCGCTCCAGCAGTCGCAGCGCCTGCATGTCGATGTCCATGTCAGCTCTCCTGTCCGGCGCTCGCGCCGGCCTCGTCGTCGTCGACGGGACCCAGCCCCGTCAGGTCCACCTCGACCCGCGCGTCGCGCACGTCGGCGAGCGCGATCCGCACGGGCTCGCCCTCCTTGGGGCGCCGTCCCTTCAGTCCTGGCGTCACGGGCACGACGACGATCGCGTCGTCCTGTCGGTCCACGTCCACGAGCCGACCACCGACCGTGCCACCGTCCGCCAGGCGCACGGTCACGGTCCGCCCCACGGCGCGCGCGAAGTGCCGACGCTGCGTCAGCGGGCGGGACAGGCCACGGCTGCCGACCTCGAGCGTGTAGTGGCCCGCGATCACGTCGCGCGCGTCCAGCGCGTCCGAGATGGCGCGCGTCGCGTCGGCCACGCGGTCCAGGTCCAGGTCGGTCTCGTCGTCCTCGGGCACGTCGAGCGCGACGTCGACGGTCGAGCGCGCACCGGCCCGGTGCACCTCGACGTCCTCGAGGACCAGCCCCAGGGCCTCGACCACGGGTGCGAGCACCTCGCGGACACGTCCGGCGGCAGCGGCATCGGCCATGGTCGGCCTCCCGTCTGGTCCCGCGGGTCGTGCGCGACCCTGTGATGTTGTCGGTCCAGCCTAACGAGTCTGCGCGTGCCCGCCGGGGCGGGGCGCCCCCGCGTGGCAGGATCGCGGGCGATGACGACTGCCCGCACCCCCCTGTTCCCGCGTGAGGACCACCCCTCGCGGCCCGCGCGCACGCCTCGTCGCGTGGTGAGGATCACGGCGGCGGTCGTCGGTGCGGCCCTCGCCGTGGGCGGGATCGGGGCGTGCTCGGTGCGGCTCGAGACTCCCCCGTTGGCCGAGCCGTCGCCCGGACCGGTGGAGCAGGTGCGCGCCCGCACGCTCACCGACGCGGACCACCTGGCCGCAGCGGCGTCCGCGGCGATGTCCACGAGACCGGCCGCGGCCGTCGCCGAGGTGCTCGAGGACGTCGCCGACTTCTCGACCCAGCACGCCGAGCAGCTGGGTCCCGTCTTCGACTCCGGCCTCACCCCGTCCCCGACGACGACGCCGGCCGCCGTGAAGGCGACCCCGGCCCAGGTGCTGACCGAGCTGGCCGAGACGACGCGGACCGCGCTGGCGGACACGGACGCCGTGCAGGACGCGGACCTGGCCCGCCTGGTGGCATCGATCGCCACGGCGCGCGACCAGCTCACGCGGCGGCTCGCCACCGCGACGGGCGCGAAGGTCCCCGATCTCGAGGTCGTCGTCGAACCGACGAAGGCACCCGGACCCACCGACAGCCCGGCCCCCGAACCGACACCGTCGCCCGAACAGACACAGGCGGCCGCCGCGACGTCGGCCGAGGACCTGGGCGCCCTGGTGCTCGCGCACGACCAGGCCGGGTTCGCGTACGAGGTGATCGCGGCGCAGCAGTCCGGTGCCACGCGCACCAGGGCGCGCGACGCGGCGGCGGCGCACCGCGACGAGGCGCAGCGCTGGGCCGTCGCCGCGGGGACGGCCGAGACGGCGGACGACCCCCGCCGCGCGTCGTACACGCTCCCGGATGACCTGGACCAGGCGAAGAGCGCCCGGGCACTGGCGCGCACCCTCGAGTCGGCGATCGCCGCGACCGACGCGACGCTCGTCGCCCGGACCGCGCCCGGGTCGCGCGGCCCGTTCGTCGACGGTCTGCGCACGGCCACGGCGGCAGCACGCACGTGGGGTGCCGCCCCCGTCGCCTTCCCGGGTCTGCCGGAACGCGCGACGAAGGGCTGAGCGCGCTCGACCGCGGTCAGACCAGCTCGTCGACCAGCTCGGCGACGCGGTCGGCCGCCTCGGCGACGGCGACCTGCTCGGCCGTGCCGCCCGCGCGAGGCCGGACCTCGACGAGACCCTCGGCCAGGCCGCGCCCGACCACGACCACGAGCGGCACGCCCAGGAGCTCGGCGTCGGCGAACTTCACGCCGGGCGAGACCTTCGGGCGGTCGTCGTAGAGGACCTCGATCCCGCGGGACGAGAGGGTCTGGGCGATCGACTCGGCCGCGGCGAACACGGCCTCGTCCTTGCCGGTGGCCACGACGTGCACGTGGGCGGGCGCGACGTTCGCCGGCCACGCCAAGCCCTTGTCGTCGTGGTTCACCTCGGCGAGCGCCGCGAGCACGCGCGTGACGCCGACGCCGTAGGAGCCCATGGTGACGACCTGGGCCTTGCCGTTCTGGTCCAGCACCGTGAGTCCCAGCGCGGCGGCATACTTGCGGCCGAGCGCGAAGATGTGGCCGATCTCGATGCCGCGCGCGAGCTCGAGCGGCCCCGATCCGTCGGGCGCCTCGTCGCCCGCGCGCACCTCGGCGGCCTCGACCGTGCCGTCGGCCGTGAAGTCGCGGCCGGCGACGAGGTCGACGACGTGCCGACCGGTCTCGTTCGCGCCCGTGATCCACCGCGTCCCGCTCACCACGCGCGGGTCGAGCAGGTAGCGCACCGAGCCCTCCGGGCCGTTCGGACCCAGCACGGACGGGCCGATGTACCCGCGCACCAGCTCGGGGTGCGCGGCGAAGTCGGCGTCGCCGGCCGTCTCGACCTCGGCCGGCGCCACGGCGGCCTCGAGCCGCTTCATGTCGACGTCACGGTCGCCCGGAACGCCGATGACGAGCAGCTCGCGCTCCCCCGACGGCTGGACCAGCGCGACCACGACGTTCTTGAGCGTGTCGGCAGCGGTCCATGCACGATCCGGGCGCGGGAACGCGACGTTGGCGTGCGCGACGAGCGAGTCGATGGTCGGCGTGTCCGGTGTGTCCTCGACGTGCGCCTGCGGGGCGTCGTCGTACGGCACCTCGTCGGGCACGACGGTCGTGACGGCCTCGACGTTCGCCGCGTAGCCGCCGGCGGAGCGCACGAACGTGTCCTCGCCGATCGCCATCGGCGCCAGGAACTCCTCCGAGCGCGAGCCACCCATGGCACCGGACGTCGCGGCGCAGATCACGTACTCGAGGCCGAGCCGCGTGAAGATCCGCTCGTAGGCGTCGCGCTGGGCCTGGTAGCTGACCTCGAGGCCGGCGTCGTCGACGTCGAACGAGTACGCGTCCTTCATGACGAACTCGCGCCCGCGCATGAGGCCCGCGCGCGGGCGCGCCTCGTCGCGGTACTTGGTCTGCACCTGGAACAGCGTCAGCGGCAGGTCCTTGTACGACGAGTACAGGTCCTTGACCAGCAGCGTGAACATCTCCTCGTGCGTCGGCGCGAGCAGGTAGTCACCGCCCTTGCGGTCCTTGAGCCGGAAGATGTTGGGTCCGTACTCCGACCAGCGTCCGGTCGCCTCGTACGGCTCCTTGGGCAGCAGCGCCGGGAAGTGCACCTCCTGCGCACCCGCGGCGGTCATCTCCTCACGCACCACGGCCTCGACCTTCGCGAGGACCCGCAGGCCGAGCGGCAGCCACGTGTAGATGCCGGGTGCGGCACGGCGGATGTAGCCGGCGCGGACCAGCAGACGGTGGCTGGCGACCTCGGCGTCGGCCGGGTCCTCCCGCAGCGTGCGGACGAAGAGCGTGGACATGCGAAGCAGCATGGGCGGAAGCCTAGTTCGTCCGCGGGCAGCGCTCGTCCGCATCTCCGTGCCCGCACCGGCCGACGAGACACGCCAGGCATGCGCGATGTGGGTGGGGTGCGCCACGATGGGCCCGTGCCCGAGCTACCCGAGGTCGAGGCGCTCGCGCGGTTCCTGCGCGAGCGCGCGGGCGGTCGCGTCGTGACCGCCGTCAGCGTCGGCGCGATCAGCGCGCTCAAGACGTTCCGGCCGGCGCCGGACGCGCTTGTCGGCGGCACCGTCGTGGACGTGACACGCCACGGCAAGTGGCTGGACCTGATGGTCGCCACGAGCACGGGCGAGCCGCTGCACCTGGTCTGGCACCTGTCCCGTGCAGGGTGGGTGCGGTGGTCGGAGAAGCTGCCCACGACGCCGGTCCGGCCCGGCAAGTCGCCGATCGCCCTGCGGGTCCGGCTCGACGACGACAGCGGGTTCGACCTCACCGAGGCGGGCACCCGCAAGCGCCTGGCCGTGCACGTGGTCGAGGACGCTCAGGACGTGCCGCAGATCGCGACGCTGGGCGTGGAGCCACTGTCCGACGACTTCACGCCCGAGCGGTTCGCCGAGCTGCTCGCGGCCAGGAACCAGCAGATCAAGGGACTGCTGCGCGACCAGGGCACGATCGCCGGCATCGGCAACGCCTACTCCGATGAGATCCTGCTGGTGGCCCGCATGTCGCCGTACGCGCAGACGCGCTCGCTCGACGGGGAGCGCCGCGCCACGCTGTACGCGGCGATCCACGACGTGCTGACCGGCGCGGTCGCGGCTGCCGGCGGCAAGCCCGCAGCCGAGCTCAAGGACGCCAAGCGCGAGGGCATGCGCGTGCACGGACGCACGGGCCAGCCGTGCCCGGGCTGGGACGGCACACCGTGCGGTGACACCGTGCACGAGGTGTCGTTCGCGGACTCGTCGTTGCAGTACTGCCCGACGTGCCAGACGGGCGGCAAGCCGCTGGCCGACCGGCGGATGTCACGCCTGCTGCGCTGACGCGCGGCTCAGTCCAGGCAGAACTCGTTGCCCTCGACGTCCTGCATGACGATGCAGGACTCGTTCTCGTCGTCCGCGTACAGCGTGGAGTGGTGGGTCGCTCCCAGTGCCACCAAGCGGTCCCGCTCGGCCTCGAGGACGGCGAGGCGCTCGGCACCGACGAGGCCCGTGCCGACCCGGACGTCGAGGTGCACCCGGTTCTTGACGACCTTGCCCTCGGGGACACGCTGGAAGTAGAGGCGCGGCCCCACGCCGGTGGGGTCGCTGGCGTTGTCGTCCGACGCGACGTAGCCGAGGACCTCGCACCAGAACTGCGCGACCCGCTCGGGGTCGGCGCAGTCGAACGTCACCTGCACGGTACGGACGGTGGTCATCGCCGGACTCCCAGCACAGCGTCTCCTAGAACAGCACGGTCGCGTACGAGCCGACCTGGCGGAAGCCGACCCGGCGGTACGCGGCGAGCGCTCGAGCGTTGTACGCGTTGACGTACAGGGACACGACGGGCGCGACGTCGGCGAGGGTGAGCTGGACGACGGCGGCCATCCCCGCCTCGGACAGACCTCGACCACGGTGCTCGGGCGCGACCCAGACGCCCTGCACCTGCGCGACCCCTCCGGCGACGGCACCCAGCTCGGCCTTGAAGACGACACCCGCTCCGGACATCTTCACGAACGAGCGCCCCTGGCTCACGAGCGTGCGCACGCGGGTCTCGTACGGACCACCGGGACCGCTCGCGGGCGAGTACCCGACCTCCTCGGTGAACATCCGCACGCAGGCGGGCAGCACCTCGTCGAGCTCGTCGAGCCGGGACCGGCGCACCTGCGGGTCCACCGCCACGGCGGGCGCGGAGTCGATCACCATCGAGGGCTGGTCGTCGCGCACCTCGCGGACGCCCGGCCACGCGGGCCGCAGGCGGCGCCACATCGCGAGCACGGCGTCGGACGGCCCGACGAGCGACGAGCAGCGGCGGCCCTGGCGGCGGGCCATGGACGCGAACGCCTCGGCAGCGCGCTCCAGGTCGACGTTCCCGTCGTCGGGCACGACGGGCACGATGTTGGCGCCCGCCCAGCAGATGCCCTCGAGCCGCCCGTCGTGCTCGTAGCCCCACAGCTCACCGCCGGCGCGCCGGATGCCGATGTACTGCGCCTGCTCGAGCCGCGCGGTCGCCAGCACCGAACCGACGGGGTCCTGGGCGCACACGGCGAGGGCCGCCGGCAGGTCGTCGTCGGACAGGACGCGCCCCCCGGTCCGCTCCTCGAGCGTCGTAGCCCGCCGCAGACCCACCATGGAAGAAGTGTGCACCAGGTCACACGCCCCGGCTGGACGACACCCGCGTGACGGACGTCAGCCGACGGTGACGACGGGCGAGCCGTCGCCCGCCTCGACCGGGTCCATGTCCTCGGCCAGGCGCATGGCCTCCTCGATGAGGGTCTCGACGATCATCGCCTCGGGAACGGTCTTGATGACCTCTCCCTTGACGAAGATCTGCCCCTTGCCGTTGCCGGAGGCGACACCCAGGTCGGCCTCGCGCGCCTCGCCCGGGCCGTTGACGACGCAGCCCATGACGGCGACGCGCAGCGGCACCTCCATGCCCTCGAGCCCGGCCGTGACGCGCTCCGCGAGCGTGTACACGTCCACCTGGGCGCGCCCGCAGGACGGGCAGGACACGATCTCGAGCTTGCGCGGGCGCAGGTTGAGCGACTGCAGGATCTGGATGCCGACCTTGACCTCCTCGACCGGAGGCGCGGACAGCGACACGCGGATGGTGTCGCCGATGCCCTTGCTCAGCAGCGCACCGAACGCGGTCGCCGACTTGATGGTCCCCTGGAACGCGGGGCCGGCCTCGGTCACCCCCAGGTGCAAGGGCCAGTCACCACGCTCGGCGAGCAGCTCGTACGCGCGCACCATGACGACGGGGTCGTTGTGCTTCACGGAGATCTTGAAGTCGTGGAAGTCGTGCTCCTCGAACAGCGACGCCTCCCACACGGCCGACTCGACGAGCGCCTCGGGCGTCGCCTTGCCGTACTTGGCCAGCAGCCGCGGGTCCAGCGACCCGGCGTTGACGCCGATCCGGAGGCTCACGCCGGCGTCCGCGGCGGCCCGGGCGATGGCGCCCACCTGGTCGTCGAACTTGCGGATGTTGCCCGGGTTGACGCGGACCGCGGCGCAGCCGGCGTCGATCGCCTTGAAGACGTACTTGGGCTGGAAGTGGATGTCCGCGATGACGGGGATCTGCGACTTGCGCGCGATGGCGGGCAGCGCGTCCGCGTCGTCCTCGGTGGGCACGGCCACGCGCACGATGTCGCAGCCGGCCGCTGTCAGCTCGGCGATCTGCTGCAGCGTCGAGTTGATGTCCGTGGTCTTCGTCGTGCACATGGACTGGACGCTGACCGGGGCGTCACCGCCCACCTCGACCTTGCCGACCTTGATCTTGCGGGTGGTGCGACGCGGGGCCAGGACGAGAGGGGGCGCCTCCGGCATGCCGAGGCTGATGGGGATGCTCACCAGGCCATCATCGCACCGTCACCAGCACGTCGGTGGCCGGTCGCGGCCGTCCGGACGCAGTGCACACGAGATCCCCACGGATCGTCACCCGCGGGTCCGCGCGACGACGTCAGGCGCGGTCGATCTCGTCGCGCCGGGCCAGGATCAGCCGGTCCAGGACGTCGCCAGGGAGTGGATGGTCGTCGGCGAAGCGCACCGTGCCCTTGGCCGTGGAGAAGTCGGCCAGCTCGTCGCGCACCGTGTCCAGCGCGGGCGGGCTGAACGGGTACAACCCGATGTGCCCCTTGGCCGACATGACCGACAGCAGCGGCTTGCCGCGGTAGCGCAGCGCAGGCATGCCGTACCCGACGCCGTCCTCGGCGTCCGGCACGAGCACGCGGGCACGCGCGTAGACGTGGGCGATCGCCTCCCGGCGCGCCCCGGTGAGCGACTCCAGGTACTCCGACAGCTCCGACATGCTCCGAGCCTAGCCACGCTCAGATCGCGATGGGGTTGAACACGTCCGCATAGACGAGCAGCAGCCCGACGGCGCCGAGCAGCACGAACACGCCGTACGCGAGCGGCACGAGCCGCGCCGAGTCCGACGGCCCGGGGCGTGGCAGACCCCGCAGGCGAGCGACCTGCCGGCGGCCGCCCTCCCACAGCGCGGCCGCCACGTGGCCACCGTCGAGCGGCGGCAGCGGGATGAGGTTGAAGACGAACAGCGCGATGTTCAGGGCCGCGAGCATCTGCAGCAAGGCGGACACCTTGATCCCCTCGCTGACGTCGTGCGCCGAGGCGATCTCTCCCGCGAAGCGCCCGATCCCGACGACACCCACGATGCTGCTCGTGTCCCGCTCTTCGTGACCGACCGTGGTCTGCACCAGGTCGACGACGCGCGCCGGCAGCGTGCCCACCACGCGCATCGTCTGCCACGTCGTGTCGGCGACGATCCCGGGCACCGCGAGCGGGGACTGACGTTCCATCTCCTCCGCCGGGGACACGCCCAGGAACCCGACCTGCGCCGTCTTCTGCTTGCCCGACGAGTCGAGGACGGGCTGGCCGTCGTCGTCGAACACGGGACGCTCGGCGACGACCGGCGTCACGGTCAGGTCGACCTGCCGGCCGTCGCGCTCGACGACGATCGGGGTCGCGACGTCGCCGCTCGCCCGGATGGCCTTCGTCAGCTGGGCCCAGGACGTCACCGGGACACCGTCGTAGCTGACGACGGTGTCGCCCGGCTTCAGGCCCGCCGCGGCACCGGGCGCCGCGGCGTCGGTGGCCTCGCACTCGCGCGTGGCGTCGGCGTCGGCCGGGATCACGCACGCGGAGACGGTCTCGAGCGTGGTCGTCGTCGTCGGCGTGCCGAAGCCCACCGCGACCACACCCAGCAGGACGAACGCGATGACCAGGTTCATCACCGGTCCACCCAGCATCACCACGAGCTTCTTGGGCGTGGACAGGTGGTAGAAGGCCCGTGCGTCCTCGCCGGGATGGATCTCGGCGGCCGACGCCTCGCGCGCGTCGCGCGACAGCCGGCGGAACCACGTGTCGGCCTTCGGGTTGCCGACAGCCTCAGCCGGCGCGTACATGCCGACGAGCCGCACGTAGCCGCCCAGCGGGATCGCCTTGAGCCCGTACTCGGTCTCGCCCTTGGTCCTCGACCACAGGGTCGGGCCGAAGCCCACCATGTACTGGCTGACGCGCACACCGAAACGCTTGGCCGGGACCATGTGGCCGACCTCGTGCAGCCCGATCGAGAAGAGCAGCACCACGACGACGATCAGCACACCGACCAGGTAGGCCATCGACCCCTCCGCACACGTGAAAGACGCACGGGTGGCGTGCGCCCGGACATCTTCCCCCGGAAGTCTGGGAATGCACTGGACGCCACCCGTGCGCCACGCGCTGACCCGAAGGACCGGATCGCCCCGCGTGGCGCCCGCACCGGATACCGTCCGTGCATGACGTCCGTGTGGTCGACCTCCCTCTCCCGCCGGCCCGGGGAGCCGCTGGACGGTGACACGACTGCGGACGTCGTCGTCGTGGGTGCCGGCCTGGCGGGGCTCTGGACCGCCTACTACCTGCTGGACGCCGACGCCGCGCTCGACGTCCTCGTCGTCGACGCAGGCGCCGCGGGCTCGGGCGCGGCCCTGGACGGGATCGGAGCCTGCACCCCCGACCTGCGGGCCCCCGTGGACCGGCTCGTCGCGGCCTACGGCGACGACGGCGCACGCGACCTGCGCGCCGCGCTGCGGGACGCGGTCGTCGAGGTCGGCGGCGTGCTGGGCCTGGAGGAGGTCGAGTGCGGCTTCCGGTTCGGCGGCGAGGTGCGCGTCGCGCGCAACGCCGCGCAGGTCACGCGCCTGACCACGCTCGTCGACGAGGGTCGCGCCTGGGGCGACGAGTGGCGGTTGCTCGACCCCGACGAGGTGGCCGAGCACGTCGCGTCGCCGGGGGTGCTCGCGGGCGCCTGGACGGCGGACTGCGCGGTCCTGGACCCGGCGCAGCTGCTCGCCGGGCTCGTCGACGTCCTGCGCACGCGGGGCGTGCGGTTCGCCGAGCAGACCGCCACGGTGCGCGTCTCGCCGCACGCCGTGGTCACCGACCGGGGCATCGTGCGAGCGCCCCGGATCGTCGTCGCCGCGGAGCACCACGCGTTCGCGGGAAGCCCGTCGCTCGCCTCGCTCCCGACCCTCGGGCTCGCCACCGACGTGCTCGACGCCGCGGCCTGGGAGCGGGTCGGCCTGGCGCCGGGCGTCCTGGTCGCCGACCTGGCGCACCTCGCGGTCTGCGCACGGCGCACCGACGACGACCGCCTCGTGCTGACCGCGACCGGGACCCGCCCCGACACGTTGCGCGCGGCGCTCGTCGCGATGTTCCCGCACGCGTCCGGCACCCGGGAGCTGACCTGGTCGGGCACGATCGGCGTGACGCGCGACGGCCTGCCGCACGTCACGTTCGACGACGCGTCCGGCATCGGCTTCGTCCCCTCGTTCGGTGGCGCCGAGATCGCGGCGGCGAACCTCGCCGGGCGGACGATCGCCGACCTCGTCACGAACGACCACTCCGACCTGACCAGGCTCGCGTGGGTCGGACCGGGTGCGCCGGCGTGGGGCCGGACCGCCCCCGCCCAGGTCGCGCTGGCGCTGCGCGCGGCCGCGTGGGCGGACTCGGGCGAGTCGCTCGACCGCTCGCCCCGCACCGCTCGTCAGGTGCTCGAGCGGTTCCCGGTCGTCTGAGGCGTCGGTGCCTCAGCGGCCGTCAGCGCTGCGCGAGGATCTCGTTCGCGCGCGACCGCGCCCACGTCTCGGCGCCGAGCACCGAGTCCAGGCTGAGCTCGGTGGTCCCGCTGTGCTCGTCGAGCACGCGCTCGACCGTGGAGACGATGTCGAGGAACCCGATCCGGCCGGCGAGGAACGCCGCGACGCACTCCTCGTTGGCCGCGTTGTACGCGGCCGGGTGCGTCGCGGACGCGGCGGCGGCCTGGCGGGCCAGGCGGACCGCCCCGAAGACCTCCTCGTCCAGCGGTTCGAACGTCCACGTCGCCGCCTGCGTCCAGTCGCACGCCGGCGCGACGTCCGCGACGCGGTCGGGCCACGACAGCCCCAGCGCGATGGGCAGCCGCATGTCGGGCGGCGACGCCTGCGCGATCGTCGAACCGTCGACGAACTCGACCATCGAGTGCACCACCGACTGCGGGTGCACGACCACCGTGATGTCGTCGGTCGGCACGTCGAACAGCAGGTGCGCCTCGATGAGCTCCAGACCCTTGTTCATCAGGGTCGCGGAGTTGATGGTCACCACGGGACCCATCGACCACGTGGGGTGCGCGAGCGCCTGCTCCGGGGTCACGGCCTTGACCTCGTCGAGGCTGCGCCCGCGGAACGGTCCGCCCGACGCCGTCAGGACCAGGCGGCGCACCTCGTCGCGCGCGCCGCCGCGCAGGGACTGGGCGATGGCCGAGTGCTCGGAGTCGACCGGCACGATCTGGTCCTCGCGTCGGCGCGCAGCCTGCACCAACGCACCCCCGACGACGAGCGACTCCTTGTTCGCCAGCGCGAGCGTGCTGCCCGCCTCGAGCGCGGCGAGCGTGGGTCGCAGGCCCACGGAACCCGTGACGCCGTTGAGCACGACGTCGGCCCCACGGCCGGCGAGGCGCGTCGACGCGTCGGGGCCCACCAGGACCTCGACGTCCCGTCCGACCAGGCCGGCGCGGATGGCCGCCTCCGCGGACGGGTCGGCGACCGCGACGACGGCGACGTCGAGCGCGATCGCCTGGTTCACCAGCAGGTCCACGTCCGAGCCACCCGCACTCAGCCCGACCACGTCGAACCGGTCCGGGTTGCGCGTGACGACGTCGACGGCCTGGGTGCCGATCGACCCCGTCGAGCCGAGCAGCGCGATCGTGCGCGTCACTCGACGCCCAGCAGGACCTCGACCGCGCGGGCGAAGAAGGCGTCGACGGCGGGCTCGCCGTACGCGTTGTGACCCTTGCGGGAGCGGAACGTCGCCCCGCGGATCTCACCGGCCGACAGCGGCGCACCCTTGTCGAAGTACGCGACCAGACGGTGGCACAGCGCGTCGACGTCCGCAGGCTCGTAGCCCTGCTCGCGCCCCTCGGGCGGCGCGAACCGGTCCCCGTCGGGGCGGCCCAGGCGGCCGTACAGCGTGCGGGCCTGCTCCCCCAGGCTCGTCAGCCAGGCCTGCTGACCGTTCTCGGCGACGAACTCCGCGCGCGACCGCGCGACGAAGGCCGCCTCCAGCCGGTCCAGCGCCGCGTCGACCGCGGACGTCACATAGCCGCCGCGCACCACGTCGAACGCCACGCTGCGCACGTCCTTGGCGGCCAGCGCACCCGCCGGCCCCTTCTCGTAGACCGTGCGCGCGTGGTCGAAGAAGTCGTCGACCTCGTTCGGGTCGTAGCCGGTCTTGAAGCCGGACACGGTCCGGAACATCCCGTCGCTCACTCGTCCTCCTCCGCCGCGAGCTGGCCGCAGGCTCCGTCGATCTCGCTCCCACGGGTGTCCCGGATCGTCGTCGGGATGCCGTGCGCACGCAAGCGTGCCACGAACTCGTCCTCGACCCGCGGATCGCTCGCCGTCCACTTCGAGCCCGGCACCGGGTTCAGCGGGATCGGGTTGCAGTGCACCCAGCCCTTGCCGCGGGCGTTGAGCTTCTCGCCGAGCAGGTCCGCGCGCCAGGCGTGGTCGTTGATGTCCCGGATGAGGGCGTACTCGATGGACACCCGGCGGCCGGTGACCTCGAAGTAGTGGTACGCCGCGTCCAGGGCCTCGTCGACGTCCCACCGCGTGTTCACGGGGACCAGCTCGCTGCGCAGCTCGTCGTCCGGCGCGTGCAACGACAGCGCCAGGGTCACGGGGATGCCCTCGTCGGCCAGCTTGAGCATCGACGGGACCATGCCGACCGTCGAGACGGTGACGTTGCGGGCGGACATGCCGAACCCGTCGGGCGTGGGCGCGACCAGGGTGCGGACCGTGCCCATGATCGCCTTGTAGTTGGCCAGCGGCTCACCCATGCCCATGAAGACGACGTTGGTGAGCCGAGCCGGACCGCCGGGGATCTCGCCGGCCGCCAGCGCGCGGGCGGCCTCGCGGACCTGCTCGACGATCTCGGCGGTCGACAGGTTCCTGGTCAGGCCCATCTTGCCGGTGGCGCAGAACCCGCACGCCAGCCCGCAGCCGACCTGGCTCGAGATGCACAACGTGGTGCGGTTCTTGTAGCGCATGAGCACGGTCTCGACCTTGGCACCGTCGAACAGGTGCCACAGCGTCTTGACCGTCGTCCCGCCGTCGGCGGTCAGCGTGCGCGCGCTGGTCAGCAGCGGCGGGAACAGGCTCTCGGCGAGCTTGTCGCGCGAGGCCTGGGGCAGGTCCGTCATCGTGGACGGGTCCGAGCTCAGGTGCGTGAAGTAGTGCGTCGCGAGCTGCTTGGTGCGGAACGCCTTCTCCCCCAGCCCCGTGACGGCGGCGATGCGCTCGTCGGGCGTGAGGTCGACGAAGTGCTTCGGCGGCTTGCCGCGGGGCCCCCTCGACGGGGAGGACAGGTCGAGGCGGACGGGTGTCCCGGTCATGGGCGCACCCCCTTCTGGTACGGATCGGGTCAGGCGGGCTGGAGCGCCGTCAGGACGAGGTAGACGGCCGGCGCCGTCAGGAGCAGCGAGTCGAGGCGGTCCAGGATGCCGCCGTGGCCGGGCACGAGCGAGCCCATGTCCTTCAGCTCCAGGTCGCGCTTGAGCATCGACTCGCACAGGTCGCCGAACGTGGCCGTCACGACGGTTGTCAGGCCGAGCACCACGCCGACGAGCGGCTCGCCGTCGAACGCGAGCTGGACACCCACCACGCCGACGACGCACGCCAGCACGATCGAGCCGGCCAGGCCCTCCCACGACTTCTTGGGGCTGACGGACGGCGCCAGCGGATGGCGCCCGACGAGGACGCCGACGACGTAGCCACCGGTGTCGTTGGCCACGCACAGCAGGATGAAGAGCAGGACGCGCGCGGGCCCGTCCGGCTCGGCGAGCATGAGCATGACGAACCCGCCGAGGAACGGCAGGTAGGCGGCCGCGAACGTGCCCGCGGTCGCGTCGAGCAGTGCACGCTCCCCGCTGCCGTCGAGCACGCGCCAGATCACGACGCCGCCGACCGTGAGCATGAAGGCGACGAACAGCGCCTCCGCGCCGGCCGTGTAGGACGAGACGAGGATGCCGACCGCACCGACGAGCAGGGGCAGCAGCGGCAGGTGGATGCCCCGGCGCGTGAACGCCTGCGCCAGCTCCCACAGAGCCGCGCAGACCACGAGCACGGCGAGCCCGGCGAAGACCTCCTTGACGATGAACAAGGAGGCCACGACGACCACGAGGATGCCGAGGCCGACCGCGATCGCGACCGGGAGGTCGCGACCCGATCGGGACGTGCGGGGTGCGGCGAGCTCCGTCATCAGACCTCGAGCAGCTCGCTCTCCTTGGACGCGAGCAGGCTGTCGATCGTGTCGACGTGCTTCTTGGTCAGGGCCTCGAGCTCCTTCTCGGCGCGTGCGACCTCGTCCTCACCAGCCTCGCCATCCTTGACGATGCGGTCGAGCTCCTCCTTGGCACGGCGACGCACGCTGCGCACCGAGATGCGGGCGTCCTCCGCCTTGGTCTTGGCGAGCTTGACGAAGTCCTTGCGGCGCTCCTGCGTCAGGGCGGGCAGCACCACGCGGATGACGTTCCCGTCGTTCGTCGGGTTCACGCCCAGGTCGGAGTCGCGCAGCGCCTTCTCGATGCCCGCGCTGGCCGACTTGTCGAAGGGCGAGATGAGGATGGTGCGGGCCTCGGTGACGTTGAACGAGGCGAGCTGCTGCAGCGGCGTCGGGCTGCCGTAGTAGTCGACGAAGATCTTGGAGAACATCGCGGCGTTGGCGCGACCCGTCCGGATCGTCGCGAAGTCGTCCTTCGCGACCTCCACGGCCTTGTCCATCTTCTCTTCGGCCTCGAAGAGGGTCTCGTCGATCACGGCTCGCTCCGCTCGTCAGTGTCTGGGCTGGTCAGGTGTGGGTGGTGCAGGTCGATCAGTTCGCGGTGACCAGCGTCCCGATCTTCTCACCCCGCAGGGCACGAGTGACGTTCCCGTCGTCCTCGAGCCCGAAGACGCGCATCACCACGTCGTTGTCCCGGCACAGCGACAGCGCCGTGGCGTCCATGACGGCCAGGTCGCCGACGAGGGCGTCCGTGTACGTCAGGTGCTCGAGCTTCTCGGCGCTCGGGTCCTTGCGCGGGTCGGCCGTGTAGACACCGTCCACGCCGTTCTTCCCCATGAGGACCTCCTGGCAGTGCGTCTCCAGGGCCCGCTGAACGCTGACGGTGTCCGTCGAGAAGTACGGCATGCCGGCGCCGGCACCGAAGATCACGACGCGCCCCTTCTCGAGGTGCCGGATGGCGCGCAGCGGGATGTACGGCTCGGCGACCTGACCCATCGCGATCGCGGTCTGCACGCGCGTGCTCACGCCGGCCTGCTCCAGGAAGTCCTGCAGCGCGAGGCAGTTCATGACGGTGCCGAGCATCCCCATGTAGTCCGCGCGGGCGCGGTCCAGGCCGCTGGCGGACAGCTCGGCTCCGCGGAAGAAGTTGCCGCCACCCACGACGATCGCGACCTGCACGCCCTCGCGGACCGCGACGGCGATCTCGGCTGCGACCCGACGCACGACGTCGGTCGCGAGACCCACGGCGCCGCCGCCGAACGTCTCGCCGGAGAGCTTGAGCAGGACGCGACGCGCGCCCTCGTCCGTGCCGGGCTGCTGGCTCACGCGTTCCTCCTGGTGTGGGTCCTGTGTGCGCCGGTGGCCCCGACCCGATCGGGTCGGGGCCACCGGGTGATGCTGGGTCCTGTCAGGCTGGTGGTGTCAGGCTCCCACGCGGTAACGGACGAAGCCCGTCAGCGTGCCGCCGGCCTCGGTCAGGACCTGACCGACCGTCTTCTTCGGGTCCTTGGCGAACGCCTGGTCGAGCAGGACGTTCTCCTTGAAGAAGCCGTTCAGGCGGCCCTCGACGATCTTGGCGAGCGCGGCCTCGGGCTTGCCCTCGTTGCGCGCCGTCTCCTCGGCGATCTTGCGCTCGTTCTCGACCGTGTCGGCCGGGACCTCGTCGCGCGTCAGGTACTGCGGCGAGTACGCGGCGATGTGCGTCGCGATGTCGCGCGCCACGCCCGCACCCGCGGCGTCGGTCGCCACGAGGACGCCGACCTGCGGGGGCAGGTCCTTGTTCACCTTGTGCAGGTAGACCTCGACGTGCTCGCCGGCCACGCGGGCCAGGCGGCGCACGACGACGCGCTCACCGAGGGTGGCGGCCGTCTCGTCGACGATGTTCTGGACCGTGGTGCCCTCGTACTCGGCGCCGACCAGAGCGTCCGCGTCGCGGGCGCCCGTGGCCACGGCCGCGTCCAGCACGCGCTCCGCGAGCGAGATGAAGTTCTCGCTCTTGGCGACGAAGTCGGTCTCCGAGTTGACCTCGACGAGGACGCCGGACTGGCCCTCGCCGTCGGCCGTCGGTGCGACGTGGGCGGCGACGAGGCCGTCCGAGGCCGAGCGGCCCTCACGCTTGCCGACGCCCTTGAGGCCCTTGACGCGGATGATCTCGAGCGCCTTGTCGGCGTCGCCCTCCGCCTCCTCGAGCGCCTTCTTGACGTCGAGCATGCCTGCACCGGTCTTCTCGCGCAGCGCCTTGATGTCTGCGAGCGAGTAGTTCGCCATCAGTGGTGTCCGTTCTGGTGAGTCGTGACGTTGATGCGGGACCCGCGTCGGTGACGTCCGGGTCCGTGACGTGCCGGGTGCCGGCGACCTGTGCAGGTCCGCCGGCACCCGAGCGGTCACTTGGAGTCGGCGTCGCCCTCGGCGGCGGGCTCCTCGGCGGCGGCCGGGGCGACGTCCGTCGCCTCGGCGGCGGCAGCAGCCTCCTCGGCGGGGGCGTCGCTCGCCACGACGTCGGCAGCCGTGGGCGCCTCGGCCTGGACGGCGGCCGGAGCAGCGGCGGACTCGCCCTGCTGCAGGTCGGCCTCGGCACCGGCCAGGAGCTCGCGCTCCCACTCGGCGAGCGGCTCGGCCTCGGTGGCCGTGCCCTCGGCCGCGCTCTTGCCGCCGGAGTGGCGCTTGAGCAGACCGTCGGCCGCGGCGTCCGCGATCACACGGGTGAGCAGCTGGACGGCGCGGATGGCGTCGTCGTTGCCCGGGATCGGGTAGTCGACGACGTCGGGGTCGCAGTTGGTGTCGAGGATCGCGACGACGGGGATGCCGAGCTTGCGGGCCTCGTTGACGGCCAGGTGCTCCTTGTTGGTGTCGACGATCCACACGGCCGAGGGAACCTTGGCCATGTCGCGGATGCCGCCGAGCGTCTTGCTCAGCTTGTCCTTCTCGCGACGAAGGACGAGGAGCTCCTTCTTGGTCAGCGGCGAGGAGGCGACGTCGTCGAAGTCGATCTGCTCGAGCTCCTTGAGGCGCTGCAGACGCTTGTGGACGGTGCCGAAGTTGGTCAGCATGCCGCCGAGCCAGCGCTGGTTGACGTAGGGCATGCCCACGCGAGCGGCCTGCTCCGCGACGGGCTCCTGCGCCTGCTTCTTGGTGCCGACGAACAGGATCGAGCCACCGTGCGCGACGGTCTGGCTGACGAAGTCGTAGGCGCGGTCGATGTACGACAGCGACTGCTGCAGGTCGACGATGTAGATGCCGTTGCGCTCGGTGAAGATGAAGCGCTTCATCTTGGGGTTCCAGCGGCGGGTCTGGTGCCCGAAGTGGACACCGCTCTCGAGCAGCTGGCGCAT